>Ga0172380_10008261_pt1 | contig 11444 bp, 7 predicted proteins | sample Leawe162metaG_FD_119747 | JGI IMG/M metagenome (GOLD analysis project Ga0172380, IMG submission 119747) | Leachate microbial communities from a municipal landfill in Southern Ontario, Canada - Leachate well 162 metaG | ecosystem: Engineered > Solid waste > Landfill > Unclassified | place... | reverse complement strand
GTCCCTCCCCATTCCGGTCAGCAATACGCCCACGCTGTTTGATCCGAAAACCTCGGCCACGGATCGGAAAAGCCGAGCCACTGAAGGGCGCAGCCCGTTTTCCGGTCCCTCGCTGGAGAGAACAATGCGATTGTCTTTTCCCGTCAGCATATGGAGACCGTCCGGGGCAAAATAGGCATGTCCGGGAGAAAGGTACTCGCCATTGGTGGCAATGTGGCAGGGAAAACCGGTGGTGGCGCCAAGCCACTTCACGAAGTTTTCCATGAAGCCCAGCGCCATGTGCTGTACGACCAGAAGCGGCACGGGCAGATCTTTCGGTAATAAGGAAAGTATCTCCTGGATGATGGCCGGCCCTCCGGTTGAGGCGCCGATAGCCACAATCCGGATCTTGTCAGGGATGATTCCCGCAGCAGCGGCCGGGAGATGCGGAACCTGTGTCTCTCTGCGAAACCGTGGCCAGCGTTTGACCACCTTTATCTCGCTCATAGTCTTCACGGTTTTGATCAGCTCGGCGGCATCGTGTTGGTAGTCGGGGTGTTCCGGCCCCGGCGGTTTCCTTACGATGGCCAATGCTCCCGCCTCAATGGCTTGAAACGACTTGTCCGCGTCATTGGTGTTGTAGCTTCCGCTGACGATGATGATCGGCAGCGGATTACTCTCCATGATCCGGCGTGTCGTATCGAAGCCATTCAGCTTCGGCATATGGATGTCCATGGTGATCACGTCCGGCTTCAGCCGCTCCATGTCGGCAAGCGCCATCTCGCCGTCATTCGCGACTCCAACAACCGATATCCGCGGATCGGCGGAGAGGATATGGGTGAGCAATTCCTGCTCGACCGGTGAATCTTCAACAATGAGAACGCGTATCATGATGGTTTCCTTTACTCCCGGTTAATCAAGCGAAGACCCAACCACCCCCAACCCCTCCTTTAGTAAGGAGGGGAGTTTGTAAAGTCCCCCTCCTATTTCGCTTAGAAGCGCCTACTTTTGGTAGGAGGGGTTAGGGGTGGTAAGGTTTTCTCCCAGTCAAATAAGTTTTCTCATCACTTCCAACAGGTTGCTCTGATCAAAACTGCTCTTCACGATGTAGGCGTTTGCTCCGGCATCTATGCCGCGTTCCCGGTCTTCCCGCGAGGCGAGCGCGGTTACCAGTACCACCGGCAAATCGACATAATCCCTGTCGGCGCGGATTTTGGCGGTGAGCTCGAAGCCGTTCATGCGGGGCATGTCAACGTCGGATACCACGATGTCGAACGAGCCGCTTTTCAGCCTGGTAAAGCCGTCAAGGCCGTCCACCGCCGTAACAACCGCGTAACCGGAAGACTCCAGAATGTTCTTGAGCAGAGTGCGGGTGGTGATTGAATCCTCGACAACCAGCACGGAACGTAACCGGCCGGCACTCTCTGTTTCAGTGTCAGGGGCACGCAGGGTGGAGAACGCGGCAACCCTGACCGCCGATTTCAGCAGATCGGTTACATTGAGGATCGGTGCAACATGGCCGTTGCCGAGCACCGTGGCCCCAGCCACGTTGCGGACGCGGGAAAGCTGGCATCCCAGCGCCTTGAGCAGCACCTCCAGTTCACCCAGAACCTCATCGACCTGAAAGGCGATGCGCGTGCCGGATGCGGCAAGGAGCACCATCGGCAGCAGATCAGATGCCTCTGCGCCGGTTTTTGATTCGGGAAGCTCCAGTACGGCCGCGAGCCGGGTCAGAGAGACCGGTTCTCCCTCCAGGCTGATTGTTTCCCGATTTTCAACGCTCTTGATGTCCTCCGGCTTAACCCTCAGTACCCTGGCGACATACATGGCGGGCAGCACGAACAGCCGCTCACCAAGACGGACGAGAATACCGCGAAACGTGGCAACCGTCAGCGGCAGCACGATGCGGAAGGTAGTCCCGGAATCGGTTGCTGTTTCGACGGTGACCGTTCCGCCCAGTTTTTCCACTTTTTCCCGGACGATGGCCAGGCCCAGCCCACGGCCGGAAATTTCGGTGATAATAGGGCTTGTGGTGATCCCGGACTGGAAGACATACGTCAGAAGCTCCTGATCGCTGAGATCGGCCACCTTGTCTCCCGGCAACGCGCCGCTCTTCAGCAAGGCGGACCTGACCCCTTCCAGGGAGATGCCGCCACCGTCATCGTATATAGCCAGCTCCACCTTGTCATCTCTGGGGAATACCGAAATGTTGATGGTTCCGCGTTGCGGCTTGCCTTTCGCCTTGCGCTCCTCAAGGCTTTCGATGCCGTGATCGATGCAGTTTCTCACCAGATGTACCAGCGGGTCCTTCATCTCCTCCAGGATACGCCGGTCGATCTCGATTTCCTCCCCGCTGATGGTCAGATCGATCTTCTTGCCGTTCTCCCGGGAGAGATCCCGCACAATCTTGGGCAGAATCTCCAGCAGTGAGGAAAAGGGAAACATCAGTACTTTCTTCATGTCGTCGAGCAGGTTGTTTACCATGCCGCCCAGTGCACGGCCGTCCCGTTCCGCCGACTTTACCTCGATGGTAAAGCGTGCTTCGAGTGACTTGATAAAGTCGCTGTTCCAATCAAGAAAATCGAGCAGTCGTGCCAGCGATCGCTGCTTTTCCCCGGCACCGTTCCCTTCTCCGCGAACCGTGCCGTGTGGTCCTGACGACTTGAGTTCCTGCATCAGCGGCCGGACTCTGGCCCACTCTTTTTTCCAGGCACCGAAGGTCGCCCTGGCGGAGCGCATGTCCAAAACACGCTGTGATGATGCCAGTTTGGCGGAGAGCATCTCTTCCGACTGCAGGAGCACTGATGTCAGCCTGGCCGTGGAAACCCTGACCGTGTCCGGCATGGCGGAACTCCTCAGAATCGGAGAATCGGAGAGGGGGGGAAGCGGGGAAACCAAATCATGAATCGGGGAATCGGGGGGGGAGCCTGAATCGGGGAACCGGGGAACCGGTGAATCGGCGATACATTCTTCATTTGCTCCGTTTCCCCGTTTCCCCGCTTCTCCGATTCTGTCTTTCGTCTCTTCTCCGTTTCCCCGTTTCTCCGTTTCTCCCTTTCGGTTTTTTCCTGCTTCTTCAAGCCGGCTGATGAGTTGCCGCTGCAGAGCTTTGTCTTCTTGTGATCGTTCTGCCCCAACGTCGGGAAGAACCCTGCCGAGAAGGTCAAGTGCCTCCTGCAGAAGATCGAAGAGCACGGGGGATGTCGGCAGCTCATTCTTCTTCAAGGAGGAGAAAACACTCTCCAGCGCCTGGCAGAGCGTTTCGATCTCAACCTGGTTGACGGCGCGGGCTGCTCCCTTCAGGCTGTGTGCTTCGCGGAAAATGATCTCTACGAGCTCAGCCTTTCGCTCCGGTGACACCCCTTTTTCCAGTTCGAGAAGTCCCGAGCACATCCCCTTCAGGTGTTCGTCCGCCTCAACTTTGAAGGTCACAAGGAGCCTCTTCAGGAATTCAGCATCTTTGTCTGTCACGTTGGTTCTCCCCTGTAAAATCCTGAAACGGAGAAACGGAGAAACGGAGAAAGAGCTATTACTTTGATTTTATGAGCCATTTTTCTGATTCCTCGATCATTTTTACAAGCTGGCCAGTTATCTGGTCATATGCTTTGTCCAAAGTCTCCAGAGAGTTGGTGTTCAAGTAATTGCACCTGTTTGCGAACTCAAGCCAAACCTGGGTTTCACAGGCTTCGCTTTCAGCGTCACTCAATTTGGCAATGAATGCCGCCTTATATCTTCGTTTGCGCCAAGCCTCAGCGATATTGGCGCATACGGATCGTGAAGAGCGCCGCATCTGATCGACCATGGAATACTTTTCTTCCGGCGGAAAGCCCTTGGTAAGCTGAAAAATCTCCATGGCTGCTTCCATAGCACTTTGATAAACACGCAATTCCTTATAGCTGTTGATCCTATCTCCCATCCTTTTTAAACCTCCTGAATCGGAGAATCGGAGAGTGGGGGAATCGGAGATAAATTTTCCATCTGATCTCTTCCCCGTTTCCCCGTTTCTCCCTTTCTCCGATTCCGCTTTTCCCCGCTTCCCCGATTCGTAGTTAGACTTTATACCTCGCCACCAGCCCCTTCAGTTTCTGCCCCAGGTCATGCAACCCCTGCACCGTGAGCTCCACCTGCCTCATGCCGGTGACGTTCTGTTCGCTGGCCTGGCGGATATTCTCCATCGCCATCGCCACCTGATCCATGCCGGTCAACTGCTGCTGGCTGGATGCCGCTATCTGGACCGCGGCCTGCGCCGATTCGTCGATACTCTCGCTCATCTGGCGGATCGCCTCGCCCGCTTCCTTCGATTGCCTGACGCCTTCCTCGACCGCCTTGTTCCCCTGCTCGGTGGCCATTACCGCTGCGTTGGTTGCCTTCTGGATGTCGTTCAGGATTGTCCGAACCTGGGACGTGGCTTCCTTGGACTGTTCGGCCAGGCTCTTCACTTCCTGCGCCACTACCGCGAAACCTTTTCCCTGTTCACCCGCCTTGGCCGCTTCGATGGCGGCGTTGACCGCCAGCAGATTGGACTGTTCGGCCAGATCGTTGACCGTGGCGATGATTTCTCCGATGGTCTGGCTCTGTTCGGATAGTCGTACGATGCTTTCGGCGATTGCCTCCACCTGGCCCTGTATTCGCCCCATGCCGGAGATAGACTCCTCGACGGACCGCCTCCCTACCTGGGCCACCTGGACCGCTTTTTGGGCGGCATCCGCGACGTTGCGCGCCTTCTGGCTCGATACCATGGCGGTCTGCTTGACCTCCTCCACCGTGCTGGTCGTCTCGCTCACCGCCGCTGACGTCTCGCTGGCGCCGCTGGCCACCTGGTTGGTGGAAGCCATGATTTCGCTGGACGACGAGGCAAGCACGTTGACCCCCTCGATGATCTCCGAGGTAATTTCTCTCAGGCTGCTCCCCATGGCGGCCAGGGAGTTGCCCATGACATCTCTCTCCGATTGGGGATTGACCGTGCCGCTCAAGTCGCCCTCGGCAATGCGCCGGGTCGTGTCGGCATGTCCCTTTATGTTCACAACCATGCGACGGAAGGTCCGGGTCAGGATGCCGACTTCATCCTTCCTGTCGTCTGTCGGCATAGTGATATCCAGTTCTCCGGTTGCTATCTTTTCCGCTATGGAGGCAATCTCCGTGAGCGGTTTGGCAATGGCCTTGGTCATGGCCAGCGTCATTGCAATACTGATGAAGATAGCGGCTATTCCGACCATAAGGAATATGGCCAGAGTTTTGCGGGACCTCTGCTCGGACTGTAAAATCCGTTGCTTGGCCTGTTCCCTTTCCTGCAGTTCAAGTGTGAGGGCGATGTCGCGAATTTTGTTGTAGCGTTCATCTTGTATCCCGAGTCCTGTCTGGCGGGCTGATTCAAGTTTTCCACCCAGAATCAAGGCAATCTGCTCATCCCGTGTCTTTCGATAGGCATCCCGAACGGTAACAAGTTCTTGAAAACCGACCATGAATTTCGGGTCGTCTTTTTGAGTAACTGCAAGCTCCTTAAGGTTTTTGTCAATATCCTCGGTACGCTCCCTGATATCGCGCTCCAGTGCTTGTTGCTTGGCGCGGTCGCTGGTCATCATCATTTCCAGTAACTGTGCCCGTGCCCGGTTCTGGGCTGACCTCAACTCCACGACATCAAGGGAGGTCATGTAGTTTTCGTGAAACATCTCCTGCTGTGACTGTGTTGTTTCTGTTATGCCGAGATATGCCGTCCCGATGACGACTACGATAAGCGTAAACATCAGGCTGAAACAGCAGACGATTTTCGACTTGGTGGATAGATTCAGAAACCATTGCATGTGGAATTACCTCTCTTTTCCTGTTTCCTGCGTCGCTTTCCTGTAGGTTGGGCAAAGGCGGTTCATGCCGTGCCCAACATATCTGCCGGCTCTGTTGGGCACGCTCTGCTTTGCCCAACCTACGTTGATTTAAATGTTGTAATTTCCTAAACCTTATACCTTGCCACCAGATCTTTCAGCTTCTGCCCCAGGTCATGCAGTCCCTGCACGGTAAGCTCAACCTGCCTCATGCCGGTGACGTTCTGTTCGCTTGCCTGGCGGATGTTTTCCATCGCCAGCGCCACCTGATCCATGCCGGTCAATTGCTGCTGGCTCGATGCCGCAATCTGCACCGCAGCCTGGGCCGATTCGTCGATACTCTCACCCATTTTCCGGATCGCCTCGCCCGCCTCTTTCGACTGTCGGACCCCGTCCTCTACCGCTTTGTTGCCCTGTTCGGTGGCCATCACCGCCGCATTGGTTGCCTTCTGGATGTCGTTCAGGATGGTGCGTACCTGTGATGTGGCCTCCTTGGACTGTTCAGCCAGGCTTTTCACCTCCTGTGCCACCACAGCGAACCCTTTCCCCTGTTCACCTGCCTTGGCCGCTTCGATGGCGGCGTTGACCGCCAGAAGGTTCGACTGTTCGGCCAGGTCATTGACTGTGGCAATGATTTCGCCGATGGTCTGGCTCTGCTCTGAAAGCCGTATGATACTTTCAGCTATGGCTTCCACCTGCCCCTGGATCCGCCCCATTCCGGCGATGGATTCCTCCACCGATCGGCTGCCGACTTGGGCCACCTGGACCGTTTTCTGCGCGGTTTCCAAGACGTTTTTCGCCTTCTGGGCGGCAACAAGTATGGTCTGTTTGACCTCCTCCACAGTACTGGTCGTCTCGCTCACCGCCGCCGCGGTCTCGGTGGCGCCGCTGGCCACCTGGTTGGTGGAGGCCATTATCTCGCTGGATGACGAGGCGAGAACATTTATCACCTCAGACATCTCTTTTACTAATTTCTTAAGTGCTTCCCCCAGGTTGAACCATTGGAAAACTATCAGGATTGCAACGAAAAATGCTCCTATTCTGAGAAGGTGCCAGAACCACCAGTCAGCATTCCATAAATGTGAAAAATCGAACGTCAAGCCTGAGAAGGCCATTAGGAGGCAGAGGGTTCCAAAGAGAAAATCGTCAGTGCCGCCGGTAATTCGATAACGAATGACAAACTGCACTGCCGCGGCTAGGAAGAAGACCCCTCCCATGAGATTGACCGCTTTGACAGGAGGAGTGAAGTTGCCCTGAACCACTGCTGCGGGCAGCGCATCGGAGTTTGCCATCATATAGACACCCATAATGATGGCTCCGATGGCTACTAGCATGGGCAACGTAGTCGGCGCGCGTGTTTTGCCGTCTTTTCCCGAGAGGCAAATCAGGGCAAAGAAAAAACCGCCGATCAGGGTTGAAATGCTGTGCGTCCAGACAAATGATGCGCCGGGAAGAACTGAAGCGTGAAATCCGTCGAGAATACCCATGGCGATCAAGCCGCACGCAACCCATAGATAGTGAGGGGATTCTTCCCTGTTTTTCTCAAGCATCAGGATGAGCGATGCCAGGGAGAGTGCAGCGAATGCTCCCATTGCCTCGATAGCCGAATGGAACGGTATATTGGTAAGATCCCAACCGGTCAAATATTGATGCGAAATTACGCTCCCGACAGCGGGTAGCAGTATTCCAATTAGAATAAAGTTGGTCAAATCAGGCCGCTGGACAGAGTTGCTCATCTTTGAATCCTCCCAAAAACTAAGTATTGGCAATCATATGAACTTAGTTGCTTTCTTCATGCACCACGATGCCCCGGTCGGAGAGGATTTTCCCGCCATCCAGCACCACCAGTCGCTCCTCGGTCACACCCATCAAATACTCGGCTCGTATCTCGGTGAGCGTGGGGAGCGACGGCAGCAGATCGGAGCGGGGTATCCAGCGTGCGGCGATGATGGCATCGGCCAGGACACCGAATTCCATGACACCGTCATGCAGGACGATGACCTTGTTGAGATCTGACAACCCTCTGTTCGGCAGGTCGAAGAATGTCCGCAGGTCGATGACCGAGAGAATCTTGCCCCGCATGTTGATGACCCCCAGTACAAACGCAGGGGTACAAGGGAGCGGCGTGAGATCTTTCAGCGGATAGACTTCGCCGATATAGGCAGACTCGATGGCGTACCGTTCGTCGGCGAGCAGAAACTCTACGATCTCGATCCGTTCTTCTTCCTCTCCGCTTTTCTCCGGTTCCAACGCCAGGGCAGCCGCCCTAGTTTTGAGAATTCGTTGTCGTTCATTGTCGGTTTCGTTCATATTTTGGCTCCCTGATAACTATTCAGTATGCTACGTCACTGAGTCGTAACCCCTCCTGTCCTCCCCTTAAACCAAGGGGAGGGACGCTACGATGAGCCGTCAAGGTTTAAATCCACGTCCCCCCTCTTAAGTTAAGAGGGGGACAGGGGGCGTTATGTACCGGCGCTGAATATGCTTCCCCCTTGTTACATTCCTGCGTTCGTGGCCCTGATGATCTCCTTGAGTCTTTCCGCAATCATTCCGTCGGATTCCGGAATGACATCGTCGGGACGATATTTGTCGAGCAGGGAAAGTGCGTTGTTGAAATGCCGTTGCGACTCTCGTACCTTTCCCTTGCGCTGTTCAAGGTTGGCCAGGGTGTAATGCGCCAGAACCAGATCCTGATCAAGGTAGAGCGCTTTTTTGAGCGATGTGGCCGCCTCATCGTCCATGCCCTGCTCCTGGAGAATGACGGCACGGAGATAATGGAGCCCGGCGGAAAGCTTGTCGGCGGCAAGTGCCTGATCGGACGCGTTCAGCGCTTCAGAGAGTCTTCCCTCATTGGCATATATACGGCTCAACAGCGCCAGCGCGTGGGTATCGTTCTTGTTCCGCACAAGATGCATGGTAACCATTTTGGCGGCTTCCCTGTACGCACCACTTTCATACAGAGTGAGAGCTTCCTCGTAGGCCGGTCTCCTGTCAGCTCTCTCCGGGAGTGGTGACAGCCGGGGAGGTGGAAGGAGCGACGTCCGGGTTGGTGGAGCCGGCGGCGGTGGCATGATGTCGATGTCATACTTCGGATACGGAAGTGAAACCGGAACGGGGAAGTCAGGTGTTGTGAATATATCCTTGTAAATGTTTTCACGTTCCGCCGCTTTACCGCCGCCTGACTTTTGATAGAGGACCGCATCGGGGAAGGAAACCGGATTGAATACGGAAAGGAATAGGTTTGATGTTTCGCAAGGACTGACAAACAGCCAGCCATCATCAAGGAGACAACGCTTGAATCGCTCGACGACCTTTGCGGCGAGGTGCGGCGTGAAATACATGAGCACGTTGCGGCAGAAGATCACATTAATGGCGTTGGTATCGGTGATGAGTGAGGGATAACTATCGTCCACCAGGTTAATGCTTGAGAACTTCACCATTTCCTTGATATGGGGGAGCAATTCATATTGTTTGTTTCCTGTTTGTCTGAAATAGTTCTGTTTAAACCACGGCGGAGACGTGCGGAAGGACCACTCCGTGTATATCCCCGCCCTTGCTTTGCTCAGGGAATGGGGGTTGATATCGGTGGCCAGGATCGAAATTTCCCAGCCGCGCAGGGAATCGCGCATCCTGTGAAGCAGGATGGCAATGCTGTACGCCTCTTCACCCGTTGCACACCCCGCGCTCCAGATGCGCAGATGCCGTTCGCCACCGTGGTGCTTTCTGATGATTTCCGGAATGATCTCCCGTTCGAGAATCTCGAAACAGCGCACTTCCCGAAGAAAATAGGTTTCGCCAATCGTCAGGTAACCGGCCATGGCTTCGATAAGATCTTTGGATGGAGGGGGTGATGTGAACCGCGCCACGCACTCATGTATATCCCTGAAACCAAGCTCCCTGGCTGCCGTGCAGAATGATTGCTCAAGATTTCGCCATTTGGACGGGGGGAAAAACAGCCCCATTTGATCGGCGATATATGCGCTGAGATTTTCCAGTTCGTTATCGGCAAGGAGGCTTTTCATGGCTGTTCTGTAAGTTCGTCGAATGTTCTTGTTTCGCCGGGGGAGAGCAGTATCTCAGGATCCTGGAGTAAAATCAGGCCGTCGGGCAGCTTGATCACCCCGGCCAGGAATGGCAGGTCCGGAAGGATTTCCGCCGCTTCCGTCCGCATCTGCTCCGTGCATTCCCGGACCTCGCAGGACGTGTCAGTCATCAGGGCAAAGCTGCGTGCGGCACAGCGGATTATGATCAACTGGTCGCTGAGCTCGACCGGGCGTTCCGGCAGGCCGAAACGCCGACGCAGATCCAGCACCGGTAAAATTTTCCCCTGAACATTGATTACGCCATGGATGAATCCGGGCCCCCCCGGCAGAGGGGTGATTTCTACCGTTCTGACGACCCGCTCCACCACTCCGAGAGGTATGCCGTAGCGCTGTTCGTCAAGCGTAAAGATTACTATCTGATCAGGTCTGGTCATGTGCATGTCCCACCGTTCGTTATTGGTCAATACAGCCCGATTATGCGGAAGAGCTGCGTGTCCGCATAAATAATTGTGCCCGCAGTTTCTTTATTGTCAAGGGAAGTAAATGTAAATATTTTTATTTGTAGGGGTGAAAAATGGGGTTGCCCGAAGGCGAAACGGTGGGGATGTTGGAGTAACGACCGGGGCTGTTGGCCCCGGTCGTCAAGGAGTGATTACAGTTTGAACTGGCCGACGATCCGCCTGAGTTCGTTGGATATTTGCGAAAGTTGAGTGGCTGCGGTGGCTGATTCATGTGCGCCGCGCGCCGTACGGGAGACAACTTCGGTAATCTGCTGCATGTTGTTGCTGATTTCGGATGTGGTGGCGGTCTGCTCTTCGGCGGCAGTGGCTACCTGATCAATCTGGGCCGTGACTGAATTGATCTGTTCCAGGATATTCTCCAGCGCCTTGCCGGAACCGGTCGCTTTCTCGCTCCCCTTGCCAACCTCAACGACACCTTCTTCCATGGCGATGACAGCCGCTCCGGTCTCTTTCTGGATAGCCTTGATCATCTCGCCTATTTCGCGTGTCGCCCGTGTCGTCCGCTCGGCCAGGGCACGCACCTCATCGGCAACCACGGCAAAGCCGCGCCCCTGCTCGCCGGCGCGGGCGGCCTCGATGGCGGCATTCAAGGCCAGCAGGTTGGTCTGGTCGGCGATATCCTCGATGGTACCGACAATCTCACCGATCTGATCGGAACGGCTGCCCAGACTCTCCACCGTCCTGGCGGTGTTTTTGACCCGATCGGAGATGTTGTTCATGACGGCAATGGTTTCGTCCACTACCTTTGCCCCGGAAACCGCTGCTTCACTGGCCAGTTTTGCGCCTTCGGCGGCATACTGGCAGTTCCGGGCAATATCGCCCGAGGTGGCCGACATCTCTTCACCGGCTGTCGCAATGGTGCCGGATTGCGCCGCGACCTCTTCCGCTCCGGCAGCTATCTGTACGGCAGTAGCCTGGAGCTGGGTGGCGGCTGAGGCAACCTGGGATGTGGTCGAAGCTACATCGGCAATGATGGTGTGCAGCTTCTCGATAAAAAGATTGAGCATGTGGCTGATGTCGGCCAACTCGTCCCCGGCCGAAGCATCCAGGCGCCTGGTAAGGTCTCCTTCGCCCTGGGCCAT
>Ga0172380_10008260_pt1 | contig 11445 bp, 14 predicted proteins | sample Leawe162metaG_FD_119747 | JGI IMG/M metagenome (GOLD analysis project Ga0172380, IMG submission 119747) | Leachate microbial communities from a municipal landfill in Southern Ontario, Canada - Leachate well 162 metaG | ecosystem: Engineered > Solid waste > Landfill > Unclassified | place... | reverse complement strand
TTTTGCAGGTACCTGCACAATGCCGGTCACTTCGACGTTACTGACTCCCTTCACGTGGACTTCCGCCCCCGAAACGTGGGACTCCACGGACGCGGCCAAAACGTGGGACACTTACGCGACCTACAACTACGACAATGTGATCGACGAAGCGTTCGGTATCGCAGAACAGATCAAAAAGGTGGTCGGCAAGAACGTCGCCGAGACGCTCTTGTTCGCCGAGACTTCATCCACGAAGAGCCTCGACAAGAATATTGCCGAGGCTCTGGGTGTCGCTGAAGCGGATGCGGTCGATTTCTCGAAGGCTCTTACCGAGGCCTTCACCACCGTAGACGCCATATCGAAGAACGTGGACAGGGGCTTTGACGAAGCGTTCTCGATAACCGAAGCGAGTAGCCGAGAATACGAACTGAATAAGCCGGAAGCCGTCGCCTTTGCCGAGGTATTCGCGCGGGTGGTTGCATGGAGCAGGGTGCTCGCCGAAACTACCAATTTCGCTGAAGCCATCGCGAAGAACCCGACCAAGAAATTGGCCGAAGTATTCTCAATGTACGATACTCTGATCCGGCAAGGCCCAGCCGTGATCAACGATATGCAGCTCCGCTCCGACGAAATCGACTTCGATGCTTTCGTCCTCGTCGTTGGCGGCGGCGTACCGTCAGGTTTTGGTCCGTTCCAGCCATTTGTCGCTGGCGACTATGATCTGACACGTGCCCTCATCAAGATCACGCTGACGCGTGAAAATCCGCAGCAGCAACTACGCCTACTCACCGGCAAGGTGTTCGTTGACGTGCCAGACGTTACGGATCGCGGCAGCGTCAACGTGGTGTCCACCGCCGCGCCCTACGATATTGTGTTTACGCGGAAATTCCTTATCCCGCCAGAGATCAGCATCACGCAGCTCGGTACAGTCGGGGCTGCTGTCCCGCAGATTACTAACATCACACGCACCGGCTTCAGTCTCGAACTGATCGTTGGTGGATCGCGGACCACCGGCTCCGCAAGCTGGCTCGCAGAGGGTTACTAGGCATGGCTCAGAATTTCTCTCCGATGCAGGAGACCGATACCCTCACTGCGTCGCGGCTCACCATCAATAACAACTTTGTGGCGGTGCAGTCGAATTTTTCGGGCACCGCCTTTCCGACGCTCAACTTGGTTGCGGGCATGCAGTGCTACCGCACCGATGAAGGCAAGATGTATACGCTGAAGTCGACAGGCCCGTCCGTATGGATCGTCGTGCAGCGCCTCAACGAGGTTTTCGTTACACAGACGGACTCTGACGCGCGGTATTTCAGGTTGGCGGCGTCGTCTCGCGCCGATCTGGCGCTGCGCGGCAAGGCATCTGGCGCCGGTGACACCGCCGCGATCCTGTTCCATTCCGACGACAATACGCTGCGCTATAGGATCGAGCGCACCTCGGCGCATGACCTCGTATTCACGCGGTACAACGCGGAAGGTACCTATGTCGACTCTCCGTTCTCGATCATTGGTGGCCAGATACGAGTCGGCAGCAACAAAATCTGGCACCAAGGAAACGACGGCAGCGGCAGCGGACTTGACGCGGACGTGCTGCGTTCAGTCGCTCCGTCGACCTTTGGCCTAACTTTGCTCGCGGCGGCGAACGCCGATGCTGTCGTGACGGCCCTCGGTCTGCAAAATACCGGTGGCCAGCCGGGCGATATCAAGCACAGATATGGGCAAGATGCGCAGACGGGCTGGCTGCTGATGAACGGGCTCAGCATTGGCAGCGCGACATCGGGGGCTACCGGTCGGGCGAACGCTGACTGCGAAGCCCTGTTCACGCACCTGTGGTATGTCGACCCGATATTGGCGATGTCCGGTGGTCGCGGGGCGTCTGCGGCGGCCGACTGGGCCGCGAACAAACGCATGTCCCTGCCGGATGCCCGTGGCCGTGCGTTGTTCGGAACGGATACACTCGGGTTTGGCCCGGAGGCCAGCGCGGGCCGTATCTGGTGGGCGACCATCGCGAGCGGCCAGACCAACTTCATCGGTGCCTACGGTGGTTCGTCGCTCGTCTACCTGACTATTTCGCAGATGCCGGCCCACTCGCACTCCGGCTATACGGATACGCAGGGCTACCACTCTCACAACTTCTCGTACAACGGCCCGCAGCAGCAGTACGGCTCCGGCGCCATATACGGCTATTACACCGGTATGACCAGTTACTTCGGATCGACGGACGGAACTGGTAGCCACGCCCACAACGTCTACACGTACAACGCAGGTGGTGGCGAGGCGCATGCGATCATGCCCCCGTTCATGCTCGTTGGCGTGTATATCAAACTCTAAGGATCATCGTCATGGCTACCATTATGACCGTGAATATCAATGACGGCATCATCGCGCACGACGGCTTTACCGCCATTGGTCCGCTCGAAGACGATTTCGACAGTATGTCCTACGTGCTCTTCGACAGTCCGACGCTCGCCTTCGGCATCGGATCGAATGGAATGGGGCAGACCCTCGATACGACCCGCGCCGAAGGGCTGTTCGCCCGGTTCCTCGATATCTGGAAACAGCGCAAGGTCGAGGCGGACATTCGCATCGCCGACGAGACTGCGGCGCGTGAGAAATTCCTCGCCGAGGAAGAGGCACGGCGCGCCATCGCCATCCAGAAAGCGCAAGAACCGTTCTATATCCCGGTAACCAAGGATGCGGTCATTGGCCGCATGACCGATGAGGAGCTGGAAGGCCTTGAGGACATTCTTGACTCTAATCGCGTTGTACGCGTGCTATGGACTCATAGCAACGGCCTTACTGACATCAAGAGCCGCCTCATCGATCTCTTTGTTCTCGAAGGCTGGCGTCGAGAGCGAGCGGACGAACTATTTGCGGACGTACTGGTCGTTCCTCCGAAGATGGATGCGCCGACTGAATAGCGGCAGTCGCGAATTCGCGAGAGCCCTGTTCCTTTTCTGGAAGACCTGACACTTTGCAGGTACCTGCACAACTCTGAGGCGCCATCATGTCGCAAACCCTAGTAGCCTTGGTCGGAACGGACACGATCACCGCCTCAAGGACGACACTCAACTCGTCCATCGATGCCTTGCTCACGCAGTTCTCCGGCACGGCATTTCCAGCCTCCCCCAAGGTCGGGCAGACGTGTTACCGCACCGATCAGCAATGCATTTATCTGTGCAAGTCGATTGGTCCTTCGGTCTGGTACTTGCAGACCGATCTCACCAAGACCGTGATTACTCAAGAAAGTGGCGACGCCCGCTGGGTGAACCTTAGCGGAAGCTCGGCACTTTTGCCGAGCGGCAATACCGCCGCGCGACCGGCGTCCCCTTCGGCCGGCATGATCCGGCACAATTCGGAGACCGGGAAATTCGAAGGCTATGGGGTTGCGTGGGCCGCCATCGGCGAGGACGCGGTGCGGCGTACTGTCGCGACCAAGACGGCGGGCTATACAGTCGGGGTCGGCGATCTCGGCATGATGTTCGTAGCTACCGGCTCGACTTCGTGGACACTCGCCCTGCCAGCGGTTGCATCGGTCGGCAATGGGTTTTTCATATCGCTTCGCAATGCCGGGACCGGACTGATCACTATCGACCCCAACGGTACGCAAACTGTCAACGGAGCGACCACGCTCGTCGCCTACCACAATGACTGTGTCGAGCTGGTCTGCGATGGTACTGCGTGGCACGCGCTCTTCCAGTCCCCGGTTTCTATCGTGGCGGAAGGGGTCACCGCAAATACCGCTACGTTTATCACTATGCCTCTCCCGACAGAGTTCGAACGGTTCGAGCTATCGCTTGATAATTTTGCCTCTGTCTCCACTGCGGCTATTTTCGCACGCTTCAGCACGGATGGTGGGGCGACCTATTATAGCGGTGCTGGCGCTTACGCATGGTGTCAAGGATACTTTAGTACAGCGACGGCAGGGCAATATCACAATGGCTCGTCTGGTGTTATTGGAGCAACCGGTATCGAGCTTGGCGCCGGTAACATTACCGCTCAGGCCGGGATCATGACCAATTTCACCATACGAATTGACGCCGGGCGTACCGGTTATTCCCCGAGTATTTCGTGGGTGCTTGGCGCGCCGGTATATTCGGCGGTAGGAAGTGGCTACCTCGGCGTCACTACCCGCGCCACCCACATCCTTATCGGCTCCAGTTCAGGCAATCTGAACGGCGGAAGGTACAAATTGCTAGGCGTACGCTGATCGCAAAATCTGCAATTCGTTGCCTCTAGCCGAGGCAGTGGCTAGAATACCTCAACGAAGCTTTGCAGGTGCCTGCAATAATCTGAAGAGGTAGCATATTATGCAGCCCAGCGATTTTTACGGTAAGGCTCCCGCGCTCACGCAAGACGACATCAGAAGGGCCGCGACCGCACTTGGTTGCGACCCCGGTGTCGTCGCTGCGGTCATCGCAGTCGAAGCAGCCGGCTCCGGCTACCTTTCGGATGGCCGCCCCAAAATCCTCTATGAAGCCCACATCTTCGGTCGTCTGACGAACAACCGCTATGCCAGCGTCGTCGACAGCAAGGGCAAACGCATTTCCGCCGAGAGGTGGGACCGCGACCTTTACGGGGCCGCAGGTGCGTGGCAGTACGAGCGCCTCCTCACGGCGATGAAATACGACGCCAGCAGCGCTTTGCGGGCCTGTTCGTGGGGCGCCTTCCAGATACTTGGCTCGAACCACGGCATCTGCGGGTATTCCACCGTGCAGGGCTTCGTCGAGGCCAATGTCAGGTCGTCGGGCGAGCAGCTCGACTGCTTCGTCAGGTTCGTCAAGGAGCGCAAGCTCGACGACGAATTGCGCAGCAGGCAGTGGGCCGAGTTCGCGAGGGTCTACAACGGCCCGGAATACAAGAAGAATGCCTACGATACCAAGCTGGCGTCGGCATACGCGCGACTCGCAGGATCGTGGGCCAGCCAATACGTCGGCCGTCAGACGGTCGTTTTGCAGGTACATGCAGCAGCGTCGCCGGGCGAGGATTGGCAACCGTTGCGGGCTGACTACGCCGCTGCGCAAGCAGCGCTCAACGCCCTCGCCATTGTCGTGCCGGCGCTGGCCGTCGACGGCTGGACAGGCCCCAAGACTTCGGCGGCCCTCTACAAGTATCAGGAGCTTGTCGGTCTGCCGGCGTCGGGTACGCTGACGCGCAGCACCTACACGCGCCTCGTCCTCGGGGCCTGATAGGCCATGGATGCCATTCTAGGGAAAGGCTCCGACATCCTGTTTAACTACGGTGTGCTCGGGGTTTTTCTGGCAACTTCACTCATAGTTAACTGGCGGCTATGGATAGCTTATCAGCACAGCATGGACCAGCGGTTGGCCGAGGCCAAGGAAACCATTCGCGTAGTGGAGGGCAACACCACTGCGTTGGACAACTTGGCCGAGGTGGTGCGCGCTGGTACGCGGAGAAATGGGCGGTGAAAATGAGCCAGTTCATCGAACGCGTCTTGCGTCCGCGCGCCGAGACGACTACAATCCCCGAAGTGTTGACAGCGGCTATTAGCCGCCAGCAGAACGCAGCCTCTCGAACCACTGAAGCGGTCGAAGCGCTACTCGTTCACATGGAGCGACCACGTGAAGCTGCTAAAAGGCCTCCTAAGGAATAGGGTATTGTGGACCGCATTTAGTCTGTCCGCTCTTTATTGGATCATTGCTCCGCATTTCCCCTCTTCTGCTGTTCTCGAAATCACCAACGGCGTGCTGAGCGTCGTTGGTATTGCTGTTTTTGTTAGCTATTCCCCCGGCATCATCACCCGCATGGCGCAGACCGACAAAGTCGACCGCGTCCTGCAACTGTCCATGGGCATCGCCCTGTCGTGGAGCGTCACCAGCATTCTGCGTTTGTGGGGGCTCATGTGGCGTAAGACGGGACAGCCTGAATGGATGCAGACCAACTATTTGACCGGCTATTTTGCCTTCCTGATCATCTGCGCTGGCGTCCTGCATATCACGGCGCCGGGCGCGATTGACGGGGTGGTGCCGAAACGGAACTGGATCATCGTCGGTATTGCCCTCGGCTGCGGTATCGGCTTGGCGGTCTATTCAGCAGATATCAATTTCGAAGGTTTCGTGCGAATGCTCGAACCGTATATTAGCGTCGATGCCGTGGAGGGGCGGGGTTTATTCCGCTATTCATTGCTGTTCTCTTGAAGAGGCCGCTATGCAGAAGTCTTTCATCAATACCGTGCTTCCGGGCGGGAGCCCGGAATGGGACGTTCGACGCACCATGGCCTTTATGGTCATGGTGTTTTGCTTCATCATGATCCCCCTCGGCGCGCTCGTCGTGGTCAGCGATGCTCGCGCGGATACGCTGATGACCAACAGCTTCGCCGTGCTCGGCGGTCTCGTTGCGGTCTATATCACCGCAGCGGTGATCGATGATCGCGACAAACGGCAGTCGATCAAGACCCTGAACCCCGGCGACCGGGTCGACGAGACGTTGACCACGACCACGAGTAAGACGCTCGTCGTCGACCATACCGCGTCAGGCGAAAGCAAATGACCTGGGCCAGAGGCATAGCCCTTCTGGTAGCCATCGTCGCCACGGTGTCCATCATCGTGGCGGCTTATTATTTCGTCACCGGCATGCAGGACAAGATAGCTACTCTTGAGCGCGATAACGGTGTGCTGAAGACATCTGTCGAAACGCAGAAGCAGACCATCGAGAGCGTGCAACGGCAGGCCGAAACCAACGTACAGAACTTCAAGCTTATGCAGAATGCGATCTCGCAACTGCAAGGCGCATACGGCAAGTCGCAGACGGAGCTGGCCGATCTTCGCAAGCGGTACGCCAAGCCAGTTATTCGGAGAGGCACGGATGGCAAATCGACAAATGGTCCGGCTGCTCCTATCACTGGCGGCTATGACGACATTAACCGCCTGCTCACAGAAGCCGGCCGGGCTGGAAATTAGGACCAGCACTGCGGAAGTTTCTCGCATCGGCATCGTGAACCCGCCATTGCCAACCGCTCCGTCCCTTCAGGAGCTTGGCGGATGGAAGGTGCTGACCCCGCTCGATATCGCCGAAGGCATTCGTCAACAGGACCCCGCGCTTGCCGCCGCACTGATCGGATACTACGCCAAGTACCCTTCAGCGGCATTCACGCTATACGCGGTGTCCCCGGAACAATACGCCATCATCATCAATAATCAGACCGAAACTCTGCGGTACGTTCGCGACCTCCGGGCCGTCGTGGACTACTACAGAGGGCTCGATCTGAAATAAGCTTTGCAGGTACCTGCAAAACCGGTTACTCTACAGTTCTCCGAAGACACCCGTGGCGGTGTGACGGCGGTCAACCAAGCGCCTGTGAGGCGCGCAACAGGAGAACGACTATGGTTTCCAAGATCATCCGGCATTCCGATGTCTACAAGCTCGGCCCGCTCTTCGGTCCCGTCCTGACGGGCCTGTTGCAGCAGAGCGCGGCGCTCGCCATCTCGGCCCCGTCGATCACCGCCATGACCGACAGCTCGACCGGCACCGCCTCGGTGGCCAATCCCCCGGCCGTGCCGAACATGGTCCTCCCGGTCGCCTTCACGCATGTCACCGGCTCCGACCTCGCCCCCAAGGCCGGCTTCGATACGGCCATGGCGGCCAGCTATGATGCGGCCATCACGGTCGCCGAATGGCTGAACACCGTCCGTGCCCGTCTCGACATGGCGCCGATCACCTACACCGGCACCCCCAGCGTCTCCGGCACCATCGCGGCGCAGTCCAAGGCCCTGACCGGTGTCGACGGCTCCGGCACCAATGCGGTCGCCGCAGTCAGCGGCATCGCCGAGCTGACCAAGGCCCGCGCCAACCTGCGCGTCATCATCCGCGCGGCGAACGAGGTGCTGAACGCGGTCGGCGGTACGCCCATCACCCGCTATGAGCCGAAGAACGACGGGCTCGCGCTGACCGCCAATGCGGCCACGGCCACCGGCGTTGCCGGTACCTCCGGCGCGCAGTCCCTCTCGGATACCGCTGTCGACGCGATCCTCGTCCAGTTCGCCAACGGCTATGCCACCGTTGCGGCCAAGGTCGCCGCCGCCATCACGGCGGCCACCCGCGCCAAGCCGAAGTACGTCTACGTCGGTAAGCAGAACTGATCCTCTAGGCCCCCTGAACTAAGCGCTCCGAAAGGGGCGCTTTTTTCTGTTTCAAAATAATAATTGACATAAAATCGGGTATACCTTACTATCATAACTGCGTTTTTTAGCAGGGACGCGTAATGGCTACGGCGGGACAGGGGCAGCGCGGCTCTTGCTCCCGCCGTGCTCGTTTAAGGGGCACCCGCAGATGGTCGATATAGGTTCATTCCTGACGGGGGCCGGGGTTGCCCTATCGCTAGCTGTCGTCGCCATGAGCTACATCGGCGAGAGGTTCCGTAAGGCTATCAAGGCGACCAACGAATTCCACGCTCTGCGCCAGCAGGAAACTTCGGCCAGCATAGCCGCGATGCGTAACGCGCAAGACGTGTGGTATGGCGCCGTCGATAGGAGGCGTCGCGAGGACTTCGGGTACCCTGAGCTACTGATGGTTCGAAGAGACGAGCCGTGGACCGGTACGCCGCTCATCGAACGCCCGGACTATCCGATGCTGATCGTCATAGACGTGTTCATAGTAAATGGGTGTAGGCCTTATCGGCTGGTGGAAGGCGACCATGTCGTCGTGACCGGAGTCCCGGTAGACGGGAACGGTCTTGTGCACGTCCTGTATATTGTCCCGCCCCGCCGCCGTACAGTGACCGCCCCGTTCTGGATGATCATTGACTTAGTGCTCGCCTATGGCGTCAGGGTAGTCGATGACGAAGACCGTATGGGGTGTGACGCGGAAGAAGGCTTTACGCTGCACGAGTTCAGCGCGGAAGACGGGCCGTATCGGTTTTACGACCCCGAGCCCGAAGAGGCGCCAGACGAGGTTTTGCATGCACCTGCAATAGCCGGCACCCCGCTTGGCCCGCGTCGAAGGGTGTTAAAAATACCCAAGAAATAAGCATATTCGAGATTTTGCGCTTGCCCTCGTATGTGCCACGTAATACAATATGCATATTATTCGGACAAACGGGAGCTTTCTATGGCCGCAACTATGACGACCGACGCCGTTCGCGAGCAGCGGAACGTTGACGATTTCAAGCTCGAATTCCGAAAGTATTCGGACGCAGCGCGAGGCGTCTACCTCGTCCGCACGCGTGAACCGCATCGGGCGTTCGAAGCCTTGCAGGAACTCACGGTCGAAGACGATACGGAATTTCGCGTGTGGCAATGCAACAAGGGCTGGCAGACGTTCCCGAAAGCCGACCCGCAAAACCCGACGCTGGACATCCGCAAGCCCAGAGCGGAGCCCATCACTGCGACCATCGATATCGGTTCGGCCTTTACCAACCTCTCCAACGAGGCGAAGCCCGGCATCTTCGTCATGATGCACCCGCATCATCATTTCGAGAAGCCGCTGATCCAGCAGTACGTCAAGGATTTCGCCATTCGGGCGCTTGAGGCGCCGCAGCGGCTGGTGATGCTTTGCACGGACAACGCTGTCCTGCCGAACGAGATCAGGGACGACGTGCAAATCCTCGACTTCAAGACGCCCTCTCACCACGAGCTTGTGAAGGCGTGGGAAGGGATGCTCGCGATCTTCGAAGGTTTCGGCGCTGACGCCCGACCCGAATTCGACGAGGATCAGATCGACCTTGTCGTGCAGAACGCGGTCGGCATGACGCAGTACGAATTCGAACAGGCTGTGTCCATCGCGGCCATCGGCTTCGCCAAGCGCGTCGCGACAGCGCAGGAGGCGGGGGAAGAACTGCCGCTGTGCACGCCGGACGAATTCGTTCGCGTCATCCTCGAACAAAAGGTCGAGGTCATCAAGCAGACCGACATCCTTGAACTGATGCCGGCCGGGTCCATGTCCGAAGTCGGCGGCTTCGACGCCCTGAAGGAATGGCTCGCGAAACGCGCCAAGGCGTACACCAAGGAAGCGGCAGATTATGGTATCGCCGCCCCGAAGGGCGCCATGTGCGTCGGCCCTCCGGGCTCCGGCAAGTCGCTCTTCGCCAAGGCTTGCGCGGGCGTGTTCGGCACCTCGCTGATCAAGCTCGATGTCGGCAAGGTTTTCGACAAGTACGTCGGAAACTCGGAGAGCCGCATCCGGTCGGCTCTTGGGCTGGTCGACGCGATGGCCCCCTGCGTGCTCTTGATCGACGAGGTCGACAAAGGCTTCGGCCAGTCGGGCGGCGGCGACAGCGGTACCTCGCAGCGCGTGCTCGGCACATTCCTGACGTGGATGCAGGAGCGCGACAGTCGCAAGGCTCCCGTGTTCGTGATCATGACGGCGAACAACGTCATGAACCTTCCTGCGGAGCTGATGCGAAAGGGGCGTCTTGACGAGATTTTCGCGTGCACGTTCCCCAACGCGCAGGAGCGTGAAGAAATCCTCACGATCCATCTGTCGAAGCGCGGGCACAAGGTCGACGCCGAGACGATGCGCAAGGTTGTCGAGGCCACAAATGGTTTCGTCGGCGCCGAACTCGAAAGCATCGTTGTCGAGGCGCTGATCGACGCCTTCGACAAGAAGCAGAGCGTACCGGACGCTTCCCTGTTCGTGCATCATGCCCGGTCCATCACCCCGTTGTCGGTCAGTATGCGGGAGAAGGTCGAATTCATGAACGAGTGGGCGAAAGCCAACGCCAAGCCCGCCTCGTCCGGCATGAAGTTCACGGTACCCGAGCCGAGCAAGAGCCTCGGCGGCCGGGTGCTCCCAGCAGTAAGGCCTATGCCCAAGACTCCGCTCCGCCCCGGTAGAAGTATCGACGGCTAGATGCTATCCTTTGCAGGCACCTGCACAAATCATTGAGAGGACTTTCTTACCATGGCCCTTACGCCCATCCGCCGCCCCCTCCCTGTTGCGCGGCCTGTCGCGTCCGTCAGCACCGCTGTTGCCGGGCGCAACCCGATCAATGACCAGCCAGCCGTAAAGGAAGAGGGCGAGACCAAGACCGTCTCCGTCCGCTTCCCGCCGTCGCATCATGCGCTGCTTGAGGAGGTCAAGGCCATCGCGGAATGCGACAAGTCGGAGGCCGTTAAGCGCGGCCTTAGACTGTTGCACAACGCTTTGACCTCGCGAGACGCCATGCTACATCTTACGGACGGTAACGGGAACAAGACAGTTATCCCGATCATGCGAAACGGGAGGCCCGCGTGAACATCCAGACAACCTGCGGATCGGAGTCTTTCCGCAATCCACGGCCCGCCACCGTCGAGGTGCACGCCTTCTACAGGCGTGAGCCCGGCAGCGACGAGATGCCGCTTTTCGCGGCGGCCAAGGACAGGCATTCTGGATGTAGGGCGATCAACAACACCGAGTTCATTCCCGCTGCGTCGCGCAACGCCAATCATGGTCAGTGGCGCATCTCGAACTACTCGGTGCCCGAAGGCTCGTTGGTCAAGGTCGTCATCAAGCAAAGGTTCCCCGGAACCTTCG
>Ga0172380_10008257_pt1 | contig 11447 bp, 8 predicted proteins | sample Leawe162metaG_FD_119747 | JGI IMG/M metagenome (GOLD analysis project Ga0172380, IMG submission 119747) | Leachate microbial communities from a municipal landfill in Southern Ontario, Canada - Leachate well 162 metaG | ecosystem: Engineered > Solid waste > Landfill > Unclassified | place... | reverse complement strand
CTGGAGCGGTCAGTCGCCTCGAGCGATGAACTGCTATAGAAGCACGCGCCCTTTTATTTTTTAGTGGCGGATGTCGCAACTTTAGCACTATGGTTTGTCGCTCAGGCTCCCTTGAAATTTTTATTGTGTGAGAGTGGTATAGTAAGGATATGTTAGCGCAACTTATCGGCACAGGAGGAATTGCAGCAGGGATCGTACTGTTGTTTTTTACGACCGTCACGACACCGACCGAGGCCGGTCCACTAGGGATACTAGTGGTTTTTTTGTGTTTGTATATTGGTTTATTTAGTGCGCTCAGTTTTCTTATCGTGGGTCTTCAACGAGTCATTGTAAAATTATCATCACCGTTTACCGCCAGAAAGCCGCTTCAGCCAATGTCATTTTCAAGGTCGTATTACTTTTCGTCGGTTATTTCTCTCGGGCCGGTGATGCTTATCGGCATGCAATCGGTGGGCGGGGTAGGTGTGTATGAGCTTGGATTGGTGGTTCTTTTTGTGGCAATTGGCTGTGTCTATATTGCAAAAAGATCGACATAATTTTTTTGAAGCTCTTATGCTATAATTACAGATATGGAACCCAAGCTGCCAGCACCGAATTTTAACCCAGAACGTGCACCTTCTCCGTACGGCCAGGATAGAGAGTCATTCCCGTTGCCGCCAAGTCCTGAAACGGGGTTCGAACGAGGCGAAAAACCAGTTGAGCAACAGGGAGAGGCCACTCCGGCAGCCGTTAATGCTGCCCCGATATTACCGACACCCGTGGGCTTGCCTGTAGCCCAAGCACCTGCTAGTGACGACGCCACCTCGACGAGTTCGGCCTCGGACACTCCTCTTGTAGCCGGTGATGATGATCTGATCGAAAAAGAGTGGGTAGATAAAGCTAAAAAGATTATTGCCGAGACAAGGGATGATCCTCATCGCCGCGAGCAAGAGGTGGGTAAACTGCAGGCGGATTACCTTAAAAAGCGCTATGGAAAGGACCTCGGTGTTAACGAGTAGTCTCATCGCAAGGAGTATACTGCGGTGTTAGCGGTTATCATCAGCATCTTTGTTATCCTTCTGCTGGCCGCTATTGCGGGCGTGTTTGTGTTTTTGCAGTACCAAAAAACTATGCGCGAGGCCAAGAACTACGAACGAGGCCTTAAGATGGTACCAATGATTATCCATTTGCCACCGACGAGTGACGACATCGAAGGGGGCGGACGTGATGAGCGCGATCTGAATGAAGAGGTTTTGTCGCAGGCAGAGGTGATGTATAACATCATCGCCAGTACCGCTACCAAGGGCTTTAAGAGTCGCATTTATGGCCAACGCCATCTGTCATTTGAGATTGTCGCCAAGGACGGCTTGGTGCTGTACTACGCAGTGGTACCGGTGGTGCTAGTTGACGTGGTCCGTCAGGCAATTGCAGCGGCTTACCCATCGGCACGACTTGAAGAGGTGCAGGAGCATAACATTTTTAGCGATGCAGGCAAGCTGAGTGGAACCATTGGCGGTGAGTTTACGCTCAAAAAAGACTATATTTACCCGATTGCGACCTACCAAGACTCGAAGCGCGATGCCTCGCGGGCGCTACTTAATGCACTGTCTTCGGCCAATCGTGACGATGGTATCGGTATCCAAATACTGTTACGCCCCGCTGGTACGGGGTGGACCAAGCGTTCGGTGTCGACAGCCGATCGTATCGTGAAAGATAAGGGCGTCAAGAAAGCGGGCCTAGGCGGGCTCATCGCGCCAAAAGATTTGATGGAAGCGCTCTGGAAACCGCCTGAATCAGGCGGTGACCCTGCTAAGCCTCAGCCAGAAAAACAGTTGTCGTCTCTTGATCAAAAGACGGTCGAAGCCTTGCAGGATAAGACGCGCTACCCTGGGTATGAAGTACTAGTCCGAGTCGTCGTCTCCTCCAACACAGCCACTCGCTCTCAAGTACTGCTGAAGAACGTCATCGCAGCGTTTTCTCTGTTTGATTCACCAGCCTATAACGGCTTTAAGTTCGGGGTGTCGCGTAATATTGAAGAGCTGGTGACGGCCTATATCTTTCGCTTTTTCCCGCAAGGTGTTTCGCAGAATATCCTAAACAGTATAGAGCTCGCGACCTTGTTCCATTTGCCTGATCAAAACAACATTCCGACTTCCCAGGTGCAGCGTCAAATGAGTAAGCAGGTTGACGGTCCAACCCAGGTGATGGATGAGGGAGTCATGCTTGGCTACAACGAATTTAGAGGGGTTAAAAAGCCGATTCGCCTAAGTACGAATGACCGCCGGCGCCACACGTACATCATTGGTCAGACTGGTACCGGTAAGTCGGTGCTGCTGGAAAATATTGCCTATCAGGATATGATGGACGGTCGGGGCTTTGCTTTTGTCGATCCTCACGGCGACTCGGTCGAGACGCTGCTCGGTAAGGTGCCAAAAGAACGGGTGGAGGATGTGATCTACTTTAACCCTGGCGACATGAGCAATCCGGTGGGGCTTAACATGTTTGAGTTTGACCATCCTGATCAAAAAGACTTCTTGGTGCAGGAGTCGATCAATATGCTCTACGGCCTGTATGATCCGGGGCACACTGGTATTGTAGGGCCGCGGCTGGAGCATATATTCCGTAACTGTGCGCTGCTTTTGATGTCGGATCCGGCCGGCGGAACTTTCATCGATATTCCAAAGCTTTTGATCGATGACGAATTTATGAAGAGTAAGCTCAAATACGTGACTGATCAGACGGTGCTGGATTTTTGGACCAAAGAGTTTCCTGACTCAAAGCGTTCCAACGAATCTGGTGAGGTAATTAGCTGGGTCGTTTCCAAGTTTGGCCCCTTTATCTCGAACGATGCGATGCGTAATATCATCGGTCAGACCAAGAGTGGCTTTAATCTGCGGGAGATTATGGATAATAAGAAGATCCTACTGGTCAACCTTTCGAAAGGCCGGATGGGTGAACTCAACTCGAAGCTTCTCGGTATTATCTTTATTATGAAATTCCAGGCGGCTGCCATGGGTCGGGCCAACGTGCCGGAGTCGGAACGAGAAGATTTTTGTCTGTATGTTGATGAGTTTCAAAACTTCGCCACCGATAGCTTTGAATCAATCCTCTCTGAAGCCAGGAAGTATCGCTTGAACCTTATTTTGGGTAACCAGTTCATGACCCAGCTGACTGATAAGGTGCGGGAAGCGATTATTGGTAACGTGGGTACGGTTATCTCGGGCCGTATTGGTGTAACCGACGCCGAGATCTTAGTAAAGAAATTCTCCCCAACCTTTGACCAGGAAGACCTCACGAAAATGCCAAATCATCAATCGGTGACGAGTGTCATGATAAATAATGTGCCCTCAGCGCCGTTTAGCATGTCCTGGATCCCTCCAATGGGAGAACCGAACCCTCAGCTTAGTGACGCCCTCAAGCGGCTCTCAGCCACGAAATACGGCCTCCCGCGGGCAACGGTAGAGAAAGCCATCTTTGATAGGCTTGGTAAGGCGGAAGCCGAGAAGAAAGCGCGGCTGGAAGAAATGCGCCGCACTCAGCAGTCTCGCACTGGGGACATTGGCATAGCGCCCACATCGAGTGCCAACAAATCCGGTTCATCATTCCTCGACGAGTGGCTGGCGAAGCGGCAGCAGTTGAATGGCAGTGGGTCTAAGCCTGCAGGCGCCCCTCCTGCCACGAGTACACCAAGCGCCCCAGCGCCTGCTACCATGACGCCAAGCTCATCGCTTAATTCACCGGCGGCATTCGGATCATCTTCAGGGAATAGTAATGAGCCGACGCCAGAGAAACTTAACCTTCGAGGCGATACTAAAAATCAGCCTGAAGAAGTATCGATAAAGTTTGATCGGTAAGCCTTGCTCGGATAGAGCTAGGATTTACCACCTGTAAACTCAAGGCGGAGATAATCAAAGAGAAGGCCAGCCATCCAGCCGAGCACAAAGGCGGCGATCGTTTCAGTACCTGAGAGCGGATAGCCGTAGTAGCGGGCTATCAGGAAGATACCCAGCGTGAAGATAAAGGCCGTAAATGATCCTGCCAGGATAGCGTTGGGACGGGCAACGGTTGAGCCAAGGGCGTCACTGGTGCGCTCCACGGCTTTGGTATGGATAATCTTGCTAAATGTTCGGTTGACGAGCGGTAATTCTTTTTGGACTTGAGCCATAGTACGCTTATAATTAGCGGCTCGCTCCTTTTTAGAGACGATGCCGTCTCTCCGTCGCTCTTTGGTGGCATTCTCCTGTTCGGGCCGGGTGTGGAGAAGGTCCTTTTCTCGACTCTTGGCATATTCAGCAGCTCGACTTGACATAGCCTCGACTGATTCCCGATTCTTTTCACCTACTTTTTCGGGATTGGCGTGTTGAAGCTTTTCGTGTTGTTCGCGCCGAATCTGCTCCAACTCATGATCCTTGATCTGTTCGGGGGTGCTTTTTAGTCGTTCTGTGTCAGCCATGCTTTTTATCTCCACCTTTTATCTTAGATTGTTCCCGCGTTGATATCGCGTCGGATCAAGCGGATTTCCTTGCTTGTTTGACGGGTTCGGGCGTAGAAGTAAGTTACAACGGCCAGAAGGGCGCCAGCAAACATAAGATTCTCCCGAGCGCCCGTATGAGGGAGCTCACTGGTGATTTGTTCGACGACAACTTTTTGGGTTGGGCACTCAACTTTGATGTTGATCGAGTTACCGAAGGTGTTGGTCATCGTACAGTCATAGGAAGTACTGTCACTCGTACCAGTATTGGTGGCTGGAATAGCACTAGCGAGCCGTACCATGAAGGTGCGTGATTGTTTTTCTTGGGGTTTGAGCGTTACGGCGGGCCAGGTGAGTGTATGAGTGGTCTGGTTGTAGCTACCGCCACCAGCGTCAACAATAGTGGCGTATTGAAGGACATCTTCCAGCTTTTCTTCGATCGGCTGGGTAATAGGTGCGACACCTTTATTCTCTACCGTAACAGTGTAAGAGATACGATCGGCTGGTTTTGCTAGGACACTGGCAGCCAAAACACTCGCCTGGTCTAGGTTAATGGCTGTTTTTTGCTCGATTAATTCACCGGCACAATTTTCGTCCTTTATCCATATGTCGGGATTGCCAGGGCAGGGTTGGCAGTCGGGGCTGTTTTCAGGCAGATTGCCGTTAAGTGGGCACATGTTCTTGGGGGTAATCGTGAAGGTGCCCGTACAGTCAGCATTTGTCTTGTCGCCGAGGCTTGTGGTGACGGTGAGGCGGGCGGAATAGGTACCAGGTGTCTCAATGGTCACGGCATCAGTCGAGGCGACCAGTTTAGATGAGGTAACGGTCTGGGTACTGACAACCTTCCCCTTACTATCTTTAACAACAAAGGTATATTTACTTACGGTGGCATTCTTTACCGTGGCCGACCCTGTCATCTCAATATTAGTGCGACCAATTTTATGAATCTTGAGGCCACTGCAGACGGCTGAGTTTTCCTCGACTGGCGCAGGAAGAACAGTGAAGGTAGCACGGCAATTATTATTGGAACGATCTCCTATCGAGGTATGGACAACCACCGATACCCTATATTTACCCGGTTTTGTGCGGTCATAGCGGTAGACGACTTGTTGGTTATCGGTCGCTACTCTTTCTCTGTGAATAACGTTTCCTTCTGGCAGAGACTCAACGATAAAGGTGTAACCTTGTACCTTGGCATCGCCGCTGACATCACTTTTGGCGGTGAACTTAAAGCGCTGGGCATCGAGGGCTTCGACGGTTAAGTTCTTACAACTAGACTCAGGTTGAGCTTCGGCGGGTGGCTGCTTCTTGGTGACGAGGTTACCGCAGTCTTTTTTAATGGCAAACCAGCCGAACGCTTGTGAATGACCGACGTAGACAGGGTATGGGGGAGTACCTTCCTCTGTGAGCGCCATAGGGCGGTTATACACGGTGTGAGCAGTGCCGTCGGCTTGATAATAGGTGTAGGCACGTTGCCCTTGGCTGGCACTGTAGAGGCTGGTCATTGACCAGTTGTAATAACCCTGTTGACCAACGCTATCGGCTTTGGCGTCGGCAATTTCAGCCCGAGTAATCCCGAGGGACGAGAATAATCCCTTTAATTTGGGGCTGTTGTCATAACTACGAAGAAAGTCAGCGACGCTGGATACACCGCCCGGGACGAAGTCGGCATTACTAGAAGCATTGGCTGCTTCTGGTGGCTGAAAAACGGCGAACGATTGCACGACCAGGGCTAAGACTGTGAAAATGAGCCCAAGACGACGTGTTAACTCCTCTTTTTTAAGGCGTTTCGCGTAGAAGCCGAGTTGACCAATGAGAGCGGGACTAAAGGCGAGATTTGATACTAGTTTACGAAACATAGATGTAGTTGTTTATTTTATTCCTCTTGTGCTCTAGATTAGCATAAGAAATATGTTCACTGCAATAGCTTGAGTGAACACAAATTGTTCGGTATAATGATAATATTGTAAATACCAGCAACGTCGGATAAGTGAGGGAAACATGGTAAAACAGACAAAAGACTCTTATGATGGGTCACAAATTCAGGTGCTTGAAGGCCTGGAACCGGTTCGCAAGCGCCCGGGTATGTATATTGGAAGTACCGGGTATGAAGGGCTTCATCACCTTATAAAAGAAATTGCCGATAACTCGGTAGACGAGGCGATTGCTGGCTTTGCCACCAAGATTAGCGTGACACTACTTGAGGACGGCGGGGTGACGATTACTGATGATGGCCGCGGTATTCCGGTCGACAAACATCCGAAAACTGGTCTTAGCACCCTTGAGACAGTCCTAACGGTTCTTCACGCCGGTGGTAAATTCGGTGGCGGGGGCTATAAGGTCTCATCAGGGCTCCACGGAGTGGGTTCGAGTGTTGTAAATGCACTTTCCACCAAACTGGTAGCCGAGGTGGTCCAAAAAGGAGAGCTCTATAGTATCGAGTTTGCGCAGGGCGCTTCTCTGCGGCCTATGAAGAAGATAGGTAAGACGGATCGTCCACAGGGTACGTCGATTACGTTCTACCCGGACCCTATCATCTTTAAAGAGACAGTCGAATTTGACTATGAGTGGGTAGTGAATTATCTTCGGCACCAGGCTTATCTAACGAAGGGCGTGTATGTCTCTGTTCGTGATGAACGGACAAAAGCCCGCGAGGCATTCTATTTTGAAGGTGGTATTCAGAGCTACGTCAAACACCTTAATATCGGCAAAGAGGTTGTTGGCAGCAGCATCTTTTATGTTGAGAAACAAATTGAAGACTCGATGGTCGAGGTGGCAATCCAGTATAACGAAACCTACGTCGAAACCGTCAAAGCGTTTGCAAATAACGTGATGACCCCTGATGGCGGAACTCATTTAATCGGTTTTCGTGCGGCTATGACACGCGTCATCAACGACTACGCCCGTAAGAACAGCCTTCTCAAAGAGAAAGAGGATAATTTAAGCGGAGATGATATTCGCGAAGGACTCACAGCTATCATCTTAGTAAAATTACCCGATCCTCAATTCGAAGGTCAGACCAAGAATAAGCTCGGTAATCCTGAAGTTCGCCGCTATGTCGAGCAGGTCATGAACGAGTACTTCGCCTACTATCTCGAGGAGAACCCTGATGTCGCCAAGAAGATTGTCGGTAAAGCCCTCCTTGCGGCCCGTGCTCGTAAAGCTGCTCGAGCTGCTCGAGATAACGTGCTCCGTAAAGGGGCGCTTGATGGCATGGGACTACCCGGTAAGCTCTACGACTGTTCAAGTAAGAACCCGGCCGTCAGTGAAATCTATATTGTAGAGGGTGACTCTGCAGCTGGTTCTGCCAAAGAGGGTAGGGATAGCAAAACGCAGGCAATTCTGCCACTCCGTGGTAAAGTTCTCAACACTGAGCGAGCTCGCCTCGATAAAATGTTTGCCAATAAAGAAATCGTGGCGATGATTCAAGCCTTTGGTGTGGGTATTGGTGACGCCTTCGATATTAAGGGGCTCAGGTACCACAAGATTATTATCATGACCGACGCCGATGTCGACGGAAGTCACATCTCAACCTTGCTCCTGACATTCTTTTTCCGTTACATGCGAGAGGTTATCGAGGGTGGATATGTCTACCTAGCCCGACCACCTCTATACAGCATCAACAGGGGTCAAAAGAAGCAATACGTCTACGACGAGGACGCGCTCAATACGCTACTGGAAGAAATTGTTGCTCAAAAGCAGGAACGTGGTACCACCGTGAACGATGAAGACGATCTTTTGAAGCAGGCAGGTGTAACAATTTCACGCTTTAAGGGACTTGGTGAAATGGATGCTGATCAGCTGTGGGATACCACGATGGATCCGGAACGCCGCGTGCTGAGCCAGGTGCATATCGAAGACGCGGAACGCTCAGATGCAATCTTTACGAAGCTCATGGGTGATGAGGTATCACTCCGCAAAACGTTTATTCAGACGCGAGCAAAGAATGCTAACATTGATGACTTGGATATATAGGGGAAAATAGTATGAATGACGATGAAACACCACTAAATGACGACGAACTGATCGAAGGTGAGGTGCTACCGGCCGAAGTCGAGGGCGTCGAACGCCGCTCACTCGAAAACGTGATGGAAGATAGCTTCTTCCGGTACTCAATGAGCGTCATTATTGACCGTGCTCTACCTGACGTCCGAGACGGTTTAAAACCGGTCCACCGCCGTATTCTGCATTCTATGAATGTCAACGGTAATCGCAGTAATGCCAAGTTTGTCAAAAGTGCTCGTATTGTCGGTGATGTGATGGGTAAATACCACCCACATGGTGATTCCTCTATCTACGACTCCATGGTGCGTCTCGCGCAGCCGTGGTCCCTCAGGTACCCCCTGGTTCAAGGGCAGGGAAACTTTGGCTCTATGGACGGCGACCCAGCCGCAGCGAGTCGGTACACAGAGGCCCGTATGCAAAGAATTGCTGACGAGCTGCTGTCAGATATTGAAAAGCAAACAGTTGATTTTCGCGATAACTACGACGGTTCCGAGCAGGAGCCAGTGGTGCTGCCCGCCAAGCTGCCAAATCTGCTGCTGAACGGGCAGATCGGTATTGCCGTTGGTATGGCGACAAACATTCCGCCGCATAATCTTGGCGAGCTCGTTGATGCCTCGATTGAACTGATTGATAACAGCGAGGCGACGCTTGATGATCTGTTGAAGCACGTTAAGGGTCCAGACTTTCCGACTGGCGCGGTTGTATACGGCGGTGCACCCATGAAGCAGGCCTATCAGACCGGGCGTGGAAGCGTCACGATTCGTGCTGTAGCCGAGATTGAAGAGACCAAAAAAGGCAGACACCAGATCGTGGTGACTGAAGTGCCATATGGTGTAAATAAAGCATCAATTGTTGAAAAGATCGCCGAACTGTATAAAGAGAAAAAGATTAGTATTAGCGATCTTCGTGATGAGTCTTCTCGCGGCAAGGTTCGGATCGTTATTGAAGTCAAGAAAGACGGGTATCCCAAGAAGGTACTGAATCAACTCTATAAGCTAACTGCTCTTCAAAGTAGCTTTAATTACAACATGTTGGCCCTGATTGATGGTATACAGCCACGAATTCTTGGGCTACAGGAAATGCTCAGCGAGTTTATCAAGCACCGTCAAAAAGTCGTGCGACGCCGGACTGAATTCGAACTTCGTAAAGCCAAAGAACGAGCGCATATTTTAGAGGGTTATAAGATTGCGCTCGATAATATCGATGAAGTCATTCGGATTATCCGCGGTAGCAAAACAAGTGAGATCGCTCAGAAAAGTCTTATCGAGGCGTTTTCACTCAGTGTGATCCAGGCCCAAGCTATCCTTGCAATGCAGCTTCGCCGTCTGGTCGGCCTTGAGCGTCAGGCGATTGAAGACGAGCTTAATGCCTTGCTCAAGGCTATAAAGCGCTTTGAAGAAATCTTGGCCGATGAAAAAGAAATACTCGCCATTATTAAGCTTGAACTGCTTGAAATGAAAGAGAAATACGGTGATGAGCGCCGTTCGAAGATTATTAACTATGAGCTGGGTAAATTTAGTGATGAAGAACTGATTCCTGAAGAAGAAAGCGTTATACTTCTTACAACAGAGAATTATATCAAGCGAACCTTAGTTAGCGAATATCGTCGACAGCACCGAGGTGGTAAAGGCAAGCGCGGTATGACCACCAAAGAAGAAGATGTGATCGATCAGCTGATTCCAGCCAGTACTCACGACTATCTGCTGTTCTTTACGAACAAGGGACGCATCTTCCGCTTGAAAGCCTACGAGGTCCCGGCAGCAAGCCTGACCGCTAAAGGGGTAGCGGCTGTCAACTTATTACAACTGCAACCTGAAGAGAAAATTACATCAATTATTCGTCATGAAAAGAATGCGAGCGATGATGGGTTCCTCTTTATGGCAACCACCAAGGGCACGATTAAGAAAACCCCGCTCAAGGATTACGCCAATATCCGCACCAATGGGTTAATCGCTATCAAGCTTGATGACGGCGATGAGCTACGCTGGATCCAGAAGACGAATGGTGAAGATGATGTGATTATATCTACATCTGCCGGACAGGCAATTCGCTTCAGTGAAAAGGACGCTCGTCCGATGGGACGCGCCGCCCGCGGTGTCCGGGGTGTTCGCCTCCGCCCGAATGACTGGGTCGTTGGGATGGATATTGTCGATGACAACAGACAACTGCTGGTTATTAGCCAGAATGGCTACGGTAAGGCTACTAAGGTCTCTCATTTCACACCACACAAACGAGGCGGTGTCGGTATTAAGGCAGCGGTCGTAACCGCCAAGACCGGGCCGATTATTGCCGTGCGTACGCTTGATCCAGCTGCTAGTGAAGTGCTGCTTATTTCGAATAAGGGCCAAGCTATCCGTATTGGTCTGAAAGACATCCCGACGCTTGGTCGTACTACCCAGGGCGTGAGGATTATGCGTATGAGTGAAGGCGACAAAGTTTCGTCTATCGGGCTGATGCCAGATCAAACACCTGTGCTGGGCGAAGAAGAGGACGATAACTAGGTGACCCCGCTTTCACCGTATCTCATCGCGATTGTAGCGGGATGGGTGGTGGCTCAAGGCTCAAAATACGTCGTCGTCGCTTTTAAAACCAAGAACCTGCGCGATATTCGCCAGCTCTATCTGTCGGGCAATATGCCAAGCGCTCATACAGCGACAGCTTTTGCGCTACTGACAGTGGTGGGGTATAAAGATGGCATAGAGTCTGGCCTGTTTGGACTCGCGGCTCTCTTCACGGCAATTGTGATGTACGATGCGATCATGGTACGACGGTCTTCGGGTGAGCAAGGCGTGGCGATTCAACAGCTTATTAAAGAGATGAAAAGCCTTGCAGTGATGCCTCGCGCAGCCAAGGGTCACACACCGCTAGAGGTGCTTGTCGGCGCGCTAGTGGGCTGCCTTGTGGGCATGGTTGTCTTTTTCGCTACAAACTAACTGATAATCACCCTTGACGCGCTCGCAGATTCTCGGTATGATGGATCACAGTCTGATCG
>Ga0172380_10008256_pt1 | contig 11449 bp, 13 predicted proteins | sample Leawe162metaG_FD_119747 | JGI IMG/M metagenome (GOLD analysis project Ga0172380, IMG submission 119747) | Leachate microbial communities from a municipal landfill in Southern Ontario, Canada - Leachate well 162 metaG | ecosystem: Engineered > Solid waste > Landfill > Unclassified | place... | reverse complement strand
CGCCGTGTTCGGCCGCTTCCTCGAGGACGGCCGCATCGAGATCGACTCCAACATCGTCGAACGTGCCATCCGGCCCCAGGCCATCCTGCGCAAGAACGCACTCTTCGCCGGCAGCGACGGCGGTGGCCGCACCTGGGCCACCATCACCACGTTGCTGATGACGGCACGCCTCAACGCCGTCGATCCCTTCGCCTGGCTCACCCAGACCCTCGAGCGCCTCGCAACAGGCTGGCCGGACAGCCGCATCGACGAGCTCATGCCCTGGAACTACCAGCCCTGAACGGCCACGGCTCCTCGCTTACTGAGAACCGGCTGTTCGCCCGAGTTGGGGTGAAGCAGTGCGTGCGCCGGCTTCCCGAGCCGAACTGGGCGGAACTGGCGCTGGAACTGAAGAAGCCCGGCGTCACGACTTCTCCGTCGTCTATCACCCGGGCGCCACGGCTCTTCGCCACGCTCGCCCTGGCAAGGGGCGACGGCCGCTATGCCAGGATGCTGAAGGCGCTGGCCAGGACCGACCTGCTCATCGTTGATGACTGGGGTCCCGAAAAGCTCACTGACGAGCAACGTCGCGACCTGCTCGAGATCATCGAGGACCGCTATGAGCGGCGCTCGACCATCGTCACCAGCCAGGTGCCCGTCGATCGCTGGTACGAGATCATCGGAAATCCCACCATCGCCGACGCCATCCTCGACCGCCTCGTGCTCAATGCCTACCGCATCGAACTGGCTGGCGACAGCATGCGAAAACGGCGCGCTCCCGAAAAACCCGCAAACCGCTCAGGCTTGACCAGAAACGAAACTCGAACCAAACCTCAACAACGACCCACGTGATCCACGAAGGTGGCCGGCTTCAAATCGGAATCCCGGCCGGAATGAAATCGGAATGGATGGCCGGTGATTGATCGGAATCACTGGCCGGTTTCGTCGGAATACGCACCGCGGATCGCCTCAAGCGCCACCTTGGCCTTGAACTCGGCCGTAAACCGTCTGCGTGTCTTCATGCTGGATCGTCCTTTTCGTCGGAATATCCACCTTATGCCCCTGTCTCGGAAACCGGGACCACCTCAAGCGAAAACGGCCGCATCCCGAGTGGAGATGCGGCCGTTGCAATCGTTCTTGTCAGAGGTGTCTACGCGGCCTTTTGTTCGGGAAAGGGCACTTCTAGGCGGAGCGGGTGGCCCACCGCCTTGAAGGCGTCCTCGAGTTGATCCAGTCGCGAATTATGGTCGAGGCGGAATAGCCGGTCGACCTGCTCGCGGTGCCAGCCTAGATCCCGCATGAGATCGGCTCGGGTTTTTCCACTGGCTCGGAGGATCATGTAGAGTCCGGCCTTCAGCAGGACTAGCCCCGGTACTTCGGCGAAGAAGCCCTTCGCCGGGGCATCATTGAGGGGAACGGGGATATCCTCGTTGTCTGCCATCCGGCCAGCTATGGCCTGTAGAATCGCATCCTGACCATTGCGGCATGCGGCTTCCTGGTTGTCGCCGAACGTCACCAGTTCTTCAAAGTCAGGTGAGGTCACCAGCCAAGTGTCCCCATCAGGCTGGAGTTTCAGCTCATACCACGCCATTTCACGTACCTCTCTCAATCAACCAGCCCAAGCTGCTTCTTGATCTTGTGGATCAGCCCTGGGCCTAATTCCTTGCTGCTACCGTGGATCGGCAACTGGCTCTTCTTCCCGTTGCGATAGACCGTGATGTGGCCGCTGCCGCCCGGATGGGCCTCGAAGGTGCAACCCTGCTTCTTCAGGTAGCGCTGGAATTCTCTTGCGTTCATACATATCGCATGCTCCACACTTCTGTTGAAGTCAACAGATATGTAGAGTTTAGCTATACGTTTTGCGAGGGGGATAGGTTGCATGGCTGCGCCTCGAGGCGCGCGGCAACGGCCGGCGTGATCCGCCATCGGTCGCTTGGCGGGAGGCCCCCGAATAGCAGCGGCTCCCACACCTCGACCATGCGAGCGAGCAGGAGCCGGAGTGGGATGCGGTGTTTTGGAAGGCGCCCATGCAGGACCGTAGGGACAGAGCGAGCTTCGGCCGATTCTCGGCGTAGAAGGGGGCTGCTCAACCCGCTGCAGCGACGGTTTGCTGATCGAGACTGCAAGCAGTGCCTCAAGGGCCGCCGGATGGGCTTCACGCGACGGCGGGTGTAGTCAGGGGATTAGGACCCTCTCAGCGCCGCAGTCAGGTACCGCCAGCTATAGATTCGCTTCTGCTGCTTCTTGCCACGCAGTCGGGCAGCGACCGTTTTCATGGTCGCGCGGATCAGATCGGGGTCGTATTGACTCCATTCGATCGGCACCTTGCTCCGGCCGGGAAAGCCGTCAGCAAGCAAGCCGTCGAAGGTATCCACGATATCCGCCGTGAGCCGATCTCGTTCCTGAAAGTCAGTGCCGACGCTCTTGGGTACATGCTCAGGAAGATCATGCTGATCTTCATTGGCTGTGTACTCCATACTGGTTTGCCGGCGCCGCATGCCGGTGGCAACGGGCGTCGCGTGCCTGTTGCCACCGGCATGCGGCGCCTTTGGCACTGGATACTCCGGAAGCTCAACAGTATCGGCGCCCGCATTCAACGGGTCAGTTGTCGTCTTCACGTCGGAACCCAGCAACTCGAGAAGCATCATCTCGACCTCATGTCGGCTCCCGCTGTCCAGGTCGTTGCCCGGGGCACTCGGCCCGCTGTTTGACAAGCCGGATCGCGGCTCAGGGAGCGAATCGCCACCCTCCGCACTCCTAGGCAGCCCGGGGACAGTGGCGCTCAGGCGCCCGATATTCGCTGGCCGCGCAAATGTCGCCAGCCATTTCGCGGCCATTTTCGGAGGCAGCAATTCAGGATCGATCGCCAGCCGGGTGAGGTCGGTAGCCCTGCCGCCACCCCGCGACCGCCGATCGCGATGGATCAGATGCCGGGTCTCGAGTCGCGCGAGCGCGTCGCGGACGGTTCTGACGCCGAGGTGGAGTTCGTGGGCGATCGTTTCCTGGCCGACCCAGGTGAGGCCGGCGTTATCGGCATGGTGCGCCAGCGCAGTGAGCACCATCACCTCGTGCTTGTCGCGGTGACCGCATTTCCAGGCCCAGATCAAAGCGGGGAGGCTCATTGGCAGAGCCGCCTGATATGCGCGAAGAGTGAGGCGATCTCGATTGCAGCCCGTTCGTGCGGCCCGTAGTCGACGACCGATACTCCCGCGATGGCAGCGTAGTCGAACAGGATGGCACGGGTGATTTGCCCTGCCCACAGGTTCTCTCGATACGGGCTGAGAGTCTCGCGGACGGCCGCCGTCTGGCGCGCATCCACTCCTTCGACACGCGGCATTGCCTTGTTGAGAACGATCAGGAACTTGCGGTTGGCGCGTCGGATTTCCTTGACAGTATCAACGGTGCGAGGGAGGTCCAGCTGGTTGCATGTCATAGGGATGACTACCAGCGAGGCGGCGGCGACAGCGGCACTGATCACGGGAGTGGACCGTTCGCCCGGTGTATTGATGAAGGACCACCAGCGGCGCAATGCGGCCTGCTCGAGGAGGTAGCGCAGCCTCTCTTCGGACCGCGCTTCCGCTACGTGGCCGCCATAGCGGCCGCCCCGACGCATCCATTCCATGCTGTCGTTTCCCTCGATATCGATCAGGCACGCGGACGCGTCGCGTTGTCCGACGCCGAGCATGTTCGTGGCAAGCGTGGTCTTGCCTACGCCGCCCTTGATATTCCGGATCGAAACGACCTTGTTCATGACTGGCTGAACTCGCCCTCGTCCGCACCCGTCGGTTCGGTCCCGAGGGATGGCTTAATCGCTTTGCGGCGACCAGGCTTCCCAGCGGTGCCGCGCATCCGCTCCACGACCGTGTCAAGCGCCGCGATGCGGCCGGCACGTTCGTGGAGCAGGCCCTCGACCTCGCTGATCCGCTGCTCTGCGGCGACATTCGCCGCAGAGAGGGCCTCGATCTCGGCGGCCTGGCGCTTCTGATCGATCTCGTAGTCAGCCACCCCGCGCTCGAGGTCGGCGATCCTCTGCTGCATCGCCTCCCGCTCGATGGCGAACGCGGCCCGCGATGCAGCCGTGGCGCTCTGCCACACCGCCGCGGCGAACGTATGCACCCGCTCGGCAATCTCCTCCGGCAGCGCCGGGACCGGCTGGCTGCGCTTTGGCTGCCAGGTCTTCATGCCCCCGGAAATGTACGAGTACGACCCTTTGCCCCCAAGCTTCTGTCGAACCGACTCGTAGGTCGGCTTGATGCCTTCGGCGTCGAGGGCGTCGCATGCCTCCCACACCAGATCCTGGTCGTAAGCCTTCGGTGTCTTCTCCTCTGTCTCGCCCATCGTTGCCCTTTCAGGAATTTCACGCTAGTACGGTTTATCGAACAGCAGGTTTGTAGAGCTGTGTAGGATGTAGGCTACACTCTACATTTCCCTACACAACTTCGACCCAGAATCGTTCGATAAATCGAATGATCGCTGATATCGGGGGCAAAGGAAAGTGGACAAGGTGATGGGCTCGGAAACCGGCCGGATCGGTAAACGAATCCTTGAGCGCCTGAGCGTCCTGGGCCTCAGCCAGGCCGAAGCCGCCCGCCGCGCCGGGGTAGCGCCGAGCTGGCTGTCGGACCTGCTCGCGGGCCGCAAGAAGAGCGTCCAGACCCACAAGCTCAACCACATGGCCCAGGCGCTACTGACGACTCGAGCGTACCTGCTGGGTGAAACCGGCGATCCCAGTCCGGCGGGAGTCGGTGATCCGGGCAAGCTGGCGCAGCTTCTCCCGCATATCCTTGCGGCGCCGCCGATCGAGCGCCGATCGGCACCGGTGGCCGACTTCGTCGAGGTCACCCGCGCCAATCGCGGCCTGCTGTTCCGCCCCAACACACCGCAAATCACAAGGCCGTTTATCAACAGCGAGATGCTGCGCACGTTGCGGCGCCGCTGGGATGAGGCTCAGGGACCTGACGAGCGGCCGCGAATACCGCTGTTTGCCGATCCTGTGGCTGGAGTACCCGGTGCGGTCAGGCAGGCCTCGGGGCTGCCTGACGCCACTCTATCGGTTCCGGTCCTCGGCGACCTTCCCGGCGCCTATGCCATCGCGATACCGGACGCCAGTCTGTGGCCCGCCGTACAAGCACGATGGCTGGCATATGTAGGCCCAGGAACGATGTTCTTCGCAGGTTTGGTTTGTCTGCGTATTGTCGATCCTCTTCACGGAGCGATATTCAAAGTTCGCATGCTGCTGGACAGGACCGACGAGAACGTCACCGTCGCCACCCTCGATCCATTCCAAGCCGAGATCATCAGAATGGAGGCGGTGAGATCCGTCCATCCGGTCTATGCGACAAGCCGCGATCCAGCAGTCTATGCGCAAACCGAACCCGATCTGGGAGAAAACGAGCCTCCTCATGACCAGGACGACGCCTGGTGACGCGACTCCGCGGAATGAGCGTTCGTAACCCGGCCACGGGGACGTGTGCTATTTGGCGTGTGCCATGAAGCCTGCAGATCACTCCTGGCCCCTCAGCAGCTGGGCTGTTTACACAATACCAGTTCAAGTCCAGCGAAAAAAATGCCATCAGAGCAGAAACCTCTGATGGCATGGCGCGAGGGCGATTTGGATAGTCTGCTGGAAAAACTGAAGGACGAAATGATGTCGTCCGATCCCGCGGTTCCGCTACACAAGCAGCTCAAGGATGCGATCGAAGGGGCGATTGTCGATAACCACGTACGTGCCGGCGGCACCCTGCCAGGCGAGAGGACGATCGCCGAGGCCCTGTCGCTGTCGCGTGTGACTGTCCGTAAGGCAATCGAGACGCTGGTGGAGGAGGGCTGGGTCCACAGGCGTCACGGTGCGCGCACGGAAGTCGGCTCGCGCGTCGAGAAGTCGCTTTCCACCCTGACCAGCTTCTCCGAGGATATGACATCGCGCGGCATGATCCCGGGATGTATCTGGATTTCAAAGCAGATCAGCCGCCCATCGCCCGCCGAGATGATGGCGCTAGGCCTCTCCGGCAACGGTCAGGTGCTGCGGCTGAAGCGCATCCGCACGGCCGACGGCGTCCCGATGGCGCTCGAAATCTCAGCCGTTCCGACGCGCTATCTCGGCTCGCCGGACCTCGTCAGCGACTCACTTTATGAGGCGATGCAGCGCGTCAACGCCATGCCCCAGCGCGCCATCCAGCGCATGCGCTCCCGCCGCGCAACAGCAAGCGATGCGGAGCACCTGCAGTGCGACGTGGGCGAGCCGCTGCTGGTGATGGAGCGCCGCTGCTTCCTCGCTGACGGCCAGATCGTCGAGTTCACCGAGTCGCGTTATCGCGGCGATGTCTACGACTTCGTCGTCGAGCTAGAGAGATAATACCAGTTATAAACTGGTTGTAATCTGGTATGGCCTCGATAACGTTGGTGCCGAAAGGGGGTCTGCCGGTGCAACGTGACGGTCTGAAAGGCAGCCTACTGGTGTCGTGCCAGCCCGTGCCGAATGGTCCGATGGACCGGCCAGAGATGGTGGTGGGCTTTGCGCTCGCGGCTCTGGCGGCCGGCGCTGGCGCGCTGCGCATCGAGTCCTTGCGCTATCTGCACGCCGTCCGTCCGGCCACGAATGCGCCGATCGTCGGCATCATCAAGCGCGATCTCGACGACAGTCCGGTGCGGATTTCACCCTTTATCGAGGATGTCGAAGCGCTCGCCGATGCCGGCGCCGACATCGTCGCCTTCGACGCCACAGACCGAGTGCGCCCGGCCAGCGTCATCGACCTGATTGCGGCCATCAGGGCCAAGGGCAAGCTCAGCATGGCCGATTGCTCCTCGCTCAAGGATGCGCGGGCGGCGCTGGCAGCTGGGGTGGATTTCGTCGGTACGACGCTCTCCGGATATGTCGGCGGACCCGAGCCGACCGACCCCGACCTGGAGCTGATCGCGGCGATGCGAAAGCTGACGCCCTATGTCATCGCGGAGGGGCGGATACGCACCACCGAACAGGCGGCGGCAGCGGCGCGGGCAGGGGCATTCTGCGTGGTCGTCGGCTCGGCCATCACACGCACAGAACATGCAACGTCATGGTTCAAGGACGCGGTCGATCGCGGTTTTGCGCGTCGCGCGGGCGACGAACGTTCGCTGCTCGCCATCGACATTGGCGGAACCAAGATCATCGCCGCGCTGGTTGCCGGGGGCGCGGTGCTCGAAGAGGTCACCGTACCGACCTTGCGCGACGCCGGGCCTGATGCCTGGATCGCCGCCGTGGCGGAGACCAGCCGCGCTTGGCTGCCGCGCTGTGCCGGTGTCGGCATCGCGGTCACTGGGCTGATCGACGATGGCCGTTGGTCGGCGTTGAATCCGGCGACCCTCGGAATCCCCCAAGGCTATCCGCTGGTCGACAAGCTGCACGAAACGTTTAACCTGCCGGTGTTTGCTGCCAACGACGCGCAGGCCGCTGCATGGGGTGAACATCGGTTCGGTGCCGGCCTTAACCAGAATTGCGCCTTCCTCACCATTTCGACCGGCATTGGCGGAGGGCTCGTGCTCAACGGCAAGCCGCTGCTGGGGCTTGCCGGCCATTTCGGCCTGTTGCGCCTGCCCAGCCTCGACGCCAATCCGCTCGAGGACGACGTTTCCGGCCGCTGGTTTGCGGCGGAGGCGGCTAAAGCCGGCCACGCTGTCGAAGCGCCGGGGATCTTTGCGGCGGCGGGCAAGGGCGAGGCCTGGGCCTGCGAGATCATCGATCGGTCGGCGACCCGGGTGGCTCTGCTCTGCCGCGACATCCAGCTGATGTTCGACCCGGCGCGCATCATCATCGGGGGCGGCATCGGCATGGCCGATGGCTTCCTAGATCTGGTGCGCAGCAAGATACCGGCCGAGCCGGCCCGCCTGCGTCCCGAACTCGTGGCGGCCAGCCTCGGGCGGCACGCCGGTGTGATCGGCGTCGCCGATCTGGCTCGCGGCCAAATCTGAAACGTAGCGGTCGAAGGGAAGCGACCACGCGTCTGGACTACATCAAAGGAAGGGAAACATGCTGATACTCAAGAGAACTGCTCTATCGCTCACTGCCCTCGCAGGGGCACTTATGCTCTCCACCGCCACCATGGCGCAGGTCACCGTGCTGGGCTGGCCGGGCGGCTCGGAAGAGACCGCCTTGCGAGCGGCTGTCGAGGCCTATAACGGCCAGGAAGGCGTCGCCGATGCCGACAAGGTCGAACTGCTGTTCTTCAACCGCGACGGCTTCTACGACAAGCTGCAGGCGGATATGGCCGCCGGCTCGGATGCCTTCGACATCAACCTTATCGCCACCTACTCCATCGGACGCTATGCGCCCTATATGGAGCCTGTCGATCTGGGCGAAGCGGCGGTGTCGACCTATGGCGAGTCGATCCTCTCGACCATGCAGTTCGATGGCCAGCAGTATGGCGTGCCGACCGATCTTTCGGCGCACTTCATGTACTATCGCAAGGACCTGATCGAAGCGCTGCTGGCCGATGACGCTGCCAAGGCGAAGTATGCCGAGATCGCGCAAAAGCATCTGGGCAAGACGCTCGAACCCAAGGATCCGGACGGCTGGACCTGGGAAGACTGGGCTGCGACGGCGCTCTACTTCACCCAGTCCATCAATCCCGACAGCCCGGTCCGCTACGGCACCGTGCTGCAGCTCAAGAACCTGCTGTTCAACATGATGGTGTTCCAGTCGCTGCCTCGGTCCTATGGCGGTGACTGGCGCGACGCATCGGGCGCCGTGACGGTCGATTCCGAGGCCTACCGAACCGCACTCGAACTCTACAAGACGCTCTACGACGCCGGCACCACGCCGCGCGACTCGCTGAGCTACGAATATGCCGAAACCAACGCCGCTTTCGGCGCCGGCCAGGCCGCTACCGCGCTGCAGTGGAACGCTGCCGCCGGTGAACTCACCGATCCCGAGAAGTCCCCGGCTGTTGCGGGGAATGTCGGCATCGTCGCTCCGCCGGCTGGGCCCGCTGCTCGCGCCGACCACATCCATGGCCTCGGTCTCGGTCTCAACAAGAACGCCAAGAACAAGGAAGGCGCAATCAAGTTCCTGCAGTGGCTCGCTACCGAGGATGCGGCACTCACCTATGCCCGTGCAGGCGGCTCGCCCGCCTTGGCGCCGGCTGTCGTGGCCAAGGTTGCCGAAGAGCGTCCGGACCTTGTGCAACTCGGCGAGTTCGCCAGTGCCTATGGCTATGTGATGAACGGCGGCACCTCGGCGAACGCACTCTCAATCTATGAGCTGCAGGCAAAGGAGTTCACCGCCTACTGGTCCGGCCAGCAGGATCTCGACACCACGCTCGCCAATACCAAGGCGGGCATGGAAGAGTTGCTGAAGTAGTCTTCCGTGCGGGCGTGGCGGAGATATCTGCCACGCCCCATTCACATCGAGGTCCTGTTGGAACAGACGCGACGCCATGAAGGGGTAATCCTGACCACCCCGCTGGTGGCGTTTCTGCTCCTGTTCCTGGGCTTTCCAGCACTAGTCAACCTTTACTACTCGGTGTCCAACGTCGGCTTCGAGACGCTGCGCGCGCCGGTGCTGTCGGGCTTAGGCAATTACCTAGCCGTGTTCGGCGATGCCGGCTTCTGGCGCGCCAACTGGTTCTCGCTGCGCTTCGGCATCTTCACGGCATTGGCTGAATGCGGCATCGGGCTCTTCCTCGCCATTTTCCTCGCTCCCCTACTGGCCAAGCGATCTTGGCTGATGGCGCCCCTGATGCTCCCACTAATGGTGGCGCCGGCAATGGTCGGTCTCATGTATCGCCTCGTGCTGCACGAGTTCGCCGGCCCCATACCCTACTATCTCTATGAGTGGTTCCGCTGGACGCCAGCTTTCCTTGATGTCAACTCGGCGTTCTGGACGTTGGCTGTCGTTGAGACGCTGCAGTGGACGCCCTTTGCGTTCCTGCTGTTCTACATGGCCTACCAGGCCGTGCCCGATGACGTGCGGCAGGCCGCCGCGCTTGACGGTGCCAATGGCTGGCAGGCGCTCTGGACCATCGAACTGCCGCTGATGATGCCCACCATCGTCATCGCCTTTTTCGTGCGCTTCATCGATGGCTTCCGCGTCTTCGACAATGTCTACACGCTGACGGGCAGCGGTCCGGGCGGATCGACCACCTCGCTCTCGATCTACATCTACGAGGCCTTCTTCAAGCAGGGAGCCATCGGCAAGGCGGTCGCGGCTTCGGTGGTGCTTTTTGTAGCCTCGTTCGCCCTGCTCTGGGGTTTGAACTGGGTGGCAAATCGCAGGAGGCGTGCATGATTATCAAGGCATTGCGCTGGTTCGTCCTTGTCGTCGCCGTGCTGGCGATGAACTTTCCGGTGATCGCCACGTTCGTCACCTCGATCAAGAGCGCGCGCGAACTCTCGATCAATCCCGGCCTCTGGATCGACCAGCCCACTTTCGACAACTACGCGCGGGCGCTAGAGGTCACCGACCGACTCAACATCTTCGGCTACCTGTTCAACAGTCTGGTTGCCGCAACCATCGGCACGACGCTTGCCATCCTGCTGTCCTTCCCGGCGGCCTTTGCCATTGCACGCGGCGATTTCGGCCGTCGCCTGCTGCTGCCGGTGGTGGTCAATCTTCGAGCCGTGCCGCTGATCATTTTCGCCATTCCGCTCTATATGATGTTCCAGTGGATGGGCCTGCTCGACACGCAACTGGGGCTTGGGCTGATCCTTACGATCGTCAACATTCCATTGGCGCTCGTGATCCTGGTGAACGCCATTTCCGATACGCCGATCGAACTCGATGAGGCCGCCAAGATGGATGGGGCCGGTACCTGGCAGATCATGCTGGGCATCATCCGGCCCGTGGTCCGGCCGGCGCTGGTCACCACCTTCATCTTCGGCTTCATCACGGCCTGGAACGAGTTCCTGTTCGGCCTGATGCTGACCACCAACAAAGCTGTGCCGATGACCGTCGGCGCTTCGTTCTTCTTTTCGGCCAGCGGTGGCGGCATCCAGTGGGGCATGGCCTCCGCAGTCATGATCGTCGGCGCCTTGCCGCCGATGCTGATCGGCCTCCTCATGTATCGCCAGATTTTCGGCTCGATGACAGCTGGCGCGGTGAAGGGGTGATGTTCCGCCGACCAGCTCTGTTTTGACTGAGGAGGAACACGACATCCGCTCTCACCCCATACCAGGAGCGCCTTTGTGCATCCGAGGCCTGATGATCGCAGACGCATTGCATAAGTAGCCAGTTCCTCACGGCATGATCCCTTATTCTGAGCGAGCGCTGCGACCACGGTCGGCGGTATGGCTAGATGCGAATACTCTGCGCACGAAGGTCACGCGGAACAGTGGCTAGTTTTGGCCGATTCCGTTGATTTAGTCGGCGATTTGGCGTAAGCGAGCAGCCGAAGCCGTTCAGGGCTGGTAGTTCCAGGGCATGAGCTCGTCGATGCGGCTGTCGGGCCAGCTGTTGGCGAGGCGCTCGAGGGTCTGGGTGAGCCAGGCCTGAGGATCG
>Ga0172380_10008254_pt1 | contig 11450 bp, 4 predicted proteins | sample Leawe162metaG_FD_119747 | JGI IMG/M metagenome (GOLD analysis project Ga0172380, IMG submission 119747) | Leachate microbial communities from a municipal landfill in Southern Ontario, Canada - Leachate well 162 metaG | ecosystem: Engineered > Solid waste > Landfill > Unclassified | place... | reverse complement strand
GGTTACCGGTGGACCGACCAATAATAACAATGGAGGCGTGGTTGGTACCCTGCCAGGAAATTTAATGGTTTCCCCTACCGGGGCCGCAGTGTATAATATTCCCATTGATGTTCCCCCCGGAGTAGCCGGGATGACACCACAATTGGGTCTATCATATAACAGCCAGGGAGGAAATGGGTACATGGGGATGAAATGGTCATTATCTGGGTTATCGTCTATTTCTAGGACTGGGACGGATTTTTATCATGAAGGCGAGGTAGATGGCGTTGATTTTGATGATAATGACAAACTTATTCTGGATGGAAATAGACTAATACCTATTGATAATGAAACCGAATATCGAACAGAGATTGAAAACTTTTCAAAGATTGTTCCTCATGACATAGTAAATGGGCAAGCAACATGGTTTGAAGTGTTTACTAAAAATGGTTCCATTATTCAATATGGGAATTCTGAGGACTCAAGAATTCAAGCTCCGGGATTAAATGACATTCTTAACTGGTTTATTAATAAAGTTACCGATAGAAATGGGAACTATATTCAATACCATTACACCGAAGAAACCGGAATTGGTAGAATAGCAGAAATTTCTTATGGGGCAAGCGGTTCACCAACACCTATTTATGTGGTAAAATTTAATTATTCCAGCAACAGGCCTGATCCTTTAAAGTATTATTTGTACGGTTTCGCACTAATATCAAATTCCCTGCTCGAAACAGTTGAAATAAAGTATACTAACTCAGCAATCATAACCTATGAATTAAGTTATAATTTGACTGGTTTGTATTCTAATCTTCAAGAAATTACAAAATGGGATGAAGGTAAAGTGACTAAATTTAATCCAACAAAATTAGAATGGGGAGAAGTAAACGATCTGCTGAATTTCGAGGTCACAAACATTCTCGATTTAATTGATGCTGATATAACAACAGGAGATTTTAACGGGGATGGAAAGACCGATATTGTTGCTGCCTATTATGATTTGGACGCCAATAGTGAAAAGGTATTTACTGATTGGGCAGTTTATTATGTGACCGGTAATGATGGGACAAATTTCATTAAACAACAGATGAACACATTACCTGGCTTGAATTTTAGGCATTTCGTTGCATTGGATTTTGATGGCGATGGATTGGATGATCTGGTTCAGGTTAACAATACAGATTTTTCTTATTTTAAATCCATTGGTTCGGAGTTTGGAAGCGGTATTTTCGGTGGAGAATGTGATAATGTTGAGAATCACGTAGAATTCTCGCCAGGTGATTTTAATGGTAATGGAATTAGCGAGCTGATGCTCATTAGCTCTGAGGTTAACTCCACCGGATTTCATTATCAAATTAATCTTTATGAATATAATGGAACATCCTTTGTTTCATTGCTCGAAGATGATGTACTTAGTGAGGAGGGGTACCATTATTATAGTTCATTTGAAGACCTTGAAGTATTACCTGGTGATTATAACGGAGATGGGAAAACGGACTTATTAATCGAAACGGATCAAAATATTTGCAGTGTTTATGGTTTAGATATAGAGAATTACACACTAGAAAAAATATATGATCAATCATTTAACTTCCCAATAAGCAATATTGGTAGTCCTCGTTTTACCGGGGATGTAAACGGTGATGGCATTGCTGATATAATTAGCGTCAACAACACATCAACACCAAGTTTATCTGTCCGTTTATTCAACGGCAAAAGTTACGCCTATCATCTTTTCCCTGACATTACTTTTCCAACCTCAACAGCCAATGATGATTATAGATATTACAACTACATGGTTTCCGATTTTAATGGTGACGGAAAGGAGGATATAATGCTGGAATACGCATGGTTTATCTTGGGGTCGTCCAATAATTGGGAATTTAAAGGTACATATTGGGATATCTATTATTCAAATGGAACAGGTTTTCAAAAGGAGTCTGCCTTACAGGAAGGTCCATTTTTAGAACCATTTTTTTTTGACAGAAGGTATTCACATTGTGATTTTAACGGCGATGGCCAAAATGATTGTTTTGTTAACAAAATCGAATCGTTCGATCATCGATGGACGGTATTCTTTCATAAAAACGAGGAAACGCAGTATATTAAGAAGATTACAAATGGTTTGGGCGTAAGAATGGACATCGACTATCAGCCACTTACAAACAATGCTATTTATACGAAAGGTACGGGAGCTGGTTTTCCTCTGGGTGATGTTCAGCCGGCACTTCATGTGGTTGGTTCATTAGTGACCGATAATGGGGTCGGCGGCCATAACACAACCGATTTTCTCTATGAAGGTGCAAAGGTGCACAAACAAGGGAAAGGATTTATTGGGTATAAAAAACTTACAACCATCGCAAATCAAAATACAGCAAATTCAACAAAAACAATTAGTACGTTCAATTTTAATACAGTGTTTTATTTTAGTTGGCTTGCAAACAGCATCACCTATGTAAAATCTCCTTCTAACAGCCTGGTTGCCTTAAATGAGTTAATTAACGGGACACCAGAGGTGAAACCATTTGGTGAAAAACGGATTTTCTATTATACTCCGCGATCCCTGACCAAAGTAAAGCATACGGGCGATAACAATAGCTCTTACGTAAAATCGGTGCTTTCAACTCAATACTATTCCGAAGCTGATTTTGTATATGGAAATGTGACCTCATTTGATACTTATACTGATCCAGATGAAATGGAACTAACTGATCCAGAGCAAAACTATGATTTTTATACCTCCACAACAGTTTCGTATTTACCGGTAAACATTCCGCTTTGGTTGATTGACCGGGCGGATGAAGTGACAACTAAAACATGGGCAAGTACAGATGGGACCATAAATGAGAAGAAAAGTATCTTTCAGTATGTTACCAATTCACCTAAAGTTGAAACCATCACTCAAATCCCAAATAATGCATTAGAATATAGAACGGTTTCTACCTTTGGTTATGATCCTTATGGCAATGTGACCTATTCTAAAAATGAATCACCTGGCTATGAACCGGCAGTGTTATCCCAAACAGCATGGTATCTATATGATGAAGAATACGAACACCGTTTATTAACGGAAACAAAACAAGTACTTAACGGCACCAATTACATAGGATCTTACACATATTTTAAATCTACAGGCTTAGTTAAAAGTTCTATTGATTTAAACGGGCTGAAAACTGAATATGACTATGATGCATTTGGCAGGCTCCAACAAATTACCCATCCTGACGGAGTTGTGGATAAAAATCGGCTCTTCTGGTCTGCGGAAAATGCTGACAACCCGGATTTTGGTTTGTTTTATACCTGGTCGCAACGCTCAGGGGAGCAGGCAGTTGTTGCCTTTGCCGATCCTCTGGGAAGGGTATTACGAACAGTGGTTAAAGATATTAAGGATCGGAAAATATTTACTGATAAAACTTACAACGACCTGGGACAGATAGATGAAACCTCTAATTCCCATTTCTCAGCGACAGATTGCTTGTGGACCTCATACGAATATCTTACTACAGGTGTTATAAAAAAGATAACTGCACCTACAGGTATTATGGAGTATACCTATAATGGCCGTATAACGACTTCTACAAATACCACACTCAATTTGCAAACTTCTCAGGAAGCCAATGCCATTGGAGCTGTAATAAAAGTTACTGATCCTGAAGCGAATATAGTTTATGACTATTACAGTTCGGGCCTTCCAAAAGCTATTACGACAGAAGGAGTAACTACCTACTTGTTTTATAATCAGGCAGGTTTTAAGGAACGGCTGGTTGATCCAAATGCAGGGACTGCACTTTTTGATTATAACCCTTTTGGCCAGTTGATTTCGCAAACCAATTCTACCGGACATTCCTATAGCATGCAGTATGATGGATTGGGCCGATTAATTAATAAGACCTTGCTGGGTAGTATTGAGGACATCACAACCTATACATATTGCGCTGAGGGGACCAATGGCTTTGGTCAATTGCAAACTGTATCGGGGGGCAACGGCATACAAACAAGCTATATTTATGACGATAAATCCCGGGTAATTGAGAAAAGCCAACTCATTGATGGGAAAAAATATGATTTTACCTACGATTACAATGTTTATGGAAAAGTAAGAAACGTCACATGGCCTACAGGATTTTCAATTAAATACCGATATAAAAATGGTTATCTTAGCGCCGTGGAAGAGAATAGTACGGGAAATAAGCTATGGGACCTTACCGATATCAATGCACGCGGCCAGGTGACGCAATTTCAGCTTGGGAACGGTTTGTTAACCACCAAAGGATATGATGATGTTGGTTTTCCGACTACCATATTTACCGAAGGCGGAGTTCAGGATTTGGAATATAATTTCAATATCCATTCAGGCAATCTAAATTGGCGCAAGACAGTTTTGCATCCTCCTTATGGCAACCATACCTTAACCGAAAACTTTACCTACGACGAGGACGGCCTAAACAACAGGCTCATGACATGGCAGGTTGCTGGTGGTACGCAATACAGTGTTGATTACGCCGCCAACGGCAACATGAATACCAAGACGGGTGTGGGAACCTATTTATACGGTACCGGCGATGACGGCCCAAATGCGGTAAGCAGGATAAAAGACCCTGATCCGGCATACCTGGCCATGGCCAAAATCAATAAGCAGGAAGTTACGTATACTGGTTTTGATAAAACTGCCACCATCAGGCAATACAACCCTGCAAACCAGGAACAGTCCTCTGCTTTGGAAATTACCTATGGTCCCGGTCAATCACGAAGGATGACAAAACTATACAAGGCAGAGGGTCTGATAAAAACAAAAATCTTTGTGGACGGCATCTTTGAAACCGAAGAAGATGCCAACGGTAACCTGCGCCAACTGCATTACCTCAACGGTGGCGATGGCCTGTTTGCGATTTATGTGACCGATCAGGATGGCAAAGCAACCATGAATTACATCCATAAAGACTACCAGGGTAGTTTTGAAACCATTACCAACCATAAGGGTGCGGTTATAGAAAGGCTAAGTTTTGATCCTTGGGGTAGGCGAAGGAACGCTACTGACTGGACTTTTAACAGCATTCCGGAAACATACATGTTCGACCGCGGATATACCGGGCACGAACACCTGGATGTATTTGAGCTGATCAACATGAATGGACGTATATACGACCCTAGGCTGGGGCGGTTTATGTCGCCCGATCCATTTGTTCAGTCTCCTACCAACACCCAGAATTACAACAGATATAGTTATTGTATAAATAACCCTCTGAAATATTCTGATCCTAGTGGATATACATACAAACCTGATGATTGGGATGGGAAGAATACTGTTTATGCTCCTTATTTCGGGGGAGGATACATTGGTGGCGTTTTTAGTGGGATGCGTCCGGCTTTTGGTGGTTTTGGTAATAATTCGAGTGCCGGGTTTGCTTCCACGGGAGAACAAGCTACTCCATTGCAGTATCACTGGAGCTTGCAATACAGAGACAAACAAGTCAATCAAATGCTGATGAGCAGCCGTACTTATGCTAATTTATTCAATAGTAATAATGGTTTTTGGTTTAGTGGCCCAGATAAAATTAATTATAACAACAGCATACCGCCTGAATTTGCCAACAATGGAAGCATTAATTTACCCGAACTGGTGAAAACTGAAATATTTGTTTGGTATAGGTTTCCTCAGGCGGGGAAGAGGGGTGATGGCTCTGCTGGTGGGGGTACAGCTACTGCAGTACAGGCAGTTAGCACAGTAAATACTGCTACTGGCATTGTTGTTTCAGCTGCACAAGGAGTTGTACAAGATGCTTCGGTAGGTGCAAATTTCATTTATTCAATATCTGGCAATAAAGTTCTTCTAAATAGTGTAACAAATGGGTTTAAGTATACACCATATGTTGGCTTGGGTGTAACTGTGCTTACAGGGGGTTATCTTTCTACTCAAATTGATCCTGCAACAAATCGACCCTATCAGTCATTGACTGAAACAGGGATTGATATAGGAGCAAATATAGGTATTATTTATATCGGAGCACAGTACGGCAGTTGGCCCGGAGCAGCTGCCGCTACCTTATATATAGGAATAAAATATCTATATGAACATCAACCTAATGAAGAGAATGTAAATCTAAATTTAATGTGTTTTTCAGAAGGATCACTCGTAGTTATGGGAGATAGGAGCTTGAAAAAAATAGACTCTATCCAAGTTGGAGATTCAATTTTAACTTACAATTTTGCAAAGAAAGAACTTGAAATAAATCCTGTACTAAAAATTGACAATCCAATACATCACCAACTTATAAAAATATTTTTTACCAATGGTGTAGAAATTATTAGCACAGAAGACCATCCTTATTATGTTGATAACAAAGGCTGGTGTTCATTTAGCCCTGCCAAGACTTATAATAATTATAAAATGACTGTTGGGAAACTAGAAACTTCCGACTTTTGTTTATTGATTAATGGAGATAGTTTGAAAAAAGTAAAAGTTGAAAAAATAGTGTCTTATGAATCGAAAATTATAACCTATAACCTAACAAAAATCGCTAATAGTAATAATTATTTTGTAAATGGAATTTTAGTAAATAATGAAAGTGAGACAAAATAAAAATATGAATCTAATGATTTTGTTGGATTATGTATATTACTCAATGGACGATTTGTGTACTAATAAACTTTAAATTATTATGGAATATTTATTTTATCGGCTTTGGCAATTGCTAATAGGAAAATCTGAAGAGGATATGCCTCCTTTTGGCTCTATTATAATTATTTGGTTGCTTATTGTTTTAAACATTAGAACAATAGAGTTGTTACTAAATCATTTTTTTGATTTTGCTTATACACCAAGAGGTGAAAATGAAATTATATTATACTCGCTTATCCCAATTTCTATTGTTTTAATATTTAATATCTTTTACTTATTCAGGAGAAGAAACAAGATAAAGTTGAAATACGAAAATGAGAGCGAGTTGAAAAAGAAGGTTGGAAACATTATTTTATTTACTTATGGTGTTTTATCTATATTAATATTTTTTATCATTGGTAATGCCTATCCTATAAGATAAAACCCCCCAACTCGTCCTCGTTTGAGCGTAGCGGTAACGAGGATGCAAGAACAAAAAACCTCCTAACAATACTGTGTGATACCAATTAATAAACGATATTTGTCACACTATGTCAGGCGACAGATATAAAATAAATGATCAGGAATCAGTTTATTTCCTAACACTTACGGTAGTTGGATGGCTGGATGTTTTTACCAGGATTGAATACAAGGACGTAATAGTTGAAAATCTGTCTTGGTGTCAACGGGAAAAAGGCCTAAACCTCCATGCATGGTGCCTGATGACCAGTCATTTGCACTTAGTAATAAGTGTAAAAACAGGCAATAGTGTTTCAGGGTTTTTAAGGGATTTTAAAAAACATACGGCCAAAGAAACCATTAAGCTGATCAAAAAAATACCGGAAAGCCGAAGAGAATGGCTGTTGTGGTATTTTGAGCGAGAAGGGAAAAAAGACAAAAGAATTACAAAGTATAAATTATGGAAAGAAGACAATCATGTCATCGAACTGGATTGTACTGAAACGGAAATGATGGGCCAAAAAATAAATTATATTCACGAAAACCCTTTAAAAGATGGGATTGTGGATGATGTTTGTGACTACCTTTATAGCAGTGCGCGTAATTATTGTGACCAAAAAGGCTTACTTGAAATTGAATTTTTATGATAGATTCGTTACATTTTCTGTCTCTGGCTTTAAACTATGGTGACAACGCATCCCTGCCTGCCGCAGGCAAGCTCGTTACCGCTACGCTCATAGGAGGACGAGAGAGGATAAAATAAATGTCTCGTTTGCATGGGTAGTATAAAAAAGATGCATATATTTACCTTCAAGAGGCTGAAACAAGTGTGGAAGCCTAAAGACCTTCTTAGTCAAACAGTTAAATATTTCTCCCTCTTATTTTGTTAACTTATATATTCAAAATGTCACACCAGATTATATAAAATTTCATCCTATCTTTAAACGAAACATGCAATCAAAATATTTTAGTACAATAAACAAGACTTCTATTAAAAAGCAAGACAGAACAATTGTTGACATGCCAATCAGAATCCATCTGTTCATATTGCTTTTCTTGTTTTTATCTATCTGTTTTCAAAGAAATGGAATTGCTGAAGGCACAAAACAACTTGAGCCGTTAAATGCACCAGAGAATTCCTACTGCCGACTTACTATTGCTTATGACGATGCTGACGACAGAATTCCCTTTGCATTAGTTGATTGTAGTGAAGAATACAGGCTAAATATCAGGGTAGATCATTTTACAAACGAGAAGATTTATTTGGGCTTTGGAAACCTTACCGATTACGGTATCAATCCTTACCCATTGAATGACGTACATTTTCAGGTTAAGGATCCTGCAGGGAATATCGTGGCCGGATATACTCTCAAACCCACTCCCCATAACCCAGGCGATAATGGTTTTATACAATCAATGAATGAGGCACAAAGTGGACCCAATATCAACAACAATAACCCCAGTGGTTATAAACCTCTTATCATAACCCCGCAAATGAACGGTGACTACGTGCTTGAGTTCGCGATACCGGGTTATATTCAGCCCCAAATGAGGTCATTTGAGTTTTTTGATGTAGCCGTTGCAAATGGCAATACAATAATAGAAGGCCGCCTGTGGAGTAAAGCCTGGCAGCTAAGCTCAGGAAGTGTATCAACACTTGAAGGTGCTTCCTATTCAACCTTCTATATTTATTCAAACGACAGCATTACAACAAGTTTCGACAGCAATGGCCTGGCAGGAGGAATTTGGACAATTTATAGTAATGAATGGGGGTGCAATACTTCCGGAACATGGCACAATCGCAGGGCCTCAGTTGTTGGAAACGCCACAGTTTCACCACAATACAAATTATTCCTTAATGACCCAGACGCCTCATCTTTTCCAAATGGTATTATAGGCGAAATGATTAGCGCAAGCGTATTGCCCCATGTATGTGATACGGTCATCACTTTTGCAGCAACAGTTAGTAAGGGGGGCAATATTGAAATACTAATAGATGTTCCTCCGTTGAATCCGAATGCCATTGGTCCAGAAGATGTTCAGCTCGGATACAGTGTAGAAGCCGGATACAATATCCTTCTTCCTCCTTGGGATGGAAAAAACGCCTATGGAATTCCCCTAACGAATGGAACCCAGATTGAAGCCCGCATAAATTTCCTTAATGGCCTTACCAATATTCCCCTCTTTGATGTGGAAGACAATCCTTCCGGATTTAAGGTTAACTTGTTGAGACCGACACCTGTAACAGGCGATCCAAAGCTTAAACTATTTTGGGATGATACGAAACTACCTTCCTCCTACAACCCCACAAGCAATGTGATATTTGGCTGTATTTATTCCGGTACAGGGGCTGTGTCAGGATGCCATGAATGGGACTACCCAGATACCGAGTTAGGTAATTTTAATACGATAAATTCGTGGTGGTACTATACAACAGATAACCAGTTGTTACTGACCGTCGAGCTGGAACTACTACCTCGATTAGGCATGATTACAGGGCCAAACAATATTTGTGCAGGTCAACAAGCCACATTCAGAACTACTACTATTCCCTTTGCCCCAAAGTATATTTGGCATCTATCAGGACCAGGTATTTCTGAAGAGTTTACACAAAATGCCCCTGACACAACTTTTTCCTTTCTGTTTGAGGCCGATATGGAACAGGGAGCATTTGAAGTATCGGTATACGGATTAAACACCGAATGTGGCAATGGTGAAAAAGTGTACTTCGACACTAATTTATTTGGAGAAGAACCTCCTCCAATCATAGGTTCACCCACCGCATGCTTATTATCGACTGACATTTTTGAAATAAGTGGTTCTTTTACGGATATTCAATGGTCGTTAAACAATGGAGATATAATAAGTTCGCCCGACTCAAATCCAGTAACCATTAGATGGCACTCATCAGGTAAGGATACCATTCAGGTTTATTCCACTACTGCTGAATGTGGTCAAAAACTGTCTGAATTGCCTGTGGTGGTAAACCCAGTGGCTCAAGTTGGATTTAGTACTACCACTGAATCGATTTCTTGTCCGGGAAAACCTTTGGTTTTTACTAATACCTCCGAGTTGGCAACCGGCACAATAAGCAACCTTAACTGGAATTGGGATGATGGCCTTTTTGATAATACGATTGCCAATGATATTGATCATGGTTATTCGGATACCGGCATTTTTAACGTCAGGTTGCAAGTTACCACTGATATGGGCTGTCAATCTGAAGCAACAAAACAAATTGAGATAATACCCTTCCCTGAAGCTTCATTCAGTTCATATAGCAACTGTATTTCTCAGTCAATTGAACTACTTGATAAATCCACAGGCATTGACCTTGAGACATGGTTTTGGGACTTCGGACAGTCTCCGGTTACGGCAAGCAACCTAAACCTGCGTCAACCCACAGCTGTATTTCACCAATCTGGCGTATTTTCAGTAAAGTTAGTGATTTCCAACAAATACGAATGTCGGGATACCGTTGTGCAACAAGTTATTATTCATAACCCACCAGAGGCTGCTTACGCCTATGACTATCCCTGTCAGGGTGCAATAATTGAGTTTTCAGATCAAAGTACACCATCTGACACCTCATTGATTCAGTTTTCCTGGCATGTGAAATCTTTATCCGGGTATGAGCAGGGCTTTCAGAATACTCCTGTTAACTTGGTTTTCGATGAAGCAACAGATTATGAAGTCGGGCTAAAGGTAACAGATGGTTTTGGTTGTATTGGAAATGTTTCTTCGGTTATCCAGGTGAGTCCAAAACCGATTGGCTCCTTTAACTATTTCGTAAATATTGTGGATAATCAGGGTGTTTTGAATTTTGAGAACCTGACAACAGGAGCAACAGATTACTATTGGGATTTTGACAATGGGTTCTCATCAACACTGTTTGAGCCTCAAACCAACTATTCTCAAGAAAGGGAATATAGTATTGTGCTTGTTTCTATTAGTCATGACGGATGCACAGACACAACCAAAAGCACTTATTATTTCACACCCGGGTTGTGGATGCCTAATGCCTTCACGCCTGATGGTGACGGGCTAAATGATGTATTTCTACCTGTTACAAATAGAACCACACTGTCTCCCTATCTACTTCAAATTTATAATAGATGGGGAACGCTGATATTTACCAGTATGGATCCACTTATTGGATGGGACGGGACGTACAACAATACTCCCTGTGAAACTGGCACTTACTCCTTCTTGCTGAAATATTCGAAAGAAGCTACAATAAGTTCACCCATATTTGTTAAAAGAGGCCATGTCACCTTGTTAAGGTAAACCAACAGACAAGTGCATCTGCGCTTATCTATCATTTTGTTTCCTTTCATTGATGTATGTCAGAAAGTTATCAAATAGAGAATTAAAATGATACAATCTTAAGTTTAGGAATGTTTGTCTTCCT
>Ga0172380_10008253_pt1 | contig 11450 bp, 9 predicted proteins | sample Leawe162metaG_FD_119747 | JGI IMG/M metagenome (GOLD analysis project Ga0172380, IMG submission 119747) | Leachate microbial communities from a municipal landfill in Southern Ontario, Canada - Leachate well 162 metaG | ecosystem: Engineered > Solid waste > Landfill > Unclassified | place... | reverse complement strand
CTGCCCTTCATGGCCATCGTCGTCTTTTCGGTCGGCGAGCGGGCGCCCGAAGGCGGCTATCAGGCAGCCTTCACCTTCGCCCAGTTCGCCAATCTCGGCTCGCGCGCCGCCGCCTTCCGCAACACCATGCTGATCGCGCCGCTCGGCGCCTTTCTGTGCCTGATCGTCGCCTATCCGGTCGCCTATCACCTGGCAATCAAGGCCAGTCCACACTACCGGCTGCTGCTCGTCTCGCTGGTCGTCGTGCCCTTCTGGACCAGCCTTCTCGTGCGCACCTATGCCTGGATGTACATCCTCGGCTCGCGCGGCATCCCCAACCTCCTGTCGATGATCGGCATTGAGGACGTGCGGCTGTTGAACACGCCGGGCGCAGTGCTGCTCGGCATTGTCTACGGCTACCTGCCGCTGATGATCATGCCGATCTATGTGAGCCTGGAGAAGCTCGACCGCCGGCTGCTCGAAGCCTCAGCCGATCTCGGCGCAAGACCGGTCTCGACCTTCTTCGGCGTCACCCTGCCGCTGTCGTTCCCAGGCGTCATGACCGGCGTGGCGTTGGTCACCATCCTGCTTCTCGGCGAATACCTGATCCCGCAGCTTCTCGGCGGCGGCAAGGTGTTCTTCATCGGCAATGCCCTGGTCGACCTCTTCCTGCAATCGCGCAACTGGCCGTTCGGTTCGGCGATCGCCGTGACCTTGGTGGTGGTCGTCGTCATCGTTCTCAGTGTCGCCATGCGCATCGCCTTCAGGATATCCGGCTCAAGACAGGTGGATCTAATCTGATGCGCGTGCTCGTCACCTCCGTCTACCTGTTCCTCTATGCACCGATCGCGCTGGTGGTGCTGTTCTCGTTCAACGCCGGACGCAGCGCCTCCGAGTTCACCGGCTTCTCCACCATGTGGTACGGCAAGGCGATCACCAACACCTTCCTGATCACGGCTTTGCAGAACAGCCTGATGATAGCGTTCACCAGCGCCGGTCTTGCCGCGGTCTTCGGTACCATGGCGGCGCTCGGCATGGAGCGGCTGGGGCCACGCGGGCGGGCCATCTTCGACGGCCTGTTCGCTGCGGCCATCGTCGTGCCGGGCGTGGTGATCGGCATCGCCACCCTGGTGGCCCTGGTCGAGGTCTTCTCCTTCATCAATCCTGCGCTTGCCTCGATCTGGCCCGGCGATAAGCCGCCGCAACTCGGGCTTGGCTACGGCTCGATCATTGCCGCGCATGGCCTGTTTTCGCTGGCGCTGGTGACGATGATCGTCAAGGCCCGCATCGCCAGTCTGGGTCGCGACATCGTCGAGGCATCGAGCGATCTCTACGCCACACCGCTCACCACCTTTCGCGAGATCGTCCTGCCGCAGATCCTGCCTTCGGTTCTCGCCGGCTTCCTGCTCGCCTTTACCTTTTCCTTCGATGATTTCATCGTCGCCTTCTTCGTCGCCGGCTCCAAGACCACGCTGCCGATCTACGTCTTCGCGTCGATCCGCCGTGGCGTGACGCCGGAGATCAACGCGATTGCCACACTGGTGCTGGTCGCCTCGCTGTTCCTCATCCTGATCGCCCGCACGCTGATGCGGGATAAAACAAAAAAATCGCATGCCGGGGAGTAAACCATGATCCTGAAAGACCGGGTCGCGATCGTCACCGGCGCCGGCTCCGGCATCGGCCAGGCGGGCGCTGCCATCATGGCGCGCGAAGGCGCCCATGTCGCCGTCGTCGACCGCAACATCGAGGCTGCGGAGGCGGTCGTAGCCGAAATCCGCGCGACGGGCGGCAGCGCCGAAGCGCTCGGTCTCGACGTGACCGACGATGTCGCCCTTGAAGCCGGCATGTCGGCGCTCCTGGCCCGCCATGGACGCATAGACATCCTGCACAATCACGCCGGTGCCCAGGTTGCCGGCGACCTCGAGCATGTCGCAATCGAGGGCTTCGACCGCTCGTGGAATCTCAATGTCCGGGCGCACTTCATGGCCGCCCGCTTCGTCATGCCGATAATGAAACGTCAGGGATCTGGCGTCATCCTCAACACTTCCTCCTCGTCCGGCGTGCTCTACGACCGCGAGATGATCGCCTATACGACGACCAAGCACGCCGTGATCGCCATGACCCGCCAGATGGCCGGCGACTACGCGCGCTTCGGCATTCGCGTCAATGCGCTCTGCCCCGGCTGGGTTGACACGCCCTTCAACGCACCCTTCATCGAGCAGATGGGCGGCAGGGATGCGATCGAGGCCTATGTGCGCGAAAAGGTGCCGATGGGCCGCTGGGCAAGCGTCGAGGAGATCGCAGAATCGATCCTCTTCCTGGTGTCCTCGCGTTCGTCCTACATGACCGGCCAGATCCTGGTGGTCGACGGCGGCGAAACCGTCGTCTGACGAGGAAAACGAGCATCGTCATCGCGGCGACACCCGCACTGGAGAAAGTCCGGTGCGGACTTCTTTAGAAGTTTCTGGCGTATTTGTAGACGGTGTTGCGCGAGACGCCGAGCGTTCGTGCCGTAAGGCTGATATTGTTGCCGTTGCTGCGTAGCATTTCGGTGACTTCCCGGCCGATCTTGGTGCGCAGGGAATGGGTCTGGCGGCCGGCGTCTTCTACTGGGTGGCCGAGCAAATCGAGAACATCGGAAGGTGCAATCCTGTCTCCGTCTGCGACCATGACCAGCTGCAGCAGGGCGGACCGCAGTTCGCGCATGTTTCCGCGCCATCCGAATGCCGCCATCAGCGTCGCGGCGGCGGGATCGATCTGCGTCCCCGGCGAAATCTCCACCAGCATGCTGTCGAGCACGGCGCCGAAATCGGTCCGTTCGCGCAGCGGCGGTAACTCCAGCCGTATGACGCCAAGGCGATAGAACAGATCCTCCCGGAAGCGCTTGGCGGCGATCGCTTCCTCAAGGTCGACATTGGTGGCCGCGACGATCTGCGTGTCGACTATTCTGACCTGACGACCGCCAACTGGGCGCACCTCGGAACTGTCGAGGAAGCGCAACAGTGCGACCTGGCTCGACAGTGGCATGTCACCGATCTCATCGAGGAAAAGCGTGCCGCCATCAGCGGCCACCGCAAGCCCTTCCGAGCCCGCGCGCTGGGCTCCGGTGAAGGCTCCGCCGACATAGCCGAACAGTTCGGCTTCGAGGAGATTTTCCGGCAAGGCGCCACAATTGACTGCAACAAAGGCACCTTGCCGGCGGCTGACCTTGTGAATGTGTCGGGCCAGCTTTTCCTTGCCAGTGCCGCTTTCGCCACGGATCAGGAATGGTGGCTTGAAGCGGACGGCGCGGGCTATCTTGTCCAGTTGCTGGTGCACGACAGCGTCGTTGGCGATGAAATCGGGCTTCGTCGGGGGTAGCAGACCACCGCCGGCCGTGTTGGCGCTGGCTGTTTTTCCGGCCTGAGGCAAGCGCCTCTCGAAACTGTGACGATTGCGCCAGTGGACGGCGTAACGGCTGCCTAAACCATCGCGCAGCGTCGGCTGCCGGCTGTTCGACATCTCCGCCAGAGCCAGGTCGAACGGGGTGTCGAAAATGGCGTTGAATTCCGTGCCGGGGCGTAGCGAGATGCCGCGCAGGATTTCCCGTGCGCGCTTGTTGACCGCCACCAGCTGTCCGTTGGCGTCGAAGGAAACAAGCCCGCCGCTCACGGAATTCAAGAGTTCCCAGCGCGAATGAAACAACACGACAATGTGCTTTTCCTGTTGGGCGAGAAACAGCGAGTTTTCGATATGGGTGGCAGCCATGCGCATCAACGCCAGGGTATGGCTGTGGCGTGCACTGCAATCGGACGAGGCGTCCAGCACGCCGGCAAGTTCACCGTCGGAATGCAGGATCGGCGCGGCGAAACAGCTGACGTCGGAATAGGCGGCAAAGAAATGCTCCGCCCCATGGACGATCAGCGGCTGACGGCCAGCCGCGCAAGTCCCGAGCGCATTGGTGCCGCGCAGGCTTTCTTTCCAGACGGCGCCCGGCACGATTCCCCTGCCCGGTCTGCTGGATTGAAACTCACCGTCGGCAATGGTGTCGAGAACCGTTCCTTCGGCATTGCCGAAGGCGATCAGGAAATTGCTGCCGGCTATCTGCTGGTAGAGCGAGTGCATCTCGGCCACGGCGAAGCGATGGGTCAGTTCATCGCGCTCGCGCAACTGCTTGAGCTCCCGCATGCCGATCTGGATCGGTGGCGGCGTCACCCGTGGATCGAGTCCGGATTCAATGCAGCGCTGCCAGCTCTCAGCGATCTGCGGATTGACGAGATTACCGTCAACCTGGCCACCCTGCATCAACGTGATCCTGAGCCTCTTCAGGCGCTCAGTCCGTGAAAGCATCTGTCTATTCCCCCCGGACAGCGCCTCTCCTCAGGCTTTTCAAGGGTTTTATCCCTTCTTGTCCGGGTCTCAGTGGACCAATTTTTGCTCCTGCTTGCAAGTGTTCATGATTTGAACAGGTCGGTCCCGGCGTCTGTTGAAGGCCTGAACACCATGCGCTGCTCCAACTGCGACGCAACAGAACTACATGTCTCTGAATTCATTAGATGATCTTCGCAGGCCGGGCAGTTGGCACGGCAACTGCAATGGAAAACACGGAATGACAATGTGCCGAGTGAGGAGGCTTAGGAATGAAGGCAGCAGTTCTGCACGAATATGACGAGAAGCTCGAGAAGAGCGAATTCGTAATCTACGAGGATGTTCCCGATCCTCGTATCGAAGGACCGAACGACGTGATCGTGCGGATCGGCGGCGCGGGCGTCTGCCGCACCGACCTGCACGTCATCGAAGGTCTGTGGCGCAACAACTCCGACGTCCAGCTACCCTATATTATGGGACACGAGAACGCCGGATGGGTCGAGGAAGTCGGGCCGGGCGTCACCCATTTCAAGCCGGGCGACGCGGTGATCTGCCATCCGCTCGTCACGTCGGGCCATTGCCTCGCCTGCCGGCGCGGCAACGACATGCATGCCGAGGAAAGCTCCTTTCCGGGCATCAACACCAATGGCGGCTACGCCGAATATCTGCGGACCGGTGCACGCTCGCTGATCAAGCTGCCGAAGACGTTGGCGCCAAAGGATGTGGCGCCCTACACCGATGCCGGCCTCACCGCCTACCGCGCCTGCAAGAAGGCCGCCCAGCATCTGCTGCCCGGCCAATATGCCGTGGTGATCGGCGTCGGCGGCCTCGGTCACATCGGCGTCCAGGTGCTGAAGTCGCTCTGCGCAGCCAAGGTGATCGCCGTCGACCGATCGAAGGAAGCGCTGGAGCTTGCCGCCAGGTGCGGCGCCGACGAACTCGTCCTTGCCAATGGCGAACAGGTCGACAACGTGTTGGCGCTCACTGGCGGCTGGGGCGCGGAGGCCGTCATCGACTTCGTCGGCGAGGGCAGCGCCATTACCGAAGGTCTGGAAATGACGCGAAGTGACGGCGCCTACTACATCGTCGGCTATGGCGGAAAGCTCGAAATTCCCACCATCGACATGATCACCTCGGAAAAGCGCATCATCGGAAATCTCGTCGGCACCTATCCCGAACTGGTCGAACTCATGGCGCTTGCCGATCAGGGCAAGGTCCATCTTGCGACGGCGGAATACCGGCTGGCCGATGCCAACCGCGCCCTGCTCGACCTTCACCACGGCAAAATTCATGGCCGCGCGGTGCTTATTCCTTGAGGAGGAGCCGGCTTTCGCCGGCGTGAATTTTTAAACCTGGGAGAGAGAAAAATGACATTGAAGACCTTGCTTCTGACCGCCAGCACGCTCGCGCTGGCGGCGGCCGCGGTACCCGCCATGGCGGCGGACTATAGCCGCTTCGGCATTCCGTCCGACTTGCCGGGAACCTGCTCCTACGAGGCGATCGACGCCAAGGACTATTCCGGCCGCACACTCAACATCATCACCCATGCCGTTCCGGTGATCGGCGAGCCGACCGCACTTCATGCCAAACAGTTCGAGGAACTGACCGGCGCCAAGGTCAGCGTCGTGCATGTGCCGTTCGGCGACCTGTTCCAACGCATCCTGATCCCCTTCCAGACGGGACAGAACGCCTATGACGTGCTGTTCTACGGCTCTCTGTGGATCGGCGACCTCAACCCCTTCCTGGCTCCCGTTCCAGATGCCTATCGCGACTCGACAGGTATGAAGGACGTGACCCGCAATTACATCGACGTCGCCAAATGGGGCGACAAGATGGTGCAATACCCGATCGACGGCGACCGCCACTATCTGAAATACCGCGCCGACATGTTCGAGAACCCTGAGATGCAGGCGAAGTTCAAGGAGGCAGCCGGCCGCGACCTGACCGTGCCCGCCACCTGGGAAGAATATAACGAAGTCGCCAAGGTATTCTCCGGCTGGGACTGGGACGGCGACGGCAATCCCAATTTCGGCTCGGCCGAAGTCGCCAAGCGCGACGACCTGATGTTCTCGGCCTTCATCAGCCGCGCGGCACCCTATGCCAAGAACCCGAACGTCAAGGGCGGCTTCTTCTTCGATCTCGAAACCATGGAGCCGCTGATCAATTCGCCCGGCTTCGTACGCGGCCTCGAACTGTTCGTAGCGGCCTCGAAGGATTGGGCGCCGGGCGGTGCCAATTTCGGCCTCGGCGACGAGATCTTCGCCTTCGGCGGCGGCCAGTCGCTGATGAGCTATTCCTGGGACGATGCCTTCGTCCAGGCGCAGCAGGCCGACAGCCCGATCCGCAACAAGGTCGCCGCGGCGCCCCTGCCGGGCGCCCACGAGGTCTGGAACCGCAAGACCAAACAATGGGACAAGTTCGAGGAGCCGAACCGAGCGCCCTACATCACCTGGGGCTGGACCTCGGCGGTGTCGGCCAAGTCGAAGAACCAGGACATGGCCTTTGACTATCTGTGCTTCTTCTCCAACGAAGCCAACACACTGTCCGACCTGCAGGTCGGCCGTTTCGGCGTCAACCCTTACCGCACCAGCCATTTCGATCCGGCGTTGTGGACCGAAAAGCTCGGCTGGGATGCCGATCTTGCCAAAAGCTACGTCGAAACGCTGTCGGGCATGGATACTAGCCAGAACCGCGTTTTCGACCTTCGCGTTCCGGGCGTCAACCAGTTCATGACCTCCATGGCGACGGGCGTCGCCTCGGCGATCGCCGGTCAGGCGACACCGCAGGCGGCGCTCGACCAGGTGGCCAAGGAGTGGAAAGACATCGTAGACCGGATCGGCGTCGACAAGGTACGCGAGGCCTATGCTCGCGTCGTCGCGCTGGAAGACAACCAGTAACTCCAGGATCGTCGAAAGGGCGCGCATCGGAAGCGATGCGCCCCTTCTCCTGGAAAAGGCATGCCGTGGTCCCGTGTCCGTCGACCGGGAGCGGACGTGACCGTGAACTGAAGGAACGAACCGCGTGTATGGGCTGTCGCGCTACAAATTCTTCTTCCTGCTGCCGGGACTTCTCACCCTGCTGGCGATCATCCTATTTCCACTGATCTTCACCATCCGCGTGAGCTTTTCGGGATGGGATGCCGCAAGTCCGGGCCTGAACTTCATCGGCGGCGGCAACTACGGACGCATTTTCAGCGATGCCCGCTTCTGGGAATCCCTCGTCCGGCTCGGCTTCATCGCCACGGCCTGCGTGCTGCTCGAATATGTCATCGCATTCGCGCTCGCTCTGCTCGTCTGGCATCAGGTGCGGCTGAGGCGGCTGACGCGCGTCCTGTTTCTCATCCCGATGATGACGACACCGGTGGTCATGGCGGTGATCTGGCGCACGATTTTCCACGAATCCCTCGGGCCGGCCAATGACCTGATGCAGCTTCTCGGCATTGGAAACATCGCCTGGCTGACCAGCGCCGGCTGGGCGACGGTGGTCGTCATACTCGTCGACGTCTGGCAGTGGACGCCGTTCATGTTCCTGCTGCTGATGGCCGGCCTGCTTTCCCTGCCACGGGAGCCGTTTCTGGCAGCCGCGATCGATGGCGCCGGACCGATCCGAACCTTCTTCGACGTAACCTTTCCGGCCATGGCGCCAATTTCGGCGGGCGCGGTCATTATCCGTCTGATCGAGGCCTCGAAAATCATGGAAACGATTTACGTCGTAACCTCCGGCGGGCCTGGCACGGCCACCGAGACCTCGAGCTACTACATCTTCATCCGGGGTCTGCGCGACTTCCAGATCGGCTACGCGGCGGCGCTGTCGATCACCTACCTGGTGATCATGATCGTACTCTTGACGATCATCGCCAAGCTTCTCGCCAGATACCTCGTCAAATCGGGAGCCTGACCCATGCCGCGCCCTCTTCGCATCATCAAGACGGCGGCGATCCTCGCATGGAGCGCCTTCGTCATCGCGCCCTTCCTGTGGGCGCTGACAACCTCGTTCAAGACCGCCAACGGGGTGACCGCCGGGCCGACCTATCTGCCCTATGTCGACTACGAGCCTTCGCTCGCCGCCTGGAAAGGTCTGTTCGGATCAGGTGCCGGCAGCATCGACATCGTCCAGCCGTTCGCCGCAAGCATGATCGTCACCCTATCGGCCAGCGCGATCAGCCTGATCCTCGGTACGCTCGCCGCCTATGGCCTGTCGCGCTTCGTTTACAAGGCGGGGCCGATCAGCAACAATGACCTCACTTTCTTCTTCGTTTCGCAGCGGATCATGCCGCCAGTGGTGCTGGCCATCCCGTTCTTCCTGATGCTCGGTTTCTTCGGCCTGCTCGATACGATCCTGGGTCTGGTCATCGTCTACATCGCCCTGCTCCTGCCGATCGCCGTCTGGGTGATGGTCGACTTCTTCAACAATATTCCGCGCGAGCTCGATGAGACGGCGATGATCGACGGCTGCACGCCGATCGAGACCTTCTGGCGGGTGATCCTGCCGAATTCGCTGCCCGGCCTCGTGGTCGCCGGCATCTTCTGCATCGTCTTCGGCTGGAACGACTTCTTCTTCGCCTTCACGCTGACCTTCACCGAGACGCAGTTGCTGCCGGTGGCAATCGTCTCGCTGAATTCCTCGGTGACGCCATGGTGGAGCCTTTCCGCCTCGGCGCTGGTCTCGGTGGCGCCCCTGATCGTGGTCGCCTTCCTGGTGGAGCGTTACCTTGAAAAAGGCAGCCTCGCCGGCGCAGACAAATAGGAGGCATGATGACCTACGCAATCCGCAACCTGACCGTGACCGACGGCAACACCATCCATCTCCACGGGCTGGACGTCGAACTGCCGGCCTCCGGCGTCGTCACCGTCATCGGCCGCACGCTCTCCGGCAAGACGACCTTCCTCAAGGTACTGGCCGGACTGCAGGCAGTACGCTCCGGCAGTCTCGTGCGCGACGGGGTCGATCTCCTGAAGATCCCCGCGTGGAAGCGCCGGGTCGGCATGGTCTACCAGCAGTTCGTCAACTATCCGCACCTGAACGTGCGCGACAATATCGTGTTTCCGCTGAAGCGGGCCGGCTGCACGTCGTCAGAAATCGAGGCGAAACTCACCTATGTGAGCGACCTGCTTGGCCTTCGCCCCTATCTCGACCGGCGCCCGGCAGAGCTTTCCGGCGGCCAGCAACAGCGCGTGGCGCTTGCCCGGGCGCTGGTGAAGGATACCGATTTCCTGCTGCTCGACGAGCCGCTGGTCAACCTCGACTACAAGCTGCGCGAACAATTGCGCGACGAGTTCAGACGCATATTCCACGACAGCAGGGACCGCCTGGTCGTCTATGCGACGACCGAACCGGCCGAGGCAATGATCCTGCAGGGACATGTCATCATCCTGCACGAGGGCAAGGTGATCCAGACGGGCGACTACCGCGACGTCTTCCACTATCCCGCCAACACGATCGCGGCGCAGGTTTTCAACGATCCGCCGATGAACCTGCTCGAAGGCGAGATCGCCCGCGGCCGGCTGATCCTCGGGCCATCGTTCGAAACGCCACTGCCGGCGCATTTTTCCACGCTTGCGCCGGATCGCTACACGTTCGGCCTCAGGGCAACCGACCTGGCGCTCGGCGGGGACTTTTCCGCGGTCGCGGCGCTTGCCGAGGTCAACGGCTCGCTGACCGTGCTGCATCTCGATCTCGAGGGGCGCAATCTCGTGCTGGAGGAGGAGGGGGTGCATCTCTTTCAGCCAGGCGACAGGATCGGTTTCACCCCGGACAGCGCGCGCTTCTACGCCTTTGATGCGACCACGGGCGCGCTGATTGCCGCCCCGCCCCGCAGAAGCGTCTCCGGCCAGAAGGATTGATTGCATGGCAAAGATCGAACTCAGGGGACTCGCCCATGCCTACGACATCGTCGACGGTAAGCCGAATTACGCGCTCCACCCGCTCAATCTCACCTGGGAGGACGGCGGCACCTATGCGCTGCTCGGCCCTTCGGGCTGCGGCAAGAGCACGATGCTGAACATCGTTTCCGGCCTGCTGACGCCGAGCGAAGGCAGTGTCTTGATCAACGGCGTCGACATGACCTCGGTCGGCGCGGTGAAGCGCAATATCGCCCAGGTCTTTCAGTTTCCGGTGGTCTATCCGTCGAAGACCGTGTTCGAGAACCTCGCCTTTCCTCTGCGCTGCCGCAACAAGCCGAAGGCGGACATTGACCGGCGGGTCAACGAGGTGGCAAGCCTGCTCAATCTCGACGGTCTGTTGCAGAAGTCGGCGCGGAAACTCACGCCCGACCTGAAACAGTTGATTTCGCTCGGTCGCGGGTTGGTGCGCGACGACGTGGCCGTCATCCTGATGGACGAGCCGCTGACGGTGATCGATCCGCAGCTGAAGTTCAGCCTCCGACGCAAACTGCGCGACATCAGCGCCCGGCACGGACACACGCTGGTCTACGTGACCCATGACCAGAACGAGGCGATGACACTGGCCGAACAGGTCGTGGTCATGGATCATGGCCGCGTCGTGCAGATGGGGAGCCCCCAGGCGCTGTTCGAGGAACCGGTGCATCGCCACGTCGGCTATTTCATCGGCTCGCCAGCGATGAATTTCCTCGACGGCACCGTCCAAGGGGGCACGGTGTCGATCCTCGGACGTGAGGTCGGGGTGCTCCGCTCTGCCGAAGGCCGATCTTTGAGCGAGGTCGTGGTTGGCATTCGCCCGGAATTTATCACGCTGGCCGCCGGTCCGGAGGCGGGGGCACTGCCCGCGACGATAACGGATGTGCAAGACATGGGCTGTTTCGCGATCGTCAGCGCCGACCTCGGCAACAAGATAGTCATCAAGCTTCGCGCTCGTGATCATGTTCCTGACGTAGGTGCCACAACGAATGTCGTATTAGCGCCCGAGAAGGTGCGCTTCTATAGGGACAATTGGCTCGTGAGCTAGATCTCCCGGCCCCCGCTACATGACCTTTGAGACTGCTCTGATCCCCAGACACTGGATCGTTCATAACTGGAGTTTTTCGCGGTAATTTCCCGGCTGGGAAAAGGAGCGGAACCATGAAGGCATCGAAGTTCTCGGACGCCCAGAAGGCGTTCACTTTGAAGCAGGGTGACGACGGCGTGCCGGTTGCCGAGATCTGCCGG
>Ga0172380_10008252_pt1 | contig 11450 bp, 12 predicted proteins | sample Leawe162metaG_FD_119747 | JGI IMG/M metagenome (GOLD analysis project Ga0172380, IMG submission 119747) | Leachate microbial communities from a municipal landfill in Southern Ontario, Canada - Leachate well 162 metaG | ecosystem: Engineered > Solid waste > Landfill > Unclassified | place... | reverse complement strand
TGCCCGTGTGTGGATGCCTCGATTCCTGTGTAGTGAATTAGGGTTTCTCATATAATTTGCGGATACAAGCATATCTGAACTGCCGTCAATTTACACCAGTAACAGCCACGTTCACTTATGAACAGTCAGGCAGGGAACAATTATATTGCCAGCAACTTTCAGCTTGTCTTACATAGAAACTTAATAACTTTATCAAACTTGGCAGCCACCATATATTATAGGAGGCTCAATATGTTTGCCGGCATTATGGAAAAAGCAGGAAAATTAAGTCCTTACGCATTTTTATGTTGACCTTTCTACCATAATATGTTTCGCTAAGATAAGGCCATTTAAAAAGGTTTAGGCCATCCATTTTACCACAATTAACTGCTATACTGCCAACCATGCTTAAAGAGTTAAAGAGCCAACATAGAAATATTATCCAGATGGCGTTCAACGGGTACAAAAACCAGGAGATCGCTGAGCGTCTTGGCATGGCTCAATCCTCCGTATCTACGATACTCAGATCACCTCTCGGGCAAGCCTACTTGAATGGCCTTCAAGATCGCGCGCACGAAGCAACTTTGGACGTTCGCAAAAAGTTGGTTAGCCTCAACAAAGAAGCGCTTGCAACCTTTGAGCACCTTCTAGATAAGGGTTCCCGCAAATCTGTTCCAGCATCCGTCCAGTTCAATGCAGCCAAAGATGTTCTAGATCGCAATGGATATAAGGCTCCAGATCGGCTGAACATTGACATGACGTTGCAAACCAAAACTGATGAAGAACTCGATGCTGAGATAGCAGCCATAGAAGACTCGATTAATCGCACTAGTGGTAAAAATCTTCCAGAGATTAAAAAGTCCTTAAAAAACAACTTAACAGGTGCAAAAACTGCATGCTTTGAGTCTCTCTCCTTTGTTCCGTGCCCGACAGATGTGAATGAAACCACAGATGTGACTGAAACAACTATCGAGGATGACTTATCTCTGGAAGATTTCCAATCAACTGAACAAGGCCTTTTTATTTCTGATGATGATTTTGAAGAACCCATTCTGTTGGAAGACCCCTCAATTTTAGAAGATCTATCTTTTGATCCCTTTCACAACATTAAACGGGGTTAAAGATGGAGCTTTCCCATCTTGATAGAGATCAAAAAGAGCAATACCTCAGACTATTGCAAGCCAAAAACATCCGGATCAAGCAAAATAAGATTGCCCAATATTATCCAGATGACGGCCCACTAAGTCGGCACAACTATCCTAAGCATATGCAGTTCTTTGCAGCAGGTTCAAGTTTTAGTGAACGCTGTATCATGGCCGCAAACCGAATCGGAAAGAGCGAGGGAATTGGTGCATACGAAACAACTCTTCATGCCACCGGAAGATATCCTGCTTGGTGGACTGGAAAGCGTTTCACCAAACCAGTTTCTATTTGGGCATGTGGAACGACCAGTACAACTGCCAGAGACATAGTTCAATATAAACTTATCGGCAATCCCGAGGAATATGGAACTGGCCTGATCCCTGAGAAATATATAATCAAGACCAGCCCAAAAGCCGGCGGAGTTGCTAACGCCATAGATATGATATTGGTTAAGCATATCTCTGGTGGCATATCTCGGATTAAGATCAAGTCTTATGCTGAAGGTCGCAAGTCGTTCGAAGGTACAGAACAGGATTTGATCTGGCTGGACGAGGAATGTCCAATGCCTATCTACACTGAATGTATTACCCGTACCATGACGACAAATGGCCTAATCATGCTTACATTCACTCCGTTAGAGGGCTTAACTGATACTGTTCTTCAGTTCATGCCAAACGGAAAAATTGAAGACAATCAAGAAGGTAGCAAGTTCCTTATCCAGGCAACTTGGGATGATGCACCACACCTGACTACTGAACAAAAAGATAAGTTATGGGCAGCCTTGCCACCTCATCAGCGAGACGCTAGATCGAAAGGTGTACCTCAGCTTGGGGCTGGTGCAATTTATCCAATCCTAGAATCTAATATTACAGTCGCTGACTTTGCCATTCCCGATCATTGGCTCCGTTGCTATGCGCTGGATGTTGGCTGGAAGAAGACTGCAACTCTTTGGGCAGCCACAGATCCGACCAGCCATATAACTTATCTGTATAGCGAATATTATCAGGGCCAGCAGTTGCCACTAATCCATGCGGATGCTATTAAGGCTCGGGGAACATGGATTCCAGGCGTAGTTGATTCAGCTGCACATGGACGTTCGCAAGATGACGGAAAGCAACTTTTTGAACAATACCTAGGGTTGGGTCTTGACCTTGAGAATGCTAACAAATCTGTCGAGGCTGGCCTGTATGCTGTGTGGCAAATGTTGAGTACCAACAGGCTGAAAGTGTTTGGTTCGCTGGTTAATTGGTTTAGTGAGTTTAGAATTTATCGCAGAGATGAGAATGGTCAGATTGTTAAGGACCGAGATCATTTGATGGACTGCACTCGGTACTTGGTTATGTCTGGACTGAAGCGAGCAATTGCGAAACCGTATTGGGAGTTTCAGGCGTGGGAAGACTCAACATTGTATAACCAGCAAGATACAAGTGTCATTACAGGATACTAAGCAAGCGACGAAGTCGCCTACACTTAGCACCATGTTACTCGGCATTATTTTACTTGATATTACGTTTTCTACTCTGCAGGATATGATATAATGGCTACTAACGGTTTTGAATTTCCTGTAGAGGAACTTGTTAATCCAGGCAATCCAGCGACGCCGATGGCGAATGAAATTATTGCTGGCCAAGCAGCGAAGCTGCCTACACGAACAAACGCAACCTTGAATACCGGAACTAGTCTCCCTGACGATGAGCAGGCAAGTCTGGTGGGTCAAGTTCCGTTCTGGGCAACTGAGGAACCAATTGAAGACATTATTGCTCCAGTTCAAGCTGATCCTCTCACAACTGCTTTGGTGGAAAAAGAAGCTCTGCGAGCTGAAGCAGTTGTACTCATCACTAATCTTGCTGATAAACAATCTAAGGAAGTTCTGGCAGATATAACTACTAAAGTCTTGGAAGGCTATAAGCTCGATCTGGCTAGCCGCACAGAATGGGAAGCTCTTAATGTGCAGATCATCGATCTTGCTAAGCTTCTCGTAAAGAAAAAGGTTTATGCTGGTGAGGTTGTTGCCAATGTTAAGTACCCACTAATCATTAATGCTTGCATCCAGTTTGCTGCCCGTGCATATCCTGAACTTATCAAAGGGAATGAGGTTGTCAAAGGCAAGGTAGTTGGGACTGATCCAGACAACACTAAGTTCGATAAAGCTCAACGAATTTCTAGCTTTATGTCTTTCCAGCTTCTGTCACTAATGGAAGATTGGGAAGAAGGCGTTGATCAGCTACTTTTTACGTTGCCTGCAATCGGTTGTGTGTTCAAAAAGAGTTACTTCGACTCGATTGAACGGAAGTCAGTATCTCAGATAGTCTTCGCTGATGATTTGGTTGTAAACTATTTTGCCGAATCACTGGAGAGGGCTCCACGAGTTACACATCGAATCTATTTGTACCACAACGAAATTGTTGAACGTATCAACTCTGGGATCTTTACCAAGTTTGATGTAGCAGAACTTGGACAGGCAACCAGCGATAAGACTGCCGACGTAGATGAAGATACTCCACATTTGTTTCTTGAGCAACATCGTTGGTACGACCTGGACGGGGATGGCTATCAAGAGCCGTATGTAGTAACTGTTCATGAGCAATCACAAAAGTTAGTAAGGATCTCTCCTCGGTTTGCCACAGATGGAATTATTCGCAAGTCTGACGAAGCTGGAGTAGTTGATCCGAATGGACCGATTGTTAAGATCATCCCTGAACAGTATTTTACTCGCTTTATTTTCATGCCGGCGATTGATGGAGGCTTTTATGGCATGGGGTTTGGCTCTCTATTGATGAGCAGCAACTCAGCCATAAATACAGTTATTAATCAGTTGCTGGATGCTGGGACGTTATCAAATCGACAAAGCGGCTTCCTAGGGAGAGGGCTTAAGCTTGGCCGGGGCAAATCCATTCAGGTCAAATCAGGCGAGTGGAAACCTGTCGATGCTACTGGCGACGATCTGCGAAAGAACATCTTTCCCATGCCAGTACGTGAGCCAAGTAATGTCCTCTTCCAATTGCTCGGCTTGCTAATTGAGAGTGGTAAAGAACTCGCAGGCATGACCGAAATCCTGGCTGGCAATTCTCCAGGCGCGAATGTTCCGGCTGAGTCTGTGCTTGCACTTATTGAACAAGGGCTGCAGGTCTATAGTGCCATCCACAAGCGGTTATATCGTAGTCAATATAAAGAGTTTATTAAGTTGCGGAGGCTGAATGCTCTTTATCTTGATCAAATGACCTATAATGCTGTCCTGGATGATCAGCAAGCAATTGTTCAGGCTGACTTCTCTAGTGCAGACTTCGATGTTGTACCGGTTAGTGATCCGAACAGCACCACCATGATGCAGCGGCTTCTTAAGGCGAAGGCCATGCTAGAACTGCGAGGTCAAGGATTAAATGATCAGGAAATCTTGCGGCAATACCTGCTGGCACTTGATATCGAAGATGTTGAGAAGTTCATGCCTCAGGATGATTCGCCTGATCCGGCTGAACAACTCGCTATGCAGAAACTCCAGGCTGAGATTGCAGAACTGAGTGCAAAGGTAGCCAAGTTAAATGCAGAAACTCAGCAGATCATAGCAACTATTCCAGGAAAGCAACTTGAACAAGATAAGTTAATTTCTGATATGGACAATAATATGATTGATCTAGCCCTTAAGGATAAGCAAATCTCTGGACAGCTTGAACTTGGTCGGAGTCAGCAAAGTCTTGGTAAGGCACCTGGTGGACTGAAAGAAAGTACGATAAAACGTGAATATAATGGAGAAGAATAATATGGCTGATGAGTTAGAAAAGAAAAAGAAAGATGCATTTTCTTTCTTGCGGGCGATTGGACTTGGTGGAAATAAAGATGATAAGCCATCCAAGAATGTTTTTTATGCTGGAAATGTAGTGGCTGCTGCAAATAAGCGAAAGAAAGAGTTGGAGAAGGTAAATCAAGATTAATAACAATTTAGATTGAGGCTATCAAGTGATAACTAGTGAACAATTCCAAGAGTGGAAGAATCATCCAGTAACAAGAGAGCTTTTTAGCGAACTTAAAAAGACTAGACAATCCATAGTTGAGCAGCTTGCCAATGGTCATAGTATAGGCATGGGAGCTGAAGCAACACATGGATTTACTAACAGATTAGTTGGTCAGATAAACGGTCTGGATCAGCTTCTTAATATTTCTTTCGAAGGTGAGTCTATAGAGAACGAAGTTGATGAACGTAGCGGTTATTAATAAAAGCAACTATTTAAAAGGGTAATAATTATGAGCACAGAACATCTTGATATTAATCAATCTGGTATTATTCCGACTGGTGGACATTTGCTGGTGCTGCCTGAAAAGGTTGAAGAAAAGACTAAGGGCGGAATCTATTTGCCTGAAACAATTCGGGAAAAAGAACAGCAGGCAGCCACAATCGGAATATTAGTTGCTGTCGGCCCAACGGCCTGGAAAGACCTTGATGACGGATCTGCCTGGGCAGCAGTCGGTGATAAGATTAGTTACTCCAGATATGCTGGTGTATCTATGCTTGGTGGGGATGACGAATCTTATGTATTGATTAATGACAATGATGTTTTGGCTCGGTTACTCTTTTAAATAGGTGTTATTATGACAGAAGAATTTGTTGAAGATATTATTAGTGCAGCGCAGCCTGGGAGTTCTTCTACAGAAGCAACAGACTCCAGTAATGAGACTGACAATTCTGTTGTGGCAGCTAAATCTGGTGATGATCAATCTTCCAATCAAACTAAACCTCTTAATGGTAATGCTGATTCCGATCAAACCAAGATTGCTCCATCTGTAGAAGAACTTGCTGCACAACTTGGTTGGCGCGCTGATCATGTAGGTGAAGATGCTGTTGATGCGGTTACTTACATTCTGAGGTCGAAAGACATTCAGAAGGCGATGAGTAAGCACAATAAGGACTTAAAGGAGAATCTGAGTACTGTTCAGGCATCCATTAATGCACTTAAAGAACACAACGAGCGGGTTTATCAAGCTGACGTTAAGCGGCTGACTTCTGAGATAGAAGCACTCAAGAAGGAACGCAAATCTGCAATTGAACTGGCTGATGTTGATAAGGTCGAAGAGTTGGATGCGCAGATCGAGGAGAAGAAGAAAGATATTGCTGCCCCCAAAATGAATACTAGCAAATCTGATGATGCTGCTAATCCAGTTTATGATGAATGGATTACGGATAATCAGTGGTATTTGGAAGATGACGAAATGGCACAGTTCGCTGATAGTGTGGCTCAGCAATATGTAGGGGCTCCACTTCCACGGATTTATGCGCTGGTGCGGAATAAGGTCCAAGAGGTTTTTCCAGAAAAGTTTGCCTCATCAAAACCTGCTCCAGGCAAACCTGCTGATATGAATAAACCAGCTGATGTGACTAAACCAATTGGACCTGTTTCGCCAGTTGATAAAGGCTCGAACAATAAGGGTGCAGCTACTACTTTCAGCAAGTCAGATCTGACACCTGAGCAAGTTAGCATAATGAACCAATTTGTTCGTGGTGGAATCATGACGGAAGAACAATACATCAATGACATTGCAAGAATGCAAGCTTAAATAGCAGAGGTTTAAAATGACAGATCAAGCAAATAAAACAGAGAGTCAAAAGGTTGAGCAACCGAGAAAGAGAATCCCGTTAGGATCACGTAATATCCTGACTGCACCGAAAAAGGCCGGGTTCGTGCGCCGGTTCGTGAATGATACTGGGGATCGTATTCAGATGTTCAAGGACGCTGGATGGAACGCTGTTGATGATGGATCACCTGTTGGGGATTCAAAACTGGGACGACCGACCAATATCGGAAGTGCTGCTAATCCTCATGTGGGCGGCGGTCAGCGAGCTGTTCTAATGGAGATCCCAGAAGAGATTTATGAGGCAGACAAAGCCGAATCACAAGCCAAGATTAGTTCGGTAGAAAACCAAATTAAACGAAGCTCTCGCAGCGAGGGTAAAGATGGCTTGTCTGGAAGTGTGACGATTTCGTAAAATTTAAACTATTTTGTTGAGGTAAAGATATGGCTAATGTTGATACTCCTTTCGGCTTTAAGCCGGTTAAGCATTTGAACGGGAATCCCTGGAATGGGCAGGCGAATGTTTATTACATTCCGTCTACTGATGCAGTAGCAACTTTTATTGGTGATGCAGTTAAGGGTGCTGGAGCTGCTGATGCAACCGGCAAGTATCCAACTGTAACTCAGGCTACTGCCGGCGCTGCTGTTCGTGGTGTCGTGATTGCGTTTGGCGACAATCCTTATGTGATGACTCATCCTGATACTCCGAATCAATCCTATCGACCGGCATCTACTGCAATGTATTGTCTGGTAGTTGATGATCCTCAGGTTATTTTTGAGGTTCAGGAAGATAGTGATGCCAACTCTATTACTGCTGCAATGGTTGGGCTTTCGGCTAACTTTGTAGTTGGTTCTGGTTCGACTGCTACAGGCAAGTCTGCGATGGAACTTGACTCAAGTGATACTGCAACCGATACTACGGGTAACTGTAGAATTTTGCGATTGGCTAATCGAGAAGATAATGAACTTGGCAACTATGCTAAGTGGGAAGTTCTCTTCGGTGAGCATGAGCTTGGCCTGACTATTTCTACTGATGTTTAATTAGTTAACATCTAATCTGACTATTTAATCATCATTTAAAGGAGCTTACAAATGGGTATTATCACTACTAGTAATTTTGCAAAAGATCTGGTACCTGGTGTAAAGACTTGGTTCGGACAGAAGTATAAAGAGTATCCGATTGAGTATTTGGATATTTTTGAGAAAACTAACTCTACTAGGGCTTTCGAAGAGGAAGCCGGCGTAACTGGTTTCGGTCTTGCTGCGGTGAAGACCGAAGGTGGTGGGATTGCATATGATGAGCAGGAGCAGGGATTTGTTAGCCGCTATACTCATGTAACGTACGGTCTTGGGTTTATTATTACTCGTGAGATGTACGAAGATGGTATAGCTGTTACGGTTGCTCTGCGTCGTGCGAATGCTCTGGCCTTCTCTATTCGGCAGACTAAAGAGATCATTGGTGCTAACGTACTTAATCGTGCGTTTACTTCTACCTATACTATGGGAACTAATAGTGATGGTAAGGAGCTTTGTGCTACTGATCATCCGAATAAGTCCGGCGGAACGTGGCGGAATGAACTTTCTACTGCTGCAGATCTTAGTGAAGCTGCTCTTGAGCAGGCTTGCATTGACATTGCTGCGTTCACTACTGATCGTGGACTTAAGATCGCTATTATGCCTCAGAAGTTGATTATTCCTACAGCTCTTGAGTTTGATGCAATGCGGATTCTCGAGTCTATTGGACAGTCTGGCACAGCAAATAATGATATCAATGCAATTCGGGCCTCGAAGAAGTTCCCACAAGGCATTGCTGTGAATCATTACCTGACGGATAGTGATGCATGGTTTATCAAGACCAACTGTCCAGATGGTCTGAAGTATATGGAACGTCGTCCTGATGCGTTTGGAACTGAGAATGACTTTGACACTGAGAATGCCAAGTTCAAAGCTACTTTCCGGGGTTCATTTGGTTGGTCTGATCCGCGAGGCATCTTTGGTTCGCCTGGTGCTGCATGATAACTTGGTGTTCATAATTGAACGTCCAAGACTAAAGAGGTAAACTGACCGTTCTTTGTGACGAGCTTAGAACGGTCTTAATAAGATGGGTAAATGAAAGTTAAAATCTTTCAGGCAGTTCTTTGAGATAAGAAGAATTGTCCCAGTGGAGGTAATTATGGGCGTAACGAACTTTCCAAACGGTATCACACTTGATACGACAAGAAATAAATCAATGGCATCTGGATCTACGGTTCCTGCAACTGGAAGTGCTGGGTACAATCCTGGATGCTTATTCATTAAGAGTGATGTAGCTCTTGGACAGGCCCCAAGATGGGTTAATATTGGAACTGCTGCTTCTTGTACCTTTGTTCCTGATGGTCAGGTTTATGGGTATGGAATCAAGTTAGCTGAAGGTCCAGTTACTTCTGCTGGTGGTGATACTACTGAAGTAATTACCAGAAGTGGAATGATTCTTTCTACCGACATAGCCATTGTCAATCATGAAGTTTCTGATGATAATGATCAGATAGTCTCCGCCATGGCTACTGATAATACAATTACTATTGTTGGTAGTGCAGATCCATTGAATGCTCATGGATATGATTATGCAGTATTGAGAAATAAGTGTATTCCTGAGTGGGATATTGTAGCGGCTGGTACTCATACTACGGTAGGTGGAGCTGCTGCAGAGGCCATTACAGTAACTGGTGTTCTGGCTACTGATATGGCCTTTGCTTGTTATGGGGCTACTAACGATTCAGACACGATTAGTGATATTGTTTGTACAGCTAATACAGTTACGGTTACCTGCTCTGCAGATCCTTCAACTGCACATAGTCTTCACTATGTTGTTATCCGCTCCAGAGGAACGTTCAAGCCAAGTCATTATATTGCTTATGCGGGAAAGCATACAACTGTTGGTGGTGCAGCGGCTGAAGCAGTCACTATAACTGGGGCACTTGCCACAGATATTCCGATCGTAATCTATAATACGACTGACGATACTGATAGCATTCTCAAGGTTGTGATGACTGCTAATACTATGACTGTAACTTGCTCAGCTGATCCAGCTGCTGCTCATGGATTCAGCTACATGTTGCTTCGAGCATATTAAAAAAGAACTTGTAATAATAAGGGAAACTTTATTATTACAGGTTTTGTGTTAATATGAACTTCTCGTAACAATAATTAATTCTATTGGAGAATATTATGAGTATGATTATTCCTAAGCAAACTGCTGCTCTGACGGCCAGGCATTATTTTCCTGCTCACTCATTGCCGAAAACTGTTACGGTTGCCGGAGTTTTGGTTGCTGAAACTATTGCAGTAAATATACTTGACGAAGCTGGAGTAGCTCTTGCTTTGTATGATGAGTTCGGCGCGGCAGTAACCATGACCGCAACGTCAGCACCGTTGAAGATAGATAGTCCCATCACCCTGCAATTCGTCAAGGGGATAACCGCTAATGCCGTTGGTGTACAGTTGGTGGATTGATGGCTGTCGCAAAGAGTATTTTCAAGAGCATATTTCGGGGGTACGCACGTTCAGGTTTTGGTGGGGATGAGGGGAATTACCCCGACACCGCCAACCTGCTTGCATGGTATCGCACCGACATCATTGACAGCAAACTCAGATCGTATCTCCCAACTGCCAATCACACCACCCAGCAGGTAAAGTCCAGTGGCTTTGCTGGTGCTGGCAGTGCATCCTGTACTGGCCTTCTGATCACCGACACCATTACTGCCAGTGGCCCGAGCGATCCGACCTGCACAGTGAATGGCACGTTGACATTTCCTGGCGCGGATTGCTGGGATATATACGTGCATCGGGCAGGAGTGCTGTGGGCATATTGGCCGGGGATCAATGTTGGCAGTACTTTTGAGATCGATGCAAGTGGAGAAGGGCACACGCTGTACCTGACTGATACTGCGATCACTGAGCGGGTGGATGGCACTGGGACGATGTGGGCGAATGATGCTGGGTTTACTGTGGCTGATGGCACGACATATCTCGACCAAGAAAATACGTCGGTGATTGGAGTGGGTTGGATAATACCTGCCATGTATGGGAACATAACACAATCATCCTCATGGGTTGATGGAACGACAAGGGAACCCACTGAATATCCAGGCCCACTCGGGCTCGACGCACCAGTAACCGTAGGCACAGCCTACCCAAATATCACTATCACTGCACCTCTTGGTGCTGAGATGCAGGCATTGCCTGAGTTTACCTATAACCTGCCAGTACCAATTACCTCGATCATTCCTGATGACAATGTCAGGGTTGGCGACAGGGGAGTGCTGGTTTACGATTCACCTCTGACTGCTGATGAGCAAGCACGGGCGGACAGAGTAGTTGGAGCCAATCCACATTGGAATCTGGTATCACTGTGGAACGCTAAAGACAGCGATGGAACTGTATCACAGATCGGCCCCCAGCCAGTCTACAGCGCAGCAGGTCAGACTCCCGATGCTGACGGGAATCTCGTTGCATGGCCGGTGAATCATTCTGGCAAGGGGGTGATGGTTACTCCTGCGTATGCCAACATATTAAACACAGGTCAGCATTTAACTACAAATTGGCCGGTTCAGTCCCCCAATGTTACCAGGAGTACAGTTGTAACTGATGGGCCGTTTGGCGGGCAAATAGAGGTTGGGGTATGCAACTTTACCTCAGTAGATCAATATGTCATATCGTCAAACATTGCAACTGTGGAGGGGACAGTCCAATCTGCTGGGATATGGGTTAGGGGGCCATCTGGGGGG
>Ga0172380_10008251_pt1 | contig 11453 bp, 3 predicted proteins | sample Leawe162metaG_FD_119747 | JGI IMG/M metagenome (GOLD analysis project Ga0172380, IMG submission 119747) | Leachate microbial communities from a municipal landfill in Southern Ontario, Canada - Leachate well 162 metaG | ecosystem: Engineered > Solid waste > Landfill > Unclassified | place... | reverse complement strand
TGTTTTGGGGGGGGGGGGGGGGGGGGGGGGGAGGGTAAGAAAAAAGTTTGACTGCAGTCGGCCACCGGACTTGAAAAATCCAACAAAAAATTCAGCAGCGCAGTTTGCCAATTCTGATATGATGTTGAAAATTGCACACTCATATCGTGTATAATGTCAATGTCGTATTAGTGTGTTTATAGAATAGTTAACATAAACCTGACTCAGCAGCCAGTGCATACGATTATCGGGCGGTGTTTTGAAATGGCACGTTTACATTAAGTTCCCAATAATGATGTCAGAATATTTCACATATACATAATGGATGACCCACTGTACCGAAATATTTGCAACGAGCCCGTATACAATCACAATTGAATCAGTAATGGATGCCAACATAGACGGTCAATGAAGACGCTTGCGGGCGAACCGCTAGGGGCTACGACCAATCCACAGCGAGACCCATCATTGGGAGCGAAAGATCTGCATATCTTGGCGACCATATACGTGACGGAATCGATATTCATAAATTTAATTTCCAGAAGTTTGAACTTGAAAAAGGTATATGTGCCATTGTTTATTAAACTAGACACCATCGATCTATTGAAAACGGCCATTAAGTTCAACATCATTGGAGTCGAAGCCGTTGAAACATTTCAATGGTTATACTTAGCCGGCAAGTTGACCATCAAGAAGATGAATGTAGTGCGTAGCTATCTCGAAATCATATCGAAACACTGTAAGGGAATTGACTTTGACATGACTTTCTATCGAGTTGGACAGCAGCTGGGGTTAGAACTAACAACAGATTGGGCAAAATTGGCAACGTGTAATTACAAACTTGTTCAAGATGAACGATTACAGGCAGTCAGAGACGACGTGTACGGGATAGGCATTGGGCTCAACAGAATTAACATCGATATCGCTGTGTCCAGAAAAGAGGAAATTGTCAGCATCTTGAAAGAGATTATACAAGGCGACAAGTTCGATGACACGATCACAATCGTCACGTGCGACGAGCCTCCGAGGTTCGAACTCCATTGAGCTGGTATTGTGTCACAGCGCGGCCGGAAGGGTCAATTTTTCAATATTGCTACCATCCAGCAAATACGTCACGGAGAACAAGTCGCTCTTGCACCACTTGGTGAAGCCGTGTGCGAACACCATGGCTCCCGGACCAAATTCCTCGTTGTACTTCGTGGCTTGTTTGACCAACTTGGGTGTGAGCATCAATGTGTTGTACCAGAAATAGTGTTTGGCGTCCATCCAATAAATCTTGCGACCATTAATGATGATGGGTTCCTTGAAGACGAGGTCTGGAGTTGACATCGCAGTATTGTCGTCGCTTTCTTCAGTGTCATGCGCACGAAGTTCATCTTCGGTCGTGAACTTCACGCCGTGCTGCGTCATGTACAGCTCGAGTTTTTTCTCGAACAGAGTCGCCTCGGTCTTGGTTCGATTGCCGTGAAACCACGATCCGTAATCGGAAATGAGAATGTCTGCCAACTCGTCGCCCAATCGTTTGTTCACGGAGGCCATGACACCGAGATCGTGTAACGCGGAATACATTTTCGCACTGCTGAGTCCCCGCTCGATGAGCAGTTGCTTGAGCACAAACATCGGAGGGAGTTCCATGCTTCGAGAAATGCTCATCACAGATTCGCCGGCGGCGAATTGTGCGACTATTTCCGAGCGCTTATCGTGACGTCTATTGGCGAGGCCGGCTCTATGGATGGAATCTGACTTACGCATCGACAGCAACATGTCGACGGTGATCTGAAACTTGGTTTCCGAACTCAGCTGCGAGGCCCAACCCTCCAGGCGCTCGATTTCGAAGACCGATGGCGGTCCGAACTTGTCGGGAGAAATGTCGCCCCTGACGGCCGTGAGACATCTCGTAACCAAATGACCAGGCAATCCACCCATTGCTGGCGCCTCCCATTGGAGCACGTGGCCGCCAGGGCTCTGAACTTCCGCGCCCGCCTTGTGCGTGCGGCGGCCACGAAAGACAACCGCAGCCATGCCTATAACCAGAATGATGAGAACGATTAGTACGAGGGCAGTACTTGCTAGGGCAGTTCTTGCTAGGGCAGTCACCGGTATCAACCAGGGGCCCATCCTATCAAATGTGGGTGCTCTCCCGACCCGAATCATTGGGGCCTTATTGTTGGGCAGAAAAGCCATTCCCGCGCGGTCGTGCGCCTTCACCGCCGGACGCCGAGAGCCCGCAGCAGCCGGGCGACGATGGGCGACGACGGGTCGACGGCGGAGTAGCCGCCGAGGTCGGCGCGGTGCTCGAAGAACGCGTAGCCCAGCGGCGACCCGGGGTCGGCGCGCCACCAGTACGTGACGCCGTCGACGACGATCGGGGCGGCGTCGACCTCGGACTCGCCGCGCTGCTGGCAGGGGTCGGGCAGGCGCAGGTCGTTCCCCGGGTCGTCGGGGCTGAAGAGGGGCGCGTCGGTGGGGACACACGTCCGGCAGTTGCCGTAGCCGAACGCGTCGCACTCGAGGCAGACCTCGCCGAGCACCTCGCGGAAGGCGTTGTTGATCTCGTACTGCTCGGCGGCCCGGCGGAAGAACTGCTCGTCGATCGTCTCCTTCTCGCGGTCGGTGGGAATCATGCCGTCCCAGATCTCCCGATTGGCCGCGGCCACGTAGAGGTAAGGCTGGACGACGCGGTCCTCGCGGGGCAGGGCGTCGAGGCAGCCCATGCGGACGGCGCGCGCCTTGACCTGGTCGTCGCGGGCGCGGTCCCAGTACGGCTCGACCTGGTGCGTCTCGCGCAGGTACTTGAGGTCGAGGCCCTCGGCGCCGGTCTTCGAAACGAGGATCGCCTTGATGACCGCGCCCCGCACGTTCGCCGGCGAGTTGAACGCCTCCTTGATCGTGTCGCGCATCGCCGGTTCGACCTCGCCCGAGATCGTTGCGTACGCATTGTTCGTGGCGTCGCCATTCGCGGAATCGGTCGCCTTGGCGGTGTACTCAACGAAGCCGAGCCGACGCAGGTAGCCGGCGAGAGGGCCGAGGCCGCTTGCGTCGACGAACTGGGAGTAGACGAGGACGGGCCCAGGGGCGGCAGCGGCCCGCGACGCGATCAGCTCGAGCTTCGGCCCCGCCTCGGCGACGAACGCATCCGCCGACAGGGCAGAGGTGGGGGTCGAGAGCCACTCGTGGGGCACGGCGAACGTGCAGAGGGAGCGCGACTTGACGTAGTAGGACCGCATCGCCTTCTTCTCGCTACCGGGCAGGGCGAGCGGCGGGGTGGGGCGGCCGCTCCCACTGCCGCTGCCACGGGACGCCTCATCCTTCTCGCGAGCAAGTAGGTAGCGGCGATACTGTTCACGCCCCATTTCGACGTGTTCAACAATGGTCGGCAGCTCCTCAGGAAACCAGCCGTCATCGCGGGGCTGGCGAGGCGGGGGCGACCCGGCTCCCTCGGGTTCAGACGGGCGCCGGTGGGTCACATGAGATACAAGGCCAATAAGCCGATTGGAAAGCAGTGCGCGATTGCGTACGGCACGGTTGACCTTATCGACGTAGAAATCGCAGAAAGTATCATATTGAGTCGGGAGAAGGTCGTAGCCGGCAATCATGTTGAAGCACGGAACGAGTTCGAACGGATTTTTCGAGGCAGGTGTTCCGGTGAGGAATACGATACGAAGATTGTTCGCCGACATCGCCATGTCATACATGCGTCGCGCGTTCGCATTCTCAGCACTGCTGTTGATGATCGCGCGGAAGAAGTTATGTGCTTCGTCGACAATAAGAATCTTGTTGTCGAGCCCCCCCACTGAACTGGCGAACAGAGTCGATGCATGCTTGGCGCGGCGGTTTTTCTCGGCGCCAGTACCGACTCGCGACATCTGGTCGGCGGCATTGTAGGCGTCCATCGAAACAAAGGCGAAGCGCGCTACGGCGGCGCGTTGAAGGGCGGCGAGCTCGTCCGGCGTCGCATCGGGGTTAAGAACAGCGACAACCTGCTCGACGGTCCCGATGAAGTTGGGCTGAAGGCCGCGGGCGAGGAGAACCACAGGCTGGCGAATGTCCCAGACGGCCATCGCCACGGCGACGGCGAGACGAGTCTTGCCCATGCCCATCGTCTGATAGATAAGAAGGCCGCGCGCATTGCCGTCTACACCGATGCCGAACTCGGGGTTGCTCATCACAGTGCGAACAAGATACTGATAATACTTCAGATTGAGGGCCAAGTTGTCGCCGGCCTGTCTCAGCGCGAGATAAGCCGTGTAAAGCTCTCGCAATTTTGCGGTAAACTTGACGGGAAACGACGTGCTGTTACGAACCAATACCGTAGGCGCTGTCTTCTTGGGCAATTTTGCCGGTCCGGGAGAAGGATTTATGTCTGGCAGATCTTTTTCCGTTTCATCTCCACCCGTGACAACCCCCACATCAGGCGACGGCAACTCGCCGCGAAACACAATCGCGGCCCAAATGTCAACGAGCCGAGTGTCCACGGCCGACATAAGGATCGGAAGCGGCTATCCTGTCTATATGAGGGCGACCAATCCGACGGGCCACGCAACCGCGGCGCCGGCAACTAAGTCAAAATCGACCCCTCATAGTCTGAATCACCGAAATTCGATATCGAGAGCGCGATACACCATATATGTGCCCGTCTGGGAATATTGTCAACGTCGTCATTGACCGGTCGGCACCGGTACCCCGCGACTTCAAACCCCGCGACTTCGCAACCATGCGTAACCGAACTGTTGACAAATACGCGCGGTTGAGAATGTGAGGGTGCACTCCGATCGAGCACCAAATGGCCGGCAGCATCAAGCACCAAATGGCCGGCTGTCGTGTTGCAGTCGATGGAGAGCCAGCCAACCCCTTTTCTGCTCGCGGGTATAACAGGTTCGAGCGCGAACAGGAGCCATGTCCGGCCCGACACCACCATACGATGAGTTGCCGATCTATATCGGCTACGGCATCCGCAACGACCACCACCACTACGACCACTCCAACACCACGGCCGAGGAGCGGCGCCCCCTCGCGCCGCGGGAGGTCTGGCTTGAGATGGCGGCCGTGCCCTCGACGCCGCCGCCCCAGACGGCCTGGCCGGGCACGGCATCGGGACCCGTGACGGGCATCAGCGGCGTGCAGCTCGAGCCGGTGCCGGGCAACCAGCAGCGCTGGCAGCCGACGATCTCGGGCCGCTTCCGGGACATGGTGCCGGCCAACTTCACGAACGGCGCGTACAAGCCGACCCTCGTCGACGCGACAGGGCGCGCGATTGCGTACAACCCTTCCAACTGGGTTGCCGACGGCCTGCGAGAGGTGATTGAGTTCAAGTTCAAGGGGCCCGTCGAGCAGGGCTACACATTGCCTCTCTCGATCAGCTACTGGCGCTACACGGGCACATTTCCCGGCCCCGACGACGGCAGCATCAGCTCGATTACCAACGTCGGTGGCGGCACGGGCCAGATCTGGGAATCGACGATCGCAGGTATCGCAAGCCTGCGCACACTGATCGCCGACCCAACGGCAACGAACGCAGGCATCGTCGTGACAACGGTCGGACAAAACGTTCGAATTGGCAACAACCTCGGAGGTAGCAACGTCGGCGGTGGCCCCGGCGCAATCTTCTCGGGGAAACCGTCCACAACATTGGAGTTCAACACGTTGGCAGGCGAACCAGGCATCACGGTTTCGGCGCCGGCGTCAAACCTCATCACGATCGGAACAACGATCGATGGGACGAACATCGGAACGGGCGTCGGCCAGATCTGGGACCAGCGCGTCGGCGCGACGCTGCGATTCCGCACGCTGACGGCGGGCCCAAACATCGTGATCACGCAGGGCGCCCCGACGGCGAACGACGTGACGATCGCGTCGACGGTGCCAACGGGCATCCCGGCAACGAGCATCGCGGACGGCTCGGTCGACAACGCGGAGTTCGAGGCCCTCGATGGAGTGACGAGCAACATCCAGGCGCAGCTCGACTCGAAGGCGACGGTGCCGATCGGGACGCTGTACGACGCGCTGACGGTGGCGGTGTCGGGCTCGACGATGGCGGCCAACGCGACGGGCTTCCGGGCGGCGTCGACGGCGGCGGCCTCGCTGTCGGGCACGGGCGTGGCGCTCCTGGCGGCGTCGGGCACGCCCTCGATAGCGGCCAACAACTCGGTGATCATGGCCACTTCGGACACGGCGGCGATCTCGGGCACGGGGACGCAGAGCATGATCATGGCAACGTCAGGCACGTCGACCATCACGAAAACGAACAGCGTGATTATGGCAACGGATGGCACGTACAGCATCACAGGGGTGGGAGCCACGTCTGCGATCATAGCCTGCAGCACGGGCGGGACAGCCAGCATCACCTCGACGGGCACATCCAATGCGATATTCGCATCAACGGGCAATCACTCGATATCGGGCACGGGAGGCGGCAACGTGATCATGGCGTGCTCGATCGCAACAACTACATGTCAGATCACGGGCGGCAGCAATTCGGCGATCGTCGCAAGCACGGGGTGCCGCTCGGCAACAACCCGAACGTTTATCGCGGCCAGCAGTGGCAGCAACGCGGCGGGCATAACGGTCACCAGCGGAAACAACATTGCGCTGTTGGCAAACAGCGCGGGCACCTTTGCATACACGATCACATCCGGCCTGGCAAAAGCGGTGATCGCATGTGGCAGCGGCGCCATGACACTAACCAGCACCGGATCCGGCACAGCGGTCATCGCGTCGATCGGAACCCAAACAATCTCAGCGGGTAGCAGCAACGTGATTATCGCGGGCGACACGGACAACAACATCTCGGGAGGATCAACGGCCGCGATCATTGCGAGCACCACGGGCACTATAGGCAGCGGCCTTCAAAACACCATGATCTCGAGCTCAACGTCGACGATCAACGGGAGCAGAATGTTGGTCGCGGCCAGCACAGGGGTGTCGACGTCGAGCAGCAGCGACTCGGCCATCATCGCGAGCACGACGAGCGGCTCGATCACGAACGGAACCGCCGTCGCCCTGATCGCAAGTTTCGGGGCGAACACGATAGACGCGGGGACGGCGGGATACAGCGCGATCATTGCATGTCGAGCCATCGGGGGGGCGTCTTCGATGAGTGGCAACGTGGAAACCAGCGCCATAATCGCATGTCGAGGCACCAACACAGTCACTGGCAGCATCAGCTCGGGCGTTCTGATCGCGAACGGCAACGGCACGTACACAATATCCTCGTCGACCCCCGGCGGCGGCACGGCGAAGGCGATGATTGCGAACAACGGCGGAGTCGTCGACCTGTCCACAACCGGCACGGGAACGGCGGTGATCGCGACGACCGGCGATCAAACATTCAGCGGCGGAACGGCCAGCGTGTTGATCGCCTGCGCCCAGGGGCAAAGCATGCTGGCGGGGGCGGTGGGGGCGGCCATAATCGCCTGTGGCGGCCTGTCGGTAACGCAGTCAACGGCGTCAATTGCGTCGCAAACGGCACTGATTGCAGCAAGTCTTGGCGTGGTGGCCATCAGCGGCGCGGTCGGCGCCACGGCAATCATCGCGAGCAGTGCATCGGCGATCAGCAAAAATCATTCAGTCATACTCGCGACATCATCCACAACAGGGTCCAGTGCGATAACGGGCGCGGGCAATTCGGCAGCCATGATCGCCAACTCAACGACGACGGGCACATTCACCATTTCCAGCACGGGAGAGTCAATGGCGATCATTGCCAGCCGCACCGGCACCGTTAACATCACGAGTGGGTCGGCGGTGGTGATAATGGCTACCACGGGAAACCAAACGTTCAGCGGCGCGAGCACGAGTTGCATTCTGGCGTCGACAGCCGGCAACACTATGTCGGGTGGCGCGGCCAACCTCATTGCGGCATCGGCGTCGGTGACGATCAACTCGAGCAACGCGGTGGCACTGGGATGCGGAACCGGAACGTATGGAATCACCAACTCAGGATCAAAGGCCCTCATTGCTGTCTACAACGGCACGATCGACCTCTTGACGAGCGGCCGGGCGGCAGTAGTGATGGCGACGATCGGTAACCAGACATTCAGCGGCGGCGAGGCCAGTATCATCCTCGCGTCGACGGCGGGCCAAAGCATACTCGCGGGCGCTTCGGGCGCAGCAATCATCGCGAGCACGGGCACGGCTTCGGTGTCAACGGCGGCGTCGGCGGTGTTGGCAAGCACAGGCACAAACGTGGTCAGCAACGGCCCGGGCGTGATTATCGCAAACTCCGCGGGCACGTACACGATATCGTCTGCGAGTGCGGGTGACGCAAAGGCAATGATCGCTAACTACAACGGTACGGCGAATCTTTCCTCACTCGGTCGAGCCTGCGTCATGATGGCGACGGTCGGCAACCAAACATTCAGCGGCGGCGACGCTAGTATCATTCTCGCATCGACGGCGGGCCAGAGCATTCTTACGGGCGCAAACGGCGTGGCCATCATCGCGAGCACGGGCACGGCCACGGTGTCGACATCGGCGGCGGCAGTGCTGGCAAGCTCTGGCACGGCCACGATAACGACGTCGACGACGTCGGCAGTGTTGGCAAGCGCAGGAACAAGCTCGATCAGCAGCGGCCCCTGCGCTCTGATCGCGGGCTGTTCGGGAACGTATTCGATCTCTGCGGCAAGTGGGGGAGGAGTGAAAGCGCTGATAGCGAACTTTAATGGAACAGTGAATCTTTCGTCGATCGGGCGAGCCTGCGTGGTGATGGCGACGACGGGCAACCAAACATTTACCGGTGGCGATTCTAGCATCATTCTCGCGTCAACAGCGGGACAGAGCATGCTCACAGGCGCAAATGGCGCGGCAATCATCGCGAGCACAGGAACGTCGTCTGTGTCGGCAGCAGCGTCGGCAGTGCTAGCGTGTACGGGAACGAACGCGATCAGCAGCGGCCCGGGTGCGTTAATAGCTAACAATCTAGGCACGTACACGATTTCGGCGGCGAGTGCGGGAGGAGCCAAAGCAATGATTGCAAATTTCAACGGCATAGTAGATTTGTCATCAATCGGCCGCGCCAATGTGGTGATGGCGACGATCGGCGATCAAACATTCACCGGAGGGCAGGCGAGCATCATCCTCGCATCGACGGCAGGCCAGAGCATGCTCACAGGTGCGAACGGTTCGGCTATCATCGCGAGCACGGGTGCGGCCACGGTATCGGTTGCGGCGTCGGCAGTATTGGCAAGCTCGGGCACATACACGATTTCGGCGGCGAGTGCGGGACAGGCCAAGGCGATGATTGCAAATTTCAATGGCACGGCAGATTTGTCGTCGATCGGTCGCGCCAACGTCGTGATGGCGACAATCGGCAACCAAACATTCAGCGGTGGAGACGCGAGCATCATTCTCGCGTCGATGGCAGGCCAGAGCATTCTCGCGGGGGCATTGGGTGCAGCGATCATTGCAAATACGGGAACATGCACAGTGTCGGCAGCGTCGTCGGTAATACTAGCAAGCACAGGCACGAACTCGATCACAAACACCACTTCAGCATTGATTGCAAACAGTTTGGGTGCATACACGATCTCAGCAGCGAGTGCAGGCGGCGCAAAAGCGATGATCGCAAATTCAGGCGGCACGGTTAATCTCTCGTCGATAGGAAGCGCCAATGTGGTAATGGCGACATCGGGAGACCAAACATTCAGCGGCGGCAGCGCTAGTGTAATTCTCGCGTGCACAACGCCCCAATCGATCACCAGCGGTACGGGAACGGCAATCATCGCGGCTGTGGGACCGCCGGGGGCGGGCAACAGCATCTCCGCTGGGGACGGAGTCGCAATCATCGCTAGCTCAAGCTCCACAATGTCGGGTCTCGCAGTGGGATCGGCAATCATCGCGAACACAGGCACGGCTGCAGTGTCAGCAACGGCGGGTGCGGTGTTGGCATGCACGAGCACAAGCACAATCAGCATCGGCCCGGGTGCGCTGATCGCAAACAGCGGGGGTACATGCACGATCTCGTCCGCGGGATCAGGTGTGGCGAAGGCAGCGATAGCGAACAACGGCGGCACGGTGCTTCTCACGTCGCAAGGGAGCTCTTGTGTGGTGATGGCGACGTCAGGCAACCAAACATTCAATGGCGGCAGTGTGGGAATCATTCTCGCGGCCTCGGCGGGCCAAATCATTACCGGCGGAGCGGGCATAGCAATCATCGCGGCGACGGGAGCAGGAAACACTATTGGCGGCGGATCCGGTTCTGCAATCATAGCAAGCTCAGGAGCCACGATGACGGGAATCTCATCAGCAATCATAGCCAGCACGGGCACGTCGACGGTGAATGCCAGTCTTGGAGGAGGCGTGATCATAGCGTGCGGCGGAACCAACACAGTAGCGGCGGTGAACAGTATCTTGATCGCAAACGTCAACGGCAACTACACCATCCCAGTGGGCAGTACCGGCGGCCAAGCAATGATCGCAAATACCGGCGGCACAATAACCATAACCACAACACTTCCAGGAAACGCCATTATTGCGGCTAATGGCAATCAAACATTCACTGGCGGCATTGGATGTCTCATAGCGGGCTGCGCTAGCAACAACAGTATGCGAGGTGGAAACGGGTGTGTGATATTGGCATCAGATGGGGCGATAATTAATGTTGGCTCCGGCGCGGGTGCCGCGGCGATGATGGCCGTGACCGGAACAAACAACCAGATCACTACACCGTCGACGGCCATGATTGCCTGCACGGGCACGCAAGTTCTGACGGGATCAGGGTCTACCAAGGTGATGATGGCATGCAACGGCGTCGGAACCATAACGGGATCGGGAACGGCGCTCGCAATACTTGCATCGACAGGCGCTCAAGCTTTGAGTGGAACAGCGACAACGGGAGTTATCATCGGGTGCGGCGCAAACAATACCTTGTTTACGGGCGCGTCGGGATCGGCCATCATCGCATGCAATCCCGTTACCGGAACCGGTTCGACAATTACGTCAAGCAGCGCCCTCATCGCGGCCTGCTTGGGTGACAATACAATCAGCAGCGGAGTCGGCGCGCTGATTGCAAACAATTCTGGCGTGTACGCGCTTTCGGCGGCAAGTGCGGGCGGCGCCAAAGCGATGATCGCGAACTACAACGGCACGGTGAACCTCTCGTCTATCGGACGCGCCAATGTGGTGATGGCGACGATTGGCAACCAGACGTTCTCGGGCGGCGAGGCCAGCATCATCCTCGCGTCGACGGCCGGCCAGAGCGTGCTCGCGGGCGCCTCGGGTGCGGCAATCATCGGGAGCACGGGAACGGCCACAGTGTCAGCAGCGGCGTCGGCGGTGTTGGCGAGCACGGGCACCAACGTGATCAGCAACGAAGTGGGCGTCCTGATCGCGAACAGTACTGGCACTTACACACTCTCAGCAGCAAGCGCGGGTGGTGCCAAAGCGATGATTGCCAACTACAACGGCACGGTGAACATGTCGACGATCGGTCGCGCCAATGTGGTGATGGCGACGACAGGCGACCAGACATTCACGGC
>Ga0172380_10008250_pt1 | contig 11456 bp, 5 predicted proteins | sample Leawe162metaG_FD_119747 | JGI IMG/M metagenome (GOLD analysis project Ga0172380, IMG submission 119747) | Leachate microbial communities from a municipal landfill in Southern Ontario, Canada - Leachate well 162 metaG | ecosystem: Engineered > Solid waste > Landfill > Unclassified | place... | reverse complement strand
TATCAATTGTCCCCTGCCCGTTTTCTCCCTCGCTATGACTGCCAGCAGCACACCGTGGGCGGCCAGGAACGCCGTGGGGAGCCCGATAATATTGGATGGTATACGCACCGGAGGGCCGTCCGCTTCGCCTGTAATCGACATCAGGCCGGACATGGCGTGGATGACAGGGTCGTAGGCCGGCTTCTGCCGGTAGGGCCCGGTCTGGCCGAATCCGGAGACCGAGCAGTAGATGACGCGGGGATTAATCTTATTTATTTCGCTGTAGCCGATGCCCAGCTTCTCCGCCGTGCCCGGTGTGAAGCTCTCGATTATTATATCTGCTTTAGAGGCGAGCTTGAGGGCGATCTCCCTGCCCTCGGGTGTTTGCAGGTTGAGCGCAAGGCTGCGCTTGTTGCGGTTAATGTTATAAAAGGCTATGACAGTCGGGCCCTGTCGGAAAGGATCACCCTGGTGGGATTCTATCTTTATCACATCGGCGCCTGCCTGCGCCAGCATCAAGCCGCAGGTCGGGCCGTCACCCGAATGTGAAAAGTCGAGTACCTTCAATCCCTGTAGCGGATACATACAAACCTCCTTGCCCGGCGAGAAATCGAAAGTATTTATACCACTATATATCGTTGTTTACAATGTCTGGAACACAGTATATATTATTTTTACCATTGACTTAGAAAAATGGGAAATGTATACTGAGGTCAAATTGATTACGGGGGGAATTCTATGAAGCTGTCGTGTCTGCAGGAAAATCTGAATAAAGGCCTCGGCATCATAGGCAGGGCGGTAGCATCAAGGACGACTCTGCCCATTACCCAGAATGTACTTATATCCACCGATGAAAAGCAGCTCAAGCTGGCTGCCACCAACCTTGAGATAGCCATCAGCTGCTGGATTGGTGCAAAGATAGAGAACGAGGGTTCCATCACCATTCCTGCGCGCGTATTGACCGAATTCGTAGCTTCTCTGCCCAGCGATGTAATCAATCTTAACCTCAAGCACCATACGCTTGAGCTCAAGAGCGGCCGTTACGAGGCCAGGATCAACGGGCTGGATGCAGCCGATTTCCCACCGATCCCCCAGGTGGGCGACGGCTTCAGCACGAAGGTCAAGGCCGAGGATCTCAAGCAGGCCATCAGCCAGGTTGCTTTCGCCGCCGCTACGGAGGAGTCGCGTCCCGTACTTACCGGTGTGCAGACGGAGTTCGAGGGCAGCAAGCTGACCATGGCCGCCGCCGACGGATTCAGGCTGGCTGTCCACCGCACCGCGCTGTCCGAGCCGGTGAAAGAGAAGGTGGCCATGATCATACCGGCCAAGGCCTATCACGAGCTTAACCGCCTGATGGGCGCCGATGACCAGGAGATAGAAATTACGCTCAATGCGCAGAAAAGCCAGGTGCTCTTCAAGCTCAAGGGCATTGAGATGGTCTCGCAGTTGATCCAGGGCACCTTCCCCAATTATTCCCAGCTCATACCCCAGACATATGGCACCAAGGCGCGCATCGATGTGGCCGAGTTCCTGCGCGCCATCAAGATGGCCGCCATCTTCGCCCGAGACGGCAGCGGTATCGCCAGGGTCATCGTTACTCCCGGCGCCACGGTGGAGGCGGGCAAGATAACCATCTCCGCGCGCGCCGATGAAATCGGCGACAATGTGGGCGAGATAGACGCGCTGGTGGACGGGGAGGCGGCTAAAATAGCCTTCAATGCCCGCTACCTTGCGGACGTGCTGTCGGTGGTCAAGCAGGCGCAGGTATCTCTGGAGGTCACCACTCCCTCCAATCCAGGCGTGATTAGACCCGTTGGCGTGGACAACTACGACCACGTAGTCATGCCGATGTTTGTTCAATGGTAGTACATTCCAAAGACACTGAAATACGGATTAGTCGATAGCTGGGTATTTAACCGAGAAATACCGTTGCCTCAAATACTCAAAGTAAGATGGATCTACATCTGGTAAGCACCTAATACTATCGAATAAATCCTGGTATGTCATTGTCTGGAAGTCGATTTCACCCATAATACTAACCGAGAATCTTTTCAGCTCTTCTTCATGCCGCTTGGTCTCATTTGAGTTTATCTTGTACCAAAGATACAAAAGAGAAAACCGGTCGGGATAATTACTCTTCAATCCCAATATATGTTTAATGAGTTGTGGAACATCGAGGTATTCGAAATCAGTTCTAGCCCCTGATCGTCGACAGATGCTCTCAGCTAAAGCTTTTACTTTTGTTAGCTTATACCATATAGCATGATGATCAAGGTAGATATCGAGGTGGGTATCCTCATTATCTCTTCGAGTTTTCTTATGATAAGTCTCGGTGAATTTTGACTCAATATCCAGTGGAAGTGGGCCAATAAATTCAATATCCAAATGGGGCGGTGTTCTTTCCATTCCTTTTATAGGTTGAGTTTTTTCGAATTCCATACTAGTAACAACACCTTCTGCACCACAGCAACTCGCGATATCCTGAATCCTATTTTGACGTCGCCAATAATCGAATACATTTACTACGAGGGCAGAAGACGAGTGAAGAGCTTTCATGTGTGCTTGTTTACCATCGAGTTCATGCCCTTTTCCTCTTTGGTACTCCTTCCTGGTTTCGGGATGAAGTTCATGGTTAAAAAGATTATCATCCACCCTCTTTGTGTAGCCTTCCAGAGTAATTTTCTCCTTAGCCGCCCATTGCAACTGACTATCAATAATATAATTGGCAGTGTGCATTTTCATTTAGATAATTCCTCCACCCTTCTTCTCTATATGGGATTAACAACATTTGTTAGATGGCAAACTTCCTATAAATCAGTATTACACCCAACACAAAAGCCAATAAAAGACAGGCTATGCTGAAATACAGAATTATCGAATTATCCGATACTGTAAAACTGCCAGCAGATATATTATTTACGGTCACATTATAGATTCCTGGCTGGCTTTTCTGAATAGTAAAGGCAACTGGTACGGTATTACCACTGGCAACGGTAAGGCTCTGCCTGCTCTCTTCCTCCCCATTTACCACAAGTTTAATGACAACATTCCTGCTAACGCCGCCCTTGTTCACAACATATGCAGTTACGTATACAGGGTTTTCGGGAGTAACTTCAGATGCTGATATCGCTGCCTGTGATACATAGACATTGGGCAATTGCATTGCAGGTGAGAGCGGTATAGCAGTTGGCATTGATCCGCCGTGTGGTGTAGTTGATATCATTGTTGGAGTATCGATTTGCTGTGCTGGTGCAGGAGAAGTCTGTTGAACTGGAAATCCTATTCCACCAGGGTCACGAATTCTGCCATTAACCAATCCATCCGCATCTTCAAATCCACCGTCAGTTAACGTCAAGGTAATTACATTATCACCATCATTATCCCCTACAAGAGAAGTGACATTGACCCACCCGTTATTATATTTCCAGTACTGGCAATTGGTTGGAATATTGTCAGGGAATGTGATTGTTATTGTTACTGAGCCACCAGGGTCTACACCAAGCACATTGAAATCAAAGAAACCATACGTAAAATTCAAAGGGGGTTTGCCGTTAACAGGTAGGGTAATTTCTGCAATTTGAGTCAAACCGATAATGAGTGCTCCTTCAACAACATCAAAGGTAACCATTCCCTTTCCAGTGCTTGAAGGCACAGGAATAGGTGGCTGCTTAGTAGCCAATCCAACGAGGGTAACCATTGCAGGATTATCAGTGGGGGAGCTCGATGGTATAGACAAGATAGCCGTTTTTTCTCCCATTTTATCTGGGCTAAACACAACGCCTAGACTTTTTGATTCCCCAGGGGCAATTGTTTGGTTTGAGGCATTATCACTGACAATACTAAATTGATTGGCATTTATTCCCGATAGCGTGATAGTTCTCACTATTAGGTCAGCCTTACCAGTATTGGAAACTGTAGTAGCCTGCTGACTGCTTACGGTGCCTACCTGTACTGGGTTATAGATTATCAAGGATGGACTCACAACAATATTTGAACAACCGCTCCCATAATGAAGAATAGTGCCATTCTGCCCCACTGCGAAAACATCGTTATCACAACTTCCCCAAACGCCATTAAGATGATTTGCAGTGCCACTAGCCATTGGACTCCAAGTATTGCCATTTTTATGAATAATAGTGCCAGTATGCCCCACAGTAAAGATATCGTTACTGGAACTACCCCAAATATCGTTAAGAGTAGTTGTTGCACCGCAGTCCATTAAGTTCCAGTTGGTGCCATCAAAATGGACTAACGTTCCACCACTTGAGCCAACTGCATAAATATCGTTACTTGAACTGCCCCAAATAGCGTTAAGAGCAGCTGTTGCTGTACCACTGGGCATTTGGCTCCAAGATGTACCATTATAGTGCAGGATAATACTGCTTGGCCCCACTGCAAAAACATTATTGGGAGAGTCACCCCATATGCCATGAAGGCCTGCCGTAGTTCCGCTGTTCATAGTGCTCCAAGATATGCCATTGTAATGTAAGATTGTGCCGCTATTACCCACTACGAAAACATCGCTAGGTGAACTCCCCCAGATGCCGAAGAGATGTTCTGTATTCATTCTGGGTATATAAGTCCAGACACTACCATCATAATGGAACATGTGTCCGCTATTAGCCACTATATAGACGTCATTTGCAGAACTGCCCCAAATATCATAAAAAGTGAGTGTAAATCCGTGGAAAGTGAGACCTGATATTGAACTCCAGTTCTCACCGTTATAGTGAAGAACCGTGCTATTATAACTTCCCACTACATAAATATCGTTTGCTGCACTGCCCCATATGCTGTTTAATGGGTCTGAAGTCCCACTTATCATTGTACGCCATATAGAGGCGGTTCCTGTTAAATTCACCTGAATAATAGGCTCATCTGGATCATTTGATTGTATCGAGAGCATTGCAGACTTAATACCAGTGGAAGTTGGATTAAATTTCAGGGCCACCATTCTTGAGTTACCTGGGATTATTGTCTCATTAGAAGCATTATCACTAACTATCGTGAATTGATCAGAGTTTGTCCCTGATAAAGTAATTTCACCAATTAATAAATCTGCTGTACTGTTATCAGTAATTGTTATTATTTGCGGATCGCTTGATGAACCTACTACTAAGGGATCGAAGTTTATGATAGTTGGACTAACCTGTATTTGGGGTAACCCGAGATAACCAAATACCTGTATCCGGCAGTTATTCTCGTCACTCACGTATATATTTCCGGATGGAGAGATTTTTACATCAACAGGATATTCAAACTGACCATCGGCACTACCCTCAGTTCCCCATTTTGAAAGTAATAGCCCAGAGGTGTTGAATTTTTGGATGCGATGATTAGCATAATCGGCAATATAAATTTTGTCGTCTGCATCTACAGTTATCCCACACGGTTCTTTAAACTGACTATCACCATTTCCAAATATTCCCCACTTCCTAAGGAATACCCCTTCACTAGTAAACTTCTGAACACGATGATTAATTAACTCATCAACAACGTATACGTTATTTGATGAATCAATTGCTACACCATACGGATGGTTAAAATCACCGTCGCCACTGCCATCAGTTCCCCATTTGGTGAGGAATTGGCCTGAACTGTTAAACTTCTGGATTCGATGATTTTCAGCATCCGCCACGTAAATAGCCCCTGTTGAGTCAACTGCTATACCTGTAGGGTGATTGAATTGGCCATTGGCATCACCCGTACCTCCCCACTGAGATATATATTCACCAGAGTTATTGAACTTCTGCACACGATCGTTACCGCAGTCAACAACATATATATAGTTATTAGAATCAGTGACAATGCCAACCGGGTGATAAAATTGCCCATCTCCAATTCCGTACGAACCCCATTTTGTCTGAAATTGTCCCGAGCTATTGAACTTTTGAATCCGGTTGTTATCAAAATCAGCAACGTAAATATTCCCTGTAGTATCAATGGCAAGGCATTGCTGTTGATTGAACTGGCTATCATTATTCCCATAAGAGCCCCATTTAAAAAGGAATGGAGGTGGCAATTCGTATGTTCTAAAGCTCTTTTCTTCACCGTAGCTAGTATCATCTCCAACTGCCCTAGCTCTGAAATAATATGTCGTATTGGGGGTTAGGTTTGACAGATCTGCAGAGAAAGTACCAGTTGAGGTTTTAGTTTGATTATCTGTTTCTGCCGTGTAAGAACCCGGATTTGTTCCCCATTGGAATGTGACGTTGCAGCTTGAAGCTGTGCCAAGCGAACTTAGATTGCCGTTCAAAGTACACGTGGTTGATGTTATATTGCTTGGATTGTTAGTAGTAACACAAGGCATTAATAAGCTGAGTTTAAGGATTGTACCATACTGACCTACAGCAAAAATTTCTCCTGATGAACTTCCCCAAACTCCATGTAAATGTTTATCAGTTAATCTTGTAACAAAATCCCAATTGTTTCCGTTATAGTACAGCACAGTTCCGGTATTCCCTACAGCAAGCATATCAGTACTTGAACTACCTATGACACTGTATAAAGCCTCTGAATGGCTTGAAGTAACTTCAATCCAACTACTCCCGTTGTAATTAAGGATGGGGGTGTAAACACCTACGGCAATAACATTATTACTAGAACTGCCCCAAACTCCCTGCAATGCCTCGCTAATACCACTAGACATCGTATTCCAGGCACTCCCATTATAATGGAGTATGGTGCCTACATTGCCTACAGCAAAAACATCATTACCTGAAGTACCCCATATACCATATAGATGGTTTGTAGTACCACTGGTCATGGGTGTCCAAGTGCTACCGTTAAAATGTAGAATAACCCCCCCATCTCCTCCGGCAAATATATCGGTTCCAGAGCTTCCCCATATACTTCTTAAATGGTTTGAAACTCCGCTTGTCATTGAATTCCATGTACTTCCATTATAGTGAAGAATAATGCCATCGCTTCCCACAGCGAAAACATCATTACCTGAACTACCCCAAACACCGTTGAGCCAATTCAATGTGCCGCTATTCATCAAACTCCAGCTTGTCCCATTATAATGGAGTATAGTGCCCACATTACCAACCGTGAAAACATCGTTTGATGAGCTGCCCCAGATGCTATTAAGATGATTGTAAGTGAGGCTACTTGTCATTGCACCCCAATTAGTGCCGTTATAGCGGAGTATTGCGTCGTGGTCTCCAACCACAAAAATATCATTGGATGAGCTTCCCCACACATGAAACAGATTAAATACGGTGCCACTTGTTTCTTGATGCCAAGAAATGCCGTCATAATGAAGAATGAAACCACTTTCAGCCACTGCGAAGACATTTGTTCCCGAACTGCCCCATATGCAAGTGATGTTTTGTCCTATGCCACTGGTCATAGAGCTCCAGGTACTTCCATTATAATGGAGGATGACACCATTCCATCCTACGGCAAATACATCACTACTGGAATTGCCCCAAACACTCAAGAGAGATACTGCAAATCCGCTGCCAATAGGACTCCAGCTTGTACCATCATAATGAAGGATAGTGTCATTATTGCCTACGGCAAAGACATCGTTACTAGAGCTTCCCCAAACACTCAATAGGTGTTGTGCAGTACCACTGGTCATGGAACTCCAGGTACTGCCATCAAAGTGTAAGATGACGCCATTGTTACCCACGGCAAAAACATCGGTACCTGAACTACCCCAAATACCATAGAGCCACTGAGATGTGCCACTGGTCATGGAACTCCAACTGATGCCATTCCAATGAAGTACCGTCCCCCAATTGCCCACTACGAATATATTGTTCTCTGAATTTCCCCATACTTCATTTAGATGATTTTGAGTTTCACTGGTTATAGAACTCCAATGACTTCCATCGTAATGGAGGATAGTGCCACTTTGACCGACAGCATATATGTTGCTTCCTGAGCTACCCCAGACGCCATTGAGTGAATTTCCTTGAGGTAAAGGATTTTGCCAAACCCACGTACCTGAAGCAGCATTAACAGGTTGTTGGAAAAACAGTGGAGACAAAAATGAGGGAATAACAATCAGTACTAAACAAAACCAAATTGTAAGGTATCTATAGTTACACAACATCCCTAATTTGAATCTAAACACCCTACCACCTGCAAAAACAACGAGCCCAATATATATCGATTATGAATAACTTGTCAAACCATAACACGGAAGGTGTCGTAATTCTCATCATTAAGGCGAATCGCAAATTGAGGTAGCAAAATAGCTGAAGGAAAGAATATGAAACACGGCTATGTAATTGATAATTCAGTTATAGCTTTGCGCCTATGATTTTTATTCATGGATGAACATACATACCGATGTTCGTCCAGTGGTGATAAATTCTAAGGGGACAGCGATCCTAATTTCAGCCATTTTATGCGTAGCTGTCAGTTGAACTTCAAGGGCATCCAAAGCCTGTCTTTTCTCCTGGTACGTATAATTATTCAGATTATATCTGAGCCTGCTGCAATATTGCTGTATCCTTTCCCTGGCTAATTTCAGATCTATCTTGTGCCCCAGTAGGATAGGGATAATCCATAGTTATTGAAACTTTATGGAAACAGAGATTTAATAAGCAAGAGAATAACGCCAGCAATAACTGATGCCAGTATTGTGATTAGTATTTTTACTAGTGGGTTGCTCATGCGCAGCCAGTTCCCTTTCTTCTGCTCTGTTTTAGGCTCGGGTGGATTGCTTAATGACTCTGTCTTGCCTGCATTATCAGCAGATTTATCTGGGACAGGATCACCCAGAAACTGAAATGTATTTCTCAGACCGGTTTCCACATCACCAAGGAAGCTGTAATGTTCGTTACCTTCCAACGGGACAAAGCGCGCATTCGGTATCAGAGATGCTAGCTCCAGGCCAGCCTTGAATAAAATAAACTTGTCTCCCTTGCGGTGCATAACGAGTGTGGGAGTCTTAACGCTCGAGCAAAGGTTGGTTACATCAAGCTCAAACTGCATTTCAATAAGCCGGGCATTGACTTCAGGTGTAACGCTTTCCCTTTGTAGGTTGACGAATAACTCGAGCTCATTAATGTTGATTTGTGGTGTCATAATGCTGGCAACTGTTCGTGTACCGACCCAATTATGAGGTTGACGGATCAATGATATTAAGGATGTCTTGATTTCCTCAGACAAAAATTTTCCGTAGTTTGCATAAGTCCCGTAAAGAACAAGGTGGGTAACGCGCTCGGGGTACTTGGCAGCATACGCAATGGCTATAGGCCCAGCCTGGGAGGCAGCCGACAATATCACCTTATCCAGCTTCAGATGGTTAATGACAGTTTCAAGATCTGCAAGCTCTGATTCCAGGGTAAAGACGGCCCGGTTTCGATCGGATAACCCGGCTCCTCGCTGGTCATAGATCACCACGGTATGATAAAGTGCAAGTCTATTCAGATAATGACGGACTTCTGGTACCGACTTATAAGCGTTGAGTACAATGAAATAACTTGGTGGTATTACCAGTGCTGACCCGTGTCCAAGGGTGGTGTACGCAATGCGGGCGCCATCTGGCGTGGTGCAAAATCCTATTTGTGGCTCCACTGCCTGTGCCTCTTCCCCGATGATTATTCCTGCAAAACTATGTTATGTAAATGCAACTCGGTTGTCAATGTATGGTTAGTTGGAATCTATCTTACTGACACCGCTTTTATAACTTTAGTCCTATGATTTTTATTATGGATGAACATACATACCGATGCCCACTTCATTTGGCAGGGGTGATTAACGATGAAAGTGTTACATGTATTTGGGATAGTTCATTATATCTGAGGGTAATGAGTCATAAATTCACGCAACATCGATTCATCCACTTTTCCAATTTTCGCCAGGCTGGAAAGGCTGGGAAACATCCACTTGCTTTGACTCTCTGCCAAGAGCTTACCGTTTAACGAATGGACAGTAGCGCGCATGACAGCATTTCTGTCATCATGACTGACAATCTGCCCTTCCACAACGATTTCGGTATTAACTTCTGCCGGGCTCAAGTAGCGAACTGTCATCTCAAGGGTTACTCCAAACCGCCCAAGATGAGAGATAATTGTCCATTCACACACTTCGTCCATAAGAAGGTAAATCATCCCCCCGTGAACCAGGCCTCCAATTCCACACAGGTAATCAGGAATCACGCACTTGGTAACGCAACCTTGCTGGGAGAACCAGAAGCGAAGTTTCAAGCCATGTTCATTCGTTGTTGAACAGCCAAAACAGCGTCCCTTCCAATAGTTTATAACTTCCCGCTCAGTCATATCAGCCTCCTACCCCAAGAAGTTGGCTAAATTATGACATGCCATAGCGAATCAGTCCAGTATTAATATTAGACCTATATTTTTGTCATGGATGAACATAAATACCGATGTTTGTGCAGTGTTAGTACATTCCAAAGTCACCGCACTACAGATTTTCATCGTTTCCAGTATTACCGCTGAGCATCGAGAGCATCTAAAGCCTGTCTCTTTCCCCGGTACGTATTCCCATTTAGATTATCCCTGACCCTGTTGAATATCCCTGTCTCCTCTATCCGGCTGATTTCAGGTCGATCTTTTGCTATACTGACCTGGGGAGCTTGTTAACATTAGCTTCCAGTTCCTCTTCTTCCCTTTTAAGTTGCGCGCTGATCAATAGATGTGTGAGGATAGACTAAGATGTATCAGAACTTCAATGACTGGAAAAGCGCACGTTTCGGCATATTTGTACACTGGTCGCATATATCGCAGCAGGGTGTTGAGATATCATGGCCTTTAACTGGCAAAGTGCCGATGTTCCCATTGGCCCAGGACATCCCCGTAGAGCAATACCACTCCAGCGCAGCCACTTTCAATCCCCAAAAATGGAACGCACGAGCCCTGGCGCGAACCCTGCGGAAAGCCGGGGCGCAATATGCTGTTATCACGGCCAAGCACCACGACGGCTATGCCATGTATGACACCAGACTGTCGGATTTCTCCATCATGCATTCGCCTTACGGGAAAGATATCCTGCGCCAGTTCACCGATGCTGTGAGGGCGGAAGGGATGGGCGTGGGGATTTATTTTACGCTTCCGGACTGGCACCACCCCGACTACCCTGCTTTCACCGATGCCGACAAACCTTACCATTATTTCGGCGGCGGCCCGCAGCCGGAGCCGCAGCAATGGCAGCGATTCCTTGATTTACTGTTCGGGCAGGTGAGGGAAGTGCTCAGCAACTATGGCAAGGTCGACCTGATCTGGTTCGACGGGTATTGGGAGCACACAGCTGAACAATGGAAATCGGTCGAACTGGGAAATATGATTCGCTCACTGCAACCCGGCATTGTCATTAATGACCGCCTGCCTGTGAACAACGATTTCGACACACCCGAACAGTTCATACCTCCCAAACCGGCTGACCGGCCGTGGGAAACCTGTATGACGATGAACACGAGTTGGGGCTACAACAAGGACGATAAGGAATATAAGTCAGCCACACAGTTAATACACACGCTTTGCGAGGTGGCCGGCCGG
>Ga0172380_10008249_pt1 | contig 11457 bp, 7 predicted proteins | sample Leawe162metaG_FD_119747 | JGI IMG/M metagenome (GOLD analysis project Ga0172380, IMG submission 119747) | Leachate microbial communities from a municipal landfill in Southern Ontario, Canada - Leachate well 162 metaG | ecosystem: Engineered > Solid waste > Landfill > Unclassified | place... | reverse complement strand
GGATGAGGCCGCAGGGAAATCGGCGCTAATTCTTTCTCTTCCTTATACTCAACCCAAACGTCAATTACGTCCTTGGTAAAGACCCCGCCTTCCAGCAAATATTTATGGTCTTTCTTCAGAGCGGAGAGTGAATCGGCCAGCGAACCCGGCACGGTCGGAACCTTACTCTTACCCGACTCAACCGCTTCGTAAGTATTGTAGTCACAGGGTTTGCCCGGGTCAATCTTGTTCTTTATCCCGTCAATACCGGCCATCAGCATCGCGCTGAACGCCAGGTATGGATTGGCGGCGCAGTCCGGCGGCCGAAATTCAATCCGCTTGCTTTTGGGGCTGTCGGTATAGACCGGTATCCGAATCGCGGCACTCCGGTTCCGCGCCGAATACGTAAGATTGACCGGCGCTTCGTAACCGGGCACCAACCGCTTGTAGGAGTTGGTGGTCGGCGCGCAAAAAGCCATCAGACTATCGGCGTGTTTCAATAATCCGCCGATATAATGTCGCGCCGTTTCGCTGGTAAGCGCGTAGCCCTTAGGATCAAAAAAGATGTTCTTACCGGACTTCCAAAGCGACTGGTGAGTATGCATTCCGCTGCCATTATCGCCGAAAAGCGGTTTGGGCATAAATGTCGCCACCAGCCCCTTCTTTTTAGCTATATTTTTAACAATGTATTTATACATCAGGCACTTGTCGGCTACCCGGACCAGGGTATCAAACTTCATGTCAATTTCCGTTTGGCCCGCGGTCGCCACCTCATGGTGGTGAACTTCAATCGGAATCCCGGCCGCGATCATCGCCAACACCATCTCGCTGCGCAAATCCTGAAAGGAATCATGCGGCGGAACCGGAAAATATCCTTCCTTGAATCGCGGTTTATATCCCAGATTCGGCTTTTCGTCCCGGCCGGAATTCCACTCGCCTTCTTCGGAATCAATAAAGTAGTAACCGCTGTTTTCCGTCTGGTCAAACCGGATGTCGTTGAAGATAAAAAACTCCATCTCCGGACCCCAGTAACTTGTATCGGCAATTCCAGTCTGACGCAGATATTCGGCTGCTTTCTTGGCGATGTAGCGCGGGTCCCGGCTATAGGGCTTGCGGCTCAATGGGTCAAAAATGTCGCAAATCATGCTCAACGTCTTCACCTCGCAGACCGGGTCAATCATCGCGGTATCCGGGTCGGGAATAAGAATCATGTCGCTTTCCTGAATCTTCTGAAAACCGCGGATACTGCTGCCGTCGAACCCAATACCATCGGTAAAAATAGTTTTGGTGGTCAAATCGTCCAATTCGGTCAATTCACTGGCCGGAATGGTAAAATGCTGCCAGAGGCCCGGTAAATCATTGAACTTTAAATCAACAAATTTAACGTCGTTCTCCTTCACCATCTTCAATACTTCCGCCGGTTTCATCTTTCTATCCTCCGAAATGTGGAATATGCCAATTCGCATTCAGAAATGTAGGGGCGGGGTTACATCCCCGCCCACGGGAGGGGACATAGCCCCCCTACACAAAATATTTAATACGTTTGGCATAAAAAAAGGCGCCTTCTCCCCGTTGAGAGAAAGACGCCCTTGTCTATAAAATAAAAATGCCTCCGAAGCAACATTGCTCTGAGGAGCTAACACTGCCCGGGAGGCTTCTTTGCCTCTAAATTGTATTACGGTGTATATAATATCACATCATACCCCTTTTCGTCAAATCCGGTAAATATCCCGTCGAAAATCACCCCGCCGGCCTATCCGGATTCCTTGCTTATGCTCTGAGTTCGCTCCAAAGCCAGTGCGACTATGTTCGCAAAAGCATCAAGCAACCGCTTTTCCGGAGAAAGAAACTGTCCGCCCTGGCGCGTATGGACTCCGAGCACGCCGAAAATGCCGTGCTGGTCCTTGAAAGGTAAAAATCTCCAGGCCGCCGAGGAAAGCGTTTCCGTTCCCTGTCCGGCCGGCCGGCCTTGTTGAAAAACCCACGTTGCCACGCCAAAATCATTTTCACTGAAAATTATTTCTTTCCCGGTCGTTGACGCCAGTTTCAAACTTCCGGACAAATCCGGCAGTAAAATGACGACTTCGCACTGAAACGCTTCGGATATGGTGCGGTTGGCTTTTTCAAGAAGCTCACTCAGTTCGCGGACCGCCATTAAATCCCGGCTGAAAAAATAGAGAGCCGAAACAAACCTTTCCCTCTTAACGGCATTTTCCTCCTGCCTTTTCATCATATCCGCGAGAAAACAGGTGACGAAAGCTACGGCAAAAAAGACAAAAAAACCGGGAAGATAGCGCCAATCTTCTATGCTAAAGGTTAAAAACGGGGGAATAAAGAAAAAATCGAGGGAAGCCGCGGCCAGCAGTGACGCTAACAATCCGGCCGACCACTTCCAGAGGACGCTGCTGAAAATGACCGGCAAAAGCATAAGCATGGTTATGTTTACAAACTCCAGATAGGGCCGCAACAAAAGGCAGATACCGGTCATTACCGCGACCGAGGCTGCGCCGGCAATCCAGGATTGACGGCCATATTCACCAAGGAAAAAGGCGCCCTTCCATCTGGACGATTGCCTTTCTTTGTTTCCCACAACCAGAACATGCATTGTGCCGCTTCGCCGCACAATATCGTTCACGAAAGAGCCGAACAGAAATTCACGCCATCGGGTCCTACCCGGGTATCCCACGATGAGAAACGAGACGTTATGGGAATGCGCGAATTTGAGAACTTCATCCGCCGCGCTGACCCCCGGCAGAGTCACCACCTTGCCGCCGAATTCTTCAGCCAGTTTCAGGTTTTCGGCAAGTTGATTCCGGGTTTGTTCGTCCGGCCGGCGGCTCCGCATTAAGTCTACGTGAACCGCAAACCATTCCGCGTCCATGTCGGCGGAAAACCGCTGGGCGATGCGTACCAGTTTTCGGGAAAACGGACTGGCGCTGACACAGACCATAATCCGCGAACCGGCAGACAGAGGGCCAAAAACGCCCTCTGCCGCCATAAATGCCTGGAGGTTTTTTTCCGCGTGCTGGGTCGTAAAGCGCAGAACTAATTCCCTTAGCGCCAACAGGTTTCCTTTGCGGAAAAACCGGAGCATGGCTTGCCGCGCTTGGTCGGGAACGTAAACTTTACCTTCTTGAAAACGCTGTAAAAGCGCGTCCGGCGGAAGGTCGACCAATTCTATTTCATCGGCCATTGTCAACACACGATCCGGAACGGTCTCGCGGACCCGGACGCCGGAAATCTGGTAAACGACATCTTTGAAACTTTCCACATGCTGGATATTGAGCGTGGAAAACACATTGATTCCAATGCTCAAAAGTTCTTCCACGTCTTGAAAACGTTTGTCGTTGCGTGAACCGGGGACGTTCGTATGCGCTAGTTCATCAACAATCACAACGGCGGGGCAACGGGATTTCACCGCGTCCACATCCATTTCCGTCAAGAGAATCCCCTGATACTCTTTATGGAAACGCGGGACGATTTCAAACCCTTCCAGCAGGGTTTCCGTTTCGGAGCGGCCGTGCGTTTCTACCAGACCTACAACGACATCAACACCTTTACTTTTCAGGATGCGCGCCTCTTCAAGCATCTGGTAGGTTTTACCGACACCGGCCGAATAGCCCAAAAATATCTTTAATTTCCCTTGACCCGGCGCTTCCTGTTTTTCTTCCTTTTTCAGACGCCGCAATAAAACATCAGGGTCCGGTCTTTCCGGTCCGTTCATTACCTCACCTCCTGTTGTAACCGGTCAAGACGAATATTTAGATTTAACACATTCACCCTTGGGCGGCCGAAAAACCCCAACACCGGATTTTCCGTACACTCCTTAACCAAAGCGAGTACTTCGCCCTCCGGAAGACGGCGAACCCCGGAAACCCGACGAACCTGAAACAGCGTCGCTTCCACGCTGATGTGAGGGTCCAGCCCGCTGGCGGACGCCGATACCATGTCGGCCGGTACCTTCTGCTCCTTGGAAAGCCCGTTTTCCGAACGGAAACTATCCGCCCTCTCCTGAACGCGCTTGATTAAAGCCCCGTTTGCCGGACCAAGATTACTGCCGCCTGAGTTTCCGGCGTCATAATCTCCCGCCGAGGGCCGGCCGTGAAAATATTCCGGTTTCTTGAAGTTCTGTCCTATCAATTCCGAACCCACCATCTTTCCCTGAAACATAATAATGCTGCCGCCGGCACGATACGAAAAAAAGAACCGGGAAAAAACCGTCATGAAGACCGGATAGAGAAACCCCGTCAGGATTGAGAAAAATGTCAGAATCAGAAAGGCGCGTCTCATTTCCCTTTTCATATCCTGCTTTTCCTTATGGAATATGCTTAAAGGCGACTATTATCATATCAAGAAGTTTGATGCCCAGAAACGGCAGCGCCAGACCGCCGAATCCGTAAATGAACATGTTGCGTTTCAAAAGCGACACGGCTGAAGAAGGACGGTAACTGACCCCGTGCAAAGCCAGCGGGATAAGCATCGGAATGATAATGGCATTAAAAATGACCGCGGCAAGCACCGCGCTGGCCGGTGTCGCAAGATGCATAACGTTGAGCACATTGAGCCTCGGGTATTGAACCACGAATACCGCCGGAATAATGGCAAAATATTTAGCCACGTCATTCGCGATGCTGAACGTGGTAAGGGCGCCTCTTGTTATTAATATCTGCTTGCCGATCTCCACGATGTCCAACAGTTTGGTCGGCGTGGAATCAAGGTCAATCATGTTGGCCGCCTCCCGCGCAACCTGGGTTCCCGCGTTCATGGCAACGGCGACGTCTGCCTGGGCAAGGGCGGGAGCATCGTTGGTACCGTCGCCTATCATGGCAACCAGATGCCCCATCTCCTGATATTTCCGGATAAGCCCCAGTTTCGTCTCCGGCTTTGCCTGCGCGAAAAAATCATCCAATCCGGCTTCCGCGGCGATGGATGCCGCGGTAATGGAATTATCTCCCGTAATCATCACGGATTGAATTCCCAAGCCCCGTAAGCGGGCAATCCGTTCCGGGATATTCTGTTTAAGCACGTCCTTCAGGCGGATAATGCCGAGAACTCTTTTGCCGTCCGCCACCAGAAGCGGCGTTTCGCCTTCCAGCGCTATATTGTCGGCAGTTCTTGTCACTCTGCCGCTCACCTCTCCACCCCTGGAGCGGGCAAATTCTTCCACTGCGTCTGCGGCTCCTTTACGGATTTCCCGTACGTCCCAGTTGATTCCGCTCATCCTTGTTTCCACGCTGAAGGGGATAAAAACGGCGTTTTCGGGCGGGTGAATATCCTGACTGCGGATACCAACCTTCTGCTTCGCGAGAACGACGATGCTTCTGCCCTCCGGCGTTTCATCAGCCAACGACGAAAAGAGCGCTGCCTCCGCGAGTTCTTCTCCGGAAACGCCGTCCGCCGGGATGAAATCAGTCGCCATCCGGCTGCCCAGCGTTATCGTTCCGGTTTTGTCCAGCAACACCACGTCCACGTCGCCGGCTGCCTCCACCGCGCGGCCGCTTAAGGAAATGACGTTCTTCCGCAGCAGCCGGTCCATTCCGGCGATTCCGATGGCAGGGAGCAACCCGCCGATGGTAGTCGGCATCAGACAGACCAGCAAAGCCACCAGAACAGAGATGGATATGGAAACATGTATGTAGGAAGCAAAAACGGGAAGCGCGAGAACTACGACGAGAAAGAGGATTGTCAGTCCGACCAAAAGTATTTCCAGAGCAATTTCGTTGGGTGTTTTCTGGCGTTTGGCGCTTTCCACCATCGCCACCATGTGGTCCAGGAAGGTGTCGCCCGGGTCCGTGCTGATACGGGCGGTAATCCGTCCCGACAGGATTTTTGTGCCGCCGGTTATGCCGCTCCGGTCACCACCGGCTTCGCGCACCACCGGCGCCGATTCGCCGGTAATGGCGGATTCGTCAACCAAAGCCACCCCCTGTACGATTTCGCCGTCTCCCGGAACCAGTTCGCCGGCATCCACAACAACGATGTCTCCCTTGCCAAGCATCAGGGCCGGCACTTGTTCCACGTGACCGTCGGGAAACACTTTTGTCCCGTGAGTCTCGCTCCGGGTACGGCGCAGCGTTTCGGCCTGCGCCTTCCCGCGGCCTTCGGCAAGCGCCTCGGCGAAGTTCGCAAATAGAACCGTAAACCAAAGCCAGAGGCTGATTTGAAAATCAAACCAGAATTTCCCGCCGGCAACGGAATCGACGATAGTAATAACGGTCGTAGTCAAAGCCCCCAATTCAACCACGAGCATGACCGGACTGCGCCAGAGTGTAACCGGATTCAACTTAACAAAAGACCCGCGCAATGCGGCGCCCGTCAGTTCGCTCTGCCAGAGATTTTTTCTTTGGGCTGTCATCGGTCTCCTCTAAAACATAATTCCCGACATAAGCTGTAGATGTTCCAAAAACGGCCCGATTACCAAGACCGGGAAAAACGTAAGGGCGCCGACAATCACGATAACACCGCACAAAATGACGATAAAAAGCGGATTTTCCACGGGAAACGTTGCGGAACTTGTCGGAAAGGTACGCTTCCGCGCGAGCGAACCCGCGATAAACAGCGCCGGGAGTATTGTTAGAAACCGGCCGGCCAACATGCCGAAGCCGGTTAGGAGATTATAGAAAATTGTATTGGCGCTCAGCCCGGCAAAAGCAGAACCGTTATTTCCCATGGCGGAAGCACAGGCATACACTATTTCCGTAAAACCGTGCGGTCCAAGATTACCCCGACTTGCCAGTCCGAGCGGAGACGCCACTCCGACAGCAATCATTATCAGCAAAAACACGCAGGGTCCGATAAGCGCGATAACGGCCATAACCATTTCCAAAGGTTCCAGTTTCTTACCGAGTAACTCCGGCGTTCTGCCAATCATTAAACCGCAAAGAAACATGGTCAAAATCGCATAAAAGAATATGCCGATAAGTCCGACGCCAACGCCGCCGAAGATTACTTCGCCGATGGCCATGTTGAATATCAACGGAATACTGGTACCCGGCAGAAAACTATCGTGCATCGCATTGACCGAACCGTTGGAAGTGACCGTTGTCGCCTGTCCCCACAGAACCGATTCCGTAACGCCGAAACGGACTTCTTTGCCCTCCATGTTTGCGTTCCCGGCAATACCCGCACCGGTAAAAAGTGGATTTCCGCGGTGTTCCGCCGATGCCGCAATTAAAAAACCGACGCAGAACAGAAGGGCCATTGAACAGAAAAACACCCAGCCGGCCCGGCGCCGGTTCGTCAGGGCACCGAAGGCAAAAGGCATGGCTGCCGGTATCAGAAGGATGGCGAGCAGTTCTACGAAACCCGAAAAAGGCGTGGGGTTTTCAAACGGGTGGCTGGAATTGGCGTTGAAAAACCCGCCGCCGTTGGAGCCCAGTTGCTTGATGGCAACCTGGGATGCCGCCGGGCCAACCGCAATGACCTGACTCTCCCCTTCCATCGTCTGGACACGGGGATATCCGCGAAAAGTTTGAACAACTCCCTGCGAAACAAGAACAACCGAACAGATAATGGACAGCGGCAGAAGAATGTATAGGATTGACCGCGTTACATCAACCCAGAAGTTCCCGATGGTGGAACACGACTTACGCATGAAACCACGTAAAAAAGCAATGCAGGAAGCTATTCCGGCGGCGGCGGAAACAAAGTTTGGGGTCGTAAGTCCGAGCATCTGGGTAAAGTACGCCATCGTTGTTTCGCCGCCGTAGGACTGCCAGTTGGTATTTGTGGCAAATGAAATGGCGGTATTCAACGCGGTATCCCACCGGACAGCACCCAGATGCTGGGGATTGAAAGGCAGTCCGCCCTGAATCCTTTCTAGGATGAATAGAAACGCGATGCCGAACAAGGTAAGGATGCAAAATGACCCGGCATATTGCTTCCAGGTCATTTCTTCACCTTCGTCGATTCCGCACAAACGATAAATAATCCGCTCAACCGGCCGCAGCCATCTCATAAATAACGGCTGTTGACCGCTGAATACGGAAGCGATATAGCGGCCGAGCGGAACCGCCAAAAGAAGTAATACGATGAAGAAAATTATGAAGTACATAAGGGGGGGTCTATCAGTTGTTTTACAAATTAGTTATTTTACCACCTTCATTTACTGGTAGCAAGGAAAAACAGACGACCATCTGCGACCATAAAAATTACCCTTCTGTTTGCGCTAAAACTAATTCTCCGCCTTCCGGGTGCCACAGTTCCGCAATCTGCGGTTCCAGTTTCCGTACGGCGGCTTCTTCGCTGGCAAGGTAAAAATAATCCGGGCTTTTCGCGGCCACCATCGGTCTCAGTTTCACCCGGTCAATCAGTCCGAACATACCACCGTTGAAACCCACGATGATACTGAACGGACCGTTTAGAAGAGCGGCTCCATAGATAACCCGCATCCTTTCGTACTCTTTGCGCTCTTCTTCGGATTTGAGGTCTATTTCAGACCAGAGCGGCGCCGCTAAAATCGCCCCGAGCTTTTCCAGGGGAACCCGGTGTCGCCGCGCCAGAAGATCAACCAGATAGGTAATGACTTCCGTATCAGTTGCCAGGCAACAGTTATAACCGAAATTCTCCAGGTAACGGCGGTTGACTCCGTAAGAAGAAACCTCGCCGTTGTGAACCACGGACCAGTTCAGGAGATTGAACGGATGCGCGCCGCCCCACCAGCCGGAACTGTTGGTCGGAAAACGGCCGTGGCCCAGCCACATATATCCGCTGTATTCATCCAAACGGAAAAACTCCGCGATCTCCTCCGGCCAGCCCACTCCCTTAAAGACGCCCAAATTCTTACCGCTGGATACGACAAAAGCCCCTGCTATCTCCCGGTTTATCTTCATCACGCTTAAAACCACCTGCTCTTCTTCCGCAAGAAGCGGAACCAAATTCGGTTTGACCCTGGCAAAGTAACGCCACAATAACTGCGGGCAATGCAGACGTCCGGCCGCGACCGGAATCGGCTCATCGCGGTCAATTTCAAAAACGCTCTTCAGGTATTCCTCGGTTTTATTCTTGGCGCCTTGCGAATCATAAAGCAGGTGCAGGGCAAAATGGTCCGGAAAATCCGGGTAGATACCGTACCCGGCAAAACCGGCGCCCAGACCGTTTGCCCGGTCCCGCATCACGCTAATGCCCTCGGCTATACGGCTGCCGGAAAAAGGAATGGATTGCAGGCTTAAAATTCCAAAGACGCTGCAACCGCTGATATCTTTTTCCATACCTGTTCTGTTGTTTAACATAAAATTTTTACCACAAAAAAAGCCTCCAGAAGCACAAGCAACGTTGCTTCTGGAGGCGACTTTGCCTCTATTTCGCGATATTATATCACGCTGTTTTTTTAGATGTCAAATTTGCCGGTAATATTAATTTTGCCCCGGCTTATAACGGTAATAATCTTCCGGAACGCGTTTTACGATTTCTTTAATCGCGTTATCCAGCATTACCGCCACCGCCTTCTCCATCGGCGTATTTTTATACTTCCCGAAACCACCGGCCAAAACCACGCCGCCGACCCCAACGCCGCCGACCACACCGAACTTAAAATCAGAAGCTTTTCCTTCCACCTTCGCCGAACTGATTACCCGTCCGGTGCGCACGTCAACCAGGCGGATATTGGCCGCGATATAAGCCTTTTTGTTTTTGCCTCCAACTCCCAATCCGAACGGCAAGCCGATAGCGATACCGCCGCCGCCGGACCCTTCCGCGTTCGGTTCAAAAGCGGTAATCGCCCCGGTAAGAAGAATATCCGCGCCTTCTAAAGTTCCCTTTTCCGCCGCCTTGCCCTTTTCGGTATAGCCGGATTCACTCAACGCTAATTCTTCTTTAATGTCGGAAAGTCCCTCGCCCCTTTCCAGAACGATAAAACGGTTGCTCTGAAAAAGCGAGTCGACCAGCATGTCCGACATTCCGGTTCCGATTTCACCGTAACCTTGAGCCGCTTTCATCTCAAACCGGGCAACCGCGATTCTCGCCTTCGGCCCCCGATAGGTGGTAACCTCGGCAACCGATGGACCGTTAGCGGTTACGGTGGTGCTAATCTCTTCGGTAGTGGCACAAGAAGCAGTAAACAAAACCAACGCCATCAAACCCAAAAATCCGATTCCTTTTTTCATGCGTCCTCCGTTAACTACGGTGAACTGTAAATGGTAAACAGTGAATGGTAACTACGTATTTAACCGGTAATTGTTACCGTTCACTATTAACTATTCACAATTCACTGTTTTTAGGTGGAGATAGGGGGATTCTCGAACCACACGACCACCTCGCTTCGGAAACAGGTCTTTAGCTGGTCGCTACAAGATATGACGTTTCCTTCGCTCGTTTTCGAGAGGGGTGCTTCCCCTCTCGAATAACTCACCCCCACCGAGACAACGCGGGAAAATGCCTTTTCCCGCACCCTTTGAGGTCGGGGGTTCGAATCCCCTTGTGTAAGCTTAAATTGTGGAGATAGGGGGATTCGAACCCCCGACCTCCTGCGTGCAAGGCAGGCGCTCTCCCAGTTGAGCTATATCCCCATGTTTGTTTAATTTTACCAAATACGGCTTTATCCGTCAAAAACATTGACGCCTCAACCGTTATAACGTAAAATAAAACAAACAAAATTCACCCCCACCTCGCCTCCCCCGTCAAAGGAGAGGGAATATGAAGGTAAAAAAGGAAGAAGATGGATAACTGGCGACTGATTGACAGCGGTGAAAGAACCGGAAAATATAACATGGAGTTTGACCTTAAACTCCTTGCCTCGGCCGAAAGAGGGGAAATCCCGCCTACCTTAAGATTTTACCGATGGAACCCGCCGGCGGTTTCTTTGGGTTCCGGACAGAAACCCGAAGAAGAAGCAAACCTTGATTTCTGTCGGCAGAATGGAATTGACGTAGTACGCCGGCCCAGCGGGGGCGGAGCCATCCTCCACGAAGATGAAATTACCTATTCTTTCACCAGCCGAATTTCAGACCACCCGGCCTTCCAAGACCTGCTGTCTTCCTATTACATCATCGTCGAGGGGTTGATGGAAGGCCTTAAAAAAATAGGCGTCGACGCCGAGGTCCGAGGCGGAAAAAGTTCCGGACCGGAAAGATACATACCCTGCTTTGCCCTCTCCAGCCGGCACGACTTGGTGGTCAAAGATAAAAAAATCATCGGCAGCGCACAGCGCCGTAAAAAGAACGCCTTCATGCAGCATGGTTCTATTCCAATCTCCTACAATCCACGACTGGTAACCGGGGTCTTTCAAAACCCTCAGGACTTTTTTGACAAAGCAACCTCTATCACGGAAATCCTGGGGCACCGGCCGGAGGATAACGTAATAAAAAACGCGCTGGTGGAAGGGATGGAGGAAACACTGGGTATAAGGTTTCAAAAATAATGTCATCTATGAAAGGACTGTGTCAAATCGCGTAACTCGTCCCTTTCAAAAACGTAGTTTACATAAATTATTCTTAAACCGGTTAAACCGGATTGTATCGTTGGATTTATGTATCCAGTCAT
>Ga0172380_10008248_pt1 | contig 11459 bp, 4 predicted proteins | sample Leawe162metaG_FD_119747 | JGI IMG/M metagenome (GOLD analysis project Ga0172380, IMG submission 119747) | Leachate microbial communities from a municipal landfill in Southern Ontario, Canada - Leachate well 162 metaG | ecosystem: Engineered > Solid waste > Landfill > Unclassified | place... | reverse complement strand
AGTTCGGCTTTGGGACCGACCAATATTATACCGGAAGATTTACCTAAATTTCCACTTAAGCTCAAAGACAAATTCAAACCCAATTGATGAGCGTCGGTCTTTGAGAGTTCAATTTGTGTTTGTGCCCGCGTTGGACCGACCACTCTCACTCCCGCGAGAGTTTTCCCTTGAGCCTTTAGACTAAGCGTCTCTTCGGCGGCAAATTGCCCGGTTTGCGAGAGCGGTTTCGCCGGCTTTAATTTATACCCCGCGCCAAAAAGTTTAGCTAAATCGCCTTCGGATAAATGGACGTGGCGAGCGGAAATCTCAACTTTTATTTCTACGAGCCCGGCTTTTTTCGCAAAAAAATCCTTAAATTTCATAAGTAAAAAGTTAATTTTCTCCTTTGTAGCTTATTATAACTATACCATCTATAACCCACAAAATCAAAAGCCAATTTAAGTTAAGGTAAGCCAAAACTAAGTTTGGTTGGATTAATTCTAGAATAGAAAAAATCACTAAAGCCACCGACAAAAAATAAAAAATTTCTTTTAGAGCTAGATAAATATTTCTCATAACCTAACGATTTAAAAATTCTTTTAATTTAGCCAGCAAGGTTTTGCCACTAAGAGAAATTTTAACTTTCTTAATTTCGACAAAGTCACCCAGCCCGTCCTCCGTCCGAAGCCCGGGGATTGAAATAATGAAACTATTTTTGTTCCATTCGCGATAGGCATTGTTTAAATCGAATTCGACCTCAGCGGTCTTCCAACCATCTTTTATGTCCGGAGTTTTGTAGCGGGCGAGAATATAGTTAATGCCGTCCGCGCTTTCAGGAAAGCTCTCATCAACTTTTTTAAAGTTAGGGTTTACTAGATTATCAGCTTTAAAACTAAAGACACCGTTGCCTGACAATATCAGATCACCTCTTTCAATTGCTATCTCCTTGACGCCCGGGCTAATTGTTCGGCTAAACTGCCTGTAAGTCTCGCTTAAAGCCAAATCATCTTCTCCGACTTTTAGCGTCTGCAGGCTGGACGGATTAATCGTCTCGGCATTTAGCGCTTGGCTATCTGTAAATAAAGAAAAATTATTTTTATTTTCATCAGTGAGCCAAAGTTTATTTAAAAACGACAACCGGCTCTGAGAGGTAATAATTTTCTCAGTGATAATATCGCTATTCGCTCGGAGTTCAATTTTATAGACACCTTCCGGCAAACCCGCTTGTTTTAACTTAATCTCTCTAACCTCCCCCCTCTGGCCGGAATCTGAAATGATACCGTCATCATCTAAATGTTCGCTGGTAATCGGCTGATTATTGTAATAAAGAATTAGATCGACCGGGTCGCTATCTTTATTTTTATTTAGGTCGCTGAGAGTAAAAACAAAATCTAAGTCCTCATTTTTTAAATAAGTATAAAATTGATAGGGTCCGCGCAAAGAATAGTTTATTTCTTGTTTTGTCTGCGAGGGTTGGTAATTCTCAAGCCAATAATCTTTTTTTAATTCGTAATTATAAAGAGCGATCTCGTCCGAGGCGGGCGGGCTAGATAAAAAACTCTCAATCGAGTCATATTTTTTTTCCCTTTGGAGCAACATAACTCCATCTTTTTCGATCGAACTCCAAACTAAGACCAGTTGATCAAGAATCTTATTCTCAATCGGTTGAAGGAGGTAGCGCCAAACCGTCTTATCCATTAAAACCCCGGCTTCAAGAAGGGGCCGATCGCTTTCATTTTTATACTCTATCGTTAATTTTGCCCGACTTAGCTTTCTTGGCGTACGTAAGGAAAAGTAAACTGGGTCGGCAATTAATTTTTGACGATCGTCTTTGGCTTCAACCACTCTTTCCGCTGGTGTTAACTTACTGATAAATTTATCCGCTCCAGCAAGCTTATATCCATCACCTTCAAAATTATAACTATAAGTTATTTTACCACCCGGAATAATGGCCTGATAGAGAAAAAAGGCAGTTAGACCAACCAAAACTAGCCCTAAAAAAACTCTAAATTTTACTAGCCATTTTTTATTTTCCATATTAATTATTTTACCTCATTTTGTATAAAACATAAACCCGCCTATTTAGGCGGGTTTATGTTTTATAATTTTTATTTTTTTAATTTTTTACTTCTCATACTCCATTCGCTTCTTTCTATCCTTAAAGCCCGTGCCGGCCGGAATCAAACAACCGATAATCACGTTTTCTTTCAGTCCCTCCAAGTAATCAATTTTGCCGTTAACAGCCGCTTCGATCAAAACGCGAGGCGTTTCCTGGAAAGAGGCCGCGGACAAGAAACTATCCGTTGTTAAAGAGGCCTTAGTTATACCCAAGAGCAAGCGATCGCCTTTGGCCGGTTGTTTAACTTTTTCATTGGCTCTCAACATAACTTTCTCTTCAACAATTTCTCCAGGCAGCAAATTAGTGTCGCCCGATTCCTTTAACGAGAAACGAGAGAACATTTGGCGGCTGATAATTTCCACGTGCTTATCATTTAAAGGCTGACCTTGAGACGAATAAACATATTGAATTTCTTTAATAATATATCTTTGCGTCTCTAGCTGTCCGCGAAGTTTATAGAGCTGGTGCAGATCAAGACTGCCCTCAGTTAGCTGGTCGCCTTTTTTAACGTCATCGCCGTCTTTAACCCAAATCATCGTTCCTTTCGGAATGACAAACTCCCTGACCTTCTCTACTTCAGTATAAATCTTGATATACTTAGACTCAATCTTTACTTTACCGGCGCCTTTGGACTTAATAGTTTTATCACCGACAGTAAATAAATCATCGCCTTTTTTGATTTCCATTCCGTCTTTAACTAAAATCTTAGGCTCAAACTTTTTAATTTTCTCTTTACCGTCTGCTTTAAGCTCGAGCGCTTCCGAGAAATAATACTTATCAGCGTCCGCGCCTTTATAGTAGATCTTCAAAATTTTAACGCTAGAATTGTTAGCGATAACTTCTTCGCCTTTTTCGTTAACGATAGTTTTCTGGCCTGACTCAATTTTAATCTTTCCGGAAACGTCAGCCATGATGGCTTTTCGCTTTGGCGGTCTAGCTTCAAAAATTTCTTCAACCCTAGGTAGACCTTGAGTAATATCGCTGTGTCCGGCCACACCTCCAGTATGGAAGGTTCTCATGGTTAACTGCGTGCCCGGTTCGCCGATTGACTGAGCTGCGATAATACCAACAGCGGTGCCTAATTTAACCGGCTTATTATAGCCTAAGTCATAACCGTAACATTTAATACAAACACCTTTGGATAGTTTACAGCTTAAAACCGAGCGCAAATAAACTTCTTCAATGTCTTTGTCTTTTAAAGCTTCAACTGTATCTTCGCTCATTAATTCTCCGGCTTTAGCCAAGACCTTGCCTTTTTTATCAACTAAATCTTTAGCTAAATATCGTCCGACAATTCTCTTGAAGAAATCTTCGCCGACGGCTTCGTCGCTCACCTTCTTATTAAAGAGTACGCCTTCGGTATCGTGGCAATCTTCTTCCATCACAATCATATCTTGAGCCACGTCAACCAAACGGCGGGTTAAATAACCGGCGTTAGCGGTACGCAGAGCGGTGTCTGATAAACCTTTGCGAACACCATGGGTAGAAATAAAGTATTCCAAAACGCCAAAACCTTCTTTGAAGTTTCCTTTAACCGGCAATTCAATAATATCGCCGGAAGGTGAAGTTACCAAGCCTTTCATACCGAGAATTTGAACTGGTTGCGCCCAAGAACCGCGCGCGCCCGAATCAATCATCGAGAAAATTGGTCCATCTTTCGGCAAACCTTCTTTACAAATAATAGCAATTTTCTCTTTGACGTTGGTCCAAAGCTCGATAATTTTACTGTAGCGTTCGCTTTCGGTCAATAAACCTTCTTCGAATTGCTCTTGGATAACTTCAACTTGTTTGTTCGCGTTCTCAATTAAGACATTCTTCATCGGCAGTTCCGGCAAATCGCCCATACCCCAAGAAAGTCCGCTCTTAGTGATAAACTCCAAGGTCTTATTTTTTAAAGCGTCGATGAATAGAACAGTCTTTTCTTCTCCGTAGAAACGCAAACAATTTTTAATCAAATTTTTTATTTCGCCTTTGCCGACAACACTGTTAATATAGCGAAGTTTTTCCGGTAAAACTCGGTTAAAGATTAAACGACCAACCGTAGTTCTGGTTAGACCTTCGATATCGCTTAACCTAACCCTAATCGGTTCAGTCAAAAGAAGATTGCCAGTGGCGTAAGCTAACTCGGCTTCTGTCTCGTCCGTGAAAGCCTTAAGTTCATTATCAGCCTTCTCGGTCTTGCTCTCGCTGGTCATATAGTAGGCGCCCCAAACAATATCCTGGTTCGGAGTTACAACTGGGTCGCCAGTAGCTGGCTTCAAAAGATTATGAGAAGACAACATAATGTCTCTCGCTTCCGTAACCGCCTCTTCGGTCAAAGGGACGTGAACAGCCATCTGGTCACCATCGAAGTCAGCATTAAAAGCGCTACAAACCAAAGGATGAATCTGGATAGCCTTACCTTCAATCATGGTCGGTCGGAAAGCCTGAATACCCAAACGATGCAGGGTAGGAGCCCGGTTTAAAAGCACGTAAGACTTATTAACGATTTCTTCTAAGATATCCCAGACCTCATCATACCCGGCTTCGATAAATCTCGAAGCGCTTCGAACGTTATGAACTAATTCTCTTTTAATAAGTTTGCTGATAATAAACGGCTTGAAAAGCTCCAAAGCCATAGTTTTCGGCAAACCGCATTGATCTAAGTTTAATTTTGGGTTAACAACGATAACGCTTCGGCCAGAGTAGTCAATTCTCTTACCTAATAAATTTTGGCGGAAACGTCCCTGCTTACCTTTTAAGGAATCAGCCAAAGACTTTAGCTGGCGTTTTTGGCCAGTTGAAGCGGCAACAGTTTTGCTTCGGCGGGAAGAATTATCAATTAAAGCGTCAACCGCTTCCTGCAACATTCTCTTTTCGTTGCGACAAATAACCTCAGGCGCGTTTAAGCTAATTAACTGCTTCAAACGGTTATTTCGGTTAATAACCCGTCGATATAAATCATTTAAATCGGAAGCGGCAAATCGTCCCCCATCCAAAGCCACCATCGGCCGTAAGTCAGGCGGAATAACTGGAACCGTGGTCAAAATCATCCATTCCGGACGAATCTTATTTCCTTCTAAGCCTTTTAGTAATTTCAAACGCTTGATTAATTTTTCTCTTTTCGAATCAATAGCGCGCAAAAGCTCTTCTTCTAAATCTTTAATCGTTTTGGTTAAATCGATTTTTGATAATAGACCGCGAACCGCTTCAGCGCCGATACCAGCCTCAAAAATATGGCCGTACTTTAAGCTCAAGTTTTGATAAGTATCTTCAGAGATTATTAAAAACGGCTTTAGTTCTTTTAACTCTTTTTGGGCTTGGCCGAAAGCATTGTCGAGCTTAGCAATCTTCTCTTCTTTAGCTTTGATCAGAGCGTCAACCTCCCCAGAAATTTCCTTATCAATCTTGTCTTCGGTTTTTCCTTCCTGCAACAGCTTGCCTTTCTTGTTTTTTATCTCGGAGACCTGATGAGCAAAATCAGACTCGATTGATTTCTTCTTTTGCTTATATTCACCTTTAATCTGGTCAAGAGTAGCATTTTTTAAATCATTATCCACGTCAGTGATAACAAAGCTGGCAAAATAAATTACCCGCTCTAAAGCCTGAACGCTCAAATTTAGAATCAAACCGATTTTCGAGGAGATACCGCGTAAAAACCAGATATGAGTGCAAGGCGATTGCAAGGAAATATGGCCCATTCGTTCGCGACGAACAATTGAACGCGTAACTTCAACTCCGCACTTATCGCAGACTATTCCTTTATACCGAATTTTTTTGTATTTTCCGCAAGCGCACTCCCAATCTTTTGCTGGACCAAAAATTTGTTCACCAAATAAACCGTCCTTCTCCGGTTTTTGCGTCCGATAATTGATCGTCTCCGGTTTCGTGACTTCGCCGAAGGACCAATCTAAAATATTTTCCGGGGAAGCCAGCTTGAGTTTGATGGCGTCAAAGTCGCTTGTTTTTATTGGATTTAACATATTATATAATTTTTATTATTCTCTGCCTAAGGTGGTCCTTGCTCATTTTTTTCTTAAGCGCCCTAAGCGAAAATTTTTAAAAATAATTAAAATTTACTTTTTTTCTTCCCCTGGCTTTTCTTCTTCAATAACTTCAGCCTTCTTGCCTCCGCTCAAAAGATCGACGTCTAAACATAAGCCTTTTAACTCCCTCACTAAAACATTAAACGATTCCGGAACATTTAATTTACTTATCTTTTCATCCTTAATAATTGATTCGTAGGCTTTGCTTCTGCCCGGAACGTCGTCGGATTTGATGGTTAAAATCTCTTGCAAAGTATGAGCGGCGCCGTAACCCTCCAAAGCCCAAACTTCCATTTCTCCGAAACGCTGTCCGCCGAATTGCGCTTTACCGCCTAAAGGCTGTTGCGTAATTAAAGAGTAAGGTCCGATTGAGCGTTGGTGGATCTTATCCTCAACCATATGGTTAAGTTTCAACATATACATATAACCAACGGCAATCTTGTTATGGTATGGCTCTCCAGTTTTTCCGTCATAGAGCACAACCTTTCCGTCCTCCGGAATACCGGCTCGGCGCAATTCATCTTGAATCTGTTCTCTGGTTAAACCGTTTAAAGCTGGAGTCGCGACATTATAGCCTAACTTCTTGGCGGCGAAACCTAAGTGAATTTCTAAGAGCTGGCCTAAGTTCATACGGGAGATAATACCTAAAGGCGACAAAATAACATCAATCGGAGTGCCATCTTCAAGATAAGGCATGTCTTCCGCGATCACGATTTTAGAAATAACGCCTTTGTTTCCATGTCGGCCGGCCATCTTGTCTCCAACCTGGATTTTTCGCAAGTTAGCCACAGAAATCTGGATTGAGGTCAAAACTCCAGCCTGAAGCTTATCGCCGTCTTCGCGGGAAAAAATCTTAATATCAACAACTTTTCCGTGTTCGCCATGCTCTAAGTAAAGTGAAGAATCGCGAACATCTTTGGCTTTATCGCCAAAAATCGCGCGCAATAATTTTTCTTCCGCCGATAATTCGGTTTCGCCTTTTGGCGTAATTTTTCCGACGAGGATATCGCCGGACGAAACTTCCGCGCCAATCCGGATAATACCGGCTTCATCTAAATTCTTTAATTTTTCTTCAGAAATATTAGGAATGTCGTTTGTCACAACCTCCGGTCCTAATTTCGTATCTCGAACGTCAATTGTATAGTTTTCAATATGAATCGAAGAATAAACATCATTGCGAACCAGCCGTTCGGAAATAATTATAGCGTCTTCGTAGTTAAAACCTTCCCAGGTCATAAAAGCGACTAAGCTGTTTTTCCCTAAAGCTAATTCGCCGTTATCAATCGCCGGGCCATCAGTTAAAATTTGGTCTTTCTTTACCTTATCGCCTACATTAATGATCGGTTTTTGGTTGATACAGGTAGAAGAGTTAGATCGTAAAAATTTAACTAAATCATAGCGAGTAACCTTGTCCTTCTTGTTTTTTATTTCGATCGCCATGGCGTCAACCTTAACTGCTTCTCCATCCTCTTCAGCAATGACAACGTGACCGGAATCACGCGCCGCGCGCGCTTCGATACCGGTACCGACAATCGGCGCCTCACTCTTAACTAAGGGGACAGCCTGACGTTGCATGTTCGTTCCCATTAAAGATCTCTGGCCGTCGTTATGTTCCATGAAAGGAATTAACGAGGTGGCAATGGAAATAATCTGGTTCGCGGCAACGCCAAAAAAATCAATCTTTACAATTTCCTCTGTGCTTGGCTGGCCATATTTTCTAACTTCGCATTTTTCCACCAAAAAATAACCGTTATTATCAATCGGGGTAGTGGAGCCGGTAGTAATATATTTTTCCTCCTCAAAAGAGTCTAAATAAACAATTTCATCGGTAACGGTCGGCTTAATCGGGATTAAAAGACGGCTATCAATCTTCTTCGCTAAAACCTCGGCCTGCGCTTCGGTAATTCTCTCCCCCGCTTTAACAATAATCTTGCCTCTCTTAGTTTCAGCAATCTTATTATAATTAACATATCGCAAACCCTCTAAATCCTCCTTAGTAACCTCGGTCACCTCGGCCAAGTCCTCGCGAGCAATCTTTCCGGCGGTTAATTTAGGATCATTTTTAATATCATGAAGAACGCGACGATAAGGCGCTTCTAAAAATCCGTATTTATTCAAACGGGCATAGCTAGCTAAATGGCCGACTAAACCGATATTCGGGCCTTCAGGCGTCGCGATTGGACAGATACGGCCATAGTGAGTGGTGTGAACGTCGCGAACATCGAAGCCCGCTCTTTCTCTAGTTAAACCGCCGGGACCCATAGCCGACAAACGTCGCTTGTGCTCTAATTCAGCCAATGGATTAGTTTGATCCATGAACTGCGATAGCTGTGAAGACATGAAAAATTCCTTCACGACGCTTATAACCGGCCGGGCATTTATTAACTTGTTGGGGGTTAAGCTATTGATATCTGCCGTACTCATTCTATCCTTAATAATTCTCTCCATTCTCGCTAAACCAACGCGGTAACGATTTTGGATCAACTCTCCCGTTGCCCGGATTCTTCTGTTGCCCAAGTGGTCGATATCGTCTTCTTGCTCACCCGTAATGTTAAGACGAATAACCTCTTTAATAACCGAAACGAGGTCTTCTTTTCTTAAAATTCTATTTTCCTTTTTATTGGGAACATCAAAACCAAATTTTCGATTTAATTTGTAGCGTCCAACTCGGCCGAAATCATAACGGTCAAATCTAAAAAACATCGAATAAATAAGTTGACGGGCATTATCAGTCGCGGCCAAATCTCCCGGTCTAATTCTTCTGTAAATTTCTTGAAGGCCTTCGGCTTCATTCTTAGCGGCATCGCGGCCGATAGTCGCGTCCACATAACTCATAATTTCCTCCTCGGTAACTTTCCTGTTGGCTTCCTCTTTGCCGATAAAGCCTTCCTTAGATAGGAATAACTCTCGTATTTTCTCATCGCTCTCAAAGCCAAAAGCGCGCAATAAGGAGGTTACCGCGACTTTTCTTTTGCGATCAATTCTAACCCAGATAACTTTATTGAGATCAGTCTCTATTTCAAGCCAAGCGCCTCGATTAGGAATAATCTTTGCGCCATAGCATTTTTTACCTTTTATAAAATCTGAAGTGAAGATAACACCTGCGCTTCTAATAAGCTGGGAAACAACCACCCTTTCAATGCCGTTGATGACAAAAGTGCCTTTCTTAGTCATTAAAGGAAAGTCGCCTAAGAAAACTTCCTGAGTATTAGTCTCCCCCGTCCTTTTGTTGGTTAAACGAGTTCGAACGCGAAGCGAAGCTTCGTAAGTAACGTTTTTCGCTTTGCTTTCCGGTTCGTTAAATTTTGGATCGTCCAAATAATAGTCTTCAAAATGTAATTCTAAGTCGCGCCCGATAAAATCAGTTACTGGCGAAATCTCGTCGAACAGTTCGGCCAAACCCTCTTTAAGAAACCACTCATAAGAATCTTTTTGAATCTCGATTAAGTCCGGAGCCGGAATCGCTTCTCTGAGATCGGTGAAAAATTTTCTCTCGATGGTTTTTTGCGTGCTATTGCTAGACATAATATATGTTACGATTCAGGCGCCGTTTTTTAAAAGAGGGTCAAAAACGAACCTGAATTTATATTAAATAAAACAAAAAATGCCAGACAACAAAAAAGTTCAATACCAGCTGGCTTGAGCAAAAAATAAATTATTTAATTTAGATAAGAAGGAGAATAATAAATCACTTTTTAAAAGTATTTATAATTAAAAGCATGGGAATCTTTTAAAACAAATAAAAAAACGGCTACAATGGCGCTAGGAGGGACGCAAACATTTCCGTTTCTAGATCTAGATTATCTGATATTATCGCTTGTTTATTTTCTATATATTAACAACTCTAAAAAAACTTGTCAAGTCAATTTAGCAAATTTATAAAAATAAAGCAAATTTTAAGAGTTTTGTTTATTATTAGCTAAAAATTCAGCGTTAAAAATTATTTATCAACAAGCGCCAAGAGGAGATAAAAATGACAAAAAACGAAAAACGAGTAAACAAAGCCGAATGTCAAATTTATTTAGCCAGCTCTTTTCTCACCTTTTCGACAATTTCTTCGGTGGTAAAATGAGCTTTTACTAAATAGTCATTGGCGCCAAGAGCAAGTGCCTTCTTGGCGTCGTCCTCCTGGCCTAAGTTGGACAGAATTAAAACTGGCGTCTTTCTTATCTTCTCGTTTTTATTTGATCTAATTTTTTCCAGAACATCAAAACCATCCATTAGAGGCAAAATAATGTCCAATAAAATTATATCTGGCTCAATTTTTTCCAAATCTTTAAGAGCCTGTCCGCCGTCTGCCGCTTCAAAAACCGCGAAACCTTCCTTATTTAACTTCCTCGTGCAAATCTCTCTTAAAAAAGAATCATCTTCAACCAATAGAACCTTTGGTCCTTTTTGACTGCCAGAGGTCTTTACTTCAGCCTCAGCGCCAACCTCCCCGCTTTGGCCAGCTAGATATTTTTTAATTTTAGCTATAACCTGATCTGGGTCAAATTTAGTTTTAATCAAGTAATCAACCGCGCCTAAAGTTTTTATTTTTTCAAGCTCCACCGGTTGGCCGGAATTAGATATTATAATTACGGGAATATTTATTTTTTCCTCGTTTATTTTTTCAAGGACCTCATAACCGTTCATCTTGGGCATAACAATGTCTAACAAAATAAGATCGGGGTGCCAGTCTTTAATTTTTTTAAAGCCATCTTCGCCATCAACGGCGACTGTAACCTCATAACCTTCCTTCTTAATTTTTGCGGATAAAACTTCAGAAAGCGCAGTTTCATCTTCTATAATTAAAATTTTTGTTTGGGTGGACATACAATTATTTGTGGCCATTGCTTTAAGGGCAATTGGTTATTTAGTTATTGGTTTCGCGGCTTCCGCCACAGGCAAACTGAAGAAGACCTCGGTTCCCTGCCCCTCCTCACTTTTTATATTAATTATACCGTTGTGTTTTTCGATTATGTTCTTAGCGATAAACAGGCCTAGACCAGTTCCCTCGGTTTCCAGTCTAACCGCATTGGTGGCTCGGAAAAACTTGGAAAAAAGTTTTGGCTGATCGACTAAGGGGATACCAACGCCTTGGTCCTTAACAATTACTTTCAAAATCTTCTCCTTCGCCATGACCTCAGCTTTTATATTAACTTGGCTGAATTCTGGCGCATACTTTATGGCATTATCAAGCAAATTCTGTAGAACCAACAAAATTCTTTCCGGATCCATATAAATTTCCGGCAATTTTTTTGGTTTATCAATCACAATTTTTATATGACTTTTGGCAATAAGGGCGGCGGAGTTGTCGATGGCGGTTTCCAAAACGTTTTCAAAAGAGCAATATT
>Ga0172380_10008247_pt1 | contig 11459 bp, 12 predicted proteins | sample Leawe162metaG_FD_119747 | JGI IMG/M metagenome (GOLD analysis project Ga0172380, IMG submission 119747) | Leachate microbial communities from a municipal landfill in Southern Ontario, Canada - Leachate well 162 metaG | ecosystem: Engineered > Solid waste > Landfill > Unclassified | place... | reverse complement strand
GCCGAAAAACTGCTCGGCAAAGGCGATATGCTTTATCTGCCACCCGGTAAAAACAAGCCGGTTCGCCTGCAAGGGACGTGGACAAGCGACGGCGAAATGCACCGCGTCACCGACTTCATCCGCACACAGGGCGCACCGGAGTTTATTACCGAGATTAAACAAAAAATCGAAAACAACCGTCCCGAGCTGCCGGATATGGACGAAAGCGACGACCTGCTCGAATCGGCTATTGAAGTGCTTCGCAGCACCAAGCGTGCTTCCACCTCTTCGCTCCAGCGCCGACTGAAAATCGGCTATAACCGCGCAGCCCGCCTGATGGATATTCTCGAAGAAAAAGGAATTATCGGACCGCCGACTGAAACCGGTCCGCGCGATATTCTAATCGACCTCGACGGCGAAATCCCCGAACACGGCGGCAGCACTAATGAGGATTTACCTTCCGAAGCAGAAGCTTCTCAGGAATTTGACAGTGATGAAGAGGAGCTCAACCCGGAGGAATAACCATGGCGACACTCGGACAGCAGCTGAAAGCCGCACGCGAAGCCAAAGGAGTCAGTGAACATGACGCCGGCGTTGCGACGAAAATACTGACAAAAATGATTATCGCCATGGAAGCCGATGATTTTTCCGTCATGGCCGCGCCAATGTACGCCAAGGGATTCATCCGTCTCTATGCCGAATATCTCGGACTCAGTCCGGAGCCGCTTGTAGAAGAATATCTTCTGCTTCACGCCCCTGGCCCGAAACCGTTAATGGACGAAAAAAGCCAGTTGCAAAAAAACTCCTGCCCGCCGGTTCCCTTTTCTTTCAACCTCAAATGGCTTCCTGTTAATTTTCATCCGATGGCTTGGTTTGGCGTCCCCGCACGGCTGTTTTCCAAGGTTTGGAAGAGAATCCCGCCGGTCAAAGACATCCGCCTCCTCGCCGCAGGTATTGCCGGCCTGCTGGTGATGATTGTTCTGATCATCAGCATTTCCAACTGCGCGCGCCGCCATACGGCCGAAACTCCGGCACCGCCGACGGAGGCCGTCTCCCGAACACTCCTTGATGGCGCGCTGCCTGATCTCTACCTTGTTGAGCCCGGAAAAATTGAAAGTTCCCGATGAAAATGAATCCGCCGAATCTTCTCACGGTCAGCCGCTTCGTCCTGGCTGGCGTTTTTATGCTCTGTCTGAGTATTTCCTTTCCCGGCGCGCCAATTGCCGCCACATTGGTCTTTGGCATTGCTGCACTGACGGATGCGCTCGACGGACACCTCGCCCGCAAGGTGTACGGCTGTTCCGCCTTTGGCAAACTGATGGATCCGCTGGCTGACAAAGTCCTTACCGCCGCCGCATTTATCGGTTTCGTTGAACTGGGCGTCATGCCCGCGTGGATGGTCACACTGATTATCTCCCGTGAAATGATGGTGACCGGACTGCGTCTGCTGGCCATCGACAAAGGCGTCGTCCTTTCCGCCGGAATCTGGGGCAAACAGAAGACCATTTGGCAGATGGTCTTCATCAGCACGATCCTGCTGCTGCAGGCGTTTTACTGGATTTATCCGTGGAGTTTTCTGGAAAGCGTTCTCTTCTGGCAACTGGTATGGTGGACAGGCCTTGGAGTCACCCTTCTTACCGTATGGAGCGGCATCATTTATTTCCGCGAAAATTCATCGCTCCTCCGCAATTAAATTGAAAAAGGCAGTCAGCCTTGTAACCTGTTGCCCTTATGTCAACCGTACGCGAAGAAAGCTGGCAAATTAAACGACGTTCTGACCTCTGTGCCGGAACGAATGAGCCGTTTGCCGACAAAGAGAAGATCATGACCCGCCTGCTTTTCATGGACGGTGAATACGTACGCGAAGACTACAAACTTTCCTGGTGGAACGAACACAACCTCGACCACGGCCTCAGCGCCTGGAAAAGTGTTTTCCGCGTTCCTCCTCCACCAACCGAAGTAGTGAAGAAGGAAAGTGCCGAAACGCTCCTGCGCAAAATGGTCGCCAAAGAAGACGCCGACGACACCAACGCCATCTATATTCTGGCGGTTATGCTCGAACGGAAAAAAATTCTGGTTGAAAAGAATGTCCAGATTCGCGAAGACAAAACCAAAATCCGCGTTTACGAACACAAAAAAAGCGGCGAAACGTTTCTGGTGGTCGATCCCGAGCTGAAACTGGCAGAAATTGAAAAAGTGCAGGAAGAAGTTGTTGGACTGCTCGGCGGAAAACCGCCGAAAACGGAAACGGTTTATTGCTTTGAAGCCATTCTGCACACGCTGATCGAAAAACATGAAAAGCTGCTTTTTCCAAAAAGGCCGATTGGCGGCGAAGAAGGTATCGCCCAGAAACTGGCCGCCTCTTTCTTCTCTCTGCTGGCCGGGAAAAAAAGCCCCTACTGGGAAGAATCGGACAAGGTCTTCAACCGCTTCGAGGATTCCGAAACGTGGAGCCCGGTCATTGCGGATTACCGCGACCTGATCGAACGCATTCCGCAAGAAATCCGTTTCCAAGGTTTGGAAAAACAGGCCTTCACCAAAGCGCTCGAAGCGCTGGCGATCAAAGAGCCGAAGGAGCTCAACGAACAGGAAGTTCTTACGGCGCTTTCCTCCGACGCCCCGCGCCTCGCCGAACTGCGCGAAAAAGTTTTTGAAGCCGCCCGCACCGCCACGGCTTACGCCGCCGCGCAATAAAGCGCCCCTTTTTTGTGGTCTTCGCGCTCTTTTGCGGCTAACTTCTCCGGCTTTTACGGAGTAAAGCTATGAGTTTGAGCATTGGTATTCTGGGTCTTCCAAACGTTGGAAAATCGACGATTTTCAACGCGCTGACGCGCGCACAGAACGCGGAGGCCGCCAACTATCCGTTCTGTACGATTGAACCGAACAAGGCGATTGTGCCGGTTCCCGATCCGCGGGTGGATAAACTGGCGACGATGGCTCATCCAAAAAAAGTGGTGTATGCCACGGTCGATTTTGTGGATATCGCGGGCCTCGTGAAGGGCGCGAGCCGCGGCGAAGGGCTTGGCAACAAGTTCCTCGCCAATGTGCGCGAAACCGATGCCCTGCTCCACGTGATCCGCTGCTTTGAGGATGAAAATGTGGTGCACGTGGACGGCTCCGTCGATCCGCAGCGTGATATCGATGTGATTGAAACCGAGCTGATCCTGTCCGATTTCCAAACCTTGGAAACCCGCGCGCAGCGGATGGAAAAACTGGCGCGCAACGATAAGAAAATTGCCGAGCAGCTGGCCGCCGTCAAACGCCTGATGGCTCATCTTGGTGAAGGCAGACCCGCCGTCAGTTTTGCGGAGCACGACACCGACGACATTCAGGCCTTCCTGAAAGAGTCGCCGTTGCTGACGGATAAGAAAATCATCTATTGCGCTAACGTGGACGAATCCGGCATGGCGGAAGACAACGCCTATGTGAAAGCCGTCCGCGCCTATGCCGACTCCAAAGGTGCCGACACCGTGAAAATCTGCGCGAAGATGGAAGAGGATCTGATCGGCATGAACGAAGAAGAGGCGGCCGAATTTCTCAAGGGATACAACGTGACGGAAAGCGGACTCGGCCAGATTGCCCGCACCGGCTACCACACCCTCGGCCTGATCAGCTATCTGACCGCCGGGCCGAAGGAAGTCCATGCGTGGACAATTCACCGCGGATGGAAAGCGCCCGCGGCAGCGGGCGTGATTCATACCGATTTCGAACGCGGCTTCATCCGTGCGCAGGTGATTTCCTACAACGACTACATCACGTATGGCGGTGAGGCCGGCTGCCGCGAAAAAGGGCTGATGCGCACGGAAGGAAAAGATTACGTGATGCAGGACGGTGACGTCGTTGAATTTCTCTTTAATGTCTGAATCCTGTCCTTGCCCACCATATACCCAAGCGCTATAGTCGGAATTAATTAGAACGAAACAGGAGAAGCTTATGTCCGACAAAGTTAAAGAACTCACCGCCGCCGATTTTGCCAATACGACCGCGTCCGGAACTGTACTGGTCGATTTCTGGGCACCGTGGTGCGGCCCGTGCAAAATGCAGGGACCGATTCTCGACAAAGTGGCCGATAAAGTCGGTGACAAAGCGGTCATTGCCAAACTGAATGTAGACGAAAACCCGGCGATCGCTGCACAGTTCGGTGTGCGTTCCATCCCGACGCTGATTCTCTTCAAAAACGGACAAAAAGTCCGCGACTTCATCGGCGTTCAGCAGGAAGCCGCCCTCGTCGAAGTATTGACAGCCTGAGTTTTCCAGGCTCTAAAAACAGTACGCCGGTTTTTTCCAATGTTTGGAAAATCCGGCGTTCTTTTTTCCAAACCTTGGAAAACGTCAAACCCCCGCAAGAAATACAGCGGTTTTTTCGAAGCAGTTTAGAAGGCGGTCGGTTTTGACCGGCAGAACTTCAATGAATTTTTCAAGGATGCCGCGTTCGCGGACAAGCCGCTTGGTGAAGTCATAGCTGAGGTCGTGCATCCAGCTGAGCTGGAGAACAAACCGGTCGGCCATGCTTTTCAGGTTGCGGTAGTCAATCTTTTCTCCGCGCTCAAATTGATCCAAAACCGTATCAGACGGCGCTCCGGTGAAATCGAGGTTCATACTGATTTCGGGATGCTTATGAATGTGTCCGGTATGAATAGAGTTCCAGCAGATAAAGAAGATGTCCAGCCGGTCGGCATCGCGGATGAGCCGCAGGTGTTTTTCTTCGTACGCAGTTAAGGTATGCGGAAGATTCTTTTTGTTGTGATGCTGAACGACGCAGAAAATGAGAGACCGTAATTCATCCCGCAGGTCATGAAGCAGGGTTTCGCTCCGGAGAGTTTCTGCACCGAGATCACCGTGATCGACGGTGTCTGAATCGGCAAAGGAACGGTGCTTCAGGAACTGGGGAAAGCGGGCAATGTCGTGAAGAAGTCCGACAGCCTCGGCAACATGCTGTTCCGGTTCCGGCCAGTTCATACCGGCGGCGATCGTGCGGGCATCGGCGGCAACGCGAACGGTATGCTCAAGCTTGAGCTGATGCATGGGATGAAATATCCCATCCATCCGGTAGCGATCCGTGTAGGCAAGAAACCGCTGGGTGAGTTTGATGAGGGTTTCCAGTGTCATGGCGTTCAGTAAACAAGAAGCGCAAGAGTAATCAGTCCAAGACCCGCCAGCGCTTTTATTGCGCCGCTGATGCGCACAGTGGTGTCGTTCGTTCCGGCAATTCGGGGAACGAGCCGCCTGAACCACCATGGAGAGAGCAGGAAGAGCAGCCCTAAAGCAATCCAAAGATAGGCAAGGACGGTAATGATCAGCCGCCATTCCGACGGATGCCAGCGGGCAGCGGCAAGAACAGGGCCGGCGGCCAGCAGAAAAAGTCCGCCGAGAGCGCGCGGGCTAAGCAGTTCATCGAGATATTTAATGCAAAGATAAATCGCAACCGGTGTCAGCCAGTAGAGGTGGACTTTCCATGCATCGAACATACCGAGGTGCATCCGCGAAAGTTCATAAGCGGCCCAGACCAAATCGATGGAGGCCAGAATGCGCCCCGGCCAGATGCTGCGCGGAAATGCAGCCAGTCCGGCGCGGACCCGGGCCGGAACCAGTAATGAAAGCAACCCGACCGACAGAGCAAGCAGACCGATAAGCAAAGAAACAACAGAAAGTTCTGACATTCAATTCTCCCGAACAGTAAAAGATAGGCAGTTTACCTGAAGCGGTGAATGAATTCAAAAGAAAACGCCTCCCGACCGAGCGGAAGGCGTTATCGAAGCAAAACTTAATCTGCTTACTTTTTGAGGCTGGCACGAATGCTGTCGAGCTGGCCGGCGCTTCCAAGAGCCATATTCTTGTGAGTAATGTATTTGGCGTACTCAGCCATGAACACTTTGCCCGGGGGACGCAGATCAAAGTTTTCAGGATTCTTCATGAATTCTTCGCGATGAACACGACACCAGACCAGACGTCCGTCGGTGTCGATATTGATTTTGGTTACACCAAGTTTTGCGGCGGGCAGGAACTGTTTTTCGTCCACGCCTTTGGCTCCGGCCAGCTTACCGCCGGCGGCATTAATGCGTTGAACTTCGTCCTGAGGAACCGAGCTGGAGCCGTGCATGACGAGCGGGAAGCCCGGCAGGCGTTTTTGGATTTCTTCAAGTACGTCGAAGTGCAACCCCTGCGAGCCGCTGAACTTGAACGCGCCGTGTGAGGTGCCGATGGCGCAGGCAAGGCTGTCGCATCCACTGCGTTCGACAAATTCTTTGGCCTGTTCCGGATCGGTCAGCTTGGCGTCGGCTTCACTGACGGATACATGTTCTTCCACGCCGCCAAGCTGGCCGAGTTCAGCCTCAACTACGAGTCCTTTAGCGTGTGCGGCATCCGCGACGCGCTTGGTAATGGTAATGTTTTCATCAAACGACGCATGGCTGGCGTCAATCATAACGGAGCTGTAAAAACCGCTATCGATGCAGTCCATACAGGTCTTTTCGTCGCCGTGGTCAAGATGCACGGCAAAGATGGCATCCGGAAAAATTTCATCAGCTGCGCGCAACATGGCTTCGAGCATACGTTTGTCGGTATAGGAACGGGCACCCTTGGAGAGCTGCACGATGAACGGTGCTTTGCTTTCCATGTTGCCGCGGAACAACCCCATCACCTGTTCGGCATTGTTTATATTGTATGCACCGACGGCATATTTGCCGTAGGCATGTTTAAACAGTTCTTTGGTCGTTACAATCATGGTTATTCTCCCTGCCTTGGTTTGGTTAAATTGAGCGCGAATTTTAGCGAAGACACTCCCGATTACCACCTTAAACTATGTCTTTTTCGAGAATTGCCGCCAACCGGTCTGCCTGTTAGCATATTTGTTATGAGCGCCGATCCCTTTCATCTCAACCGGCCGGTTCATCTTGCCCGCCGTGATGTATTCTACGAAAAAGCGGTCGCGCGCATCCGGATGCTTGCAGAGCAAAAACAAATTACCACACAGTGCCAAATGGCCGAACAGGCGCTGTATCTGCTCCGCGAAGCCCGCCGCCATGCCGAAGCCGCCAATTTATCAGATAAAACCTCTTCGCAAAACCGGCTTTTTGTGAACTTTATGGACACCGTGGTCGATAACACTCAGTCCATCTCCCGCATGCTCCGCCGTCAAATCAGCGCCGATTCTCCGAATAATCCGCTCGACGACTTTATCGGCTCCGGCGGCACCAGTGCAAAAATAAGCGGGCACTACCGCCGTTGCGGGGTGCTGATTCTCAAAGGTCTGCTCAACATCGTGCAACAGGCTGAAAAACCGTTTCGCAACCTGCGTCAGACCAGCATCGCTAAAATGACCTCCGTCGACAAAGCCCGCTACGAAAAGGCATATAAACATTTTGATGAACAAGCCGACAATGAGGCTGAAAAGGCAGCTGGATCCCAGACCTAAGAGCCTGTTCTGGTCGGCCTATCTCGACGGCAATACGAACCTCTCTATAATGACTCTCCGTTTTCATGGTCTCAAACTGGATGGCAAAACGAACCTGAAAAATTACGCTCTCCATTTGATAGCAGCGTAAAACCGGGTTCCCATTGTTTTCCGGGGGTGCAAAAACGAATACCACGGGTTAACTGTTTGATAACCAACGGTATTTGACGGACGAAAGGCGGGGGTAAATGAGCGATTTTTCGGGTGTGTTTCAGGTGTTTGAGCAGCTTTTTGAGGCCAGATATCGTCGCAGATACGATGGTCGGCTTCAGTTGATGGCCTACCAAATCGAAATGCTGCAATCCCGAATCGATACCGACCGAATTTACACACGACCAGAAGAACGGGCGAGACTTACCCGAATCGGAGCAGAGCTTGACCATGATGTCGATGATGTACTGCTTGTGGTTAAACGGGGCACCTACCGAGAGACTGGCTTAGACCGAAAGAAGATGCCAGGCCGAAAAAGCCTGGCCGTCCGGGAACGCCGCAGGTGACTGTAAATCTGGTCATGCAGTTTGCTGTCGAAAACCTTACATGGGGATATGAACGTATTCAGGGTGAATTGATGAAGCTGGGCATCCGCATCGGGGCTACAACCATCAGTGATATTCTCAAACGGGAGGGATACCACCCTATCCCCGACAAAGGCAGTAGTCGCCCTCCGGGCCAATGGCAGCAGTTTATCAGTTCGCACATGGATACGTTGGTTTCGACGGACTTTTTCACCAAACCTGTTCTGACTTGGCGAGGATGGGTTGATGCTTATGTGCTCGTGTTTATCCATCTTGGAAGCCGTCGCGTTTTCATGAGTCCGGCAACATTTAATCCTACGGAGGAGTGGAGCCTTCAACAATCCCGCAATGTGGTCATGCGCTTTGAGGACATGGGCATTAAGGTTCGTTATTTGATCCATGATCGCGACAGCAAATACAGCCAGCGATTTCGAGCGTTCTGGAATAGCGAACAGGTTAAATGCCTTCGGACTCCGGTGCGCTCGCCCAAAGCAAACGGGTACTGCGAATGCTATATTGGGAAGGTTAAGCGAGAGTGCCTGAACCATTTCATCTGCGTGAGTTTGGATCAGCTGGATTACATCAACCGTGAATGGTTGACGTACTACGATGAGCAGAGGCCTCACCAAGGAACCGACATCGGCAATAAGGTTCTCAGGCCGGACTTTTCGCCGACAGCTGAAGGCAATATCAAGCGGGAACAGCGATTGGGCGGGGTCATTTCGTGGTATTACCGCGAGGCTGCCTGACGCTGTCGCAACGGCGATCATCAGAGCACACCTTTCCGTTTCATGTAAACGGCTGGTCCACCGCGCTCTGACGACATAAATCTGGCTTTTTTCTGCTCAAACATCATCATTTCTCATCACTTCCGGTCTTATCCGGGACATCTTTTTCAGCAAAAACTGTCATTTCGCCCTTTATTTTCAGGCAATTTGGCTACCGATTAGTTTCCGGACCCACCACCGGATCGCTTTAGGTTCGATTTATTCCCGCCACCGTGGAACTAAACATCTGGTCGTTACTGTCTAAAAAACGCAATGAAGTTGAGCGGCCAATCCGCTAAGTAAAAGCCGCTCAATCTTCACCCGTTACAACAAGCTAGATATTATGTTTCCCGAGGTTTGCTTTTATTGTCGAACTCCTGCGTTAACAGACCCTAGTTAAAAATAATTCCAGTAACGCTTTTGGCGGGAAGTGTCAGCTCAAACTCCGCCGAGGTGTTCACGGATACCGTGGTATTCGTATTTTTTGCCTGGATCATATCGTTCGCCGAAGAAGGGTCTTCGCTGTACACCTCTCTCGTTATTGATTTTTGACCGGACGACATACCAGTCCATTTCACCGTAACAACGCTTGAATCATCATGCCTGTTTACCAGAAGCAGACTGTTCTTCCCGTCATTATTGAGCATCCCGATTCCATTTACATCATAAAGATATCCGGAATCCTGTTTTGAAGAGACCGTGGTTTTATAATAACCGCCCCATCTCTTCGAGTAATATTTTAAAAAGTTGGCCATGTCATCCCTTGCCCGTGGGTCTCTGTTCCCACTATTATACTTTAACGTAGGCCACCAGTCGTTCATCGATCCCAGAGCATGTATAAACGCTTTTTTAACGTCATTCACCTGAGTATTCAATATGATAAAATCTGCTAAGGAAATGGCTCCGTCCGTCCCTCCTGTTACGTCCCCCTGAGCATCCCTCGACAAACCGTTTTCTGTTATGAAAATTTTCCTGGAAACACCATAGTCAATCATATCGCAATCCAGCGCCAATATTTTCCGCATGGTTTCAAACATCTTGTTCCAAGAGGGATTGTCATAATAGATATGCAGGGCAACACCATAAATTTTGGGACGGATATAATCGTCTTCAAAGAGAGGAAGATGCCAATGCCCTCCCGATCTGGCATCACCGACCCCGTCTGATCTGGTGTGAACAATAAATTTAATACTGCTATCCACCGCCAGCATTGCCTGCATAAACGTGGTCACTCCTTCGGCGTATTCCTGCGGGGAAAACATACAGTCCATCTCATTCCCCAATTCCCAATACTGGATATTATAAGGGTCCGAGCTTCCGTTGTTCACCCGTTCCTGAGCCCAATCCGTACCCCCGTTTGGATTTTGACCGACGGAACAATTGGCATATTCCACCCAATCCGCAGCGTCATTTTCATCCATGGACATCATATTGACAACAATCCATGGAATTCCGTTGTAGGCGGTTTTAACAAGGTTTGTCATATATTCATCAAAGCCGTACTTCGCCTGATAATGAGATGTTGCATTGTGGTAAACATCCGGTCGGCTGGCAACAGGACCGATTGTATTTTTCCAATTGAGATACTGAGACAGCGTACCACCGGGAAACCTGAAGGCTCGGCCCTCCCCGCCACTGGTATAGGAATTGTTCAAATGATTTTTTAATTCATCAAATATCTTAAGATTAACCGTATCATAAAGTTTATACTGGTCATAATTAAAAAGTCCTCTTTGAAACTGCATTATATTATTATTGTAGCCATGATCCAGACGGCTGCTTCTGATGGTGATGGATGGATCAATTGTAATATAATTGGCAGTGTTGCTGTCAGGAACCAGTGAAGTATAAATAAGAATCAGCTGCGGCTCCAGACCCGCCCCCCGCTCAAAGGAAAAGATTTTATTCTGATCGCCCCATGTCAAATCAGCCAGTTCCAGCCTGAAAGAGGTGATCCCGTCCGTCAAATCGCCTTCCAATCGATATTGTGTTTCGGCTTCATACCAAGCGCCGACCGCATCACTGCCTTTTATAACATAACCGTTTTCTACCCATGCCGCTATAGTAGCATTATAAGATAAGTCTTCGTATTGACTTTTGTCAATGGACGCTGTGTTATCTGTTTTTGAATGTTTTATTATAACATTTTCTTCATCGACTCCTGCTTTCGACCGCAAATGTATTCTAAATCTGGCGGATATCAGTCTTTTCCCTGAGGGTGTCGAAGGTACGGCAAATTTTACAATCGTTTTCTCCATTCTCGGGCCGGGCGAATTTTCTCTTTTACCTAAAAAGGTATAGTCTCCGCCTGCATAGGCCCCATCTCCATCCTGATCAGCATCGGTATCCCAAACAAATCCCAAAACAGTGGGGTTGAGAATTTTCACTTCTGAGTGACTATCTATCGTGAAATCGGAAAAAACCGATCCGAAAAGGAAACAACTCAAACAGATGACCTTCGCCTTTGTAATCATACAAACCGCCCTTTCTATGTTGAATACAGAAGATAGCATGTTTTTTGTATTGATACAACTATATTTTCAATAAATATTTTGTGTTTTTATAGACAAATTTTACTATTTTTGTATTGACACAAATCACCTGACGGTCAGAAGGGAAGCGTGACCCGCCCCCATGGACTGGACAGGTTCTAATGAGAGTCCAGCACGGTTAGTTTTTCTTTCATTGGATGCTTTGCATCCCAGTCCTCTCCCCCTAGGGGGAGACGCGCCGCGAACTCCGCAG
>Ga0172380_10008246_pt1 | contig 11460 bp, 7 predicted proteins | sample Leawe162metaG_FD_119747 | JGI IMG/M metagenome (GOLD analysis project Ga0172380, IMG submission 119747) | Leachate microbial communities from a municipal landfill in Southern Ontario, Canada - Leachate well 162 metaG | ecosystem: Engineered > Solid waste > Landfill > Unclassified | place... | reverse complement strand
TCCTTGTCGTATTTGACCAGCCCGTTGTAGATCTGCCCTGCCACTGAAAAGGAAGCGGCATCCGATGCCAGTATCGGGATCAGGGTGGAGGCCTCGCCGATGGTCCCTTCGACAATGGCATCACCATAAGCGGGCTTGCTGTCTCTGGCCTCGGAAACCTTTGGTATGGGAGCGGATTGGTTACAAGCGGAAAGGGTCAGGGCCGGGACAACGACTAGCAGCAGCATTAACCAACGGGCTGCGCTCATCTCTCCCCATGCTCCCCTTTGACTCTGCGGATCTTGTCGATCAATTCCTTGCGGTCAGGGTCTATATCCAAAGCCTTTTTATAGATTTTCAATGCCTTCTTGATTTCGTGGCGGGCCAGATAGGCATCCCCCAGATGTTCGGCAATGGTTGAATCATCATCAATCAGGTCCGCAGCTTCTTCCAGGTACTTGATCGCCTCGTCGTATTTCTTCATCTTGTAGTAGACCCAGCCGAGGCTGTCCATGAAAAACCCGTCGTTGGGGCGTAACTCGACGGCCTGTTTCAGGTAGCCCAGAGCGTCATCCAGGTTGATTCCCATTTCCGCATAAGTGTAGCCCAGAAAATTGAGCGCCTGCACATCCTTGGGATTGAGGCTGAGCACCTTTTTCATTTTTTCGATGGATTCCTGTTTCTTGCCGAGCTTGTCATAGAGCACGCCAAGCCGGAATTGCAGCCGCGGGTCTGAAGCAAAGCGGCTTTCCGTACCCAGAAGCAACGTCAGGCCGGCCTCGGGCTTGTCGGAGGCTTCATACAGGGCCGAGAGATTGAGGTAGAGTTCCAGTTGCTCGGGATTGGCGGCAATCGCACTCTTCAGGATATCCACGGCTCGGTTCACTTCGCCTTTTTCCTTGAGAATAAAGGCGATGTGGCCGATCGCATCGACATACGCCTGCGAGCCCTGCGGAATCTTGGAAAACTCGGCATAGGCGCGATCGTTATCACCCTTTTCCTCATAGGCAATAGCCAGGTAAAGCCTTATCTGATCGGCAGTCGGATCCTTCTCCAGCATACCGGAGAAGACTTTGATGGCATCGTCGTACTGCTCCAGTTCAAGGTGGATCAGTCCTATCTTGCGCAGAGTCTCCTGCCCCCCGAGACCGGATTGCACCGCAAGATCAAGGTATTCAAGCGCATCTTCGTATCGGCGCTGCTGAATGAGGATCTGTATGAGATGTTGCAGTATCGGCGCCATGTTTTCATTCTCATCCAAAAGGCGGCTATATATCTCTATGGCCTGGGAATAATCGCCAAGGGCCTCGTAGGTGGCAGCCATGTCAATGGATGCCTGGGCAAAATCCGGGCGCAGCTCCAGGGCTTTTTTGAAATATCCGACCGCATCCCGGTACAGCTTCATCTGGCTGTAGGTGCGGCCGAGATAATAATATCCCAGGACAGAATCACTATTCTGTTTCACCAGGCTCTTGAGGGTGTTGACCGCCTCCTCGTATTCAAAGAGTTTCATCAGCGAAATGGCAAGTTGCAGGTAGGCATCTTCCTTGGTGGGATCCAGCTTTACCGCCTCGCGCAGATAGTTGACGGCTTCCTTGTCTTTTCCGGCCGATGCCATGATGGAACCTGCCACCAGGTAAGGTTCCCTGTAGGACGGGTCCAGCTTGATGGCCTTATCCACGTATTCCATTGCCTCCTGAACCTGCCCGATCTTCAGCTTGATCTTGGCCATGGCGGTCTGGAGAAAGGCAGAAGACGGATCAAGCTCGAGAGCATCGCGCAACAGGCTCAGGGCAGAAGGATAATCGCCTTCGATGTTCGCCAGGTGGGCGCGGGAATAGAGATAATCGGCCCGGGATCGGTTGTCGCGGTCCAGCGGAGATGAGAGGTGAGAGAGAGAAGTCGTGCTGCCCGTGGTGGCACACGCCGGGAGAGTAAGGACGCAAAAGAGCATAATCGGGATAAATCGCATCGGTAAGTCAATCCGCATAAATTCAGTAGTAAATAACTATTAAAAGCTACCATGAAACAATACCTTCGTCAAACGATTAGACGTTCAAAAACTTGCGGATAAAAAGGTTTGATGATACTCTACAGCTGCAAAACCGAGGCGGCGATATGATACGTACCATCCTAAAATCATTATTAAAAACCGAGGCCTATCCAGAAGCTACCCACTCCGTAAAGCTCTTGCAGACACATGTCTCATGGATTTTCCTGACCGACAGTCACGCCTATAAGGTAAAAAAACCCGTCAATTTCGGTTTTCTCAATTTCTCAACCATAGATCGCCGCCGTTTTTACTGCAATGAAGAGGTCCGCCTCAACCGCCGGCTTTGCCCGGATACCTACGAAGGGGTGGTGGAGCTGCGCGAAACCCCCGAAGGTGCCGCTTTCCACGGTAATGGCCGGATCATCGATTATGCCGTCAGGATGAAGCGCCTTCCGGCCGAGCGGATGCTGGACCAGCTGGTGGAAAAGAACCTGGTATCGGCAGACGACTTTCGCGGGGTAGCCCGCGTCATAGCGGACTTTCACCACAACGCGGCAACATCGGCGGCCATCTCCGAATTCGGCCGCCTGGACCGGATCATGTTCAACTGGCATGAAAACTTTGACCAGATGAAACCTTTTGAAGGCATGACACTGTCGGCAAAAGAGCTGGACCTGATCAGGGATTGGTGCACCTCGTTCGCAAAAAATAACGTCGAGCTGTTCAATCGCAGGTTTGAAGAGGGGTTCATCCGCGAATGCGACGGCGATATACACCTGGAAAACATCTGCCTGATCGACCACAAGGTCTGTATCTTCGACTGCATCGAGTTCAACGAACGTTTCCGCTATTGCGACACAACCGCGGATGTCGCCTTCCTGCTGATGGACCTGGATTTCCATGGCCGCCATGACCTGGCCGATGAAGTTGTCAAGACCTACCTGGATGAATCCGGCGACACCGGTATGATGGCCCTGATTGATTTTTACAAACTGTATCGGGCCTTTATTCGCGGCAAGGTAGTGAGCCTCCTCCTGAACGATGGCGGCATCAACCAGCAGGAGCGCGAGGCTGCCAGATCCAAGGCCATCAGATATTTCCGGCTGGCGCGCGGCTATATCGAGCGCCACAGGCTGCGACCGACATTATTCATCACCTGCGGCTTGATGGGCAGCGGCAAAAGTACGCTGGCAGGTCAACTTTCCTTTGAGCTGGGCATTAATATGTTCCAGTCCGATGCCGTCCGCAAGCGCTTGGCCGGGATTCCGGCCGGCACGCCCGCTCCTGAGGCCTATAGCGAAGGATTATACAGCGCCACAGCCAGCGACGCCACCTATGCGGAACTGCTGCGCCTGGCAGAGATCGAACTCGCGGCCGGACATTCCGTGATCATCGACGCCACCTTCAAACAAAAGGAAGAGCGCAACCATTGCTCGGCGCTGGCAGAGCGATACGGAGCAACATTCGTTATCCTGCATGTCTGCTGCAGCGAGCCGGAAAATCTCCGCAGATTGTCGGAAAGAGCCTCTGCGGGATCTTCACTTTCCGATGGCCGTCCGGAACTGCTTAAACAGCAGCAAGAGGAGTTTGAGCCCCCTGACAACGAGGAAGGCCTGGTCATTGCCCTGACCTCTTCCGGCACGACTGCCGCCCTTGCCAACGAGATCTACGGGAGGCTTGCCTGACATGCTCAAGCGTCTGCGTCACAAGCTTCTGCATCATCTGCAACTGCCCGAATCCTGGCTGATCTTCTTCATCATGGGCATCATCATGATGAACTTCCCCTTTATGAGCATATTCAACAAGCCTGAAACCATCTTCGGTTTCCCGCTCCTTTTCCTGTATTTCTTCCTGGGCTGGCCAATCTCGATCTTCGTCATATACCTGTTCACCCTTACTGTCGGCAATACCGACGACAAGCATCAGGAGCCGCGTTAGCCGTGAAATCCGGGTTAGTTCTAATCACGCTCATATCGCTGGCCTACACGCTGCTGATCTTCGCGGTCGCCCTGTTTGCCCATCACCGCAAGGAAATCGGCCGAAGCGTCATAGCCAATCCTTATGTCTATTCGCTCACCATTGCCGTCTACTGCACCACCTGGACGTTCTACGGCAGCGTCGGCAGGTCGGCCACCATCGGCATCGATTTTCTGATGATCTATCTCGGTCCGTCGCTGACCGCATTTTCCTGGTTTTTTCTGTTGCGGCGCATCATTCAGATCAGCAAAGAAAACAACATTACCTCCATTGCCGACTTCATCAGCCTGCGGTACGGCAAATCTCTCTGGTTGGGCGCCTTGGTAACTATTATCGCCATCCTCGGCATAATGCCCTATATCGCATTGCAAATTAAAGCGGTTTCAACCAGTTTCTATCTGATCAGCGGCTTACGGGCCGAAAGCATTCATATTCCCCAGATCGATGCCGAACTGGTGCTTCCCATAGGCCTGCTGCTGACCATGATCCTGTCGCTGTTCAGCGTCATGTTCGGCGCCCGCAAGCTGGTGTCGTCGGAACGCCACGAAGGCCTCATGGCGGCCGTGGCGTTCGAATCGCTGGTAAAATTGATAAGCATGCTGGCTGTGGGGATTTTTGTCACCTACTACCTTTTCAATGGCTTTACCGACATTTTCTCCCGCTTCCGCAAATTCGATCCCGAGCTTTTCTCCCGCTTGTTCACCCTAGGCACGAACAGCAGTGATCTGGAGTATATTCCATCCTTTACCATGCTGTTCATGTCCATGAGCGCAATCATGCTGCTGCCGCGGCAATTCCACGTCATGGTGATCGAAAACTCCGATGAGCGCCACATAACCAAGGCCATGTGGCTATTTCCGGCCTACATGTTCCTGATCAACCTCTTTGTCATGCCGATCGCGCTGGGCGGAATCCTGATCTCGGGAAGCAGCATCGGCGCCGATTTTTTCGTCCTCAGCATTCCGCTTGACACCGGCCACGACGTAATCGCCATTATCGCCTTCCTGGGTGGGCTTTCGGCGGCGGCAGGCATGGTAATGGTGGAGTCGGTAGCAATATCCACCATGCTTCTGAATCATATCTTCATGCCGATCATCGTACGTTTCACGCCCCAGGCATGGTTTCCCGACCTGTTGATAAACCTCAAACGAATGGGCATTTTCCTGGTGATTTTCCTGGGGTATTTTTACTACCGGATCGTAGGGGAATCCTTCATGCTGGTGAACATGGGGATGATTTCCTTTTCGGCTGCCTCACAGTTCCTGCCGGCCATGCTGGGAGGGCTCTACTGGCGGCGCGGCAACAAGGCCGGGGCAATAACCGGTATCCTGCTGGGTTCAGTGACCTGGTTCTACACGCTGCTGATCCCGTCTTTCATCCGCTCGGGATGGATCAGCGCTCACCTGTTCAAAGACGGGCCATTCGGCATCAAACTGCTTAAACCCACCGAGCTTTTCGGCATGAGCGGCATGGACATATGGAGTCATTCGCTGTTCTGGAGCATGCTTTTCAACATCAGCGGCTACATAATCTGCGCCATCGTGATCAAACAGAACGAACGCGAACGGGATCAGCTCCGCAAATTCATGGGGACATACGAATCGGATCGCGGCATCCGGCATTCCGAGACCAAACGCCTGTCCAAGCCGGTCACCATCACAAAATTCGTCAACCTGATGGCAAAATTCATCGGCGAAGCCGATGCCCACCAGGCAATCTTCAACTATATCGGCGACAGGGAGATCGATGCCAGCGGCAATGTTTCCGAATTCGAGCTTCCCAACCTGAAACGATTCACTGAAAAGACACTTGCCGGGTCCGTGGGCGCGGCAGCTGCCGGCGCCATCGTGGACAGCTTCCTGTCCGACATGGGTTCACGCATGGAATCGGTTTACGATATTTTCAGCACGGTCAGAACCTCACTGGATCAGAGCCGCGAAGCGCTTTACGTACGCCTGAAGGCATCGGAGATCATCAACCGTACCCTCGACCTGCAGATCATCATGGATGACCTGCTGCTGCTTCTCCTCAAAGAATTCAAACTGGATGTAGCCATCATCCAGATCTGCAGCACGGACGGCACCCTTGTCGCCAGGAGCTACCAGGGCAGCAACCGCAAACCGATCAACCAGAGACACTGGTTCATGGAGAGCAGCCCCTATTACGAGATGACGTTGCAGGATTGCAAGGCCCATTTTGTCAACGACACCAAGCTGGCCGGCGCCACCGTGGATTTCGGCCTGACCATTGCGGAAGGCATCGTATCGTGCGCCTATATCCCGATCCTGCGTGAAGGCGAACCTGCCATAGGGGTCATGTCGGTTTTTTCCAAGTCGTTCACAGGGCTCTTCACCGAAGAATTCATCAGCCTGCTTGCCAGCCTGACCGGCCAGCTTGCCCAGGCAATCACCATTGTCCGGGAGATGGAGGCCAAGGAACGGGAACGTTCGGAAAAGGAAACCGCCCAGTTGCAGCACGCCAGGGTTTTGCGGGACATGGAGATCGCGCAGCAGATCCAGATTTCGCTCCTGCCCGACAGCGCCCCGCAACTTTCCGGCATAGAATTGGGAGGCAGGTGCATCTCGGCTGCCCACGTGGGGGGCGATTACTACGACTTTTTCCAGTACGATGAAAATACAGTGGACATGCTGATCGCCGACGTTTCCGGCCACAGCGTCGGCGCGGCCCTGATCATGTCCGAGGTACGCACCCTGTTGCGCGCCCAGGTGACTTCCGGCCTCAATGTCAGCGCCATCCTGCATACCCTCAACAACCAGCTTTATGAAGATCTCACCCGTGCCGAATTGTTCATTACCATGTTCTATGCAAAATACAATTCAGCCACCGGGCGGCTCTCCTTTGCCAATGCCGGTCACAATCACCCGATCATCAGGCGGACCAACGAAGCGGCATGCATTGAGCTGGATGCGGAAGGGCTTATTCTGGGCGTAAAAAAATCCGTGGTTTTTGAAGAGCGGGTTGTCGAGTTGCAAAAAGGCGACATTGTGCTTTTCTATACTGATGGTCTGAATGAGGCTATGAATCCGGATGGTGCCATGTTCGGGACCTTCCGGATCTGCAACATGATCGGGAGCGTTGCTCATTTGCCGGCCAGGGAGATAGTCGATTCATTCTATAACGCGGTGACCGAATTTATCGGTTCCAATACCTTGCAGGACGACATCTCGATGGTGGTACTCAAAATTCTCTGAACAGAAAGGTAGACAACAATGGATTTGAAAACAGAAGCAAACGGTAAGCTGATGGTGATATTTGTGCGGGAAGAGCGGCTGGATGCCCACAATTCCGAAGAGCTGAAGGCCGAGATGAACCGCCTCTTTGAAACTGGCACAAAGGACATTCTGATTGATCTGAAAGAAGTACGGTTCATTGACAGCTCCGGACTTGGCGTGCTGGTCTCGGGTTTCAAAAACGCCTCGACCCGTCAGGGAAGCCTCAGGCTGTGCGGGCTTCAGAACCAGGTCAGATCCATGTTCGAGCTGACTCGCCTGCACCGGGTATTCGACATCTTCCAGACCGTGGATGAAGCGCTGGAAAGCTATTAAGCAAGAAGTTTTCCCCTGCGCTTCCCAAGCAGAAATCAAATCGTTAACGCACTTGCCCTTGTGTAACAGGGTTAGGCACTTATCACCCCATCTTGCGAGGGAAACATGAAGAACAGAATCGAGGTAGAAATAAAGGTTCCCAATCAGACACGCTACCTGAGCCTGATCGGCAAGATCGGTGAGGACATGGCACGGGAACTGGTCAGTTTTTGTGGCGACCGGGAGGCGCTGGCTCACCACCTTAATGTGGTATTGACCGAGGCCATGGTCAATGCCATCAAGCATGCCAATGCCGCTGATCCTGACAAGGTGGTGCAGATCAGGATCAGCATCTCCAACAAGATGCTTGCCATAAAGGTCTTTGACAGCGGCCAGGGCTTTGACCTCAACGCTATCCCGGACCCGGTTTTCGAAGCGGACCAGCTAGAGGAAAAGGGCCGCGGCATCTTTATCATCAGGTCATTGATGGATTCGGTGGTGTACAGGAAAATAGGCAGCGGAAATGTACTGGAGATGAAGAAGGCGCTTCATTAAACAGGTTCGGGCAGCACTCCCCATATCTGTAATTCTTTCAGTGTATTTGCCAGCATTACATCAATTTTTGCTTCAACTTCAGGAGTAAGCTCCACTCCCATTTCAATACTGCCCGGCTGTAGCCGATCAGCACGATTTCTTTCGGGACAGTACCGATCAACCGGGCAACGGCCAACAGACCCTTCATCCCCATCTGATGCAGTGAAATCCTGTTCTCCAACACCTGGGGAATTTCCTCCCCGGACAGCCGCACACAGATACCGGCACCCTGCCCGGTTTCTACCGCATCCACCATAAGCAGCCGCTCCCCCCCTCCCAACCGGGGCAGGATATCCAACCCCAATGTCCCGCCATCCATAATCTCCACATGTTCAGGCATCAGGTATTCGCTCTGGAGCTTCTGAACAACCCGCACCTCAGGCACCTGATGGGTCATGAACAGGTAGTAGCGGAACATATCCCGCAGCTTTTCACGCCCCTTAACCGTTTTCATGGGGAAAAATTCCCGCCAGCCGGCATAACGATTGCCGATAAAGGCCCAGATAATCCTGGAGGCAACACTAGCAGCAGATCGGATTAAAGCAATTGAACATGCGATTATATAGAAACATTGTTTTATGCAAACCACCAAGCGCCACTATGCAATGGTCTGATTTTCAAGGGAATGTTTCTCGTATCAACAAGGTCCGCCTAATATTAATTTAATATAACCAGTGATAATCATTTCTATTATTACGGACGATTACTATGGTATAAATATTTCTGACTACATTTTGATATAATAATTAAACTATCTTCCTAAGCTATTTCTTTCAAAACAGCACTTCACTTTCTAAACGGATTTATCTTGCTGTTCCCATTGTTCGGCATGCTTCTTTTTAAAACCTTAACCGACAGGAGGTTGTAATGAATTGGTTTTATAATCTGAGACTTGGCGCGAAGTTGATGACCGGTTTTATCTTGGTGGCAATCATAGCCGCACTGATCGGTTTCATCGGAATCAGGGAGATCAAGCTGATTAACACAGCCGACACCAAACTCTATGAAAAACTGACTGTTCCCCTGGGAGAAATAGGCGAGGCGTCCACCGCTTTTCAGCGGATGCGCTGCAATCTGCTGGAGATGACGGATGCTTCGCCAACAGAGAAGCGCGGGCTTGAAAAACGGGTTGCAGACCGGCAGGCAGACATTACCAAACTTCTCGCAAGTTTCGAAAAAACCCTGGTTACCGAAGAGGGCAGGAACCGGATGGTAGATCTCAAGGCGGCAATCGAGCGGTTCGAGAACAAGGTAAAACAATACGAGTCGCTGCTCGATACCGAAAAAAAGGAAGCGGCGTCGGATCTATGGAAAGGGTCGCTGGAAACCGAACGAAAAACAATTCAGGGTCAGTTTGACTGGATGTTCAATGCCAAGGTCAAAATCGCCAAGGAAACTTCCAACGATAATATTGCCATCGCCAGCAGCTCTACGCGGATCATGCTCATCATGATGGCCATCGGCGTATTGCTGGCAGTTGGCCTTGGAATCTTCATCAGACGTATTGTATTGGGACAATTGGGAGGGGACCCGGCGGAAGTGGGGGAAATTGCCAAGGGTGTCGCGGCAGGCGACATGTCGGTAACTATCGACATGACCGGGAAAAAGGATGATTCCGTGATGGCTGCCATGCAGAAAATGATGGCCTCGATCAAGGCCCTGGTTTCCGATACGGCAATGTTGTCGGATGCCGCCATAGCCGGCAAGCTGGCCACCCGCGCCGATGCCGGCAAGCACCAGGGTGAGTTTCAAAAGGTCGTAACTGGCATTAATGACACCCTGGACGCTGTCATCGGCCCCTTGAACGTTGCCGCCGAATACGTGGATCGCATCAGCAAAGGCGATATCCCTCCCAAGATCACTGAAAAATATAATGGCGATTTCAATGAGATAAAAAACAACCTCAACACCTGTATCGAAGCCATCCAGGCCCTGGCAAGCGATACCGAAATGCTGGTAAATGCCGCTGTCGAGGGTAAACTGCACACCCGTGCCGATGCTTCACCCCACCAAGGCGACTTCAAAAAAATCGTGGGTGGGGTAAATGCCACCATAAACAGACTGGTCGGTCTGCTGGATGTCATGCCAACGCCGGCCATGGTTATCGACAATGATTTCAATGTGCTGTACATGAACGAACTTGGCGCCAGGGTCGGCGGCAAGAGTCAGTCGCAAGTTACCGGCACCAAATGTTACGACCATTTCAAGACATCCGACTGCAAGACGCAAAAATGCGCCTGCTACAATGCAATTACTACCGGACAGGTTTCAAACAGCGAAACCGATGCCCATCCGGCGATCGGCGTTGACCTGGATATCGCCTATAGTGGAGTACCGATAAAAGACCATACCGGAAAGGTGATTGGCGCCTTTGAAATCGTTACCGATCAAACCGCCATCAAAACGGCTGCCAGGGCAGCGCAAAAAATTGCCGATTACCAGAACAAGGAAACGGCCAAAGTCGTGGACGGCCTGTCCAGGCTGGCCCAGGGAGATACGAGTGTGTCCCTGAGCACTGCTGACGCCGACAGCGATACCCAGGCGACAAAGCAGACGTTCGACACGATCTCCGGCGCCATTAACGCCTGCATCAATGCCATTGATTCGCTGGTTATCGACGCCAACATGTTGGCGGAAGCCGCGGTTCAAGGCAAACTTGCCACCCGTGCCGATTCGGCCAGACACAAAGGTGATTTCGCCAAGATAGTGGAAGGGGTCAATGCCACACTTGACGCGGTCATTGGTCCATTGAACATGGCCGCAGTATATGTTGACCGCATCTCCAAGGGCGATATCCCACCCAGGATCACCGACAACTACAGCGGTGATTTCAATGCCATCAAGGATAACCTCAACATACTGATCGAAGCAACCAACAGCATTACCGCAAATGCCAAGGAAGTGGCAAACGGCAATCTTATGATTCAACTAAAAAAACGCTGCGATGAAGACGAGCTGATGGAAGCCCTCCAGAACATGGTCAACAAACTCAAGGACATTGTCCGTGAAGTCCAGTCAGCTGCCGAAAATGTCGCCACCGGCAGCCAGGAACTGTCCGCCAGCGCCCAGCAGATGTCGCAGGGCGCCACCGAGCAAGCGGCCAGCGCGGAAGAGATATCCTCATCCATGGAAGAAATGTCCGCCACAATCAAGCAAAACGCCGACAACTCGGTCCAGACCGAAAAGATCGCCATCAAGAGTGCCGCCGATGCCAAAGAGGGGGGCAAGGCGGTATCCGAAACCGTGACCGCCATGAAGGAGATTGCCACCAAGATCAACATCATCGAGGACATTGCACGCCAGACCAACCTGCTGGCATTGAACGCAGCCATTGAGGCGGCACGCGCCGGCGAGCACGGCAAGGGATTCGCG
>Ga0172380_10008245_pt1 | contig 11462 bp, 16 predicted proteins | sample Leawe162metaG_FD_119747 | JGI IMG/M metagenome (GOLD analysis project Ga0172380, IMG submission 119747) | Leachate microbial communities from a municipal landfill in Southern Ontario, Canada - Leachate well 162 metaG | ecosystem: Engineered > Solid waste > Landfill > Unclassified | place... | reverse complement strand
TTCACGACTCAAGGGTACGTTCCTATGTATTACTAACCAATTTGCCGAGGGTCTAAACCCTCTCGACTTGCATGCCTTAGACACGCCGCCAGCGTTCATCCTGAGCCAGGATCAAACTCTCAAAAAATGAATAAATAAGTTTTACCCCATTTATTCTTTGTTGAAAAGAAAATAAATTTTCTTAATTTTGAAATAGACTCTATTTGTTTGTCCGATTAATAAATTAACCAGACGAGGACTAATCGCAAAAAATTGTGATTATATGTCTCTCTAAATTAAAAGGTAGAAATTTAGAGAAACTATGCAATTGTTAAAGTCCTTGTCTTTTATACTTTTTGAATGAACCCCGTAAACTCGCACGGGGCAAGCAAAAAAACACATCTTCGCGCGCAATACTAATTACACACAAAGATGTATCTTTGTTTCATTCAGTGTTTTAAAAGATTTTCTAGAGTTTATTTAATTGCCTTTTTGGAATTAAAGATTAAATGTAACTCGTATGTCCCATTGTAGCAAACTACAAAATGTTGTCAAGGGCTTATTTTTAGGCTCTTGCCAAGACCGCATTTTCCAGCTTAATCAGGCGTTTTTCGTGATTACCAACAACTTCTTCATTGGCTTTTTTATCCAATTTGGTATTAACTTCTTTTACCTCGCTCTCTATATTAGTCAATCGAGCCTTTACTTCATCCATGTCTTCCACCAATAAATCAACCTTAGTATCTGTGACTTTTTGCCCTTCAATAATCGCATCAATCTTACCCTCCAAACGTTCCAGCAAAATAGTTTCGTAATTTTTATTTTCTTCATTCATAGACCTATTTTACCATGTCAAATTTTCTCGTCAACCATCTCAATTTCCACCTCATTATTCTTGCAAATTTTAGCATATTCATAAAAACTTTTCCGCGGATGGCGTTCCATTGTTTCGTAGTCCATTTCCACTAGCCCAAAACGCGGAACATAGGCGCTCAGCCATTCATAGTTATCCAGTAGCGACCAATAATTGTAGCCTGCGATCGGAATCCCACTTTCAATCGCTTTCGCCACTTCCGCCAGATGAATTTTTATAAAATCAATCCTGCCGTCATCCTCAATGCCCGAATCGGTCGGCGTTCCATTTTCTATGATGTAAATCGGTTTTTCAAATTTGCGATAAGCCTCTTCCAGCACTAACCGCATTCCTTTGGCATAAGTCACCCAGCGCAGCGGATTCGACGGATCTTCTTCGATCCGGAATCCCAGATAGGAATGATTTTTAGGATCAAAAACTATTTTTCCCAAACGATAATAATCCACTCCGACATAATCCTGGAGATCCTTGATCCGATTTCCAAAAAGATCGATCCGATACCAGCGGGAAATCCGATTGGCTATTTTTTCAATAGGACCCAAGCCGTCAACTTCGTACCAATTATACAAATAGCTTATCCCCACTTGGGCGTTGGCATATCGGCTATGGATGATCCGATAAGTTTCCCGATAAGCCGTCGCCATATTGTTCAGCGCCCGCCAGAACTTCCATGGATTTTTGGAACCGGGCGGGAATTCGCCAGTCAAAAACCCCATTCCGAGCGGCACCATCGGCTCGTTGAGGACGACATAAACATCGATCAAATCACCCAGCTCATCTACGATTTTTTGCGCGTAGCGGCTGAAAATTCCCACCGCCGCTTTTTTGTGCCAACCATATTTCTCTTGGAACCAAATGGGGCTGGTCCAATGCCACAGAGTTAGCATTACTTTGATGTCGCGACTTTTCAGATCTGCCAAAATTTGACGATAATGTTCAATGGCCTCACTCGAAAATTCTCCCTCTTTCGGCTCGATCCTTGACCATTCGAGCGACAAACGAAAAACACCCACGCCCAATTCGCAAAGTAGTGCATGATCACTTTCATATCTGTTCCAATAATCGCACGCCTGACCGGAAAGGTCTTTTGTCTTCCCTTGTTGTTCCCACTCCCACCAATCCGAGTTGACATTGTCTCCCTCGATCTGATAGGAAGACGTCGCCGCCCCCCACAAAAAGTTTTTCGGAAATTTTAAGTTTTGTTTTGACATTTCAAATATTCCCTCTCCCCCTGTACTCAGGGGGAGATGCCCGTAGGGCAGAGGAGGTTACAGCTGAGGCGGGGTGACACCATCTGGCAGGTTGGTCGGCATACCCTTTGGCAAGTCAGTCATATTCGGAATGTTCTTCTGAAGATTTTTCATCATTTCACATTGATCGGTGAACTTGATATCGGAAGGAACAGTGAAATCACCGCCAGTACTAGGTTCGCATTTCACGTCCAGCGCATTGTCAAAAGTTTTTGCCGGATCAGTCGACTGAGGTGTCGGCGCATTGTCGTTCTGGCTCTTGGGCGCTTTGGCCGCCAATTCTTCCGAGCAAGCCGTCGCCATTTTCATACCGGTCTTTTGTCCCTCGCTCCAAGAATACATCGCCGTCTCGTCAAAAACCATATGTTGGACGATTCCCGCCACATTCGTCGTACCGGCATATTTTTTCCCATCCACGTACATCGTTGAAACGATATCTCCGCCCTCTTTATTCTTGATAGTATAGCTGCACTTCATCGCCTTGCCCGATGCCATCGCATCTTTGATGGAAGTTATCGCATCGCTCAGTGTGCCCTTCTCTTCCGTTTTTGTCGCCCCAGTATTGTCCGCCCCGGTGTCAGTTGCTTTTTGCGCCGCTTTGTTCCCACAGCCTGCCAGAAGCAGAACGCCCGCCGCCAACGCGGCAATTTTGATTGTTTTCATTTTATTTTTATTAAAAATTACTTAGTTTTTAATTCCTCTCCCCCTGTACTCAGGGGGAGATGCCCGTAGGGCAGAAGGGGTTAAGACCTGGAAATCCTTTCCATCTCCCCCGGCATCCATTTTCTGAGCACTTCCGGAATGACGATTGATCCATCTTCCTGCTGGAAATTTTCCAAAATGGCGATGAGCGGCCGCACTGACGGCAAAGCGGTATTGTTCAAAAGATAGGCAAATTTTTTGTCACCCTCGGTGTTTTTGTATTTCACGTTCAGGCGCCGCGCTTGCCAATCCAAAAAGTTGGAAGCCGAACCGGTTTCGCCCCAACGGTTGAGGCCGGGCATCCAAGCCTCCAAGTCGAAAGCACGATATTTACCAGCCGACATGTCGCCCGTACAAATTTGCAATTTACGATATGGCAAGCCTAATTCTTGATGCATCTCTTCTGAAATACCGATCATCTCTTCTTGCAATCTTGTAGCTTCTTCGACATCCGATTTGGACACCACCACCTGTTCCACTTTGAAAAATTCATGCACACGATATAAGCCTTTATTATCTTTGCCATAATCCCCAATCTCACTGCGATAACACGGCGAAAAACCACACACTTTGATCGGCAGTTTCGCTTCGTCCAGCACTGTATCAGAAAAATAAGCCAAGAGCGATGGCTCGGCTGTGCCTACCAAAAATTTCTTTTCTTTGGAATCAGCCCCGTCCATTTCCTTGTCCCGCGTAGCGATCTGATAGATGTTATCCGACGCGCTGTCATAATCCGTGCCTTTGAAATACCCACTGCCAAACAGCGCAAAACCCTTGATGAGTGTCGGCGGAATGATCGGCGCATAACCCTTTTCCACCATCTTATTCAAGGCGTACATCATCAGTGCCATCACGAGCAGCGTGCCTTCATTTTTCAAATAATACCCGCGGTAACCTGAAACTTTGGAACCTTTTTCAAAATCTATGATGTCCAAGGCTTCAGCCAGTTCGATATGGGTTTTGGGCGTAAAAGCAAACTTGGGCATTTCGCCTTTCTGATAGACTTCCACGTTCCCACTGTCATCGCTGCCAACAGGCGTGTCCTCCGACGGAATGGTCGGCACCAGCACCATTAAGCTCTCGAATTGTTTTTCAATTTCATCATATTCCGGTTCAACTTTGGCCAATTTTTCTTTCACGACTGAGCCTTGAGCAATAATATCTTTTCGCTCTGCGTCATTCGCCGACTTCATTCGATTGTTCAAAGCATTTTTTTCCGCTTTCAATTTTTCAATTTCCTGGATGGCCGCCACTCTTTTCTCGTCCACTGCCAAAAGCGCCGCCAAATCCAAGTCAATATTTTTATTCTTAATCGCGGCCTTAATCCCGTCCGCATTCTCACGGATAAATTTGATGTCTAACATAATGAAAAGTGTTCATTTTTTACTATTTTTACTATAACATAAGGCTTAAAATAAAAAAAGAGGCCGGCAGGGAGTATTCCCAACCGGCTCGAAAAGAAACTTGCATAATGCATCTCTACGAAAAATTCAGGCAGCTATTGCCAATCTGGCAAAATCCCACTCGATATATTGCCGCCAACCATCACCATATTCTTCTTCAATAATATCCAGAGCTTGTTCAAGGGTAATATTATGCTCTCCGCGCAACTTTACGATTTTTGCGTAGATATCCCCTCTTATGGTGGCAAACTCTAAAGCGCCCGCTCCTAGCGACAGCTTTATTGATTCAACTGTACACGCGTTCTTCATTTCGTTCTCCTTGTCGAATTTTTTCATTCCTTTCCTCCTCCCGCAATTTCATTTCGGCATCGATGCACCCCTGAATGATTGCAGCAGGAACGTTTTTTCTTTCAGCCGATTCCTCGATCGCATGTGGGAGAATCATGTCATACTGAGTGTCAACTATGACACTCGCCAGTGCCGATCGCACCTTCTCGGCTTCCCTCAATGCAGCATTGATCTTGGCCAACTCAAGCCTGACTCTTGTCAATTCAGCCTTGGTTTTATTCAGCTTCGTCTCCGCTTTAATTCTCCCTGCAGCATCGGATAACACGTCTTCTGCCATAATCCCACCTCATTGGTTTCTAAAAATGTTAAGCAACGAGCCTCCTTCACCTCAAAAACTCTGCCTTTCTTATAGCCTTTTTATCGTCAAAAGTCAATCGCCGATCTTGACATATCCCACTGCAGCAAGATGTTCTTGCAAATCCGCAAAACTTTTCCCAGCCAACATTCCACCAGCCAGATTTTTGTCTTGAGTGACCTCGATCAAACAGAATTCTGGCATTTTAAAGTTTTCTTTTTCATCTTGCTCTTCAAATTCCACATCCGCCAAGATCAGCCCGGCCAGATCTTCATCAAAAACATCCACTTCAATTGTGCGACCCTGATATGGAAAATAATAGCGCATTTTGGAAACTTTCTTAGCCGGAATTTTTGCTATGGCCGCATATTCATCAGCGGTCAAAGGAATAGTTTCTTCCAATTGGCGAGATGAGTCGCCATCACTGATCGGTTCTTTCTTGGTCAGCTCCATCTTTTCGCCGTTTTTTCGTAAACGAAGAGTCGGGTGATTGCTTTCCAGGGGAATGTAGTGATCAACAATCCTTTTGGCCGGACTTTCAAATAGTCCATCGGGCACTTTTTTAACCAAATAAGTAAGTTCCAGTTCTTCCATATTATTTTTACTTTATTTTGTTTAAATCTCCCTCAATCACTTCATCTACCATAGCTTTGATTTCATCCACGTAAGGCACATCTTTCGGAATCGGATTGAGCAAAAATATTTTTTTCTCATTCACGTGCGCAAAGCCGATTTCCATCAAAGTGTTTCCGCCGACATAATTCTTGATACCTTTTTTATCGAAATTACAGACCAAAATCGCATCACTACTCACGATCAAAGCGTACCAGAGCTTGATAAAATTATGCTTCTTCTTGATTTCGCTGTGATCCATCCCGATCCCATCGATCAACTCTTGAGCCGTGCCATCCGCGATGCCGAACATATCTTCGTGCATAACCGGAGTATGCCCAAGTTTTTCCAATTGATGATAAATGTCCACTAATTTATCCGCAAATTTTACGCTTCCACAGATTGTTATTCTCATATTATTATATAACTCTTAATTCTTTTAATATTTCAATTATCGCCTCAAGAGGAATTCCCCGAAGAAAATTATTATAACTACCCTTTATGCTTTCAGCAAAAGTCGAGCTATAATGCCCGAGAGGGTCATAACCATTGCCGTAAGTATTATATTTTGGATCTTGATCTAAATATTTTTCAATTTCTGAGTCAGCAATATTCCTAACTTTTATCTCCGTGCTAACTACTTTTGAAATAACTTTCCCTCGAGCAATATCCATAACATACAAGCCGGTATTATATGAGTATGAATTATCAGATAATTTTTTTATCCTATCAAAGGCTTCCTTTCTTGATTGCGGTTTCTCCAAAATCTTTCCATCAAACCAGCCGACTGAATCAAATCCAATCACAATCCCATCGGTATGATTTTCGGCGACTGACTCAGCTTTTCTTTTAGAAAGTTCCAACACCAGCTCGCATGGATCGTCTGGTCGTCCATCAAATTTTTCATCAACCTGGCTTCCCTCACTGGCAAAATCTATATCTAAAAATTTGAAGGCTTCTATCCTATACGGCGAGGTTGTAGCTAATATTATTTTTGTCATTTTTTTAAAGATTTTTTTTCAACTTATCAATTATCTCTTTCATCCCCACTGTCCGATGGCTGATCGAATCAATTTCATCGTTGGTCAACTGCGCATATTTTTTTCCAAATTTTTTGACGAAGAAAATCGAATCGTATCCAAAACCATTTTCGCCCTCGAGCTCCTCGCCGATCAATCCCTCAACTGCGATCTGCGCGGTGTAAAAATTCCTTTCACTCGGATCATAACACGCCACCACTGAATCATATCTGGCCGTGCGTTTTTCTTTAGACACATCTTTCAGTCTTTCTAAAATTTTCAAACACCTATCCTTGTCACTTCCCGCCGCCCATCTTTTAGCATGCAACCCTGGGTCGCCGTCCAAAGCATCGATGAAAAGTCCCGTATCATCCGCCACCGTCAAAATTCCGGACAGCTCTGCATATTCTTTAGCTTTCTTTTTGGCATTATGCATCAGGCTGTCGCCGTCTTCTTCTACGTCTAGCGTAATCCCCAGATCAGCCAGCGACAAAACCTCCGCCTCCGGCCAATTCTTCGCCAAAGACCGCCGATATTGCGCCAACTTATTCTGATTATTCGTCCCGATTAAAATTTTCATAAGTTTTTTCTTAAGAATCGTCATCCTGAGGACGGCGCTAGCCGGACGAAGGATCTGCTCCGCCTAGCCACCAGCCAAGCCATAGCTATAAAAATTTTGTTACGTAACAATGTAAGGACATATCTCCTTACATTATCAAACTCTCTTCAACGCTTCAAAATGAATTCTTTCATCATCTTTGCTAAAAACTTCCACCACTGCATACTTCCCCCGCGTACACACTTCTCCGCCATCCAAAAAATGCGTGGCCTCCAAAATCTTGATGCTCGCCAACGGCCGTGACAATTTTTCATCCCCGCCCGTCTCACAAAGAGGTATTTGACCATAACCCCAGAACTCACTGTCAGAAAGCCAATACAGCCGTTGCCCACTTTTCAAAAACTCAAAAACTTTCCCTGCCGCCAAATCTTCTGGAATGCATTCCTCAATTTTTCTCTTGCCGGCTTTATATTCAGAAATATTTCGCAACGCCAGATCCGGATTGAATTCCACTTTGATACCCATAAGCTTGTTAGACTTGTCATTCCTGCGTAGGCAGGAATCTAGTCGCGAATTATTAAGTTTCTACACTAGATTCCCGTATACACGGGAATGACAAAACTGAAATTATTTTTTGATTATATTTTTAATCCTTTTCACCAGTTCCTCTTTTTTCTTCTTATCATAATATCCTTCAACTTTGCCGATCAACTTGCCTTTCTGGAAAAATGCCAGCGCTGGAAATTTCTTAATCCCATATTTCTTCGCTAGGCCTTGGCTAATTTCCATTTTCCTATATTCAATATCGTGATTTTTCAAAAGCTCTTTCATTGGAATAGATTTTAAAAGACACATCACGGAATCACCCGTAAAAAATTCCACCGCCATTATTTTTTCGGTTTCTAAAACTTCTTTCTTAAAATATTTTTCTACGATTAAGAAAGTTTTTTGAATAGGTTGAGCACCATAACGGTCGACAAAAAGATCAGTCCTTTTTCTGGGATCAATATCAATCTCTTTTTGGATTTTTTTACGCCCTTTTTCATCTTGCGCCACAAAAATTGCCTCTACCGGACATTCAGCTACACACATACCACAACTCAAGCATTTCGCATTATCTATTTTGATGCTCTTTTTATTTTTGTCCCACGTCAAAGCACCAACCGGACAGACTGCTATTCCTCCGCATTCCTTAGCATTATCGCAAATTTTGAGATTGATGAGTACCGGCATAAGATTTTGAAAAAAAATAATTAAGTTCAACTAATCCTTCCTTATATGGTCGTATGGAAGGATTTAGCCTATTAGGTCTTTCAGGGCGCGGTGTTGGGCGAATTTATCCAACATACCGCTCCTCTCGCTTTTCTTGGAAACTTTTTTAATCTGTTCTAGTTTAGCCACAATTGTCTTGTTTTTCTGTTCGTCACTCATCAGCCAATGCTCCACCTTACTGATAGTTTGATTGCTGACCTTCAATTTCTTCCTAATAAGTTCATAATCATCATCTTCCATTAAAAGCTTGGCGATCTGGACGCGCCGGGCGATCATTAACATTTCACTCGGCGTAAAAAGCCCGATCAAAAAATCAATAACTTCTTTTTTGGTCCGCAGATTTACGATCAACTCCAAAAATTCTCCCACTACTCGATACCTTTCATTTTTATCGATTGAATACACCCTCACTTTTGACATTTTTATTTATATTTTATTTCTAATATGATTTATTACCATCATGCCAATCCTTCCTTATATGGTCGTATGGAAGGATTTTCTATCTTGAATTATATGCCTGCTTAACCAATTAACCAAAAATCTCCTTCCTGATTTTTTTCAATTCTTCCTTATCCTCAACCAAAACTCCCTTATGCAATTTTATGAGCAGTGGAACAACGCCGCAACTAGCACACTTGCCCCAGCCACAACCCTTGTCATCACTGAGCTCGCGACAAAGTTCAATCTCCCTCGCAAAAACAGTTTTCGAAATGATATTCTTTTTAAGACCGGTTTGCCCGGTTGGTTTTTTGCTCATAATCAATTTTGACGATTTATAAACTTCCGGTTTATATGATTTCAGTCTGACAATTTTAGTTTTGAGTCCAAATTCTTTCAATTTGTTTTTCAGTTCATCCAAGTTCACTTTCTGATCATACCCCAGCGCAATCACCTCCGGCTTAAACTTTTCAATCACTGCATATCTATCTTGCAAACTGCCCAACACCACCTTATCCGCCAAACCGCTGGATATTACAATTTCTAATCTTGCCTTTTCTTTGTTTCTTGTTTCTTGTTTTTTGTATCTTGCCACGTTTTTATCCCGCGCCACCACCACGATCAAATATTCCCCCAACTTTTTCGCCTGCCCCAAATAACTCGTGTGGCCCGGGTGAAAAATATCAAACGTGCCAAATGCAATAACTTTTTTCATAATCCCAATTTATCACTTATTATTGTTTTGTCAGGCCTAAATTTTCCATAGAATTATAATGTTTTTTATTTGGCTCAAATTAAGCAATATTCGTTAATCAAATTTCAACCCTTGACTTTTTGGTGATTTTGGAGTATAATGTGATATTGTAGTAAAAATAACCATTTTTTCAACAATCAACCATTCTTTTACAACAAAAGAGATATCAATGATTTACTATCTATTAGTTATTCTGCGCGTTCCGTGTGGGAAAGGAAGTCCTGCGAATCCAAACTTCCATTTCTTCATTTATGGAAAAAATGACTCTCATAGCAATGAGACAGAGGTGGCTTGTCGTCATTTTAGTTCAGAAAAAATCAAAGGGCTCAAATGTTTTGGAAATTCAGAAAGTGAGATAAGCATCAAACTTTTGAATTTCCTCACGGCTTATGGCCTCTGCCTTGTTTCGTCTGAAACTATTCCCAAAGGCGAAAATACAGAATTTAAGTATTTTTTAAAAGCCACACCTAAGTATCCTATACTCCTAGAACAAATCGTAGAATAAACAAACTCCTCCTGTCGGTTCAACGTCTCCTGACCTTAACCTCCCAGTTCTTTGCCTCGCCCGAGCCGTTACATCATCACGATGTGCGGCTCTATTTTTTTTCCAAAATTTTCAAAAGGACTTCTTCTGTTTTATTTCTACCCGATCTTACTCAAATCCCCATCCAACACCAACGGCTGCATAGCTTTCAGTTCGTCCAAGTACGGTGAGTCTTCCGGCATCGGATTCATAGAAAATATTTTCTTGTCGAGCACATGTGCGAAGCCAATTTCTAAAAAAGTGTTGCCGCCGATGTAGTTTCTGCGACCGTTCTTTTCCAAATTGACCACCAAGATAGCATCCGAGTTTTTAATGATTTCATAATATCTTTTGATAACATCGACTTTAACTTTCCTGACAAATCCATCGCCGTTAGCTTTTTTCTCAGCTTTAAATTCATCCAGCGTCATCTCACCGTTTAAAATCCTTTGCGAAGTCAACGGAATTTCCACTTCATGACCGGCTGCTTGCAACTTATCCGCCACATCCTTAACTTCATAAGTGAAATCAATACTGGAACAAATCGTAATTTTCATAAATTTAAATTTACTGATTACTGATGACTAATGACCGATGACGAATGACTGCCTTTATTTCTTCACCGACGGAAAAATGACCGTCTCGCGGACAGATTTATTCATGATGAACGCGAAGAATCTTTCCGAAAATCCAAAACCAAACGCCGGCGGCATGCCGTATTCCAGCGCTTCCACAAAATCTTCGTCCATCATCTGGGCTTCCTTGTCGCCTGCTTGGCGCGCGGCCATCTGTTCCAAGAAACGATTTTTTTGGTCGATCGGATCGTTCAGTTCGGAAAAAGCGTTACACAGTTCGCCGCGACCGGCCACCACTTGGACGCGCAACACTTTTTTGGGATTTTTCGGATCAGCTTTAGCCAAAGGCGACACGGCCAAAGGATGACCGACCAAAAAGCAGGGCTGGATGAGGCGTTGGCGGATGGTGCGTTTGTAAATCGTATCAATCATTTTGCCGAGGCCATAACCCTTTTCATATTTGATCCCCAACTCATCTGCCTTCGCACGCAAAGTTTCAAGCGTAATATCATCACTCAAATCAAGTCCGGTTTCTTTTTTGAATTCCGTGAAATAGTCCACCACTGCAAAAGGCTTTTCCCAATCGATTTTTTCTCCTTCAAATTCATGGACAAATCCGCCGGTCACTTTAAAAACGATTTCGCGATACATTTTCTCGATAAATTCCAGCCCGCGCGCAAAGTCCCAATAGCTGGCATAGAATTCCATATGATCAAATTCCTGCAAATGATCACGATCCATGCCTTCATTGCGGAAAACCCGCCCAATCTCAAAAACCTTCTCCAAGCCCCCTACAAGCAGTCTTTTCAGAGGCAGCTCTAGGGAGATTCGCAGGTAGAAGTCCTGATCTAGGGCATTG
>Ga0172380_10008244_pt1 | contig 11463 bp, 16 predicted proteins | sample Leawe162metaG_FD_119747 | JGI IMG/M metagenome (GOLD analysis project Ga0172380, IMG submission 119747) | Leachate microbial communities from a municipal landfill in Southern Ontario, Canada - Leachate well 162 metaG | ecosystem: Engineered > Solid waste > Landfill > Unclassified | place... | reverse complement strand
CGTCAAGCAGCCATTCCCGTCCGTACCTGGCCGCCGCCAAGTATGCAGCTTTCATTAGGGTTTCACGCATCGACTTGCTGGGCCTAGGTGGGTCTTCGCGAGACACCGCCCTAGCGGCTGGCACGAACCAGTCCCGGTAGACATCTTCCCAGGAAACCGCCCGTTCCGTTTCCGTTCGTTCGTCGACGTCGACGTACGGTTCTTTCTTGTTTCCTATACTATTCGTTTCGTTTCCGTTTCGTTCTTGGCGCGAACGTTCGTCGAATGTTCGGCGACCATTCCACGAATGAGGCACCTTTCCGTCCCTGTCGGGGAACCGAAAGTAGGGCTTATCGACCTTCTGGTTCCTGCCCCAGCCGGTGACTTCCCAGATGACCTCGTTGCCGACCTCGTACTCGGTAAGCAGCCCGACGCCATTCCGGTCCTTCGCGTTTTTCAGTTCCTCGATCCACGCAACCATCTGGGCTTCTGTGAACGAATCCGATGGGAAGACCTCCATCTTCAGCCGTCGGACGGAGACCGCATGTCTCCCGGCGTCGTCGCAGAAACACCACATCAACGCGAACAATAGGCGTGCCGGCAGCGAGCAGAGCGTCAGTTGCTCGCTCGTGCAGAACTCGGGCTTGAGCCATCTGCCACGCGCCATGTTTACTTGCCCTCGATCTCCCGCCTCAGCCATTGCCAATGTCGGCCAAGGCGAATCTCTGCCACGTAGGGGGTAACGATCTTGTACTTCGCGGCAAACTCCGCGTCCTGCTCCTTGCGCTTGCAGTTGCGGATGATGTCTTCGGCAGCTTCGACGGTCAGCTTCTGGACGTGCCGCTCTCGACATCCATACCAGGGTCTTAGTTGCATCGCACCGCCCTCCACGAAATCGCCGGGCGCCCGTTCGGTAACCGCACCACTCCGGCCGGCTTGACCTTCCCCAGTTTCACCAACTCAGAACGCCTACCCCTTGCGCTCGATTCACTGACGCCGAGCCGTTCGGCCCAATACTGGAGTCGTTTGTCGCTCATAGGCCCTCGGCATCGCAGTATTGCAAGCACGATTCGCCGCGCGGTTCCGTGCCGTGCGGTCTTGCTGGCCTCTCGCGATGTCGCTTGTGCGTCCACTGCCACTCCTTTTCGCCTTCGGCCGGCGGCGCGGTGCTCCCGGCCTATCAACCGGCCGAAGGCAGACAATGAATGGCACCAACTTACTTGACTCACCAAACCCGTGAACCGAGGTCGGTTCGATGATACTCGTCAGATTTTACTTACTCCGTTTGCGTTTCTTCCGCTTCGCTTCGGCGCGGTCGAGTTCCTCTTTGGGAATCCGGACCAGCCGTTTCGCGAGTTGGTCGAACGCCTTCCAGCCGGCCGGCTTCTTGCTTTCCTTGGCCATTCTCGGGCTCCTGTTACTCGATCCCCATGAATCCAGCGTCTCCGACAGCACCGAGAACGCGGTAGGTAAGCCGCTTGCCCACGATTTGGGCAAGGGCTTGATGGAACCGCTCGAAGTCCGACTTCAGGCGGTGGTTGAATCGAAACGCCTGCTCCTCCACGTAGCGGAACAGGTGGAACGGCGACACAGTAACGTATGTGCCTTTCAAGGAACGCTTCAGCAGGCTCCAGAAATTCTCCGCTCCGTTGGTGTGAGCCTCGCCGACCACGTACTCACCGGACGAATGATCGACCGTGCCGTGGACGTGGGTGAAGCACAGTTCACCATAGGCCCCGGCCGAATCGGTGTATACCTCGGCGCCGTACCGCACGTTGCGGCGGATATCGGTAAGCAATGTGTTGGCTGTCTCGCTGGCGACCACAGAAGCCCGGACTTGGCTTGGATGCTCCTCGTCCTTCGTTCGCTGGATCACGCCATGCACGGCCGTCTTGTCCACTGCACCCCGGCCGGTGATTTTCTTCTCGCGCCGCTTGGCGTGCATGTTCTCGGCCTTGCCGCCGATGTACGTGGTGTCGGCTTCGGCCGGGCCGTCGAAGCTGTCGAAGGATTCACACTCCATCGCCAGCCGAATGCGATGGAGCATGAACCAAGCCGTTTTTTGAGTCACGCCCAAGGCTCTGGCCAACTCGTGGGAACTGATGCCGTTGCGGCAGTTGGCGATTGCCCACACGGCCACGAACCACTTGTCGAGCCCGAGAGGGCTATCCTCGAAGATTGTACCAACCTTGTGGCTGAACTGCTTGCGGCACGCCTTGCAGCGCAACAGGTGGCGGGTGGCAATCTCGCCGATCCGGTCAGAGCCGCAGTGTGGGCAGACGATCTTGCCGTTGGGCCACTTGATCCGCCGCATGTAGGCGTGGCACACGTCCAGGTCCGAGAAGTAGCGGACGGCTGCAAGGAGAGTTTCTGGGTGATCGTTCATGGCTTACCTTCTGCCGCTGCCAATCAGGTCACTAAAGACATGGATGTCGTCGTGCCCATGCATCACTTTTTCCAGTCGAGTGGCGTTAAACGCCCAGCGAACGAATTGCTTCCATTCGTCTTCGCTGCACCCTTGGAATGTTCGCAGCTTATCCCTCAGCCTCTCCTTGACCTCGTCCATTTCTTTTTCGGCCCGCTCCGCTGCGTCCTGCAAGCGGTAATAGGATTCACGCCTCGTGAGCCATTCACCGGCCAAGAGTGCGAGTTCGCATTTGTTTGCATCACTGAGTTCCATCGCTTATCTCCATCTAAACGCCCTGTGTTTTCTGTCAAATCTCCGCGAATACCATTGCTCGTAAGACTGGCCGAACGTAAGGCGGTAAGTCCGAAACCAAGTTGGCTGCCAATAGTTACGCGCCTCTTGGTTCCCGCTAGTTGTCCGCAGAATGGTGCCGTCTACCCACATTCGGTGGAGCGTCCTGTTGGCGTCTGGGCATCGGATTGGCCCCAGCGTGTAGAACACCACCTTGCCACCGAAACGCTCACGCCAAGCATCGTGGAATCGCTCGTCGAAGGTACAGGCGTAACCGTGCTGTTCCAGATACGCCTGCACCCACTCGGTCTTCTCGGCGTACGTGTGCCGCTTCTTAGGCGAAGTAGTCGACAAGGCACTCCCCTTTGCTATTGCGGATCTCGGTCTTGTGAAGCCCGGCGGACCTCAGTTCCTCGCTGGTCAGCCACAACTTGGCCCGCCGTTTTGCGTCCTTCATGTTCTCCGCTACGGTCGGAGGGGAGATTTCCATTCCGTCTGCATCCAAACAGAACACTGCAATTTCTCCAGCTTCCAGTCTCATGGCTCATCTCCTGTGCTCGGTTAAGCGACTCACAACGCTATGTATTATACTCACCATCGACGGTGTTTCAAGTGCCTAACAAGAGAATCCCAAAATAAGTCCCAAACGGGTTATGTTACGTGAAAATGCGGGGTTTATATGCGGTGCGTCAAGTATGTCAATGCCCAATGAATCACTTCTCGCCATTCAGCACTCGCTCGCGGATTTCTTCCAGATAGTCGGCCACCGTGACAGCCGGAACCTCTGGGTATTGGTTCTGCCAGAATCTCGTGACAACCAGCCAGAGTTGCTCTCCGAACGGCTCCTTGTCGTCCACGTGCTTGCGTGACGTCTCCTCCTCCACCTCCTCGCCCTCCGCGTCCTCTTCCTCCTCCGTCGCATCCTGGGGCATCGTGGGCAATTCTGCGGGGTCGTCGTCTGGCTTCGGTTCGCGGCAACTCAAGCAGTCTCCGTCCTCGTCGAATTCAACGCCTCCGCAGTTGCGGCAGACGCGCGGCGCGGGCTCCGCCTTCGGTTTCGCCAACAGCTTCAACGCGGCGTCGAGTGTCAAATCCGCAGTCTCTGCGCTTTGCGGTTCGATTTCCTCCCACTTGTTGGCGATTCGCATATATCCCTGCGCGCTGCGTTCCGAGCCGGGGAAGTTCGCTTCCAGCCACGATGCCCAGTCGCCACGCTCAACCAGTGACTTCGCTTCGACCAGTAGGTCGCCAACGGCTTTAGCTACCCCGAGGCTGCGACCGGCGAGAGCGAGGAATTCGCCGTGGATTTTCTTGAGTTGGGACGCGATGGCGTCAAGGCGTCGATTCTGTTTGGTTAGGTCGGTGGCCATGGGTTACTCCTTTAGAGCTTCTTCCATTGCTGACGCGGTATCTTCCTTGTCTTCGTCCTTGAATAAAGTGTCCTGTTCCTCTCTGGGCCGATCGACCATCGACAAGTTTGCATCCGACTGACGAAAGTAGCTCGGTTTCAACTCAAGTCCAATGCCTTTTCGGTTATTCAGTACGGCCCCAAAAACCTCGGACCCAACCCCCGAGAATGGACTCAGCACGATCTCTCCCGGATTTGACCACATCACCACACCACGCTCGATCACGTCGAGTTGCAATGGGTGAACGTGCTTTTCGTCCTCCGGGTCTTTGGCTTCTCGGTGTGGCAGCACGCGATCAATCCGAATGTCCATCCACACAGACGATGCGTACTGCCTCCAAATCCATTGGGAGTACTGGTTTTTTTTCTGGTCGCCTTCCATGCCACGAAACCGATGAAGATACCCCGGAACTTCGCGCTCGCCAGCGTAATACAGCAGACCATTATCATGCGTCACGGGGATCTTGTTCTCGCCCTTACGACGAAACATCAAGAGAAAATCGGCGTTCGCGATGCTGCACCGAGTCGAGTCCTCGCACAACGTCTTGTGGTGCAGACTCTTCATCATCGTCCGGTTGCGGACCATGAGGGGCTCTTTCCAGATCACGCGCATGCCCGCGTAAGCAAAGCCGTGAACCTTATGAAGTCTCCGAATCTCGTCGGCCAACGGGAACATTTCGTCGCAACCCGAGTTTGACATGGGGATGTCCATGCAATGTACCGCTGAGATTCGGCCGGGAAGCGTGATTCTGGCAATCTGCTCTACGCAGTAGTTGTAATGCTCAAAAAACTCTTCACGGTCGATGCAGTTCGACATGTCCCGTTCGTCAGAACTGTAGGCGTAGAGCCCGGCAAACGGCGGACTGTACAGAGTCAGGTGAACGGATTGCTTTGGCAACTCACGCATACCGTCTATGCAATCTCCGCAGTACAGAGCGTAACGATCAGTCAACGACTGCTGGCAAACAGCCATGATGGCAACTCCATTTCTTTCGTGTAGATATCCCGGGTTTCGATCCGTGTAGCGTGGTTCATTTCGCGGATCATATTTTCAAACATCTGTTCCGATCGCTTCATCTTCCGCTTCAGGTTCCCGAGCACTCGCAACTGCCCTTCCGTCACCACGAGGTCCAAGTCCACCGGCTTCTTCTGTCCGAAGCGGTAGCAGCGGCAAATCAACTGATCGTACTGTTCGGCCGAGTGAGACGGGAAAGCGACGATATGCGAGCAGTGTTGCCAGTTCAAACCAAGAGATGCAATTTTTGGTTTTGTGATCAGCTTCTTAAGCTGGCCGCTGGCAAACGCTTCATACAATTCCAGCTTGCGGCCCTCGGGGGTTCGACCGGCAATCTGCGCGGAACCAGGAATCATCTTTTCCAGCAAGTCCGCTTCCGGGTTCTCGTGGCACCACACCACGGAAGAGCCAGGGCGGTCTACCAATTTAGCCACGCACTCGCATCGCTCTTGAAGGTTTCGCCTGCCCTCTTGTCGTTCATCACGCATCCCAACCGCGGGCACCGCGAACAGCATCCCAGGCGATGGTTTGCTTTCGATTATGTGAATGTGTTCCCGTAATGGCGGCAGGGAAAAAGGACTATCATCGAAGTCGCCGAGGTCCGATGGCTTGCGACAGGCTCGCGACCACGAGGCAATCCACCGCCAGAAGTGAATAACGGCATGATGCCGCAGTCGCCATTGGCCGATGTTTTGAGCCACACGAAAGGCAAGTTTGCGGAAGTAGTTAGGGTCGCTTTGCATAAGTACTTCTGCATGATCCTGGTCCCGCACTTCTCGCTTTTGTCCCTTGTCGTCGAGTTGCTGGAAAAACATCCGCAGCATATCCGTGTAACTCAACTCTCCGAGAGCCTCCGATTCGGTCCCAAACTCTGGATAGTCATTCGGAGCCGGAGACCCAGAGCAGAACAAACGGAATTTCAGTTTCGACATGAAGCGGGTAACTTTTTTCCGTGTTGCCCCGCCAACTGCTTTGAACACATTCTCATCACACACCAGCCCGCCGAAGTCGTTTTCGTCGAAATTCCCCAGGCGTTCGTAGTTGGTTATGACTATGCCGCCCTTGTGTTTTCCATCCTGCGAACGCTTGGCTTCAATGCCAAATTTGTCTGCCTCTCTCTCGGTCTGGTGTGACACAGCTAACGGGGCTATGACGAGAACTGGCCTGTTTGTGTGTTGCAGGACATTTTGCGCCCACACGAGTTGCATGGGCGTTTTCCCCATTCCAGGCCGGGCCATAATTGCAGCGCGTCCCCTGCGAATCGCCCAACCAACCAGCGGATCGGCTTGGAAATCAAACAGCCAGTCCGGCATCCACAGCGGTTCAAATCCAGACATTCCGCCAAGTTGGCTTTTCTTTTTACGAAAGCGGCGATAGTCTTCGGCGGACGATACGCTAGCCATATCTGCGATCATGCTTTCCTCCTGCTCGGCAAGAACCGCTCCGGCGGCTTCCGCTGCTCGAACCGCAGCCGCCGGGCGTGTGATAGTTCCACGCAGCAAGACGGCCGCGGGAAAAGAAATACGCCCCGGCCTGCAAGCTGCCTGGAGACGGCTGGCGCGGGGCGTTGTAGTTCGGGTTGCTTCATGCTATTCCGCATCGTGCGGGTTCCTGCTGTCCTAGTCAGTCGTCAATCCCAGGTTTCTTCATCCCAGTCGTCGTCCTCTTCGTCCCAGTCGTCGTCGAAGTCGTCTTCTTCCTCTTCCCACTCGTCCCAATCTTCTCCTGGGTTCGCCGCCTGGGTCGGGTTGCGTCGTGGGTCGGTTGCGTCGGACATGGGTTGGCTTTTCGCAAATTGTGCATCCCGGCGCTACGCACGGAATCGGTAGCGCCGGGATGCCGCGGATGATGCGCGGTCAAAAGGGAATATCCGTCTCTCCCTCTTCGTCGCCGGGTTTGAAAGTCTCGGTCAACGGAGACGCCTTTTTCCCGTTGGGCTTCGGCGAGGCAGGTGCCGCCGTCGCTGCTACCGGCTTCTTCTTCAACTGCTTGCCAAACATGGCGTCAAGCTTGCGAATCGCTTGGTCATCCAGCGGCTTGACCTCCAGGCCGCCACCGTTGCTGGCAATGCTCCATTTCTCGCATGGATCGCCGGTCTTGTAGTGAGCTTCGTGATTGCAGGAAAAAGCCAGTTCGTTGCCGCGAAGGTCGCAACATTCCGGATCCTCTTCATCGAACTGGCGATAGCTGCCGCCCGTGAATCCGAGTGTCTCAAGATCTTGAGTCACATAATCTATTGTCTTTTCCGTGATGGAACGGAAGATTGTGCGTTCGTACTGCTGCATCACGGGCAGCAAGTTTCCGTCAGGGTCCGCTGGATCTACCTTCCCCAGGACAGTGAACGACAACACCAGTTGCGGCGTTCCCGTGCTGGCCTGCCCGAGCTTCTGTCGTGTGATCTTTCCCCAATAACGTCCAGGATCGTAGAAGGGCCTAGCCATTGTTCGCCACCTCCTCTTGCTTGATGTTGTTTGTGTTTGCTTTGCGCGCCGTCAAAACGGCGGAAGAAAAGTTAGTCCACGCTTCATCGGGCGTATTCCCCATTTCGATTTCCGAGACAAGGCCGAAGCGATTCTTAGCGTCGTATCCGGCGTGATGCTCGCAATAGAGCATCCGATTTTGACCGACCGCTTTGCCCTTCTTCTTCGGGTCTTTCGAGTCCACGAATGTCTCGAAGTTTCCAAACAGAATCGCATCGCCCCACCGCGCAGTCAGGGCATACGTCTTATCATTCATGTCCACTTGGTACTTGTCGTAGTCAGCGGTCAACGGCGACTTAAAGGTTTTGATGCGCAGATGACACAAGCATACGATGGTCATGCGGCGAGTTTCTCGAAGCGTATCTAGACGGCTAAGAAATCCTCGCCAATCGGCAAGAGATACCTCGATGCCTCGCTGGTATCCGCCGAATCCACGTTCTCCCCAGTCATCGCCAAAGTCACGATGGCAGACTTCTTCGTGCAAGAGACGCTCCAGCCCGTTGAGACAGTCGATGACGAGCGTCTTGTGATTGTGCTGTTCGCTGGTGAGCGCTTCCAGCGCCGACACTACCTCGCTCCATGCCATGCAATGTGGAAAATGAGGCACATCGCTCAGAAGCCCAGCGTCAATAAGCGTCTCCAAACCAGTCTCGCCGCGTGATTGAATGAAAATTGGCGATGGGAAGTGAGCCCCCAAACTCGTCTTACCCCAGCCTTCTACGGCATAGATGACGTAGCGGCCCGGGAGATTGTGACCTTTCGTTGTTACGTCAGCCAGCGACAGACGGCGTGCCGTCGGTGGTGCCGTAGTTGCCGACTGCGGTAGCCGGCGACTCGTTGCAGTTGCCATTGGAAAACTCCTTCGGTAAGAACCACGAAAACCAAGCCTCTAAGGCCAGGTGCCACAAAGTCCCAAATAGCAGAGATTCCTTTTCCTCTTCGTCAACCCGTTCGATGCCCAGTTCGTATTCGTAGTAGTGCTTCCGCCGGCACGTCTGAAAGCATCGGATGCGGCTGTTGGTCAGCACGCTCTTGCCGTCGCCGTCAAGCGTAGGCAGTTCGCGGTGAACTTGTGCCTTGTAGGACCACTTGCCCGAATCTGGCGAATCGTGCCCGCTGCAAATACCCAAGAACTTGCAGGGCGAGTTGTACAGCAGGCAGGCTCCCGAGTTGCGGGCATGGCGACCGGTGTTGCGGGCGTGTAGGATCTCCTGACCGTGCTCCCACAGTTCCCTTGCATACTCCAGGATCTCAGAATCCAACCGGGGAACCGCCCGACGCTGGAAGTAGTATTGCGGCCGTTCGACCGTGCAGTCATGGGCCAGGCGCGCCTCGTACATCTCTAGCGTCTCGCGATCATCCAGTCCGACGGCCGTGATGGACGCCATCGACATTTTCCGGCCGAAATAGGTTTGGCTGGAAACGACCGATCGCACCTCGGCCTTGGTGATTTTCTTAGGACTGACAGTCGGCTTGTGCATCACGTCCCACACCGCACCATCACATTTCTCGCCGTTCTGCCAGAGGAGGAGCATGTAGTGCGACACTTGACCCTCAATAGCCAGTTGCCGCCAGTACGGGCCAGCGGGATCTGCAATATCTTGCGAGGTCGTCTTGTGATCGAACAGGATCTTGCGCGAGGTGTAGATAGTTTCGACATCCAACTTGCCGGCCGTCTGGAATGTTCGGCTGGTGCGTTCTGTTTCAGGGTTGAGCAGGTCGGCCTGTACGGTTCGCTCAACGGCGGTCGGGATATAGCCAGCATCGCGATAGAGTCGGTCGTACCCGACGATCAGGGCGCGGCACTTGGCGATGATGAGGTCGGTTGCTTCATCGACGCGGCTGGCATCGAGCACGTCAAGGGCAGCTTGCACGGCGTTATTGTCTTTCATGTTTCGTTCCCCAAACCAACACCATCTAGTAGTTCACTCCCCCGCATTCATGCAACCCGTAGCACTCCGGGCATAACTTCGCGGAGCACACCGGACACAGACGCACTCGCTCTGCGTCTACTATGTGGCAACGCTCGGTACACCACGCCGTCAGACGCGGAGGGTCTTGGGTCGGTTGTTGTTTCGGTGCGTCCATCTCTCACCTCACACTCACCACCACACACCACACGCACACCGCGACAATCAGGGCCAGCATCAGCAGGTGGAGCTTCATGGGGATTCCTTTGCCTTCTCGATGATGGCTTTAGCTTCAAGACGAATGTCCTCTCCATCCATTCTGCCGTTGCGTTGCTGAGAGAGTATCCAGTCGTGGCAATGGATCAGCGCTGTCAATAGTTTTGGTGACTCCAGGATCATCGCCAGCCGTTCCTTGCCGGCTGATTTCTTCACGCGGCACACCGGGCGCGTTACGACGTCGCCGGGCTCCATAAGCGGCGTGACCCAGTCCGGTGGAACCTCAACGCTCTCGGAGACGTTCCAGTATTCGTAACTCTCGCCGGTGACTTTCCATTCTGGCGTGCGGCTGTTCATGGGGTAACCTCTACGAACCGCACCCGCACAACGCGGCCATCGTTCGGCAATCCATTACGTGCGGCAATGTGCTTGGCGTGCAGCCCCGCCGCGAACTCAGCATCCTCGCCCGTGGAGTCCTGGAACGTCTGCGACCAGAACGTGCCGTCGGCATCACGGTAGCAGACGCCGGCAATGGTTCCGGTTCGCTGGTGGATCTCGCAATCGACGACTGGCTTGGGCTGCAATAGGGTTTCTTCGATTGGGCGGAACATGATTCAGTCTCTCCTCATCCCCGGCCCGCGATTCCTTCGCAGACCGGGGCGGTTAATCGCGGCTTCGTGCCGCGGGTTATCAAAAATGGAAGCGGCGAGCCCTATCAGTTCCGCATACTTCGGGCCAGCGTCTCGGACTTCGCAACCACGCTGCGTGTTGTTGTCCACGCCGCCGCTCCAAGTGCTCGCCCCGAGAGTCGAACTCGGCTACCGGTTGCGTGCCGGCTTCTGGTCCCAGACAGCCTCTTGATTTAGAGTCATTTGGCCCAGCAATTACTCGTCGTACGCCTTTCATTGCCGTTGTCCCCATGGCGAGTGTGTTGCCGGCCATTGACCCATCCGGCTTGAGGTGCGCCAAAGGAACTCGGCACCTGGGCTGCGGCTCAACCATCCACGAACGGCCGCAAGTGTTCAGTCGGATAAGCTCCGGCGGGCGATTCACTAGAACCACTTCATCGCTGTTGCTCCTGTTGGCTAGAGGTATCTGTTGCATCTTGATTCTGGGGTAGCAGTCCGTCGGCCGCGTTTTACGCGATAGGTTACCGAACAGGGTCTCTCCTGCGTTGCGGAGCCGGGATCGGTCCGCCGGTCTTCTTGGGGCCAGCTTTCACTGGCTCAGCCTCGACGATCTCCAACTGCGGTTCGTCGAAACAAAACGGGTCGATCGGTTTGCCTTCGTGCAAGGTCTGGCTCTGCACGGTCCAACGAGTGCAGCCGTTTAGCCACTCGGTTTTCCCGATGGCGATTCCCTCGTAGCCCGTCACCTTGTCGCGAACTTTGTCTCCGAGCTTCACTGGTCGTCTCCTTGTGTTTGGGTTTCTTTCGCCGCGTCGATCCGCTCCTGCACTTCTTCGCGGTGAACCTCGACGCCTTCGGGGGCTTCGATACCAAGCCGCACAGAGTTCTTGCCGATGTACGCCACCGTTACGATGATTCTCTGATCGGCTGGCTTTTCGCCACCGATGACAATCCTCTGTCCTTCGCGCCGCGTGAGAATAAGCATCGAACTTCCTCCTTGAAACTTGGATCAGTCCTTCGCCTCGACAAGTGTGCCGTTTTCTACGGCATACCAAGTGTCCGCCTTGATTCCGTTCTCGCCGACCTTGCCGACCAGGAATCGCCAGCCTTCCGACTCGTTCCAACAGG
>Ga0172380_10008243_pt1 | contig 11464 bp, 26 predicted proteins | sample Leawe162metaG_FD_119747 | JGI IMG/M metagenome (GOLD analysis project Ga0172380, IMG submission 119747) | Leachate microbial communities from a municipal landfill in Southern Ontario, Canada - Leachate well 162 metaG | ecosystem: Engineered > Solid waste > Landfill > Unclassified | place... | reverse complement strand
TGGAAACCATATTTACAAGATAATCGTTTAACTTAATTGACGTTTGTGAACCGATTAAATGATGTGGTTCTAAGTCGGGACAGTTCTCTTTAAGCCACTTGAGATACTTCTTACTTCTGTATATCGGCATATTGCGGAGTTGTTTGTAGAGATTATTCATAATGCTTTTAATTCTTTTATTGCCTTCTCAAATTCAGCCATAATAACATAAATCAAATCACTGTAAAATCCACCTAACAAAACAACGTCTTTTTCCTTTTCATTATCATAAACGCATATTTCACTTAGACAATATCTCGGAAATTGGATTTCATTTTCCTCTGCATAATGTTGGTCTAAATTTTCTTGATATTCTTTAATTTGGTCTTCCGCTATTCCCATTTTCTCCTCCTAACTTTGAATGATTTGTTCTATTATGTCTTGATAATTAGATTCGTTGACTAAATAATATTTCTCGGAAATCGCCTGTAATATTTGCCGTGTGTCAATTTGTCCCTTCGATAATTTGTCCTTACCGATTTTAATTTCGATAAAAAATATGTTTGTTATCCATTCTTTAAATATTTTTCTTGCCACCACAACATCTACCCAATCTTGCATCCCGCTTGTTAGTCTTGATTTAGAACCAAAGTTCCAAACCTTATACCCAAATTTCTCTAATTGACGAAATGCCTTACCTATTTCCGCCTTGCTGATTTTACTTTTTGTTGTCATTTATCTTCTCGTTTGATTGTTTTGGACACTCATTAATATCATGTAACCATTTCTTTATTAAGTAACAATAACTTGCAGTACCACTGACAAAGCCATAATTATATGCCTTATTGCCCGCATATCTACATAAATGGTTTTCTACTTTTTCTAATTTGCAAGGGAACGTTTTCATTTTATCCTCTTATATTTTCTGAGAATAAATTCAATGTTATTTAGAACCGCATAGCTGGGCTTACCTTGTAGGAAAACCTGCTTCACTATCTCCTCAATCAACTTCTTGTCTGATTGAGAATAGAGGGTGTATTTAATGTCAGATTTAAAATGTTTCTTATTAAACCAAAACGAGTTTAAATCATCAACTGCGGTATTGGCTTCTCTAAGCCAAATGTTTTTAGGTGGTTTCATTGCTCTCCCATAAATAGTTTATCATTGAATTTCAAGTTTATTATAAATACCTATTACTGTTTCTTCGCTTAGTTTATCTGATATTATGCGTATTTCCCAATCGGTTATCATACCTTTTGTCCTCCTTGTCTTGGAATTTTTGACAACCACATTCGGCAATCAGTCTTCTTGTATCAACACAATCTTGCACCTTTCCATAGAATAATGATTGTGCATTATTGCATCCAAACCAGTTGGGTTCTTCGTCAAAGTGTTTACAATTCCCACAAACCCGATATTGGTCGAGTTCTTTGATAGAGTTATAGAAACCAGAATAATCTATAACATCAAAGTCCAACTTAGTCACAATTCTCTGATTTAATTTCTGTTTGTCAAATGTCTCTTTTATCTTATCCATATTAAATATTATTTTAGTTTTCATTACTTTCTCATAAATAGTTTATTATTAAACATTTAATTTATTGTAGATTTCCATTACTGTGTCTTCGCTGAATTTCAAGTTTTAATTTATTCAGCAAATCTACTATTCCCAATAAAATAATTACTTCTTTCTCAGGGCATCCAGTCATCAGAATCTTTGTAATTTTTTTGTGGAAACTGTTGATTTTCTTTATTGTCATATACTAAATCCTTTATTGAACACGTTCCCAAATTGCTTTGTAGGTGAATTACACCGCTATCGCCATATCTTTGTTCGATATAAATATCAATTTTGTTTTTATCGTCTTCCCTTTTCGTTCTACGGTAGATATTATCGAACAATAAAATACAATCCCCCGACTCGCCGATTCCGCCCGATCCCTTTAAATGACCCACCGTAGGGATTTCTCTTTCAGCTAAGTTGCTGAGTTGGCTTAATAATACTATCGAAACATTGTCTGCTCGTGTAGAGTCGGCTATCTTTGTAGCAATATCTTCTAATGCCGATGCTTCATTTTTTCTATCGTGTGCAATGCGTTGTAAAAAATCAATGAAAATAACCTTGAAGCCTTGTTTAGCATATCTTTTTATTCTACCCAAAACAGCCTCAATTTTTAATCCAACGGAACATTCAACTTCAAAATATTCTTTAGGAATTATTGTTGTTTCTAAAATCAATCTTTCCTCTTTACTTAACCAAGATTTAGACCTGAGTTTCAAATCATCAATACCGGAAAAAGCCGAATGAATGAGTTTTACAATTTCATAAGCAGGCATTTCAAGGCTTAAAAAAACAGTTTTCGTTTTTTGTAGTGAAATATTTTTAATTAGATTTATAACGAATCTTGATTTGCCACCCTTTTTTAATCCACCTAAAATATATAATCTTGGGACTATTATTCCGCTTGTGAATTTGTCAAGATCGTTTATCCCCCAGCTTATGCCTTCGATTTTGTGGTTCTTTTCAATGTTCTCAAAAAGTTTAGTTCTTAATTCACCAAAATTTATAAACTTTGATACATCACCGAGATTGATTGCACTTAAATTTGAAATTATTCTATTTTTTAATTCATCGCATTCATCATATCCGGTAGCCTTTTTTAATGATTCAAAATCTTTTTCTATGCCTTGTATAACGTCTCTTTTATATTTCTTTTCCTTTAGGTATAAAACCCTTTGTAACAGAAGTGCGTCCGTAACGGACTCGATACTCATTAAAGCAAGTTCTTTCGGGTCTATCCTATCTTTGCTATATTCAAACACCGTTATAGAATCGGCTGTTTTGCCACTCAAAATTATTTCATTGATAATGGTTAAGTAGGTACGCCACTTTGGGTCTATAAAATCATCGTTACCAATCTCAGATAAAATTTCTAACTGCCTTTCTTTGTTAGCACAATAAATGAGTTCTGCTATAATGGTCTTTTCTAAGTCTGGAGTGTTAATGTTCATTTAGCATCCAGCATTTGTTTCATAATAGGCGAGCTACAATCTTCTCGTTTAATTTCGGCAATCGAACCTTTCGGTTTTATATTACCATCGTTATCAATGTTTTCCCAAAGAGTTTTAATACTTTTGAAATTTGACAGAACTGCATTTTTGAAAATTCTTTTAGTTTTTTCTATATTAAATTTTTCTAAGAAAAGATTGGTCATTTCAATTTCCGGTATTTTTGGATTCCGTCCCCAAGTCTCAATCCATAATCTTAGAATTTCCTCCGTTACTTCTTCTTTATTCTTTTTACTTATATCTTTATACTTATATCTTTCTATAGATGTATAACCGAGTTCGATAGAAATTCCTGTAATTTCCAAGAAGTTCTCGGATTCTATAGTATTTTTCGGTAATTTAGTATATTCCGATTGTGTTCTTTTGGCAATTAAATATGAGTTTATCCTATCAAAAGACTGAATTTTAAAAAGGAAATAGAACTTTTCGTTATATTTTAGCAACGTACCAAGATTATTATTTAATATTTCATAAAAATATTTTTTAAAATCTTTACAGATTTTATCTTTTGGGTTAGTTAGCTTTTTTAAGGTGTATTCGTTGCCCGGCAAAAAGCCATAATCATCGGCTACGGAAAGCATTCTAAAAAATAGATGCTCGGCTTCGACCGATATTTTGTTTAATTCTTCATCATAGTTTAATTCTTCTGAGATCATTCTTCTTCTCGACATATTTTATCCGTAAATAAAATACCCCCACAACCTTGCAGCGATCCAAACAACTATGAAGAAGTTGGGGCAAAATTTAGGGGGTAATATGAAAATCTTTTTTATCATAATTATTTGAATCGCTATTCCAAATATACTATTCCTGAGTTCATAAGTCAAGTAGCAGTTTAAAAATCACACCAATCTTTTTCTTCTAAAACTTCTTTTGGTCTCAAATCTACTTTCTCTTTCTTAAACTTTTCTTCAATAGCTTTTTTAATAAAATCATTCCTACTCTTAATCCCATTCTTGTGAACGAACTCATCATAAATAATCTCATCGTATAGCACGGGTAATTTTATAAGGAATTCAGTATATGCTTCCATATATTATTTTAATTCTAATTAAAAATAAATCATTAAAATATAACCACTTATAGCCCTTGCGGGTTAGTCGGTAGTTAGGCTGAATTTTGGCTTAACTTCTGCAAATTACTTATAACTATTTCATCTGCCCTTTTATTTTGGATTACCGATTGCAGTATTACTAATAGTTGGTAAGCCGTCTTATCATGTATTATAACAAAATCATCTCTTGTGTCTCCAGCATACTCATTCATTTCCCATAATAATTCTTGGTACACGTGTTCAAGACTTGGTACGTCAGTTGTAATATCCCAATCGTCATCAATTTTACCATCAGCAAATATTTTAAGGTTCATATTCTTCTCCCGCCAAAATCAGCCTAACAAGCCAATCAATTTGACCTCATACTTGAGGATGATTGCTGTTAAGTTTTTCTGGCTATGTTTTGTTATTAAATATTTCATTTATTGTTTCGGCAAATTATCGGCAAATCGTTAGCTGGACGCGCTCAAAGTTTTCTCTATCGCATCAACAGCATTTGTCAAATGGAACGTTCGTTCGTCATCTTCAAATACTCCATCTCCTTTAGTCTCCGCTCCGTAAACACATTCTCCACCGCAGTCCGGCGCGTCTGCTCGGAAATATCCGTGCCTTAATCGCAAATACCCAACTTGTTTTCCATCTTTGAATACATCGTATTGCTCAGGGCACGCGCCGCAAGTCATTACAAGGTCAAATCCTTTTATCTGCATAAGTCCTCCATGCGCGCCAGCTAACCAGCAAATCAAGCTGATGGAACTGGCATTAGTGTTTTTATTCTGTGATCTTAGTGCCACAGCTTATTTGCATACCGTTATACGGAAAACCGGCTCTCCTAATCTGGCTTAATCGGGTTTATAGTAACGGCAATTGTCGAACACCAAGAATTATTAAGTGTTTGGTTGAGTCCATCTAACAACGCCGTTGCTACCGCATTTGCGCCTCGTTTAGTTTGTAGTTGCTTAATAACAAGTTCTCTAATTTCGCTACTCATACTTGCAATTTGTTTTTGCAATTCATCTTTAATAGCATTTTCAATCTGTTGGTTTACCATTGCTTCTAACCAACTATATTTATTCTCGCTATTGTAGGTTGATACATTCCCCTTTTTGTCAACTCTTTGCTGGATAATTTTGTCGAGTAAATCAGCAATCAATTTTTCTTTTCCCCCCAATGCTTCCGCAACGGCTTCTTGAATCTTTGCAGATACAATTGGGTTAACTATGTCTTTACTGATGGTTAAGTTTACGTTCTGTTCGTTCATCTTCTAATTCTCCCGCCGGTTTCCGTATAACAAGCGTTTCAAGTTTGACTTGCTAACACTTCCGGCAATTTTAGTTTGTTAATATTTTTAATTAAAGTTCTCATTCTTAGTTCGTTGGTTTAAGTCCGCAAGCAACTTAAACGCCACATCGTTAGCGGGAATTTTTACTTTCCCTTTGCCAAATTATTACCGTGTCTGGTTTCTCTTGTACTGGTTCATAAATTTCTTTACCGCATCTTTCGCAAAATCCGTGTCTCTGGTTTTGATCCCAATATATAATTATCGTTCTATCTTCTAAGTCTATTATTTTAGGGGCACAATACATTTCCGTTACACCATAACCACTTGTTAATAAATGCCCTCTTTCTTTACAGGTAACATTTTCTAAGGTATCTGTTTGTGCCTGTAAAAATCCCGCTAACGTGGCAATCAAAACGACTGCTAACATTGTCGGGTTAAATTTGTTTCTAAACATTTCTGTATCTCCTTTTTGTTAAATATTGTTTTTAAGTTCGTAGCGTCTTATCGCTGATTCGTTATAAATATTTTTGCCTATCGCTTTCAATTACTCGGGATCTTCATAAATGTAAACCAATGCGTGTTCTCTGTGCTACGATTCGTACAGTGTCCAAACAACGGCTCCCTTCCTATCACTTCTAACACATAGCTTTTCTTAATATCAAATTCATTCCACTTAAAAATTAAAGTGCCGTTGTTTTTTAATACTCGCCAACATTCGTTAAACCCTTGCTCGATTTCATCTTGCCAAGTGTCTTTTATTAATCTTCCGTAAAACTTGCTTACACTCGATGTTTCACCTAAAAATAAATGTGGTGGGTCAAACACTACTAACCAAAATGTTTCATCTTTGAATGGCAAGTTCTTAAAGTCTGCTCTGATGTCGGGTTTAACTTGGTGGTTTGGTCTAAACTCACTATGTCCCTTCCCTTCAATACGCTTATCAACGTAAATAGTATTCGGGTGTTTTTTATTATACCAGAAATAACGTCCTCCAGAACACGCATCAAGTATAAGTTTATCTCCGGTGGTCGGCAAAAAATTTATAACTTGGCAATCAATTTGACCCTCACTACCGTTCTGGTCAATCAAGTTCGTTTTATTATTTAATTTTTGTTTATTCATACTCTCTTTTTAGTCGGGCAAATTATCGCCCATCTGTTCTCAAAGCTCGCAAGCTCGCTTTGAGAACAGCGCCCGCAACAAGAGTTGTTCGTAAACTCGCAAGCAAAAAAGTTGTTTAGTAAAAAGTATTTTATTCATTACTTTTCATTCCCTCATCCGTTGAATCTGTCCGCTTGCTCGTTTGAGAACTCACAACTCTACCGGACGGCGAACCATTAATATGTCTTATAAACTTCCTAATAATCTGGCAATCTTCCGGTTTATCATTACAGAGTTGTGGTGAAACTCCTGAGCATCCAATAACAATACAAATTTCTTTTATTAATTTTTTATCCATAACATTATCCTTTTCGCCGCCGGTAAGTTGCGGGCGCTGTTATGTGGATTGGGCGTTAGCATCAAAATATCTCTTGAATTTCCTAAAGGTATTTGATTTAGTGTGTATAAATTCATCTTTACTGCCCTTTACATAATCAACATTTACCAATTTCGCATAATTATTTATTACGGCTTTCCCATTCGGCACGGCAACTACAAAACTTTTATTTGATCTATGATATAATATGTCCCCAATCTCAACCGTAGTGGTTAAAAATTTATTTGTTTCATCATTCTTCAAATAAATCATTATTTTATCCAACACACTCATTTTCTCAACTCCCACGCCCAACCACATAACTCGCAAATCAATGCGACCTCATTCGAGGTCTGTTGATTTAGGTTAAGGATGTTGGCATTATTTAGTTTATAGTTTTTCATTTATTTATTTCGGCGCATTATTTGCAACCACGTTATATTTCTTTGGCGGCTGGCTATACACACCAACCACAACATCCAAAACTTAATCCGCTTTCAAGTTTACTGCATACTTCATCATATTCGGTTTCGTTAATTTTATATTTCTCTAACACTTTTTTGGTCGCAGCTTTCCTGGTAAATTGCATATCGCCACAAGCATAATCTTCGGCATTTTCTTGGTCTTCGTCTTGTTGGCTCCCAAAGTCGCTACTATCTGCATCAATGCCATTTATTGTAAATCTTTTAGTAGAGCATAATGCCCTATATACTTTCAATTCTAATTCCATTTTACAATCTCCCGCCGCCAAAAAATATAACTCTTGCCTCAAATCCGAATTGCTTTCGCAATTCTTGATTTGAGTATGGTCGGCTATTTTTAGTTAATAAATTATTTGTCATTGTTTTTCATTGTCCGCAATCGGTTTAGGCAAAGTCTCGTTAGTCCGCAATTATCTAAAATGTATTGTTAGGCTTTTCATTGTGATTTTATCGCCACATTCAAGTTCTTCGTCTCTCTTAAAATTTTGGGGATACGCATCCGCCAAAAAGAGACTGCGGTTACAATCGCAACTATAATTCCCATCTTCAAACATAAATTGTGCGCTATTCGCTGGGTATCCATATCCAAAATCATATTCATAAGGATAATCTATTCCCTCATACTCTAAAATCATTTTTGCTATTGTTTTGTATCTTACTTTCATTCCCTCTTCTTCGCTAAATGCCACAATAACATTATTCCGCTTGGCTATATTTTCGATTAAAGATTTCATCATCCGCCTTTCTTCTTTAGTCTTAAACCAAAAATTTTTTTCTTTTACGCCAAGCTCCTTTTCCACTAAATTGTCGTTCTCTATCTGCCCCCAAAATTTTAAGAGATATTCATATTGCGGGCTAACTAGCAAATCAAACTGTCCTTGTTCGCCAATCACAACATTTGATAGTTCTGGTTTTTTTATTTCTTCTGGCATTTTCGCACCTAAATTAAATTATCAATAAAACTTTTATAATAGCCGTTATCCCAACAACGGCAGTTTATTTGCCACTCCGTTGGGCTGTCCTCATCTTTTCGGTTCCAGTTTATCGTCTATGGCTTTAATTGCCGCCAAAAGCACCATCGCAATTTGCGGGACTATCGCATTACCAATTACTCGCACTCTGTCCAACCCCTGGGAAATCCCATCAGTTCTTCTAAAAATTCGGGGTGTGGGTATATTGTCCCCTCCGTTGTTTCGTCCACTAAATAATATTTCAGCTTGTCGTTTTTGTGTTTCTTCCAATAGTTGCTTTTCGATCCGCCCTTGAAATCCATCACGCACGGTGTTGGCAACAATCCAAACTCTTTCTCTTTTGTGATCGGCTCCAACGGCACAAGCTGGTATAATAAATTTTGCTGTGGTGTAACCTTCATTTTCCAAATTAGAAATCTTTTTGTCGAATACCATGTTTGAGATGCTTCCAACAACATTTTCATTAATAATCCAACGGGGTTTTGCCCATCTAATAATCGCGAACATTTCATCCCAGAGGCAACGGTCATCGCTTGTGCCGTTTCGCTTCCCGGCGTTACTGTGGGGTTGGCAAGGATCGCCTCCGGTAAGTAAATCAACTGTTTCAACTACATCCTCCTTCCGCAAATTGCGAATATCTTCAAACACTTTAATATCATTTCCAAAGTTCTTTCGTAATACTTTTTGGCAATATTTATCTATCTCACAAAATCCAACATTTTCATAGCGTTCTTTCCAAATGCTTTTGGCGGCAAGAGCAAAGCCACCTATTCCGCTAAACAAGTCAAGATGCTTAAAGGTTAATGTCGGCAGCCCAACTACCGGCTCAAAACGATAAAAGTTATCGCTTTGATTTTCGGTTGATTCGGTTTGTGTTTTAGTTTCTGTTTTCATCTTTTCCTTTTACTCTTTTGCGTTTTATGCTCGATCCGTTATACGGCAGCGACTATTTTCAAAGTCTGTACATGTTTGCCAGTTTCTACGTACACTGCACGTTTCAAGTATTTTTCTACCTCTTTGTTTCCTATTCCTATAACTTCAATTTTTGTTTTTCCGGTAAAGGGTTGTCCGTCAATCGTAGTCCCTTCAAATCGGACAGTAAGTTTTTGTCCAAATAAATTCATTAATAGTCCCATTGTGTATCTCCTTTCGCTGCCGTATAACCAGTCATTCAAACCGACTGGAATAGCGTTTCGTTTTGTATTACTCTGGCATTGTCCGCCAGCAGTTTAATTCCACCGTTATGCCGTAAAATTGCTTGCGTTTTCTTCTAAATAAGAGGCTATATGTTCCGCAAATAGTTTTATCTGGTCGTTTACTATTTTATTTATTTTATTTCCTTCTTCTATGTCTTTGCAATAAATAACACCCCAATCTTTTATTTCTTGTCTAATAAACTCCGTAATTTTCTGCATAACACCGGCTTCAACCAGACCACAGTCTGGGCACGGTGAATTTATGCCTGTATAATTATGTTTGCTACAAGTGTAAATTTTATTGCTACTAAAAATATTAAACATATTTAACTCCTAATTCTGCCCTTTCGTTATGCGTTTTTGGCTATTTTTTCGTTTCTTATATAATTTTATTCGTATGAATACGTAACCATTACTACAGTCTTCACAAGCGTGATTCCCATAAACACCGCTATAATATTTTGTACCATTACATTTATAACATTTTACTCTTTCAACTCTATATCCTTCTAAAATTGCATTCTCTTTATATCTAAAAGTTTGTTTCATATTACCGCCAAAAAAATTATAACTAGCAAATCAATGCGACTTCGTTGCAGTATTCTTTAAGTTCTTCTAAAGTATAACCATCACTAATATTAATAAGCATTTTTTTATAAATCGTTTTCAAGGCATCGTCCAATTTCCTTTCCAGTTCTTGTAAATCTAACATCTACCCTCCTATCCGTTTTCAATTAAGTTAGCAACTTGCTTTGCTGATTCAAGATATTTGAATGTAGTTTGTATCAAGGTAAACATCCAAGCACCAGATTGTGTTTTATATATCATATAACCATTTCTATAGTGCCTGTAAGAATTCCAAGTTTTGTTTTTTCTGTTATATGTCCATTTTAGTTTCATTTTCCTCCTTTGTCTGGTGCAACTTTATTAATTCATCAAAGTATTTGTCCTTTAGTTCCAATAACAATTCAGCCAAATCAACCAAGCAATCTTGTAATGTTTTATCACTTCGTATAGCAAGTTCATACCAATTCCTAATCGCAGCATCTTGCATTGTCCAATTAAATATTTTAGGGTATAGTTTATAAATCTCACCAGCCCTTTGCTGCACTCGGTTTTCAACGGGATTTGCTTGCTTTGCGTATAATTCAGCAAAATCCATCACTTCATTAGTCGTCCATTTTAATCTTGCTATTTGCTTCCATTCCGAAGATGCCGTATAGTCATACATAAATTGTTCAACATTCATTTTACGCCTTTATTTTTATTATTATTTCCGCAAACCCATTAAAACCAACTATGTTATAGCGGTGCGGTTGCTAAGTATAATTCTTTTTTAATAATTCAATAGCGTCTATAGCTTTAATAATGGTTTCGCAATGACCTTTTTTGTATTCCTTCAAGTCTTGTTTGCTAACGTTGGCGAATTGGATTCCCAATTTATCTATCATAGTTTGCAACTCTTCCGCAACCGCACCGTTCGCCTGTACTTTTTCCAGAGACTCACTCGCTATAACAACTTTTTCAGTAATTAATTGTGCAATATTGGAAGCTCTCACATAAATAATGTCATTGTCTTCTGGTTGTATGTAAAATGCTTGTTGTTTTATTTCTTTAATTAAATTTTCCATTCCTATATTCCTTTAGTCCGGTTTGTATTTTAGTCTCTGGTTCCATCATTTTCTATTCCTAAGTTATTAAAACCTATTCCGGGTCTGGCAGTAAAACGTTTAATTTCTGAATTGCTATTCTTTGATATTCTTGGATATACCAAGCGAAATCTATTGTCGATAAATTTTTGGTGTGTTTTTTGGGAATGAGCTTTATTTCGTCTCCAAATTTCTTTTCTTCATAACCAAAGATTTCACCCTTCATTACTTCGTGCATTTCCTCTGCAGTATATCCAAGTTCTTTTCCTAGAATTTCATTATATAACCATAACAAACTATTTTGA
>Ga0172380_10008242_pt1 | contig 11464 bp, 14 predicted proteins | sample Leawe162metaG_FD_119747 | JGI IMG/M metagenome (GOLD analysis project Ga0172380, IMG submission 119747) | Leachate microbial communities from a municipal landfill in Southern Ontario, Canada - Leachate well 162 metaG | ecosystem: Engineered > Solid waste > Landfill > Unclassified | place... | reverse complement strand
GGAGATCGACTGGGACACGACGCTGGAGATGTCGGCCGAGGTAGTGCACGCCGCTTCCACCTGGCTCCAGGCCGTGGACGACCAGACCGGCGCCCGGCGGATGATGTGGGGTTCGCGGGAGTCCCAAGTGGGCGCGCAGCTCGCTCGGAGCGCAGGCCACGTCTTCTCCCACGCCAGCGAGATGCTCGCGATCTCCTCGCAGTTTGGCACCGAGGACCTCGGGATGCCCGGCGCGCTGGAGCATGTCCGCGAGGCGACGTCCGGGTGGACGCAGGCATGACCGCACGCGCGTGACCGAGGTTACGTCCGCTATCGCCAACATCGCGCTTGGCTCCGTGTATCACCCGCCGGACGTGCCCTACCCGCGGTTGCTGGTGATGCGGCGCTGGCCGCGCGGCGTGGCGAAGGGCACGGTCGACCAGTGGGAGCCGGACCTGGGCCCGTCGAACGCGCTGCTGGACGCGCACCACGCTGGCGACCTGACCTGGGCCGAGTTCGATGTCGCCTACCGCGCCGAGATCGCCGCGCGCCCCTCGTTGCTGGCCTGGGCAGCGCGGATGGCCGCCGGGACCGGTGTCACACTGCTGTGCGGCAGCCACTCCGACGGGGAATGCCATCGCAGCATCCTCGCTGATCTAATCCGCGCGCACCTCGCGACGCCGAGCGAGGCGTCGTGAGCGTCGACCGCGCGCTCATCGAGGATGCACGATCGCGCCTGGCGGATACCGCCGATCCGGCCCGCGCGCCGGGCATGCAGGCGTACATGAAGTCGGCGATGCCGTACTACGGCGTGCCGTCCGCGGGCGTAAAGGCAGTGGTACGCACCGTCTGTGCCGCGCACCCGCTCGCGACCGAGGCGGACTGGCAGGACACGGTGCTCGCGCTGTTCCGAGGTGCCTCGCATCGCGAGGAGTGGTACGTCGCGATCGGGCTAGCGACCCACGCGAAATATCGATCGTTCGCGCGACAGAAGTCGGCGCTCCCGGTCATCGAGGCTCTGATCGTGGAGGGCGCATGGTGGGACGTTGTCGACACCGTCGCGAGCCACCTCCTCGGCGGCCTGCATACTGCGCATCCTGAGTGGACCGCCGCGCGCATGCGCGAGTGGTCGACGGACGCGGTGATGTGGAAGCGCCGCTCCGCGATCATCAGCCAGCTACTGCGCAAGGACGACGTCGACCTCGCGCTGCTGTACGACTGCATCGAGCCGAACCTCGAGGACCGCGAGTTCTTCATCCGCAAGGCGATCGGCTGGGCGCTGCGGCAGGTGGCGTGGCGCGACCCGCACGAGGTAGTGCGCTACGTTGAGGCGAACCGCGAGCGCCTCAGCGGACTCAGCAAGCGCGAGGCTCTGAAGAACGTCCTGAAGTCCGGTCGCATCGACTCCATTCCGTAGTGGTCGTCGCGGGGGTCCTCGGATGAAGAACGCCCCGGCAGTGCCGGGGCGTTCTTCATGTCGTGCGAGTCGCGGAGGTTAGTCCTCCTTCACGACCATCCCGTTGGGGCTCCAGCGCCAGGTGCGGAGCTTCACGTTCTTGAGGCCCGCGGACTTGGCGTAGTCCTTCGCCGAACCGAGGAGGCCCGCCGGCACGTAGATGTAGACCGGGCAGTCCTTGTTCTCCAGCTGGGACCACACGTAGGTGGCCTGCTCGCGGGTGACGGTCTCACGAGACTCAACCTGTGCCAGCGCCACCGGGTAGAAACCGGGCTGCGCGACGGTGACGATGTCGGGGAAGAACTTGTCGCCGGATCCGCGCACCTCGACACCCATCGTGGGGGTCGGGAGGTTCACGTACGTCTGGAGGTCGGGGTTCTTCTCGTCCGGGAAGTTGAAGCGGTCGTGGGCGATCGCCTGGACGATCTCGTTCAGGTTGTAGCCGCGCGACTCCTCGTTCCGTCGCCACTCGTTGTAGCGACGGCGCCACGGGTCCGCGGCGCGGTCGTGCGAAGCGGCGAACCGCGCGAAGACTGAGATCTGCGAGGCGATGAAGAGGAGGACGAGCAACGGCACGACCGGCAGCAGGGCCATGACCGTGAGTCCGACCTGGCCGCCGTTGTCGATGCGGATCGCCTTGAAGATGCCCGACGCCCAGTCGATCGTTGCGACCGTCGGCCCCGGGAACACGAACATCGCGTAGAACGAGAGGCCGATCAGCGCGAGCAGGAACAGCGGAACAGCCGAGGGCGCTCGATAGGTGGAGACATCGGGCGCACGGACGCCGGTGGCGGCCGAGACCTGCATGATCGCGGGAGGCGGCGCTACGGGGGCCGCTGCAGCTGCGACGGGCGCGGCTGCCGGTGCTTCGGTGGCAGGTGCTGACTCGGCGGAAGCGTCGGCCGCGGCGGGAGCCTCAGATGCGGCGGCGGCGGGTGCGGCTGCGGGGGCCGGAGCGGCACCACCGCTGACCTGCGCGCGCGCGGCGTCCGCGTTCTCGAACCAGAGTGAGTTGATCTCGATGAACTTGCGGGAGGCCTCCGGCACATCACTCTCAGGGAAGATCGCGGTGACGGGGCAGGCCGGCTGGCAGGCACCGCAGTCGATGCACTCCGCCGGGTTGATGAACAGCATCGTGTCCTTGCCCTCTTCGAAGTGGATGCAGTCCACCGGGCAAACAGAGACACACGCCTGGTCAGTCGTGCCGATGCAGGGTTCCGTGATGACGAACGCCACGCCGTTGGCCTTTCCGTCACTGCTGGCGTCCCCGCGGGCGCCTGATCCGCTCGCCCGAATGCTACCGGTAGAGTGAGCCGAGGTCTACGGACACTCGCCGGGGCGAATCTCACTCAGTTCATATTGACTCAATATCTGCTGAGTGATTCACTCCCGACATGACCGATTGGACCCTCCAGCACCGTGCCGCGATCCACCGCGCCCTGGGCGACCCACTTCGTCTCGCGATCGTCGACGCGCTCCTCCTGGGCGACCTGGCCCCGTCCGAGCTCGAGGAGCGGCTGGGTGTGGCGTCGAACCTCCTCGCCCATCACCTCGCCGCTCTCGAGGGCGCGGGGGTGGTCGAGCGGATGCGGTCCAGTGGGGACGGGCGGCGTCGATATCTGCGGCTCCGCCCTGAGGCCGCCGCACTCGCCCATCCTCCGCCCGCACGCGGTGCTGCCCGCGTCCTCTTCGTCTGCACCGGGAACTCCGCCCGCTCGCCGATGGCGGAGGCACTGTGGTCCGAAGCGAGCGACGTCCCCGCAGCCAGCGCCGGCACCCGGCCGGCGTCGGCAACGCATCCCCTCGCTATCGACGCGGTTCGCAAGGCAGGCCTGCACGCGACCCAGGCGCCTCAGGCTGTCGCGAACACCCTCCAACCCGGCGACCTGGTGGTGACCGTCTGCGACCAGGCCCACGAGGTTTGGGGCGAGGCAGGCACCCCGGCTCGTCCGGACCTGCACTGGTCGATCCCTGACCCCGCTGCGTCAGCCTCGCCGGCAGCGTTCGCGCAGGCACTGACGCTGTTGCGCGAACGCGTGGCGGCGCTGGTGCCGTACGTCCAGCTCATGCGAATGGAGCAAGCACAATGACCGCGCCATGGATGGAACACGAAGCGATCGAACTCATCCGCGAGTATCGAGGGACGGCGAGTCCCGAGACAGTACGCCGCTTCATGGTGGAAGCCGTCACACACCTTGAGTCGCGGGCCCGTGTCGACACGTACTTCCCGGTGCTCGCCTCACGGATGGTGCGTGATCGGCTCCGCGCGCTGCTTCGCGCGGAGGGCATCACCCCGCGCGACATCCCGGAAATCCTCTTCGTCTGCGTCCACAACGCCGGGCGGTCCCAGATGGCGGCCGTTATGACGGCGTCGCTCGGCGGCGCCCGAGTGCGCGTGCGCTCGGCCGGGTCGATGCCAGCAGACGAGGTCAACCCGACCGTCGCAGCTGTGATGCAGGAGATCGGCCTGGACCTGGCCGAGGAGTTCCCGAAGCCGCTCACGGACGAAGCGGTGCGAGCGGCAGACGTGGTGATCACGATGGGCTGCGGAGACGCGTGCCCGGTGTTCCCGGGAAAGCGCTACCTCGACTGGGAGCTGGATGACCCCTCGGGCCAGTCAATCGAAGCGGTCCGCGTCATTCGAGACGATATACGGGGCCGAATCGAGACGCTCCTCCGCGAGATGGGCATCCTTCAGGCGACTTCCGCGTGACATCACTGGGGCGCGCGTGCGCGGCCGAGGCAATCGGCACGTTCTTTCTGGTCCTGTTCGGCACGGGAGCCGTAGCGGCCGCGGTGCTGACCGGTGCGCAGGCCGGCCTGTGGCAGGTCGCTGTCGTATGGGGCTTTGGCATCACCCTGGCGATCTACGCGACGGCGTCCATCTCCGGCGCGCACCTGAATCCCGCAGTCACGCTGGCGTTCGCCTTGCGTCGCGAGGAGGCGTTTCCCCGGGAGCGCATCCTCCCGTACTGGGGCGCGCAGGTCGCAGGGGCCGCTCTTGCGGGCGCCACGATCCTGGCGACGTTCGGGCCCTTCATCGACCGGTTCGAGGACGATGCCGGCATCACCCGCGGCGAACCGGGCTCCGAGCGTTCCGCGATGGTCTTCGGCGAATACTTTCCGAACCCCGCGATCTTCGGCACCGGGCCGGACGCGGAAGCGCTCGTCGGCCCGTTCCGCGCGGCGGGCATCGAGGCGCTGGGCACGGCGGTGCTCGTCTTCATGATCTTCGCGCTGACGGACGTGCGAAACGGCGCTCGGCCTCAGTGGCTGGCGCCGTTCTTCATCGGCTTCACCGTAGCGGTGCTCATCAGCCTGTTCGCGCCGGCGACCCAGGCCGGGTGGAACCCGGCGCGCGACTTTGGACCGAGGATCGTGGCGTTCCTGGCCGGTTGGGGTGATATCGCGATCCCCGGCCCTCGGTCAGGCTTCTGGGTCTACATCGTCGGCCCGCTCATCGGCGGACCCATCGGTGGCCTTTTCTACGATCGCATCGTGAGGCCTCTGCGGAGCGACGTCTGAGCCGTCGCACTGGGAAGAGACGTTACTTCCCCAGCCTGGCGCGGAGTCTTCGGCGCAAGTTCCCAGCAAACCGCCGCATGGTTGCGACGTTCCCGCGCACCCGGTCCTTGCGAAGCACACTCGTCAGGTCGTCGCTGGCGCTGAGGTACACGCGGGAGAATTCATCGGCCTGACCGCGGCCTCGGACTACACCAACTATTGACGATCGTCCCTCTTTATCGGCGGAGCGCCGTCCGATGATTCCCCATCAGCACCTGGTCTAGTCCGAACGAGCCCGCCTGTGCCCGCGCAACTTGAAGTTCCGGCGCTTCCGATCGCATATATCCAGGCACTCCAACTTCTCCGAGAACCGGACGCCGCACTGGAACAGCTGGAGGCCGTCGCCACCGGCGACGCCGCGTTCACCGTGACTCTGCTCCGACTCGCCAACTCCGCTCAGTCGTCACCGGTACGGCGCGTGTCGACGGCCAGGGATGCGATCGTCCGGCTGGGGCTACCGCAGGCCCGGCGCGCAATCATCGGCGTCACGCTGCGGCGAGCGTTCCGTGGCACCGATGGATCCCTCATCGACGAACGGGAGCTCTGGCGTCACCTGATCGCGGTGGGCATCCTCGCGGAGGCCATCGCGTCAGGGGGAAAGGACGCCGGCGAGGGGTTCACGGCGGGGCTCCTACATGACGTTGGACGCCTGGCGATGGCATCCGATGATCCTCGGCGCTACGCACAGGTCGTGCAGCTGGCACGCCGCGGAATTGGGACAGATGCGGCAGAGCGACATGTCTTCGGAATGACGCACGAGCTATGGGGCGTCAATCTCGGCCGGCGTTGGGGCTTCCCTGATCCGGTGCTGGACGCGATCTCCGACCACCATGATGGGCATTCCAGCAGCGTTGCCTGGGTCGTCGCCCGGTCCCGGGAATTTGCCAGCCGGCTCGGCATCGGTGATGGCGTGCTGGCGGCCGATCCGCCAGGCGGCCCGGACGAGACAGGCCTGCTGCCGGTGCTGAGAGAGCTCGGCGGGCGCGATGGGATCCTGCTCGAAGTGGACCGGTTCAGTCAGGTGCTGCGCGCCGCCTGACATCCTTCTTCCTGTCACCGATCAGTGACTACGATAGGTGCATGGAGGGGTGCCAGAGCGGTTGAATGGATCCGTCTTGAAAACGGACGTCCTTGCAAGAGGACCGTGGGTTCGAATCCCACCCCCTCCGCCAGATCGCTCACACCTGGTCGCGCGGTGAGTCGCTGGACCGAAACTCCTCGAAGCCGAGTGCCGGGGTGGTGACGACGGGCTCGGTGACGGGGCCGAGACTCCGCCGCTGCGCCTGGAGCGTCTGCACGAGGACGATGCCCCAGAGGACCCACTGGATCGCGATGCCCGCCGCCGTGAGCCAGAGGCCCAGCGACACAAATGCCACGAGCGCTGTTGCCAGCACCCCCACCAGGATCGCCGTTGTCACGAGCGCGGGCTTCACGGGGCCGCGGATCGTCGGAATGATGCCAGCGGCGATCACGAAGCCGCCGGCGGCCAGCACCACGTCCTGCCACGACATCGGGTCTCCGACCGGCGGTGAGCGCCGCCACGACCGAGCACGCGTGGCTCGATCATCGGGGCATGCGAGCTGAGCCGCCACCGCCCGCGCGAGGGTCAGCGCGGCCGGTGGATCCTCACGATCCGGCGACCGTGGTCGCAGCGTGATCGGTCTGAGGGCACCGGCGACTGCGTCCGACGGCAGTCGTGACAGGAAACGATCGCGGTGGGGCCCATGTCCGACTCCTTCGCTCGCCCGACCCTGATCAGAGCATCGCTTGTACCGGTGACGGCCCGATCACTACAGCGTTTCAAGGGCGTGAACTCTCTCGGTGTAGGGCATTCCCTGACGGTCTCAGACTCCTTTCACTCGATGATGCTGGTGGGCGAACAACGGCGAGTGCCGTACCCCTGCGAGGTCGAGTGTGGATCCGAACCCGAACCTGGACCTACTGATCGCGGAGATCGCGGAGCTGCGACCGCTCCCGGCGGTCGCCGTGCGGGTGCTGGAGATCGCCGAAGGAGAGCAGTTCTCCGCGCACGAGCTGGCGCAGGCGATCTCCTCCGACCAGGCGCTCACGGCGAAGCTCCTGCGGCTCTCCAACTCCGCGTACTACGGCTTCCCCAGGCGGATCACGACCGTCCGCGATGCCGTGGTGCTCCTCGGGTTCCGCGCGGTCAGGTCGGCCACACTTGCCTCGTGCGTCATCGACACGCTGCCGGGCGGCCGTGTGCTCGACCCGAGCGAGTCGTGGCGGTTCTCGATGACGGTGGGGCTGCTGGCCGAGGTGCTGGCGCGCGCCACGCGTCGCCACCAGGACGAGGCGTTCACCGCGGGGGTCCTGCACAACATCGGGCGCATGGCGCTGGATCAGCACAAGCCTCGCGAGCTAGTCGCCTCACGGATGCTCGCCGAGCAGCGCGGCTGGACGATCAGCGAAGCTCAACGGGCCGTCCTCGGCTTTACGGACGCCGATCTCGGCGGCGCCCTAGCGTTGCACTGGAACTTCCCGGAGCCGCTGGCCCAGGCTGTGGCGCGTCACCATCTGAACGTCGACGACCTGCCCGACCGTACCTCGCTGGAGGCGTTCGTCGTGCGGGCGCGCCTCTTCGCGCGCGCGTCAGGCGTGACGGACGGCTTCGAGCACCAGCAGGAGCGACCGCCGGCCCCCGTGGAATGGGGCGTCCCACCACTCACGACGGCACTCTCCCAGAGCGGGGGGATCGACGGGATCCTGGAGCGGGTACGGGCGTTTATCGACAGCACACGCACGTAGGACCGCGCTGCGACCGCGCGGGACCACCTACCAACCCGGCGCGAACTCCTCGTGATGCACTGTGAAGACGCCTCCCGGGGCGGTTTCGATCACCGCGACCGTCCCGGGAACCCGAAATGAGGGGTAGCCCTGCCCGCCATTCACGAAGTGGATCCCACCCTCAACCTGCGACAGCGGCACATGGATGTGCCCGTAGCAGAGGACATCGATCTCACCGCGCGCGGCCTCCGGGAAGTCCGGCAGCAACGCCGCCAGCGGCGGCTCCTCCCGGCCCCACGATGGATGCGTGACACCGATCCGGACGCCATCGACCTCGAATAACTCGCGGTACGGGATCGCGTCGCGGAGCTCACGAGGATCGGAGTTGCCGTGGACGACGATGGCGCGACGCGCCTCGGCCCGGAAGCCGTCTACGACTTCCAGCTTCACCCAATCGCCGCAGTGGACGGCGATGTCCGCCTCGCGCACCAGCTCGCGCAGGCGCGGGTGCGCCTGGTCCCACGACCAGATGTGAGTGTCGCCAACCACGAGGATCCGCGTCATGCCGCGAGTTTCACATGCGATATCGACAAGGGCGAACCCGCCCCTATGGCCGCTCGTACGTCCCGATGTACTCCGACTGGGCGAGCGCGTGGTCCTCGATCTCATCCTCGAGGTCGTCGATCGTCGAGCCCGCAGGGAGGTCCAGCGCGCGGTCCAGCGCGTAGGCGTAGAAGAAATACGTGTGCTGCGCGGGAGGGCACGGGCCGGTGTAGCCGTTCTCGCCGGAGCCGTTCTGCCCCTCGACAGCACCGGCCGGCACCTGCCCTTCCTCGATGTCGTCGAGCGGGAGGTTCCACACGGCCCAGTGGACAAAGCCCCCGTCCCCTGCGGACGGGTCATTCACGATGAGGGCCAGCGTCTCCGCCCCGTCGGGAATATCGACGAAGCTCAGCGGCGGGATCAGGTTGTCGCCATCGCAGGTGTACTGCACCGGGATCGCACCGCCGACGTCCCAGGCGTCGGTCCGCACCAGGAACGCCCCACTCTCTCCGCCCGGCACGAACGTGGCCGTCGAGGTCGGTTCGGCCGTCACGGTCGGCTCCTCGGTTGCTTCGGGCTGATCGTCGTCGTCGCTAAAGCAACCGACGCTCAGGAGCGCGCTGACGGAGGAGATAAGGAGGAGCCGGGTGACGTTTCGCATCGGACAAGGATGCCACGAGGAGCCCCTCTCGTCGTCCCCGCGGAGGCCCGTCCGCTGACCAGGCGTTGACTCTTCTCCCCCGCTAGCGCATGAGCCTGCCGGCGAACGCACGCCAGGCGTCCCACGCCGGCTTCGGCGTGCCGTCGTTCGCGGCGAGGCCGAGCGACTCGAAGGGAGGGCCGACGGTGTCGGTGTCGTACGCCCATGACCACATCGCGAACTCGAGGTCGAGCGGGGCGAGGAGGTCGCGGAGGCGTGCGATGAAGGCGGCCTGCTCCTCCGGGGTGCCGCCGAGACCTTCGAGTGCGGAGCCTTCGAGGGGTGCGATAGGGGCGGACGGCCACCCGATCTCGCTGAGGCCGATTCGGCCGCCTGCGTGCTCCTCGGCTTCGGCGTAGTAGTCGCGCGGGATCTCCGCGGGGGTGGCGTAGTCGAAGAACGGATACGTGGTGAACGCGACGAGGTCGACGTGCGGCGCGACGCGGTCGAGGAGCTCCCACTGCGGCTCACGGGCGACGCCGGTGATGGCGCCGCCACCGCGCAGAAACTCGTACTGGAACGTCACCAGGACCTGTGTGCCGGGCGAGGCGGCGTGAACCGCGTCCACGATGCCGGGCAAGGCTGCCACCCAGGCGTCGAACGCCGCCGGGTCGTGCTCCCAGCCTCGGTTGACCTCGTTGCCCGCGCCCAGGAAGCGCGGCGTGCGCTCCGCCGCGTATGCGACGAGGTCGTCCGTGAACGCGCCGACCTGCGCGGGGTCGGTGAAGTCGACAGTGAGCGTCAGCCCCTTGCCGGCGTCGCGGTGGAAGCCGGTGATGTCCAGCACCTCGACCCCCGGCGCTCTCGATGACGGTGCGGTTGCGGTCGAGCTCCGCGAGGCCGGTGTTGGCGTCCCAGCCGGAGTAATTGCCGCCGGCGTTCCCCAGCTCATCGAGCGCGGCGAAGAACGTGCGCCAGTCGGCGTCCCGCGGCGTGGGCCAGCGCGGCGGGATGATCCCCGCGACGCCGGCGAGGATCGGCGGCGGCAGCGTCGCCTCGGCCACCGCAGTCGACGTGGATGCCGCGCTCGTGGAGCTGGCGCCCGGCGCGGACGACGCGCACGCGCTGGCGAGGAATGCGAGAAGGAGGACGATGCGCATCGGCGGAGGATAGGGTGAGACGAGCGAAGCGGACGTCGCTCGGCGACGCCCACCTACGGGTTCAGTCCTCGCTACACGCGCTGCGGATCGTCCTCCGGACGCGAAGCGTCGTGGATTTCCTTGGCTCGTTCCGCTTCCGCCTCGATGTGGTCGCCGTCAGGAATCGGCTCCTGACTCGTGCGGGTTCGTTCCTGGCCGACCGCCGGCGGCTCCGGCTTGCGTTCTTCAGCCACTCGTGACCTCCGAGCCTCGCGAAATCTCGTCGTTGGTGGCCTTCGCGCCGACCTGTTCGTCGCCGCAGGCCTGGTCGGCGGCGCCTCCGTAGGTCTTGCCCTCAGTCTGCGCGATCTCGCCGGCTTCCTTCTTAGTCTTCGGCATATGGCCTCCTACTCCTGTCGGAACGAGTCCAACATGGCGGAAGCGATGTCTCAGCGGTGTGCGCGAGACCAGCAGGTTGCGGCAGAGGCATATCAGCCGGAACCGGAGGCGACTCCTGGCTCCTCCTAGCCCCCACCCGCCCCTCTGGTAGCATCCGCAGCGCGCGGCCGGAGGGGGCCGTGTTCCATATCTCCTCCACACGGATTGAGGCTTCATGAAACTGCACGAGTACCAGGCAAAAGAGGTCCTGGCGCGCTTTGGCGTGCCGGTGCCGAAGGGGCGCGTCGCGCACACGGCCGAGGAGGCCGAGGCGATCGCGAAGGAGCTGGGTGGGCGCGTCGTCATCAAGGCGCAGGCGCACACGGGCGCGCGCGGCAAGGCCGGCGGCGTGAAGGTGGCGGCGAACCCGGCGGAGGCGAAGCAGTTCGCGTCCGAGATCATCGGGATGACGCTGGTCACTCACCAGACGGGGCCCCAGGGACTGCCGGTCGGCTCGGTGCTCGTCGAGGAAGCAATCGACATCGAGCGGGAGATCTACCTCTCGGTCGCGATCGACAACTCGCCCGGGATGCCGGTGATCATCGCCAGCGCCCAGGGCGGCATGGACATCGAGGAAGTCGCGGCGAACTCGCCGGAGGCGATCGTCAAGGCGCATATCGATCCCGCGTGCGGCTTCCAGGGCTACCAGGGGCGCCAGCTCGCGTTCGCGGTGGGCCTCGATGGTCCGCTCCTGAACCCGGCGGTCGCGGCGATCGGCAACGTCGCGCGGGCGTTCATGGAGAGCGACGGCTCGATCGTGGAGATCAACCCGCTGGTGGTGACGAAGGACGGCCGCATCCTGGCCGCGGACGCCAAGTTCTCCATCGACGACAACGCCGACTACCGGCAGAAGTCGATCGCGGAGCTGCGGGACCGCTCGCAGGAGTCGACAAAGGAACTCGAAGCCCACGACGCTGGGATCGAGAACTACGTGAAGCTGGACGGCAACATCGGCTGCCT
>Ga0172380_10008241_pt1 | contig 11466 bp, 14 predicted proteins | sample Leawe162metaG_FD_119747 | JGI IMG/M metagenome (GOLD analysis project Ga0172380, IMG submission 119747) | Leachate microbial communities from a municipal landfill in Southern Ontario, Canada - Leachate well 162 metaG | ecosystem: Engineered > Solid waste > Landfill > Unclassified | place... | reverse complement strand
CACTACCATCTCGCGATAATCTTTATCCGAGAGCATGCGGTTTACCCCAAGGAGCGTTGCACCAGGAAATTCCAGAAGTGCCAGCATGGTATTCGAGAGAATGTATTCCATGCGCGCCGACCATGCATCGACCCAGATCTTCTTAAAAGTACTCATGAGACCCGAGACCACCAAGTGGCGTTTGTCATACCCCACGTCTTCCATCACATTAAAAGACATTGGGTATTCCATGTCGAACGGCGCAAAATACAGCACATCTTTGATGCGGTGTTCAGGAATGTATTCCAAAAGCTTTTCCGCGCTTGCGCCGTGCGGATCCATAAATGCCATTCCTTCACCATTTTGAATATCTTGCACGGCAATATTCTCGAGCATTGTCGACTTACCCATACCCGTCTTGCCAATGACGTACATGTGCTTGGTACGATCTTTCGCTTTGATGCCAAAAGAGACATTTTGTCCACGCGCATCCGTACGCGCAAAAAGCGTCACGCGCTCAGGGTCAAAGTGCATTGGAGGATGGTGCGCTGGCGCATGAGAAGCATGGGGCTCGCCTCCATGAGAAGAATGAGACTGCTCGTGTTGCATACCTGCAAAGTATAGCAAAATATCGTATAAAAAATATATGTAGAAAGAGCACATCTCACCCGAGACGCACTCCTAAAAAGAAAAGCGCCGGTCTCCAGGCCGGCACTTTTTGTCCGCGATATTCGCGGAATTGATGAGTGTAGGGTGGTTAGCCCCACGAGATCAAAGGATCACCTCCTTTCAGCGGAATTGAGAAATTCCATTGTGGTAACGCCCGGCATGGCAACCTCCTCTCGCTGATGAGACAACCTCACTCTAGCAAAGACATTGCATTTTTCCAAATGACTATTTGGCGACATTATACATACGTAACCCGACACCGAACCCAGCGCCCCATACTATAAAATAGCCTCCCTTTCCAAGAACGCGAAGCACTGGACTTATTCTGCACTCTTTTAAAAATACTTGGGCGGGAGTTCAGTATTTTGAAAAGCCCACCCTTCCCGACCTCTTTTCAAAACACCGAACTCCCGCCGCCGCCCTGCCTGCGCCTGACACACTACCTCTCCAGCGCCCCCTCCGTATACCTATTGCTCGGCGCCCACAACATCCAGCTCGTGAGACCCGCATCATACGTCGCTTGTATTTGTGTACGTACTTCCGCGGGACCATAGTCACCGCCATAGTCAAAGTCCTGTAACCATGGACGAAGCTTTTGAATGTCGTAGACGGGCTTTTTATACAGCGGTGGCGTTGAAGTACCTATACGCTCATGTTTTAAACCATCAACGGGTGTTGTCGAAGCTTTTGCTCGAGAAACCGCAGAGGCCATCGCGTAATTCACTACCTGATACGGAGACTCATTCGGATTACCTAAGTTCATAAACCCATGCGGATAATGCGACGGATAGACCATCGGCGCAATAAAATCGAAATACGGAAGCGCTCGCTCAAGCACTTGTCCAATAGAAAGGTCATCCGTATTACTCGTCGTCATACCAAAGAGATCTGCAGAGAGGTACGGGACCGCCATCTCGCGCCCCATCCCCTCGTGTCGCACGCTCGCAAAACGTTCAGGCTTTGAAAGCTCTGTATGGAGATGAGCAAAAAAGCGTTCAAGTGCTTCGGGCTTTGGCGTAGTGCCAGTATGTGTAAAGGCAATATCCCGCATGTTGCCATCAGAAGGAAAGCGCACATAATCAAAGTTCAGTTCATCGAAACCAAGGTTGTACGATTCAGTCGCAAGATCAATAATGTATTTCCAATGATCCTTGGCGCTTACATCAATAAACGAAAGTCCTTTGCCATCTTTCCATACCGACCCATCACTCGCTTTTTTGACCGCAAGATCAGGCCGCGCAAGTGCATGGAGAGGGTCTTGAAAGACTGAGATGCGCCCCATGACGTAGATATTTTTCTCATGGAGAGCGGCGATAAATTCTTTCATGTCTCGCGTACCACACTTTGCTGCAGTCCACGCAGGCACGAGTTCTGCATGTTGTGGGGGAAATGAAATGGTCCCCGAGTAGTCTTTTATATCGATAATGATGGCATTGATTTCAGTGCGCTCTGCAAGGGCTACGAGCTCATTACGAAACGAAGGCGTACCGACCACGCACGATGTCATATAAATAGATTTAACTGCATGTGGAAGTGGTACATGCTTCACCACCTCACGAGTATCCACCTTCTCTTTTTCTTCCAAGACTTCGTCCGTCGTCGATGCCTGGAAAAGAGCGTTCTGTGCCAAGAGTTCGCTATCGTATTTTGTTGGCATGAACGAGGGCAACAAAAGGCCAAGAGTCAGCACAAGAGCGAGAGCCCCCACCCCGCTTAGTAGTACCGTATGTTTAGGCATATATTATGTACGGAGTTCAACATTCCCCCGCCCCGTATCTGCAAGCGTATGACTCTCAACAAAAGCATCTCCCTGACGCTCTCCATGCGCGGTTTCGAGTGAACGAAGATACGCTGCACGACGCAATCGATAACCAAGAATGAGAAGCAGAACGCCCAGCGTCATAAAGACCCACACCTTCCATTCATACGGAATACCTAAAAGAGGCGTAACGAAGACAAGGAGTCCGATAAAGAAAATGAGAGATTCTTGTGACATAAAAATGTTATGAACGAATGTGAATTAGATTTTTAGAAATACTCTGGCAGTGTGACATAAAAATGTTATGAGCGACTTAGTTTTCTTAATGGGTACCATTTAGAAAATAGGAGTGCTCTGGTAGTGCGACCTAATTTTCTTAATGCTTGCCATTTAAAAAATGGAAGTGCCCTTGTGGTGCGAATGAGGTTTTTAGAAATACTCTGATAGTAGAGCATATAGCTAAAAGTATACCGCACTTAGCGGACAATCGAAATCCCCAACTACTCCCCCTCCACAATCACCACACACTCGCCGCGGACTTGGTCGGGATGAGATTCAAAGTGTCCGAGAACCTCTGCTGCAGTGCCACGAATGACGCTTTCATGCATTTTAGTGAGCTCGCGCGCGACCGCTATCTGCCTGCCTTCTGACAAGTGCGACTTCAGTGATTCCAAAGCCTTCATCAGTCGATGAGGAGATTCATAAAATACCATTGCGCGTTCCGACTCCGCGATTTCTTTAAACAGCGTCTCGCGTCCTTTCTTATGAGGCAAAAATCCAAGGAAAACAAATTCAGAGGTGGCGAGCCCTGCGATGGAAAGCGCCGCTGTCAAAGCCGATGCGCCCGGTATTGCCTCAATGACGACTTCCGGTAACGCATCTCGTACCTGCGCAATGATGCGAAAGCCCGGGTCAGAAATACAAGGAGTACCTGCATCCGTCACGAGCGCTACCTTTTGCCCTTTTTCCAACCGCTCCAAAATCTCTTCATGACGTGCATCAGAGGCATGTGCGTCATAGCGCTTGGTCGGCACTTTTATCTCATAGTGCGCCAAGAGCTTCCCCGTCACTCGCGTATCCTCACAAAAAACAACATCCGCTTCCTTAAGCACCCGAATAGCCCGAAGCGTCATATCTTCGAGATTCCCAATCGGTGTCGCGACTATAGAAAAAGTCCCCATACTGCTTATCGTTGTCGTATAAAATACCTACCGATAGCTTTCTGCAAAAATTCTTTCACTATTTCAAATGCCACAGTATGCCCTTCTTTAAACAAAATCTGTTCACGAAGCACATCATCAAAATATCCGAGCGACTTGAGTATTAGAGCGCCATCGAGGGAAGGATATTTTTCACGGCACAACGAGATAAGATCTGCAAGAGAAATTATCTGCAAAATAAAATATAAATCGACATAATCTTTCTCAACCGAACGACTGGTAACTGCAGCGAGTTTCATACATCCAATGTCTACAAAAGAAGCTATGGAAAAATATTCTGTCTGAACAAGTGGTACTTGAAGCGGGTACGAAAAACCAAAAAAACTTACTTGCACACTTCCGTCAACGACACATGAGAGTGTATTTTTTTCTTCCTGTGTAAACACAACATCATGCTCTGCAAAGACCGTTTCTATTTCTTTTTTTAAGGCAACGGTATCAAAATCTCCCTCTTTGAAGAAGTCAAAATCAATACTGTCGCGATGACCGAGTTGAAGCGCCAAACCTGTGCCTCCTGCAAGATAAAATCCTGCATCAGAAAAAGTACGAAAAAGCGGTAAAAGCGCGCGACGTTTTTCATCAAGAATATCCCAGTGCATAGTTATTATGAAAAGCGACCTGTTCGAGACGGTCTGACCCCAAATATATTAGACCATAAAGCGAGCGACTTCTTTCCCCATTCGCTTACGCTCGAAGTTCGTATAGCGAGAGCAATTTCTTCAGAGTCAAAATGCTCTTGAAGCCACTCGACTGCTTCGAGGGTCCCTCGATCAAGCACATTACGTATGAGCCGCACACGATTATCTGGGACAGATATATCAAAATGTTCAACATCATACGACCAAAGGCATGTTTTTACACACTGAGGAAGGCTGTCCATCCTCACATTATACCATATTTCAAGCTTTTCAGCGAATTCCTATAATCCGCGCATCCTCATTAAAACCCACTCACAGCACCCAATGTCAAGGTTAAACCTTGACATTGGGTGCTGCTTTACTCCTTCCTATTCTTCCGTTACCGATACATGCATGACCTCTACCACAAAATCGATAAAGAGATCGGGGAGGTCAAACCAGAGCTCCCTTTCACTCCATCCACCTTTTTCAAAACGAAGACCATGTGTATGCGCCCACTCTTCTATACGCGCAACATGCTCCGCAGGGTTTTCTGAAATAAACGCAATGTGTGAGCTGATGCGTGCAGCATCTCTTCGTGGCTCCGCATCCACTTCGACCAGCTGTATATCAAAGTGCGGAAGCGATGCTTGGCCAATCATCGCCCAGCGTGCACCTTCTTTGCGATACGAAACCACACATCCCAAAAGCCCATACACCTCTACAACCTTCTCAAGGCTCTGCGGAGCAATGCGGAATGCGGCATGATGTAACTGAGGGTCGGTGCGCATAGAGATTTTATGAAAGTATTTTTTCAGCCACCTTGTATACATCCCCTGCTCCCATCACTAAAACTAGAGTTTTTTCGTCTGCCCTTTGTAGCGCTGTCTGTACTGCCACATCTATACTTTCGACACTCTGTGCAGGGATATGCGACGTAATTTTTTCGACGAGCTTCTCTGAAGTGACACCAGAAGCATTCGCTTCACGAGCGGCATAGATGGGAAGCAAGATGAGTTCATCTGCTTTTGCAAGCGCTTCGACAAAATCATCAAAAAGTGCGTGCGTGCGTGAATAGGTATGTGGTTGGTAGACAAGCAGGATTTTTTTGTCAGGATACATTTCTCGTGCACCCTGGATGGTCACGGAAATTTCAGTGGGATGGTGCCCGTAGTCGTCGTAGACGAGAGCGCCGTCCTTAGTCTTTCCCTTATATTCAAAACGTCGCCAGGTGCCGGCAAATGTCGCAAGTGTTGCTTTGGTATTTTCTGTAGAAATTCCCAACTGTGCTGCGGCCGCCAAGGCGGCCGCAGCATTCATCCGATTATGCAACCCTGGCAACTTCATCGGCATTAGTGGATCAACATACGGTACATATTCGACCACTTTTGCAGATACCCCAGAGACCGCCCGCGCTACAGCCGCGTCTTTTGTATTACAAACCACAAAACCTTCCTCGGGCACCTTTGCCGCAAGCATATGAAATGCATCAACGACATCGTCGAGATCTTTGTAATAGTCGAGATGCTCTGCTTCAATATTGGTAATCACTAACATATCTGGCTCAAGACTCAGAAAGTCTCTCTTATACTCGCATGCTTCCACAATGAAATACTTACTCTTTCCTCTTCGATAATTTTTCCCCGTGCGTGCACGAAGTGATCCCACTACCGCAGAGGGATCGAGTCCTGCGTCTTCACAAATATCAATAAGCATTGCAGTCGTTGTTGTCTTGCCGTGCGACCCCGCGATTGCTACAAGGTAGTGATCATTTGCGACCATCCCTAATGCTTCAAAATAATTAACGGCCTTGATACCAAGCGTTCGCGCCGCAACCAATTCCTCATGGTCATGCGCCATCGCCTCGGTATATACCACCAAATCAATATCCGAAGAAATATTTTCTTTTATTTGTGACTCACAAAAATGCACACCCTCCTCTTCAAGCGACGTAGTTAGGGGTGACCTCGATCGGTCAGACCCAGATACTACCACTCCCTCAGCAAGAAAATGCCGAGCAAGTGCTGACATACCAATACCACCAATGCCGATGAAGTGTATTTTTTTAATCGAAGCCAAATCCATACTATGTATTCATATGATCCTGTACCAACGACATGAAGAGATCATTCCGCTCATACTCATTTTTAAACATACCAAATGACGCAAATGCGGGACTAAAGAGAATGACGTCTCCTGCTTCAGCACGAGAGAACGCTTCATCAACCGCCTCTTTCAAAGAAGCGCAAAGTGGTGCATTGGGAAATGCATGGCGAACAGTGTCAGTCCCCGCGCCCGCCAGAAGTACGACATCTTTTGCATACTCAGGAATAATCTCAAGAAGCTCTCTCATATCGAGACCTTTGTCAGAACCTCCCATAATCAGAACAACATTTCTCTCCTCAGACACCGCTTCCAAGCCAGCGCGTGTTGCGGCAGGAGAAGTGGAATTATTGTCATTATAGATTTTCACACCATGTGCTTCTCCTACGTATTGTAGTCGCCCTGGCAATGCTTCAAAACTTTCCACCCCTTCTCGTATCATTTCCTCGGAAAGACTCGTCGCACGAAGTGCCTCGATGGCAAGCGCAATATTTACCTGATTATGCTCTCCTGGAATAGGAAGTACCCAATCCGCCGGTACCTCAACCGCATCCGTCAACACTACTTCTTGCAAAAATGCATACTTCTTTCGCGCCACATACTTTTCGACCTCTTTAAAAAGCGCCGGAGTCGTGATGAAGACATCGCCTGCATCTTGATTTGCAAAGATGAGTGCTTTGTCGTCAAAATACGCCTCCATGTCCCCTTTGTAGTAATTCATATGATCAGGGAGAAGATTGGTGAACACTGCAATGTGCGGACTAATACCTGCATCACCAAAACCCTGGAGTTGCCACGAGTCCAACTCCATCACCGCAATATCGCCTTCACCCACCTCTTTCAGAAGCTGCAAGTTTGAGACGCCCCTCACATTCCCTCCAAGGTGGACTGTTCCGCCTTCAGTCGCTCGCGTAAGCGTATGGTAAATGAGTTGTGTGGTCGTAGACTTCCCGCGTGAGCCCGTCACGCCAATGATAGGAATACCTGAAAGGCGGGCAAACAACGCCGCGCTCATCTCAACAGGAATGTGATGTTTTTTTGCCTCAGCAATATACGGAGAATCGAGCGGTACGCCAGCAGCCTTCAAAACCATATCGCATGATTGAAAATCCTCAAGACGATGTTCGCCGAGTACATAGGTGATGTTAGGAAACCGTGATAAACGCTCGAGCGACTCCGCGAGCTGCTCCTCGTTTTTGAGGTCAGTCACCAAGAGGTCCGCACCACACTCCGCCAAAAACTCTGCATCCCCCACCCCACGACCAAGAAGCCCCAAGCCCATGAGAGTTATCTTCTTCCCCTTAAATTCATGTGACACATCCATATCCCTATACGCTAACGCTTTTCCACCCCTTCTGCAAATAGTAGCTACATGACCATTAGTCAGTCTTCTCTATTTGAGAAAAAAGAATCCCTTCTTCGAAAGCTCTGAGTGCCTGTAGCACCTTCTCGACTATCCTACCCTCCAGCTCCTCAAGTGTCGCCCATCGTATCTCTCCACACTTCTCAGGCTCTTTATTTTCAGGCTCACCTTCATAGGAGCCGAGCGTGAAGTAATAGTCCGCGTAGTTGTCGCGTTCAAACAGAGCGTGCGCACATACCAAATCTTCTTCCTTGCACTCAATCCCAATTTCTTCTTTCGCTTCGCGCACCATTGCTTCGGTCGGCATTTCGCCCACGTCTACATGCCCCGATGGAAGCGAATAAAAACCATCTCGATATCCGGTGTTTTTTCTTTGCGAAAATAAATACTTCCCTTCTTTTTCAAGTATAAGAAATACCGCACTTTTTACCTTTACTCGATCTGCCATATTATTCACTACTCATCTGCATAATATGCTCAAAATGTTTTTGGGAAACAGGAAAGAGTGAGAGGCGATTGCCCGGCGCTAAAAGACGGAAGTCTTTTAGTTCTGATGTATTTCGCATCTCTGCAAGCGACACTTCTCTTTTAAACTTCTTTTTGAATTTCACTTCAACTACAAACCACCGTGGATTTTCTTTTTTTGCCGTCGCGTCAAAGTACTGCGATTGCGAATCAAATTGTGTTTCGTCGGGAAACCCTGCCTTTGTCACTTCTGCCACACCCACAACAGCGGGTACCGCACACGATGAATGATAGAACAGCACGAGATCTCCTTTCTTCACGTCGTCCCGCAACATATTCCTCGCTTGATAATTACGCACACCACTCCAGAGCGTCGTTTTGTCACGCTTTAAGTCATCTATGGAATACCCTTCCGGTTCTGTTTTAAATAGCCAATGTTGCATGTCACATTACTCACACCATATCTTGAGTATTACTCATTATAAAAATAAGGACGGAGATCTGCTGGAGAAATGTACGCCGACGCTTGTGTAAAAATTTCTCGTAACGTTCCCTTTGCAATCTGCTTACGCTCGGGCACCATAAGGGTCTCCCTGTGATTCGCACTCTCGCGACGAAGCTTGATGTGACTACCCTTCTGACTATGTACCACAAACCCAAATTTCTCAAAAACTGAGATGACCTCTTTGCTTGATAAGTTTTTAAGCCCGACTCCCATGGAGATTAAGAGAAAGTTCAAAGTTGGTAAGCACTGACGGAGAGGTGCTGAAACCGAGCGAAGCTAGGTTTTCACCTTCAAAGTAAAGTTCTACAGCTTCTTTAATATTTGCCCGAAGCTCTTCAAACGTTTTTCCATCTGTGACCACAGGCACGTTTACACCAGACGCAGTATAAACTCCATCTTCTTCAGAAATCCAAAACTGAATAATATTTTTCATAAACGTATTATACCACACATTTTTAATTTTGCGTTACGCCCGAGAAGTCTCATGCTTTTTGACATAGAAACTAAAAAAGAGATAATGGGGTTTGATTGCACAATCGTAATCGTAGGAGAAGATCGATGGCAAAAGGTCGTAGCACACCCATTCCTCGTGGTGAGAGGAATAATGCGCTTGCAGAACTTGCGCGCATGATGGCTCAGAGGATATACGTGACCACCCCCATCCCGCCACCAGCCTTCTTTCAAGGAGTTACGAGAAGGAAATCTGAGCAAGTGTCAGGGGACTTACACAAAGTGGATTCGAAGCTAGGCGCGTCTTAGGCCGATCCGAGACATGACCGAACTTCAAGGGGCGCATCACCAATGCGCCCCTTCATCGTTTCTTTCATAAGGAAAACTAAAAATGTATCGAAGGATGATCTAACGCTCCTGTAATGATATACACAATAGGAATAAGCATCGGGAGTGCAATGAGAAAGGCAAAAGGTATCGCATAGAGATAGTGATACCAGACCACCGTGCGAGCACCACGATCTTCTGGGATTGAGTACGCTGGAAGATACACCATAAGTCCGTATACAAACAACCACATAGGAAAGCCGATGAATGCAGTAGGGCCGATGATAGTCGACTCCCCAACCATCCCCATAATGCCAAAAAGGAGAAACACTGAAAATGGTTTAAAGTCGTATCGCTGAAGTATGAATGCCCAAGCAATAAAGAGCGGAATAAATACAATGACGCTATGCAAGAAAATAACGTCGAAATAATTTGTCGATGCGGTGATAAATGCCTCCCCCACTTTCGCCCCAAAGAGAAATGCCATATTGGTGAGCGATACTGTCACCACCTCTTCGAGGCATGCGAGAAGCGTGGCGAAAAGTACAAACTTCACGCGCCAATCAAGCGGTATCCTCTGCACATGCTCGCGAAGCGTATCGCGAAAATAATACATAAGACCACCACCCATAAAAATCCACACTGCGATAAGCCCCATGGTCATACGCGCAATACCCTGTGCTTGAGGCGCACCGCTCCCCTCTGCACTCTCCCCCACGAGGTACATAAACAATGAAAAAACCACCGTGCCACACAAGAGAAGTGCTACGATGAATTTTTGCATGATGCGAAAACTATATATCCGAGAGAAGTTCTTTGATACCATCCTCAAACACCACTTCGGGTACCCAACCTAAAAGCTCACGTGCACGAGTAGCGTCCGCCAACGTATCGTGCGGCTCAAAGCGCGCAGGGATGTATTCGACAGCGCCTCCAATGAGTTCCGCCACACGATTTACCGACTGATTATTTCCCGCACCAATATTCAGAGCCTCCCCCTTCCCTACCTTTTCACTCTCTGCCGAAAGGATGTTTGCACGCACCACGTCGCGCACATGAGTGAAGTCCCGTGTTTGTGTACCGTCGCCGGTAATGGTAAGTGGCACTCCCTCTTTTTTCATTTTTAAAAACTTTCCAACAACGAGTGCGTAGGCACCATCGGGATTTTGTCGTGTGCCGTAGACATTAAAGTAGCGGAGCGACACCGTCTCTAGCTCAGAGATGGTGGTCCAAAGCTGCGCATACTGCTCTCCCATATATTTATGAAGTGCATACGGACTCTTAGGACGAGGGGTCATACTTTCCTTAAGTGGCATCGTATCTTGATCACCATAGACTGAGCTCGATGAAGAAAGGACGACTCGCTTCACGCCACCAGCCTGAGCTGCCAAGAGTACGTTGAGTGTGCCGGTCACATTTGCCTCATGTGCCTCACGTGGGTATGCGAGAGAAAACTGCACACGTGGCAGCGCCGCAAGATGGAAGACGTATTTCGCTCCTGCGATAATCGGTTTAATAGCTTCGAGGTCACAGATATCGACTGTGTGCAATTTCGCTTTTTGATTCACCTGCTCTGCATTCCCTGCAACCAAGGTGTCGATAACCTCCACCTCATATCCATGTTCAATGAGGCCATCTACTAAATGAGAGCCGATAAACCCCGCTCCTCCGGTGACTATAACTTTTTGTGACATATGGGTATTAGTATACCTTTTTAAGCGCGCTCTGCACGCAGATGTATTTCGAGAACGTGCGCTGTTCTATTGTATTAGCCAGAACTTTGCTACAGTGTACGCATGAAATGGTATTTTGCATCACGTACGAAACATCAACAAAAATTAGCAATTTTATCTAGAGATCTCGAAAAAGCAGGAGAATCGATCACTTCGACATGGGTCTATGTCACCGAAGAACTTCTTCCCTACCACGAACACATTGAAGCTGCACAACGTATCGCCGCCATGGATATTGAAGGCGTACTCGCGAGTGAAGTATTTGTACTCATAAGT
>Ga0172380_10008240_pt1 | contig 11471 bp, 12 predicted proteins | sample Leawe162metaG_FD_119747 | JGI IMG/M metagenome (GOLD analysis project Ga0172380, IMG submission 119747) | Leachate microbial communities from a municipal landfill in Southern Ontario, Canada - Leachate well 162 metaG | ecosystem: Engineered > Solid waste > Landfill > Unclassified | place... | reverse complement strand
GCGGGAGTAATTCAGTGGTAGAATGCAAGCTTCCCAAGCTTGACGTCGCGGGTTCGACTCCCGTCTCCCGCTCAGTTTCCGGATTCCTTGGAAAAGTTGCAATTTGCAGGGGTTTTTCCTCATTGCATTCATCCCGCAAAGTAAAATCTTGCAACCGGACACATTCCCCACTTAACTGCTCACATTATGCATAAGAACTCCGTATCAGTAACGAAAGCCGCCGCCGCGCTGGCCGGACTCTATTCGACCGGACATGAAGACCGTCCGGAAAATGTACTGTGGAATTATCCCGCCGCCGGCCGCGTGGTTGAGGCACTCAAAATTCTCATCCACGTCATGTTTCCCGGCATGTACCCGTCTGAAGAGGAGGCGCTTGAAACCTATTTTGGGAAACAGCTCAAAGATGTTTCCGTATTACTCCGGCCTGAACTGGAACGCGCCATTCCTTTCCTGTGGCAGTCGGAATCAGCCCGCCGCGCCGGCATCAAAGCCATTCCGGATGTTCCTGCTGAGGCCCGGCGAATTCTGGATGAGTTTCTGCTGCGCCTGCCCGCTGTCCGCGAAATGCTGATTGATGATGTAAAGGCGGCGTACAACGGTGACCCGGCCGCACTGAGCTACGCTGAAGTCAAGATCGCCTACCCCGGCGTACTGGCCGTCACCTCGCACCGCATGGCGCATGAACTCTACCGGCTTGATGTACCAATCATCCCGCGCATCATGAATGAATGGACCCACGCCAAAGCGGGTATTGATATCCATCCCGGCGCTACGATTGGCCGCGGATTTTTTATCGACCACGGCACCGGTGTGGTTATCGGCGAAACGGCAAAAATCGGACAAGGCGTCAAAATCTATCAAGGCGTCACACTCGGTGCAAAAAGCTTCCCGCTTGATGAACACGGCAATCCGATCAAACACATCCAGCGCCACCCGACGGTCGAAGACAAAGTCATCATCTACGCCAACACGACCGTGCTGGGCGGCAAAACCGTCATCGGCCACCACTCGGTCATCGGCGGAAACGTCTTCCTGATGGACAGTGTTCCGCCGCACAGTTTTGTCACCAAAACAGAGGCCGGCGTCATCATCCGCACCAAAGACAACGCGGGGTTGCTGGGCGGGCTCGGAATCTGATATTAAAAAATAATTTAAAAGCTGGACTCACCCCGACCGCTTACCTATATTTCTGCGCTTTTACGTACCGATTTGAGGAGCAAACCATGCCGAAAATGAAAACCAAAAAGACTGCGGCCAAACGTTTTAAGAAAACGGGAACCGGCAAACTGAAATATGCCCACATGGGTGGAAGCCACATTCTGACCGGCAAGAGCCGTAAGCAGAAACGCCGCCTTGGAGGCACGAATCTGGTTGCAGCCACAGATGAGAAACGTATCTCGAAAACTATTCCCTACGCATAATTTTTTAAGGAGTAAGAACCATGCCAAGAGCCACCAATGCCCCAGCATCCCGCCGCCGCAGAAAAAACCGTCTGGACCTCGCCAAAGGGTTCTATGGACATCGCAGCAAGCTTTTCCGTCAGGCCACCGAAGCAGTAGACCGCGCCCAGGCGATGGCTTATGTCCATCGTAAACAGAAAAAGCGCACGTTCCGCAGACTCTGGACTGTCCGTGTCAACGCCGCCTGCAAAGCCAACGGCATCACCTACAGCCGTTTCATCGAAGGATTGATTAAAGCCAACGTCACCCTGAACCGCAAAATGCTCTCCGAAATCGCCATCTACGACGACGCAGGATTCATCAAACTGGTTCAGGCCGCCCAGGCCGCGATTGCTTAACGCATCTCCGCTGAACGCAGAAAATCCCGACCGCACAGCGGCCGGGATTTTTGTTTTGCAAGGGTGAAAGCAGAGCCGGCGGTTCCGCGCGGCATCAGCTGGAGCGCTTCATTAACCACAAACCGAGAAACTGCGCGACAATCAGCGGTATCCACAGAATCAGGTTGGGGTGAAGCCAGGGATAATCCGCCAGTGCTTTGGCGAATACGATAAACAGGTAGTAGGCAAAGACGATTACCAGACTGACTACCATGCCGATGGAAGTTTCTTTGCGGTGCGATTTAACGCCGAGCGGAATGCCGATCAGCATAAAACTGAAACAGCCGATGGCAACGGAAATACGTTGATTGGCTTCCACCACCAGCCGCGTCTTTTCAATCAGCCGGTCCGATGCCGACAACATCGGAAAGTCGCGCTCCACGTTGCGAATCCGGTCGATAAGCTCCTCCAGCTGCATGAAACCGCGCTTCACGGTAAGCGGTTTGCTTTTGAGCAATTTCTGGAAATCGAGTTTGATCGGATAATATTCGGCATTCACATAAGTGGTTTTGGAAACATCGTGCGGATCTTTGGCGTCAGGCATTTCAATGCGCACATCGTAAAGCTTTATTGTCAGCAACCGGCTGGCATTGTCTGCCATAATGTCGCCTTGTTTGGCGCGCACACTGCGCTTTACGCCGCCTTCCTTATCCAGCTCATAGGCAACCACATCTTTGACCACATTGCCGTTCTTGCGTCCGACATAAATCATCAGGCCGGGAAAATCACGGATAAACCGTCCTTCCTCGAGCAGATTAATCGGCTCTTCAACCCCCGCAGAACGCAACAGTTCGCGGTTGGCATACTTGGCGGCAGGTGCCACTTCGCAGTTGATGTATCCGCAGATGGCACTGAAGAGAATCGAAAGTAAAATCAGCGGCGCGGCCAGCCGCCAGAGACTGATCCCGCAGCTTTTCATCGCACTGATCTCGCTGTCCATTGAAAGCCGGCCGAACAGCAGCAGCGCGGCAAACAGCGTACTGATCGGCATGGAGAACGAAAGAATGTACGGGATGTTCTGAAAGAAGAACTTCACAATCAACGCGGCGGAAATACCGCGCGCCATCAGATCAACCGCCTTCACGAGCGCGCCGACAGTCATCACAAAGGTGATCAGGCCGAGTGCCGCCAGAAAGATGACCAGATAGTCAAAAACGATATAACGATTGAGTGTGCGCATAATTTTATTTCACCCCGTGGCGGCGTACCGCCGATTCGACGGTATTCGCCAGCAGCATGGTAATGGTCATCGGGCCGACTCCGCCGGGCACCGGAGTAATGGCGGACGCTTTCTGCGCCACCGCTTCAAAATCAACATCGCCTTTCAGCCGGAATCCGGCTTTGGCAGTGGCATCCGTCACGCGGTTGACGCCGACATCAATCACCACCGCGCCCGGCTTAATCATGTCGGCCGTTACGGTATTGGGACGACCGGCAGCGGCGACGATTATATCGGCCTGCCGGGTCAGCTCCGCCATATTTTTCGTACGGGTATGGCACATCGTCACCGTCGCATTGCCCAGCTCGCTCTTCTGGCTGAGCAGGTTGACCAGCGGACGGCCCACAATATTGCTGCGGCCGATCACCACCACATGCGCGCCGTCGGTCTTGATGCCGGAACGTTTCAGAATCTGAAGAACGCCGTGCGGCGTACAGGGCAGAAAAGCCGGCAGGCCGAGCATCATGCGGCCCACGTTGACCGGATGAAACCCGTCCACGTCCTTCTCCGGATTAATCGCTTCAATCACCGACTGCTCCATCGAGGAGTCCGGAAGCGGAAGCTGAACAAGAATGCCGTCGATCTGACTGTCGGCGTTGAACGCGTTGACGACATCCAGGATTTCCTTATGGGAAGCGGTGGCGGGCAGCTTGATCTCGCGGGAATAAAGCCCGGTTTCCTCACAGGCCTTCTCTTTCGCCGTCACGTAGGAGCGCGAAGCGGGGTCGTCGCCCACCAGCAGTACGCCGAGGCCGGGGACAATCCCCCGCTTCTTCAGTTCAGTCACACGGGCTTTAAGTTCGGCGCGGATATCCTGCGCAATCGCCTTACCATCTAAAATCTTTGCGGTCATTCAGTCTCCTTTTAGGATTAACGGATGACGGGTTTTAACCTAATGTTCCGGCGGTTACAATTATGGAATGGATTCGTGAAACAACTAAAGGAGTGCTGCTGCCCGTCCGGGCGGTGCCGCGCGCCTCGAAAAACGAGATTCAGGGCGTTCACGGCGACGCCCTGAAAGTCCGCCTGCAGGCTCCGCCGGTTGAAGGCAAAGCCAATCAGGCGCTCATCCGCTTCCTCAGCGACGCGCTGGATATCTCCCGGTCACAAATCTCGGTCGCTTCCGGAGAAACCGGGCGCAACAAAACTGTTCTCATCACCGGACTCTCAAAAACCGAATTACTGAAAAGGCTATCCCTATGATGGAAGTAATCCTTCTTATTCTGGCCGCCCTGCTCTGCCTGACCGGGCTGATGCTCTCAGCGCTGACCTTTTCCGGCACCTGGCTGGTGCTCGCCGCCGCACTCATCACCAAGCTGGCCGTCGGCGTTCCAACCCTCGGAACCTTTGCCGTGTTCCTCCTGATCTGTGTTGCCGCGGAACTGCTCGAACTGCTCGCGGGCTTCATCGGCGTACGAAAACGCGGCGGCTCACGCCCCGCCGGACTCGCCGCGCTCATTGGCGGACTGATCGGAGCCGGAGCCGGCACCGGAATTGTTCCAATCTTCGGAACCATTGCCGGAATGCTTCTGGGATCGTTTACTGCGGCATTTCTGGTGGAGTGGCTGCGCCTGCGTCATCAAGGACAGGCGGCGCATATTGCATGGGGCGCGGTTCTGGCGAGACTGGCCGTACTGTTTCTGAAAACCGTCCTCACCCTCGGCATGAGCATTTGGCTGCTATTTGTCCTCATAAAATGAGGTGATCGCGTTCCACGCCGCTTCAGCGGTATCGCAGAAGGTGAGCAGGTTCAGATCGTTCGGGCCGATGAGTCCGTATTCAGCCATGTAGTCCCAGTCGACGATCCGTTTCCAGTGTTCGGAACCGAAGAGGATGACCGGCATCCGTTTGACCTTACCGGTCTGAATCAAGGTGAGCGCTTCGAAGAGTTCATCGAAGGTGCCAAAGCCGCCGGGAAAAATGCAGACCGCTTTGGCGCGCAGCATGAAGTGCATTTTGCGCATGCTGAAATAGTGAAATTGAAAGCAAAGATCTTCGGTGACATACGGATTGGGTTTCTGTTCGTGCGGCAGCGTGATGTTGAGCGAGACGGATTTGCAGCCCGCCTCTTTGGCACCGCGATTCCCTGCTTCCATAATTCCGCCGCCGCCGCCGGTGATGATGACATATTCACACTCGTGGCCGGTCTGGCAGGATGAACTGACGAGCCGCGCCAGCTTGCGCGCTTCTTCGTAGAACGGCGTCAGCGAAGCCAGCTTCCGGTTTTCACAGGCGCCGGCATTTTCAGGAGCCGGAACCCGTGCGCTGCCGAAAAGCACGATCGTGGATTTGATATTGTGCCGCTCCATCGTCACTTCCGGATGAAGATATTCAAGCTGGAGCCGCACCGGACGGCACGGATCACTGTTTAAAAACGGAATATTCTCATAGGCCTTCGGCGGATTTTTCATTTTTTATACTCCTCACCGCGAATAAACGCGAATGGACGCCAACCGAGACGGAAGACAATTTCATCTCCAATATATTCGCGTGAATTAGCGTTCATTAGCGGTTTGTTCTGCTGTAAAAATAGCAAAGATGAAACCCATTGCCTACTACATTACCGCCCACGGCTACGGACACGGCACACGCTCCTGCGATGTGCTGAGCGCCCTGCACCGGCTCCATCCGGAACGGCCGGTGATTGTGACGACCGATCTGCCGCGCGATTTTCTCAACAGCCGGCTCAACGGCCGCACCAACCTGACTTTCCGGAGCGGCGCATTTGACGTCGGCCTCGCCCAGAAAGACTCCATCCGAAGCGATCTGCTCCGAACTCTGGAAAAACTGGAGGTGCTCTATGCCCGCGAAGAAGAACTGATTGAGCAGGAACGGCGCTTCATCGCGGAAAATGACATTGCCGTGGTTGCCGCCGACATTCCGGCGATTCCGCTGGCCGCCGCGCAGCGCGCAGGAATTCCGAACGTCGCTATCGGAAATTTTTCGTGGGACTGGATATATGCGGATTACGCCGAAGACCATCCGCGCTGGAATTTTTTCAGCGAAAAGTTCCGCGCCGTTTACGCAAAAACCGATTTGCTTCTGCGCCTGCCCTTCGCCCCGCCGATGGAGCAGTTCCCAAACCGGAAAGATATTCCTTTGCTCGCTTCGCCCGGCACGGTACAGCGCGAAAAGCTGGCGGCGCTGACCGGCGCAGATATTCAAAAGCCGCGGGTGCTGCTGTCGTTCACTTCACTGGAACTGGGATGGCAGGCATTTGAAAATATCAGTGCAGCCGGTGACTATGAGTTCTTCTGCGTCCAGCCATTGGAATTCCCCGGCTCATGCATCCATGCCATCGACCGGTGCAAAATCTGCTTTTCCGATATTCTCGCCACGTGCGATATCGTCATCAGCAAGCCGGGCTTCGGGCTGGTGTCGGAGTGCATTGTGAACCGCAAGTCGCTGATTTATTCAGACCGCGGCGACTTTGCGGAATATCCGCATCTCGTCGAAGGAATCGAAAAACACCTGCGCAATGTCCACATTCCGTCGGCTCAGCTTTACGCCGGGGATTTTTTACAAAGTCTGGAGAAAATCAAATCCGCGCCGGAACCGGCCGGTCATCTGGCCTCCGGCGGCGCGGAAATGATTGCAAAAGAGCTGCTGCGCTACGGAGCGAGACGGACATCTATTTTGTAGAAGCATTTACCTGCGGCACTGTGGGTAAGATCCGTGATCGCGCCGCCGGTATAGTTGGTTTCCAGCGGCTGGAAACTGCTCATCAGGTTGGTGGTCCAGTACACGTTGTAAACACGCCCGGAAACGGCGTTCCATTGGATGAGGTTCCGCGTGTGGTTCGTGATACCAAACCAAGCTGACGAATTAGTCGGGTTAAGTCCAGCAATGTAAGCATCATGCACGGTGTTGATGCCGTTGGAGCAAACGGCATTCGGATTCACTCCGGTGCCGCCGAAATACTGCTGTTCCCACGAATCGGGAATTCCATCCGCATCCGAGTCAGGTTGCCACAGTGCGGTCGGACGACCGGCCCATTCATCCGGAACCGGCGGCCAGCCGGTGGCTTCAGATAAGCGATAGACCGTCGCAGACCCGGGAAATATATATAAACTAGCCAGTTCCGGGGGGGAGCCATAGAAATAAACACCCGTCAAACTGGTGCAATCGAAAAACGCCGATTCTCCAAAAGCACGGACACCGCTTGGAATCGTAACGGATGTGAGACTCGTGCAATAGCCGAATGCAACATGTTCAATGTTGGTAACACTGCTTCCGATTGTAATATTGGTCAGCCCGCTACAGAGATAGAATGCGGCTCTTGCAATTGAAGTCAGGCCGTTCCCGGTTTTTGCAGTCTTCAGTCCGGTGCATGAATAAAAAACATAGTCCCCAATGGCTTCAACCCCGTCAGCGATCATAATAGAGGACAAGCTAAAGCATTCAGCAAAGGCGGAGCTCCCAATCCAATTGACACTGTCGGGAATATTTATATTGGCTAAAGCATAGCAATCTTCAAAGGCCCAATTCCCGATGCTGGTTACGCCGTTACCCATGACAACATTCGTCAGACTGATGCAGGAATCGAACGCACCCTCACCTATTAGCGTGACGTTATCCGGTATTACGACACTGGTCAAACTGGCGCATTCTTCAAACGTCCAGCTCTGGATCGCGTCGACGCCGTTTCCGATTATGACACTATTCAAGTTAGTACAGTATCCAAATGCACCTTCATCAAGATTGATGACACTGTCTGGAATGGTGATATTTTCCAGACTGGAGCAATCCCAAAATGCAGAATCGCCAATAGTCATGAGACCGGCTCCAAGTGAGATGTTTTTCAAATGGTTACATGCTTCAAATGCACAGCTGCCAATATTGGTAACTCCATTACCGACAACAATATTGGTCAGGCCGGAGCAATACCCAAATGCAAGCTCCCCGATGCCGGTTACACTGTCCGGAGTTGTATAGCTCCCGGTTTTTCCGCCCGGATATTGAATCAGCACGGTTCTGTTCTTATTAAATAGCACACCATTTGTGCTGCTGTAGAACATATTCGCCGCATTCACAGTGATGCCGGTCAGGCTGGAACAGCCAACAAACGCATACGTCCCAATGTTCGTGACTCCGCTTTCAATCGTGATATTGGTGATTCCCGGGCATCCTGCGAAGGCCGCAACTCCAATACGGATAACCGGCGTGGTTACGACGTAGGTGTTGGTGCTCTTGCCTCCCGGAAAACAAACAAGTTCTGTCCGGTTTTTATTAAATAGGATTCCATTGGTGGTGCTGAAAGAGGTGTTCGCCGTGTTCGCCGTCAGCGCGGTCAACTTAGGACAACGGGCGAGCGCTCCGAATTCAATAGTGGCTAGCGTGTCTGGAATGGTGAAGCTGCCGGCTTTGTTCGGCGGGTACATCAGAAGCGTGGTTTTGTTTTTATTAAACAAAACGCCATTTGTGCTGCTGAAAACAGAATTGGCTGCGCTCACATTGATTGAAACCAGACTGCGGAGATTCGACAGCGCATCATCCCCGTAACTTTCGACCCCGGCACCCATGATGATGCTGGTCAGATTGGTACATTCATCAAACGTTGAAGAGCCGATCATGATAACACTATCCGGGATGGTGACTCCGGTCAGATCCTTATTCTCTTGAAAAACCCAGTCTCCCAGAATGGTGACCGGCAGCCCCTCGATAATTTCCGGGATGATCACATTACCTCCAGCGCCATTGTAGTCCGTGATGGTGATTGCCGAGCCATCCGAATCGTAGTAGAAATCACCATCGCTATCGGTTACACCAATCAGAAAGTTGTCGGCATAGAGTTCATGGCCGGTGTAGGAACCAGCGTCCGTGTCACTTCCCATATCACCGCCCAGCACGATCGTAAAGAAGTCTGAATCCCCCATCCCCCAGCCGGTTCCAGCCTGATTAACATCCAAAAAACCAAGCTCATTTCCATTGTAATAAGCGGTCAGTACCTTGGTAGATGCATCAAAAGAAATGTACACGCGCCCCTGAACATCATCGGTCGGAATATCCGCGTAATTCGGCCAATTCTCAAAGTCACTTCCATAAACCCAACAATCCAGTTCATATCCTTGGGAATAAGAGCCATACCGTTCGCGATATAAAGAAACCACCATGCGGTTGGCAAAGTCAGGTGCGTTTGTAGCGACCACAACCAGAAACATATCGGCCCATGAACCGTCCTGTAAAACCGCATTATTATTCAAATTGACAGCCACTTCCCAGCTTTGGGTGTAGCTACAGGTGCCACCAATCCATGGTCTTACTACTGTCGAGCCATCGTCGCCAGCCGGATAGTTTCCGCTAAATTCCAAACGCCCATTGGTTTCGGTCAAAATTGCACCCGGATTGGAAAGATGGATATCGGCACTCCATTTGGCGGTATCTTTGGTGTTGTCGCTAAAATCATCGGTGCCGGCCAGCACCACCGAAGCGGAAATGATAAGAAGCATGCTAATAACGACAGTAGAGAATGGCTTGGTCGATTTCATACACCCTCTTTTTATAATTATTAAACCCGTACAAACTTGCGGCATATTCATCCGGGCCGGGCGGGCTGTCAATCGGCAAGTTTCAGTCGCTCCGGTGAATCGTGAAGAAGGTGACATCATCGTCGATTAGATTCACGACCGCACAGGAAGGATGCATACCCCGCCCCGCGGAACCGGGGTTGACGATGCGGGTTTTTTCGATCCGCTCATCCCGGCGGGTATGCGAATGGCCGAAAAAAATATAATCGTAGATATTGGAATGAACCAGAGCTTCAAAGTGCGCCTCGTCGTCGCTGTGCAAAACAGCAATTTTCCGGTCGGCCAGTGTCAGATGCGCGACCCGGCCCATAAGATTGACCCCGGATCCCTCCGAAAAGCTGCCCAGATTCTGATGAATATCGCAATTTCCCATCACGGCATAAATCGGAATATCCAAAGTCTGGAAAAGCGCGGACATCTCCGTTAGAACCATTTCGGAGCCGACATCTCCGCAATGAATAACGACATCAACCGCTCTGAAAATAAATTCGCGGGCGGCGGCCAAAGCCAGATCCACCTGCCCATGTGTATCGGATATGACGCCGATTTTCACTCGTGTCCCTCTTTTCGTTCTTGGCCTGAAAGTCGCAGGGTTTATATTAACGCGATTCTCAACCAATGCGAGCGGAGACTTAAATGAAGAGCGTTAAGATTGTCGGAGCAGGCGGTTACGGCGGCGTAGGAATCACGGAATTGCTCCTGCGGCATCCGGAATTTGAAATCGGCTGCATGGTGGCGGCCACCGAAACCGGCATGAAAATGAGCGACCTTTATCCTCATCTGAAAGGCTTCTGCGACGAACTGATCCGGACGCCGGACGATCCGAAGGCGCAGGAAGTCTACGACGCGGTATTTTTTTCCACGCCCGACGGCGTCGGTATGCAGACGGCGGCGGACGAACTGGCCAAAGGCGCTCATGTGGTGGATTACAGCGGCGACTTCCGGTTCACCACGCCGGAAAAGTACAGCGCCTACGCCAATTTCATCGGCAAAAACCCCGTTCATGCCTCGCCGGAACTGCTGACTCAAACGGTGTACGGTCTGGCGGAACTCCATCCGTTCGGGAAAGAGCAGAAACTGGCCGGCAATCCCGGCTGTTTCGCGGTGAGCTGTATTCTCGGCCTCGCGCCTGTGGCCGCGGAAAAACTGATCGACCCGAAGAGCATCATCTGCGACTGCAAAACCGGCGTTTCCGGTGCAGGCAAAAAACCGGCGGCCACATTCCACTACCCGGCGCGGTATGAGCAGATCAATGCCTATAAACTGGCCGGTCACCAGCACATGGTGGAAATCGAGCAGGAACTGAGCGCGCTGGCGGGCGAAACGATCCGGATCACCATGACAGCGCAGGTTCTGCCGCTCTGCCGGGGTATTCTTTCCTGCCTCTACGCAAATCTCAACGAAACGATGAGCGCCACACAGCTGATGGAAGCCTACAAGACATTCTATGCCGACAAGCCGTTTGTGCGGATTTTTGACAACAAAGCCGCTATCGGCACCGCGCAGGTCAACGGAACCAACTTCTGCAACCTGATCGTGGACGTGGACGAGCGGAACAACCGGCTGCGGGTGATCTCGCACATCGACAATCTGATGAAAGGTCAGGCGGGCAATGCGCTGCAGAACATGAACCTCATGTTCGGCTTTGATCCGATGCACGGGCTCAACTTCCCCGGACGCTGCCCGTGATCAAAACCATCCATCGCGGTCTTTGGCTGACGGCAGGTGTTTTTTTTCTATCAGCCGGAATTGCCGGCCTTTTACTGCCGGTTGTTCCGCAGCTTCCGTTCTTCTTCGCGGCCATCATCTGCTTTATGCGCTGTTCAAACTGGTTCCGCGTCCGGATGGAAAAACGAGTGTGGCTCATCCGGCAGCGCACACGTTTCCG
>Ga0172380_10008239_pt1 | contig 11471 bp, 23 predicted proteins | sample Leawe162metaG_FD_119747 | JGI IMG/M metagenome (GOLD analysis project Ga0172380, IMG submission 119747) | Leachate microbial communities from a municipal landfill in Southern Ontario, Canada - Leachate well 162 metaG | ecosystem: Engineered > Solid waste > Landfill > Unclassified | place... | reverse complement strand
TATTAAGGATTATCTTACTGCATGACACTTCACCATTTATCTATTCATTATTAAGTTTGAGTTTATTATATTCTATTATTATGAGTAAATCAACTAAAGTTTACATAAATCCCCCGAAAAATTATTTGTTTGTTTGTCATCAAGTAAGACTACATTATAAAGACTTTTTTCAACTTGTCAAGTATTAAAAACAACAATTTTAATATCTTCATTAACTTTATTTTTTTTAATATCTTCTATTACAGGCTTGAAAACCCAACCACAAACTTCTTCACCATCATGAATAGTTTCAGAAAAATACCATCTTACCGTAGTATTTTTACTTGAATTGTAGGTTTCAAAACCACAATCACACGCATCATCATACAGGCGACCAAATAAATTTATTCGAGCCGTAGAAATTTCCGTAACGCAAGAATTTTCTTCTCGACAATACGTAAGTTTCTTTGTGTCTAAAACATCCACTGATAAGTTCATAATAATCTCTTTTAAAGATTTCTTCTCAATTCAGACTCTATTATAGTGATTTTTAAAACTATGTCAACTTTTTTTTTAATCATCTAATACGGTATCAGCAAAAACATCTAGTTTCTTGCCTTTATAAGAAATATTGGCAGTTGCATGATTACCAAACGACTGCCAAAAATTAACACGTCTAATGACTTCTACGCCGTTTTTTGTTTGTAACGTAATAGTATCATGGCGACCTTCATTATCAAATGTAACCCATTTTGAGCCACTATTATTCAAGTATAATGTTCTATTTTTATTTCTCATTTTTAGTAACTCTGATTATTTCTCAAGATTTATTGCCAAAACAAGTTCTTTATTTGTTTTGGGTTTATAGCAAGGTTCATTTGGCACGTATTGAAATATAATAGCATTAATTGTTTTCTTTGTACACTTAATATCAAAATTTAAAATACACAAATCACCAGATAATGCTTTACAGTCATTACAAGTTTTCTTTTTTGATAATTTCATTACCAGTCTACATGAAAAGAAATGTATTCATCATCATAATCTTCATCATTTATCGGGCATTCCAAGTTGTATATTTCACGTATTTTTAATAAAATTGGATGAATTGAATCATCTTCCCAGTCATCTAATGATCTCGCCATTGAATTTAATCCACCTCTTTTTAATTCAACAAAATCAAAATCAAGAAGATGATGCCAAAAATCAAGATATGTCCTTGTTTCATATCCAACAAAAAAACGAAAGACGCAAATTAAATCGGCTGCAAAATTCCCAGTATTTGGTGCAACTCTTTGAGCTGATTTAATTTCATCGGATGAAATATTATACACTGATTTCAATATTTCATTCAGAGTTTCTGTCCAAAAATCAGGATATATAGAACGAAATGAAAAACCATATAATTTTTCTAATTTATTTTCAATTTCATGATAATCAAATGAGATTGTTTTTTGCCCTCTTTTAGATGTCATAATCTGAAAATATTCAATATTTTTTATTCTTGGTTTAGATAAATCAATTGATAAAATCTTATTTTCAAACGTTGTTTTTTTCTCATTTAATAAAGTTATTAAATTAACTACAACATCAGGATCAACCTTTAATATCTTTATAATTGTATCGTATATAAAGTTACACCATCTTAAATCATGTTTATAGTGGTTATCTAAAAATTCAAACCGTTCAAAAATCAAATGTGATTTATTGAATAATGATTCAAAGTCTAATTCATTTTTTGTTCTTTGGTATTGGATTGAAAATTGACGTTCAGGGAACTTTTCAACATAATCCAATACTTCATCAAATGTTTTTAATTCGGATAATCTAGTCATGATATTACGCCAATTTATAACGTTTCAAATTCAACGCAAACACAACTTCATCTGGTGTCAAATTTTCATCATAATTTTCATCATAACCATAAATCCGTTCAGGCAAAATAATACCAACTGATGTGATACAACCATTCAATGATTCATGATCTTCATTAAAATAACCCCAGTCAAAGGTATTCCAGCTTTCGCCAAAATAGCTAACCAAAGTATTCAAAGAATGGGCATTACCACCATTTAACAAAATCATTGTTTTGTAATTCTTTGCCCAATTATAATAATCAGATTCTTTATCATATTGAGTTGACATGTTGCCAACTACATGAGCGGCTTGCAATCCATGCTGGATTTGTGATAGATAAAAATTACCAAACCCATAAAACCTCAATTCTTGACCCATAGTGTTACCTCTTTTTCTAAGTTATTGTTAATAATGTATGTTTGAACTACTTGCATCTTGTTATCAGTTTTAGCTAATAACAATCGTAATTCATGAGCGTGTTTTTTATTTAAACAAGCTAAAATTTGATTGATTATACCATCTAATTGTTGGTTTTGTCCACTATTTTCTTTCTTCTTTTTTGGTTTTTTAACTACTTCATCTTCAACCACTATTGTTGCTAATAAATCAGCAGTAATAGAAATTTCATGATTTAATCTTGATTGTAAAGATAATAATGTGACATAATCTTCTGGATAAACAATCATCAATTCTTTTAATATCTCAGGCATCAATACTTCCAAACGTTGAAAGTTTTTACTACCTGAAATTTCTAATTTCTTAATTTGAGATTTGATTATATTAACCTGCAATTGACTAGCTTCTTTTGCGGCCCTACTATAAAATTGTGAACAAACACTTTTCAACCCGATTGATTTTCTAGTCGAAAGATAATTTTGCATAAACCATTTGGATTTTACCCCACCAGCTCTAAAAGCAATATATTTTTCAGGATTATCGGCTGAAGCACCTTCTCTAATAATTTCTCGTATTTCTGGAAAAACCGTAATAAAATTAGCAGTTATGCTAAAAAATGTTGATATTGTTGATTTATTCATAATATATGTCTCAAAAATTATTTCAAGACATATTATAAATTATTTTTTTAAATTTGTCAAATTTTATTACTGTAGAAAAAATCAAACATTATCTATTATAAAAGAAAAGATAGTTAAAATTTCTACAAATATGTTTTATAAATATATTGTTTCACAAGGATGTATTAACATGGAAGATGATAACAAACAAGCTGATATAGAAATTATCACAGAAAAAGAACTAGCGGATATAGAAAAATTATTGGATCAAGTAGATGAAGAACACTTTATTGATTAATTGGTTAAAAAAATATTCAGACAAATATCTGATTATCCAACCACAAAAAGAATTAAGTAATACAAAAATATTACAATATGATTTACCTAGACCATCAGGCATCATAGCATTAAATATAAAAACAATTTTGGATGAATTCGAAGATGATATAGAAATTTCTTCTTATATTCAAAATAACTCAAAAGAAATATTCTATACCATTGTTACGCCTAACGGGAATAAATCAGCAACGGCCAGCAATGATTTATTAAGGAATTTTTGGTTTGATGGGACTAACAATTTTGATGTCCAAATTAAAAACAATTCACTTTATAATTTAGCTAAGATACAAGCTAAAGAAACAAAAAGTGATTGGAATACTGTACTACAAAAATGTAAAATTGATTATATTGAAAACAAATCACTACATTTATTCGATTGCTTATTTCCAAAAAATGCAATACTATTTTTGAATCAGAATTCAATACAAAAAAATACTAATAACTTAAGTCTTATCAATGTGTTACGCTGAAAATGTTGTAAATATGGACATTTATTTTTTTAAACTGATGGCAATGTACATCTTTTTGTCTATATTTACAAATTCGTGTTTTTAAGCATTTAAAATCAGTTACTTACAAGGCTGAATTTTCATTAAAAGTAAAGTTCTAAGCCTAACTGTTCGATGTACTCTTTTAATTTTATTTTTACCATTCTTGGTACTTTGACTTCAATTAAAAAGTCACCTTTATTTGGTGTAGTCACAATATTTTTTATTTCACTACTGATGATATTGTTATAAAAATTGGTAATGTCACCTAAATTTTGATTAGATAAATCTCTCCAATATCTACAACCTGACAATTCACTTGCATATATTTCTTTATATGAATTTTCAAAAATCAGGTTGCCTCGCTTTACTCCATTTGTTTTGATACACGCAACATAATCGTTGATCAAGTTTGCTAACCAATGATTTTGATTATCAGGCCCTATCAATCCAGATATATGTGCTAATTTTACAGTATTAGATGATTTATTTGTTTTTGCTGAATATTTTATTCCATTAACAGAATAATCATATAAAGGAAAATTATGTTCTTTTGGAAAGTCAATATCATTTTCACCTATCCATAATGCACCTAACACTTCACCAAAATCTTTGGCTATTGTTATATTATTGATGCTTGAACTATAATTAGCTAAATTGATATTTTTGTATTTGTTATGATGTTTATTTGCAAATTGTTTATTGAACTCACAAAGTAATTTTATGATGTGTAACCTATTAAAATCATCTAGGTTATCTAAAGAATTGTATACGGTTTCCGCAACAAGAAATGGCGTTTCAAAATATCCAACTAACCCAACATTTTGTGGCTTAATACGGATAAAATTTTCTCTACCTGGTTTTGATAATTCAGAATGATGAATTTTAATTACTTCATTACCTGATTCTACAAAATACCAAGTGGCATTTTTTGGATTTAAATCTTTAAGAAATTTAACTGTTTATGTTATATCATTTTTAAGTTGTAAAGTAATATCTTGTGTAAGATATTTTTCGAATCCTTCTTTACTACATAATTGCTTGCCAGCCATAAAACACTTCCATATAAAATGAAAGTATTTATGGCTCACTTTTTTACATAAATTTGATAGCTTTAAACTAGCTTTGTTGATTATTGAAAATTTTCAGCAATATGTTTGTTTAATGCAGATTTAGAAATTTTCCAATAAGGCAATTGGGAGCCGCACTTTGTTCTTAACTTTTTAAATTTACAGTTTGTTAAAAATTGTGTTGATAATTTACAAGTTTCACAGCTCTTATAATATTTTGCAATTTTTGGTATTGGGTATTCAATTTCACCTGTTTTATGTGGAACAACACCATTCAATAACAAGTGTTCAGCAAACGGTATTTGTGATTTAACTAATGAACCATAAAAATAGGCGGCTAAAACTGATTGTTCTGCTGAATGTTTACCACAAGGCGAAGATGGTGGGTGTCCACAATATTCACATTTTGTGCCATAGCCATCTCGATATTCAATATCATCATACTTGATGTATTTACATGGCTTAGGGATTTTCTGCGTCATCGTAACCTTGTAGGTAATTATATATACCATACACTACTAATACGGATGCAATATATGTGACTTTATCAAGTTGTGAAATTATTACTGAAATAACTAATAATAGTATCACATCAAAAATATTACGATAAATCATTTTTTTCCTCATAGTTTGATATGGCATTCAAAAAATACCTATCATTATTTTTTATTTGAAATGGTAGAATAACTTCTGTATTACAGAAAAAACAAAGGCTATATTCAACCTCTGTTTGTAATGTTATTCCTTTATAATTAAAATCATCCAATTGCTTAAAATAAACAAGTGGATGACTACAATCTATACAATTTTCAATCATTGCTGATTGCTTTCAATGTATTCTTTACATTGTTTTCTTGTGTCAAAGAACTTATCTGTTTTGTCCATTTTTACCTTAATCCCATTAGATGACTGTGTGATAAAACCGTCTTCTGTTTCTTCAATGATAGTAACTTTAGAAACAACTTTGTTACATTTCATATTCAAACCAACCATATATTTAACAACATTCATGATATTCACCTTATAATAATAAAAATTTGTTTTCTCTTTAATTTGTAGTTAGTTTAAAAGAATTTACAGCCTTGTCAACTTTTATTTCTAATTACCAACGTGTCTTTTTAAATTGTTTGATATACGCTTGTTCGCGGTTTTGTTGAATTTGTTTTGGTGTTGGCGGTTCTTCCCAGCTATCGTTACGATAATCTACGACAATTTCAAAATACCTTGTTCTTTCTCTTATTTCAAATCTATTTTTAATCATAAAACACCTTAAGCAAGTTCAACATTAATAATTTTGTATTTTGACCCATGTAATCCATATATCTTAGGGCCAATTGTAAATTTAACATTTGTTTTTTCTGTATGTTGTAGACCTTTTAATGATCCTGATACAAAAGATTTTGTGATAATGTACATAGTAAATTCCTTTAAATTAGTAGAATTTCTGACTCGAATTAATTATAAACGAATCAGAAATATTGTCAACTATTATTAAGTTAAAAGATTGAATTTTGTTGTGTCATACCCCAGTTTTTCACAAGCTTCATTATGTGCGTTTCTGAGATTTTCTTCTTCTTTATCACGCCATTGCCAATCAGATTTAATTTGCATTTTAGATGTAATCTTTTCTGCATCAGTGTATTGCTTCCAAAATTCTTTGGTGCATGTTGTATCATCTTGTTGCAACCAAGCTCGTTCTTTACCAACCATTCGATTTAATCTATCGATTAAATCTTTTCTAATTGGGAAAAAGTGCATGGTTTTTTTACCATGATAGTACCGAATTTCAAAGTATGAAGATGCTTCCCGATTACCATCCCGTAATGAATCCCAACGTTTTTCGACCATATCTGCTAATGGATTTTCTGGTTTTTGTTTACCATCCAACATAGCAAAAACCTTATCAAAATCAGCCAGTTTATGTTTTAATTCCCAAGGCATCGAATCAGACCAACTTGAACCATGTGTAGGGATAATGAATCTTGTCATCTTTACCCGAAACGCATTTTCTTTGTGTTTATCGTTACTTTTCCAGCCTTGATAATAAGCTCGGTTATCAGATTTATACTTTGTAATTTCATCAAAACAATCTAACAACATTTGCATATTCATTTCAGATTGTCCTTCAACTAATCCTAATAAAAAACCTCGAATGTTATTTTCAGTGAATGATAATTTAACAACTTCATCAAAATCAGTAACTAATTTTTGATATGCCTTTGATGAAAGATATTTTGAAAAGTCAGTTGACTTTAAAACATTTGACCACGCTTTTTTCTTCAACTCCAAATATCTTGCATTGTATCGGCTTTGTAATGAATTGGCACTTGGCTCAATATTTGCTTTTTCTTGATTAAGCGCATCACCAAGTAAATTGGCGTAATAAATTGCCTCTTCTTCTGCAATTTCAGCGGCTTTCATTGATTCAACTGCTGAATTGAAGACTCTCACAACATTTGTTATCGTATTGCTACGAATAGCCAATTGATGTTTTTCTTCTACTTCAACTTGTTCAACTGAATCTCTTTCGAGATCATGAGTGAAACTCTGTTTAAAATCAACGGTTTTTTTAAGATAAATTAATGCAATTTCAACATTAGTGGTTCGTTGTGTGTCTGGTGTGGTAAATGCTTGTTGGATATATTCAACCGAACCAAAATCTTGAATCAAATTAAATAGCATTCCTTGCTTGGCCGTTTTTGGATTTTTAATGCTTTCAGCATTTAAAATAGCGACAACTTCACCATTATATAAAATGTTCCAAGCTTTCAGTACATGGTCAACACCTTTATTGAATGGTGGATTCATTAAAATGTGGCTATACATGCCAACAATATCAGATTGAAGAAAATCACCATCAATCACGTTTAAATCTTTGCCACGTAGGATGCTTTGATTTTCCAAATCAATTTCAATACAGTCAATATTTTTTGAATGTTTGTACACGGAATTCAAAACAGGTTGAAGTAAATCACCACGGCCAGCACTTGGTTCAAGTAATCTGACAATATTTTTATTTTGAAAAAGATTAAAAGCTTTAAAAGCTAAGGTAACTGGAGTTGGGTAGAATTGATTGTCTATCATAATATTTTACCAACGTGATTTTCTGCATTGTTTAATGAAAGCAATTTCTCTTGCTCGTTGAATTTGTGCTTTTGATGGGTAATCGTTATTACGATAGTCTTTGTATTTGGGGTTCATAATATAATTCTCACAGTTGGTTTAAAATCGACAATATCTATTATATATATTTTAAAGATATTGTCAACTTATTTTCTTTTTGATTCTTTGAATTTTCAAATTTAACCTTGAAATTTTCTTCATTTTTTGTGATATTTTTGAATCTTCAGCAAAATCAATGATTTCTTTATTATTGTAGGCTTGACCAATTAAAACAACAAGCTGTTTTTCTTCAGCTAATAATTGTTTAGATACTTGTTCTTTATTCCAATAATACTTGATTGGGTCTATATTTTCATATATAGAATTGTGTATCTTTTTTGAAACTGAATTACTACAGTTGCAACATTCGGCGGATAATGTTTTATATTGAGAATCATCTTCACAAAAGTTAAAGATAATCCTTTTTTCGTTACAGAAATAACAGTTTTCTAATTTAATCATAATAAAAATAACCTCTTAAATAGGATTCCAACAAATATAAGCTATACCAAAATAAGTATAGAAGTGTAATAACTGGTCAAATCCAAGTAGAATCCAGAACCCTTCGCTAGTATCCGCTTTCAAATTGAAATGTGAATTAATTTTAACTTTTGCCAAATCTATATGATAGTGTAACACAAAATCGACTAAGGCTAACCAAATAAAATTAGGAAACAAAAAATACAATATTAATGCGGTAAATATACCATGTAATAAAGCATGTGTCAACCCACCAAGATGACCATATTTGCCCTTGTTTTTATACATATAAGGTATTTGAAGTGGAAAATCAATCACAAAATGCTTAGTCATAAACCAAAAAATCAGTTCCAAAATTTATTCTCCATCAAAAATATATAATTTGTTTTTTAAATAATCAAGTGCGATAGTTTTAATTTTATTATCTTCATCTTGATCTCTACTTATTTTTTGTGATTTCTCTGAAAAGATAGAATGTTTAAAGGCTTTATAAATATTGACTATTTCTTCTCTATCACAATTTTTAATAATTAATTCAGATAATCCAACAAACGAATTGGCTAGTTTAATATATTCTTCTGGCCACCAATAATTATCTTCTTTCTCAAATAAAATACTCAAAATCTGATTTACATTTCTGGTATATTTTGACTTTTTTGTTGTTAATTTTTGTAAAAAGTCTTCCCCGTTTATTTGTACAGTTTTAAATTTATAACGCAAACCTAATGTAACTGAAAACGCATATTTTGATGTTAATTCATGTTTTATTTTAGTCCCAGATTCATTTAAAAAATATAAAGATTCTAATTCCTTACCTGTAATGGCTCGTAATAACAATTTATGGAAAACTGCTTTTATTCCTTGCTCTATATCACACCATTCAGAGTTCCTACTAAATATCGACCAATTTGTTGGGGTATATTCGATAAAATCAACAAACTCAAAATCTATTTGAATATGTCCAAAAAGATTATTGTACCATAAACTAATAATTTGATCATTAGATTCTTTATACCCGATAAATTCAAATCCAGATATATTCAGTTCTTTAATGATACTGTCAAGATAATGTTTAAAATTACTTCTATTATTTTTATCAACTTTAATATCAATATCACCAATATATAGCTTATATAAATCAAAGCTTTCTTGTGGAATACGAACATCAAATAAATGTGTTGTACTTCCTGAATAATAGATATTGTTATCAAGAATATTATCCCATAATTGAATTTGATAATATTCTTGAAAGTTATTGTTAATATACCAAAATAACGAACGCAAATGATAGACTAAAGAATCTCTATTTTCAGTAGAAATTCTTTGTGCTGGTATATTTTCAATTACGACATTTCCACCCATTTTTAATCACTACCTTCATCTAAAAGAGTGTCATCAGTTTCATCGTCTTTATTACCAAGATATTCATTGATAGTTGGCCCGATATTTTTTTCATTAAGGTTATATTCAGCCAAGAATGTTTTATCATCCATATTATCTAATACTTCAGACATCAATTGTAAGCTTTTTTCTTGTATAGGTGTCATTTTTATTTCTCGTTTAGATTATCAAGAATATCATGCCAAGTTTCTTTTTTAGGTGTATATTCAGATATTTTTGTTAAAAATTCAATCCCAATATCAGTTATTGACATTGCTGGTTTACCTTTTCTTTTTATATAAAAGTAATTTGCATCTAATATATATTTTCCGCCATTGGCTGATTGTGCAATTTTACTGTCTACTTTTGCTTTATTAAATGCAAAAACAATATCACCATCTATTTTTTCGCGCAAAGAATCATTTTCTTTAACAATATCTAACATGGTTTGAGCTGCACCCAAATGAGTCATTTGTAGAATATCTTCAGGAACAACACGCGCACGTTTTTTATTTTGTTCAATGGCAATTTCAATATCATTAATTACCCAAACAATATGAATATTTTCAGGTTTATAATTTAATAGTTTTGCATTATTAACAATGCTATGTAATTTCTTAATATCCTTCATAGTGACATCAAAAATTAAATTTGGTCTTTTTTCTTCGGAAGTAGCCATGATAGATTGAAACAAGAATTCCTGATTTTTATCTACAATACCCATTCTATCTGATAAAATAGTATGTAACATTGAAACTTCATCAGGATTTTTTAAATTTACTTTTGATAAATCTACACCATATTCTTTTGCTTTTTCGATGATACCAGGGGTTTTTAATGCTAATTCTTTTAATCTATCAACATCTATTATTTTACCTTCAATACCTAATAAATTAGAAGTAACAAAACCTTTGCCTGAATTATGTACAGGTAAATCATTTTCAGTAATAAAGAAGGTATGATTATCTTCAACTGAAATATCATAAACCGTTTGTACTTGTTTTGGTCTTTTGATTTTTACAACATCTAAATCATCAATATATTCTAAATCTTGAGCTTCAACACAATCACCATCCACGAAAAATAAATGATTTTCTGTACATAAAACACTACTGTCATCACTAAAGATTATTTCTATTACTTTTTTATCTTCATAAATGAATGTAGCATCTACTTTTTGCCACGATTTTTTCCTGTTTCTTCATCAAATGAGTATACGTACTCACCAATTTCTATATCTCTAATCTCTTTGTAGCCGTCTTTTGTTTTGACTAATGTTTCTCCAACAAAACAACCAGCACCACCTGCCAAAATAACTATTTGCCCGAATTTCGGGTAAGCAATTCCGCCAAACGTGATTAGTTTTTCTGTCATATATTCCATATATGTTTTCATTTAATATCCTTATTTTATGTTAATTTAATATTTTCCATCCATATTGAAGACTTGAAAATGAATGATATTCTTTTTCACCATCTTCATCTTCCACCACAAAATCATCACCATCTATTTCAATGATCGAATAAGTCATTGCATAACTACTATCGCAATACATTATTCTTGAACCAATTTTTAGTTGATTCTGGTTTTTTTCAACTTCTGATTGTATGTTTGATAAGTTCATCACAAATTCCTCAATTTTTAAAAATATATTATATGATATTTATATTTTAAAAGCAAATCTTATTCACATAAACGTT
>Ga0172380_10008238_pt1 | contig 11471 bp, 6 predicted proteins | sample Leawe162metaG_FD_119747 | JGI IMG/M metagenome (GOLD analysis project Ga0172380, IMG submission 119747) | Leachate microbial communities from a municipal landfill in Southern Ontario, Canada - Leachate well 162 metaG | ecosystem: Engineered > Solid waste > Landfill > Unclassified | place... | reverse complement strand
TTTAAGAGATTCGGGATTAACCTATGAACAGGAGGGAGCCGAGTGGTTCATGTCTACTGCCTTGGGTGACGAAAGAGACAGAGTAATTATTAAGTCTGACGGAGAAAAGACTTATTTATTGGGAGACATTGCTTATCACAAATACAAGTTTGAGAAAAAGAAGTTTGATAAGGTTATTAATATCTGGGGAGCGGATCATTTCGGAGATGTTCCGGGATTAATTGCCGGAGTTGAAGCAATGGGATACATGAACAAGCTGAAAATTGTTTTGTTGCAGTTTGTTACCGTGGTTAAAGACGGAAAGACAGTCCGAATGTCAAAGAGATTGGGAACGGCTGTTACCATGGATGATTTATTAGATGAATTGTCTCCCGATGTTATCCGCTTTTTCTTTTTAATGAAGTCAGCCGATACTCACTTGAATTTTGATTTGGATTTAGCCAAAGAGCAGTCAGAGAAGAATCCGGTTTTTTACGTTCAGTACGCTCATGCGAGAATCTCAAGTATTCTCAAGAACTCAAAGAGGGTATTGAGAATAGCGAAGATAAAGAATGTTGAATTGCTTCAAAACAGTAAAGAGATTGAATTAATGAAGCAGATTCTCAAATTCCCGGAAATAGTTGAAGATACGGCCAGTGATTACGAGGTGCACAGGATTCCGCAGTATGCTCTTGATTTAGCCAATTCATTCCATAAGTTCTATGCCGAGTGCCATGTTTTAACTGATGATTTAAAACTCAGAGAAGCGAGACTTGGTTTGGTTGCGGCAGCGAAGATTGCCCTCAAGAATACATTGGAGTTAATGGGAATATCGGCACCGGAGAAAATGTAGTATGAAAAGTTTCAAAGAAAAAGTTTTAGAAGTTGTTAAAAAGATTCCGAAGGGAAAAACAATGACTTATGCCGAGGTGGCGAAGAAAGCGGGAAGTCCGAAGGCTTTCAGGGCAGTAGGAAATATTTTAAACAAAAATTATAATGCTTCAATTCCTTGCCATAGAGTTATTTGTTCCGACGGAAGTATTGGAGGATATAATAGGGGAAGTAAGAAGAAGGAAGAGTTATTAAAGAAAGAAAAGGTGAACAGGGATAAGTTTAAAAATTAATTCGAATCCCTCAGTCCCAGCCAGCTTGAGCATGGTTCGAGCGCACGAGTCGCGTCGGCAAAGCTTATAAATTGAAGCGTGTAATGACAAAATACAGGAATTCGTACTACGCAGTTATCCATGGTCTTAAAAATATTGATAGATAAGATTAACGAACTCTTGAAAATAGTATAATTTAAGGATAGAGTAGCGCTATACAATATTTATGAAAAATATTTTTGAAAATTACATTCAAGCAATTACTTCTAAATTCTTACACGAAGAAACAAGCGAGATGGGTTATCGTGCCGATTTTGAAATTTTACTCAAAGGAATTTTTGAATCAATTAATGTTAAGCGTGTAGATCATGATGCTAGGGCTAAACAAGGGAATAAGCCAGATTTTGTTGTATTAAATAAAGATGTCCCCATTTTGTATATAGAAGCAAAAGATATTGGAGTGTCTTTGGATAAGGTTGAAAAATCAGAACAAATGGCAAGATATTTTGGTTATACAAATTTAGTCCTTACAGATTATTTAGAATTTAGATTTTATAGAAACGGTCTTCCTTACGAAGAGCCGATAAAAATAGCTGATTATGATTTAAAAAATCGAATAGTTGCTCCTCTTACACAAAATTATGAGCACGTTGCAAAAACATTACTTGATTTTACTCAATCACAAAAGGAGCCTATAAAATCAGGAAAACATCTTGCCAAAATTATGGGAGGAAAAGCTCAAAGAATTAGAGACAATGTAAAACATTTTTTAGGCTTGGAGTTATCGCAAAATACAGAACTTGTCCATGTTTATGATGCAATTAAAAAAATGCTTGTACATGATTTAACAGTAGATGCTTTTTCTGATATGTATGCACAAACGTTAGTTTACGGATTATTTGTTGCCCGATATTACGATGAAACTCCAGATACATTTACTCGACAAGAGGCTCGGGACCTTTTGCCTGCATCTAACCCTTTTTTACAACATTTTTTTGATCATATCGCTGGACCGAATTTTGATAAGCGTCTAAGTTATATTGTTGATGAACTTTGCCTTGTTTTTCAACATGCTGATACAAAAAAACTTATTGAAGAATATATGGGAGATGCTGATCCAGTAATTCATTTTTATGAAGATTTTTTGAAAGAATACGATCCAGAATTACGTAAAAAAATGGGAGCATATTATACTTCGCTTCCTATTGTAAGATTTATCGTTCGTTCGGTTGATTATATTTTACAAAAAGAATTTAATCTTCCAAATGGACTTGCTGATACTTCAAAGCTACCAAACGATAAACATCGTGTTCAGATTTTAGATCCTGCTGTAGGAACAGGAACATTTATTAGTGCCGTTATACGTATTATATATGAACGTCTTGAAAAGACAGGCCAGTCGGGGCGATGGCCATCATATGTACATAATGATCTTTTGCCACGATTACATGGTTTTGAGTTGATGATGGCACCTTATACTATTGCGCACCTTAAGTTAAGTTTAGCTTTTAAACAAACAGGATTTTGGAAATTCCATAGACGATTAGGTATTTATCTTACAAACTCTCTTGAGCAAAGCGAAACACAACAAAACCTATTTTCATTTGGCTTTGCAGAAAGTATTGCAGAAGAATCTAAAGAAGCAGGTAAAATAAAAAATGAAACACCTATTATGGTTATTGTCGGTAATCCGCCATACAGTGTTAGTTCTTCCAATAAAGGAGAATGGATATTAAATCTTATCAAAGATTATAAGACGGGACTTATTGAAAAGAATATACAACCTCTTTCGGATGACTATATTAAATTTATTCGTCTTGCCGAACATTTTGTTGAAAAAAATGGAAGCGGTATCGTGGCTATGATAACTAATAATTCTTTTCTTGATGGCTTGATACATCGACAAATGAGGAAGCATTTACTCGAAATATTTGACGATGTTTATATTTTTGACCTTCATGGGAATTCAAAGAAAAAAGAAAAGAATTTTGATGGTACTAAGGATGAAAATGTATTTGATATCCAACAAGGTGTATCAATTAATATTTTTGTTCGTAAGGTGAAAGAAAAGAAGAGTCTTGGAACAGCTCATTACTCAGAAATTTATGGTGAAAGAGAAAATAAATTCGAAATATTAAATAAAAATGATATAGAGACTATTAAATGGAAAAAGCTTAATTATTGTGAGCCATACTATTTTTTAAATCCAAAGAATTTTGAATCGCAAGATGATTATGAAAATGGATTTAAAGTGGATGATTTGTTTAAAATAAATAGCGTAGGAATTGTAACTTCTAGAGACTCTTTTTTAATAAACGATGATAAAAGTATTTTAGAAAAAAGATTAGAAGATGTTTTATCTTTAGAATTAGACGCCAATGAATTTGAAGAAAAATATCATCTCAATACAAAATATTTCGATTCAGACTTAGCGAGAATTAAATCTAGAAAAAATAATATTTCAAAGATTGTTAAATGTTTTTATCGTCCTTTTGATTTTCGTTATTTATTGTTCGATTTAAATTTTATAGAGAGGGGTCGAGACAAAGTTATGAAGCACATGGTATTGGGGAATAATTTTGCTTTAGTGTGTTCTAGACAAAGCACACAAAAATATATAGACAATATTCAAGTTGTAAATTCGGTTATGGAATTAAAGTTTAATAGTCATGACCGTAATTCAAATATATTTCCTTTGTATATTTATGCCGATGATGGTTCGCGTGTTGAGAATTTTAAAAAAGAAATTATTGATGGAATAAAAAAAATAATTGACAAAACAACGCCTGAAGATATTCTGGACTACGTATACGCTGTTCTTCACTCCCCAAATTATCGAGAAAAATACAAAGAATTTTTAAAAATTGATTTTCCTCGTGTTCCATATCCGAAAGATGCCAAGATATTTAAAGGACTTGTTGCCCTTGGTGCTGAATTACGTTTGCTTCATCTTTTTGAATCCCCTAAGATAAACCAATTTATTACTACATATCTTGTTGACGGATCTAATATAGTTGAAAAGGTGAATTATAAAAACGGTAAGGTTTTTATCAATTCCGAACAATATTTTGGCAATATTTCTGATTTGGCATGGAATTTTTATATCGGCGGATATCAACCTGCTCAAAAATGGCTTAAAGATCGTAAGGGTAGAACCCTAACGAATGAAGACATTGAACATTATCAAAAAATAATAGTTGTACTGACAGAGACAGACAGAATAATGAAAGAAATTGATAACATATTTAAAATATGAAAAAAGACATCTATGTTACTGCTTCAAAATTGTACGATTACATAGAGTGTCCACATAGAATATGGAGGGATATTTATGGTCCTCAAGACGAAAAAATAAAAGAAACAAATCCTTTTGTGGAAATGCTTTGGAAGAAAGGAATACAGCACGAAGATAAAGTTATTTCTGAATTAGGAGATTTTTTAGATTTAAGAGATGGAAGTCTTAAGGAAAGATTTGAAAAAACTATCCAAGCAATGAAAGTAAAAACTCCTTTAATATATCAAGGAGTTTTAATTTATGAAAATATAAGGGGTATTCCTGATTTACTTCGTTTAACATCTGACGGTACCTATATACCAGTAGACATTAAGTCAGGTATGGGATTTGAAGGTGCTAACGAAGAAGGAGGTGAAGAAAAATTTAAAAAAACCTATGCGGCCCAATTAGCTTTATATGTTGATGTCTTAAAGAAATTAGGATTCGAAAATGATTTCAAGGGAATTATCTGGGATGTTAAGAGCAATGAGATTGAGTATAATCTTTTAGATGCTAAAGGAAAAAGAGATCCTCAAATTTGGTGGGAATTTTATGAAAAAATCAAATCGGTAGTCTGGGCACTATTAAATAATACTATTAAAAATAAACCGGCCATTAGTGGTGGATGTAAGCTTTGTCCTTGGTATGAAAGCTGTAATAAATGGGCAAAAGAAACTGATGATCTCACCAATATTTTTTATGTAGGTAGGAGTAATCGGGATAGAATAAGCGAAGATCTTTTTATCAATGATACTAACGAGTTTTTAAATATCGACATTGATGAAATTATGAAGCAAAAAGAAAAAGAAAAGAAAGAAGGAAATAGCACTTTTTTATATGGAATAGGGAAAGACAGCTTACTTAAATCATTAAAACGTGCAAAAATTCTTTACGAAACAAAAAAGCCAGTATTTTATGAAAAAATAGAACTGCCCAAAACAAAATACGAGTTATTTTTTGATATTGAAACTGATCCTACTCAAGAATTTGTTTATTTGCACGGAGTTTATGAAAGACAAGGAGAAAATGAGAAATTTAAGTATTTTATAACTAAAGAACTAAATCCAGAAGAAGAAAAGAAGGTTTGGAAAGAATTTTGGGATTATATTTATTCTCTTCCAGAAAATGATTTTTCTGTTTATTATTATTCTCCCTATGAAAAAACAACGTATAAAGCTCTTCAGAAAAAATATCCTGAAGTAATAAGCGAAGAAGACATGACTAAGTTTTTTGAAAATCCTAATGTTATTGATCTTTACACCAATGAAATAATGAAAAAAACGGATTGGCCATTAGGTAGTTACTCCATTAAAGCAATTGCTCAATATCTTGGTTTTGAATGGAGAGATAAAACCCCATCAGGAGCATTATCTATTCAATGGTTTAATGAATACTTAAATACGAGAGACGAAACGATTTTGCAAAGGATATTAGACTACAATGAAGATGATTGTAAGGCGACGATGATTTTAAGGGACGCATTAGAAGAAATGTCCTAACGTTACACACGATTGTAATTTTATATCTATTTTGTGTCACTTTTTATAGTGCTCAAGCTGCGCTGAAATAATAAGATAAGATTACTTAAAATCTCCTTACTGGGCTTAATTCCTTGGGGTTCTAGCTTAAGTTGGTCAGGAGGAAAAACTATTACAGATAATTATCAGATGTTGTGTAAACAGCGCAATAGAATTAAGTCTGGGAAATAAATTTAAAAAATAATTGAGCCTGTCTAATAGTAGAAAAAAATGATAATATATTATATATGGAAAACAGTTTATTGAGTAATAAAACCCAAAAATTAAAAGCTATCGATTTTTTTTGCTCAGGAGGAGGAATGAGTTTTGGTATGCAACAAGCTGGAATTGATGTTGTCGCTGGAATAGATTTCGACCCAGAATGCAAAGAAACTTACGAATCTAATATAAAAGGTGCAAAATACATTCTCGCAGATGTTTCTAAACTAAAAGAGGAAGATTTCTCGAAAAAAGTCGACATCAAAAAAAATGACGATAATTTGATTTTGATTGGATGCAGTCCATGCCAGTACTGGACCATTATTCGTACAAGTAAAAATAAATCTGAAAAATCAAAGGATTTACTACGCGAATTTCATCGTTTTGTAGAATATTATAATCCTGGATATGTTGTTGTTGAAAATGTGCCTGGTATTTTAAATAAACAAAAAGAAAGTGGTCTTAATTTATTTGTAGATGATTTGAAAAAAAGAGGATACGCTGTTCATTATAAAGTCGTACATCTTAACGAGTATGGCGTTCCAGAAACAAGGAAAAGATTTTCTTTGATTGCTAATAGAGTTACTAGTAAAGAAATTTTTCCAAAACCAGATAATTCATGCCCAAAAGTTATAGATTTTATTGGAATAAAAAATGGTTTTCCTAAAATTACAGCTGGACACAATGATGCAACGAGTTTTATGCATACGACCGCAGGGCTTAGCGATGATAACATAAAAAGATTAAAACTTACTCCAAAGAATGGTGGTTCTCGGGAATCATGGGCAAATACAAATCTACAACTTGAAGCCTATAAGAAAATAGATCGAAATATTTCTTTTAATGACACTTATGGAAGAATGTCTTGGGATAAGCCAGCTCCTACAATAACTACAAAATTTTTCAGCATTTCAAATGGTCGTTTTGCTCATCCAGATGAAGATCGTCCAATTTCGTTGAGAGAGGGGGCAACGCTTCAAACATTCCCTAAAACTTATAAATTTTTCGGTACCAGTATCTCATCAATAGCTCGTATGATTGGGAATGCAGTTCCTCCGTTGTATGCAAAGAAGATCGGGTTAACCATAATCAAAAATCATGCCTCAAAATAACAATAATCAGAAGTTAAAGATGACATTTACGCCTAATACGATTGAGCATTTGGGCGTGAGAATGTATTCCACTTTGCCACCCGTAGTTGCAGAGCTTGTTGCAAATTCTCAGGATGCCGACGCCACAAAAGTGAATATTCATCTCAAGGACCAAGAAAGTAAAGAGATTATTGTTTCCGACAATGGACACGGTATGTCTTTTGTTGATATTAATGAAAAATTTTTGAGAATTGGACGCAATCGACGAAGTGATGAAGGAAGCCAAACATCTCCAGGGGGAAGAAAAGTTATTGGGAAAAAGGGATTAGGTAAATTGTCATTTTTTGGTATTGCCCATGAAATAGAGATAAGAACAACACAAAATTACAAAAGAAATTCTTTTTTGATGAAATGGGGAGATATATTATCAGAAGGGGAAAGAGATAAACAAAAAGATTATTCCCCAATAATTTTAGAATATGATGTAGCATGTGAAGAAGAAAAAGGAACTATTATAATTTTAAGAGATATACAACGTATTAGTGATTTTAATGCAGAAACACTTGCGGATAATCTATCAAGATTTTTTATCATAGATCAAGATTTCAATATTTATATAAAACACAACGATGGCGAAGAGATCCTTATAACGAATGAAAGAAAATACTCAAATCTTATCCAAGAAGTTGAGTGGGATGTTCCTGACGATATTAACTTTGAAAGTACTTATGAAAGAAAGCTTGAGGTCAAAGGCCATTTAATAGCCACAGAAAAACCCATTCCCCCAGCTACCAATATGAAAGGAATTACGCTATTTTCTCGTAGAAAATTAGTTAATATTCCTGAGTATTTTTCAGACAGTACTTCAAGTCACTTCTTTACGTATTTAACTGGTTGGTTAGAAGTGGATTTCATAGATGATTTTGGTGAAGATGTAATAGGAACTAATCGTCAGTCGTTAAATTGGGAACATCCTGATATGTTTAAATTAAGAGAATATTTACAAAAAATGCTTCGATGGCTTGAGATTGATTGGCGTGAAAAAAGAAAAAAAGTTAAAGATAAAAAGTTGAGAAAAATTATGGAGGATAGGGGTGAAAGTATTTCAGAATGGCAAAGCCATGTTCCAGATGAGTTGAATGATAAAATTAATCCTATCATTAAATCATTATTAGAAAAATCAGAATTTTCCGATGAAGAACTTTCTGGTGCCGTTAAAAATTTAAAAGATTTGATTCCGCCTTATCCATACTATCATTATAAAAGTTTACACGGAACATTAAGTTCTGAAGTATTTGATTATTACAAAAATCAGGATTACTACGGAGCAGTATTTGAAGGAGTAAAAAGATATATACAAGAAGTTAAAAATAAAACAGGGTCAGCATTAACAGACAGAAATTTACTTGAAAATATATTTGCAATTAATAATCCATCTTGGTCTATTACAAAAAAATTTAAACGACCGAATGGTAGTGATTTTCATAATGATACTATAAAAAATATTACAGAAGGTCATCAAAAATTGGTAGTAGCGATGTGGCAAGCTTTTAGAGATCCAATGTCGCATGACCCAGTAAAAGACTTACGAGATTCTGGATTATATACCGAGCAAGATTGTCTTGATGCACTTGGCTTGCTTTCACATCTATTCCGTAGATTAGATAATGCAGAGACCTTATAACTATAGATACTAAGATTATTGGATAAACTTTAACAAAAAATCATTTAATCGAACAATCGATCTCATTTTTACCTTTGACTAATGGTTTAGGCGCTTCAAACCACTCTGGATGAACTTTGAACATTTTTTTAATTCGTTATACTTTTATCAATATTCCTGAATTTTAGCCATCTTTTTAGTTCTAACTTCGGGACATCATGCCCGTCTGTAGTTTTGCCAGTTGGTGATTGGTATTTTTTGTTTTTAGAGATAAATAATTTTAAGATTAATTAAATAAAAATATGGATTATATAATTTTTGTAGTACCTTCCTTATTTTTTTATTGTTTCTATGATTATAGCTAATCTTCTATAAAAATCATTTAAAAAAATTATATTGGAAAACTAATAATTAAAATAATATCATTCAGCATCAACTTATCCCTGAATTATGGGCTAAGCCAATCTTTAAAAAGGTTCCAAGTTCGTTCTATTGTCATGGGTTCTATAAATTTTATTGCCTCTTCTCTTAAAATCTGCTATTTTTAACCCATGGAAACCAATTTAAAAAATAGGTATTTTCTTTTAAGGCATGGCCAAAACAACCATCAGGCCGAGCAGAAAGATATCATATACCACTGGCCTGACGGCAATCCTCCATATTATTTAACCGAATTAGGAAAAGAGGAAGCTAAGAAAGCCGGAGAAGCATTAAAAAACAATCAAATTGACTGTTTTTTCTCTTCAGATATTCTACGCTGCAGAGAAACAGCTAAAATTGTAGCAGAAATCATTAACTACGATATTGATAAGATTATTTTTGATACAAGGCTAAGGGACTTGAATTGGGGAGCCTTTGGAGGTAAAACCAAAGAAGAGTATTGGAACTTCTATGACAATAATAGAACAAAAGCTTTTGAAATAGCAATTCCCGAAGGAGAATCATGGAATCAATGCAAAGAAAGAATAGTTAATCTTTTGAATGAAATTGAAAACAACTTTCAAAACAAAAACATCCTTATCGTCTCCCACGGTGATCCATTGTGGTTATTAGAAGGACATATAAAGGGAATAGATAATGAAAGTCTTTTAAATAAGAGAAAAGAGATATTGCTACAAACAGGACAAGTAAAAGAAATACATGAATAAAGAAGAAAAAATATTAGAATTTTGGGAAGATAACGATATCTTCAATAAATCAATTGAGAACAGAAAGGGTTCTCCATATTTTAGTTTTTACGACGGTCCTCCTTTTGCGACGGGAAAGCCTCATTACGGTCACATTTTAGCAACTACTATCAAGGATGCGGTTTTGAGATATTGGACCATGAAAGGATATCAAGTCCCGAGGAGAGTAGGCTGGGATTGCCACGGTTTGCCAGTTGAGAATTTAATTGAAAAAGAATTAGGAATTAAAAACAAGAAACAGATTGAAGAAATGGGAATCCAGAAATTCAATGATGCTTGCAGAAATTCTGTTTTTTCTTGCGTTGGTGATTTTCAGGAGACATTAAAAAGAGTGGGCAGGTGGGCTGATTATGATCATGCTTATTCAACATTGGAAAATAATTACACTGAATCAGTCTGGTGGGTTTTAAAACAGCTATGGAACAAAGAGCTGGTAAACAGGAATTACCGCGTTTCTCCTTATTGTCCCCGTTGTGGAACCACGCTTTCTAACTTTGAAGTTAATCAGGGATATAAAGAGGTTAGAGATAAGTCTATTTATGTTAAATTTAAAATAATCGACAATAAAGAGTTTGAAGATGCTTATTTATTAGTCTGGACCACCACTCCTTGGACTTTGCCCGGCAATGTTGCTTTGGCAATAAACAAGGACCTAGAATACAGCTTTATTAAGACCAGCAGCAATCAAGAATATGTTTTAGCGACCGACAGATTGTTCCTTATCGAAGAAGAATACAAAACAATCAGGAAGTTCAAAGGAAAAGAATTAATCGGATTAAGATACGAACCTTTATTCGATTATCTTAAAAAAGAGAAGATAGATAACATTAAAAATGCTTATCAAGTATTAGCCGGTGATTTTGTTTCCAATGAAGACGGAACGGGAATTGTTCATTTGAATCCCATGTATGGTGAAGATGATTTTAATATGGGGAAGACATATGAATTGCCCTTATTCCATACTGTTGATATCGCCGGAAAGTTTAAAAAAGAAGTAACTGATTTTGAAGAATTGCCGGTCAAAGAAGCTGACCCGAAGATTATAGAAAACTTAAAAGAAAGAAATATTCTTTTTAAAGAAGAATTAACAACTCACGAATATCCGCATTGCTGGAGGTGCGATACTCCTTTATTGTATTATGCAATAGAGAGCTGGTATGTAATGGTCACTAAAATTAAAGATAGATTATTAAAGAATAATGAACAGATTCATTGGGTGCCGGATAACATCAAAGAGGGAAGATTTGGTAAATGGTTAGAAGGAGCAAGAGACTGGGATATTAGTAGAAGCAGATTCTGGGGTGCTCCTATTCCGATTTGGGAATGTCCTGATTGTAAAAAAAGAGTTTGTATCGGTTCAATTGAAGAATTAAAGAAATTAGCCGTTAAAGAATATGATTTAAAAGATCTTCATCGTCCACATATCGATGAAGTTAAG
>Ga0172380_10008237_pt1 | contig 11472 bp, 4 predicted proteins | sample Leawe162metaG_FD_119747 | JGI IMG/M metagenome (GOLD analysis project Ga0172380, IMG submission 119747) | Leachate microbial communities from a municipal landfill in Southern Ontario, Canada - Leachate well 162 metaG | ecosystem: Engineered > Solid waste > Landfill > Unclassified | place... | reverse complement strand
TGGACTGGCCCGGTTAAAGCTCCGGCCCTGGAGGGACCGGAAGATGACCTTGCATCATGGATGGAGGCCGGCGTTACCGGCGGCAGCGGCACTGCTGAATGAGAGGCTGACGCCGCTTTTGGTGACCGGCAACTCATCGCGGCGAAGCAGGCAAAAAGCAGAATCGACAGCACAAGAGAGCGCATCAGGTAATTTATCCCTCATTTATTGCCGGGGCGCATATCGGCCGCGTCAGCCGGTCCGCTGCCGTAGGCCAGACTACGGCTTGCAGCGGATGATCAGCCCGAAGCGAGCTTCGGTCGGCGACGTGACCGATTTTTCGACGACCACTTCCGGGACGCCTTTCCGGCTCACGCTCCCGAGGATGAGGCGCAACCGCTCGATCAACGAATCATAGTCAAGCGTGTCGGCGCAACGGTCCATCAGCTGGCCGGCGATCCCGGCCGGGGCGGCCGGCCCCAGGGCGGCAATTTGCTGGATGGCGGTCGTCTGCAGCTTGTCGTTGAAGCGGTCCGCCTGGTAGATATAATCGGCCATCACGTTCAGCCGGTCGCTGCCGTCGGGCTGGATTTTAAGCACAAGATCAAAGCTGAGATAGCGCCGAAGCTGCTCGTAGCGCGCCTGCGCGGCGGCATTCTTCGGGATGTTTTTGAAGAACCGGTCGGCATCCAGCCAGGCGGCGAGCATGTTGCCTTTGCCGAGCGCCCGCTCCGGCAGATGGGCGCGGGCATCCCCGTCGTAGCGGTTTGAATCGCGCGGAACGAGGCACAGGCGTATTTCGTTTTCCACCTCCGGCGCGCCGGGGTCGCCTTCAAATTCCACCATGAAAATCGCGATGCGCTTCGTGATCCCGAACGTGAAAAACCCTCCCTCGGGATCCAGGTAGCGCCCCTTGCCGTGCTGGACCATCATGCGGTTGTGGGAAAGAGCCGGCGGGTTGGTGCCGCTGGCGCGCAGGGCGCCGGTGAGCCGTTCCGCCAGCTGCGAAAATGAGTCTTCCGCCGCCTTGACGTCCGTCACGCGGGCCACGAAGCCGCACAGCATGGAGGGCCGCTCGTCGCGGCTTTCTTCGCGTTTTGCCGGAAACTTGGCGAAGGCGTATACGTTGGCGCCCGGATCGATGCCCCTGGCGAACATCTGGATCAGCACTTCCGCGGTGTTTGTGCCCGCGGCCATCCCGAGGGCGTCCAGCACGTTCCGGTACTGGGGCGAGGACTGCAAATCCGCGGGCCGCAGCGCCACGACCGCGAAGCTGTCGCCCGGTATGAACGCGGCGTGGGACGCCCCTTCCCGGCTGCTCCATGTTCCAGCGCCCCATTTCACGGCGGCATAAATGAGCCCGATGGTGAAAATGATCAGCAGCAGGCTGGTGCCCAGGAACATCCAGCGGTTGCGGCGAGTGGCGGCCGGCGCGGTTTGCCCGGCCGGCCCGGAGGGGGGCGCATCCGGCATAAGCGGCGTATGCCGGCCGCGGGGATCGGCCAGCAGGGCGACGTTGAAGCCGATGAAGAGCGAGACCGCCAGGGGGTCGAAAACCAGCACCAGCACCAGGGTCAGCCACATGACAACGGCGTCGGCCGAGGCGTCAAAGGCGCGGCTCACGAAACGGTAGGGGCCGATATCGGTTGCTCCAATCTGCTGCCGCATGCGCTGAATCTCCTCGTTGCACGCGCGGATGCGCTTGTATACCCCTTCGATCTGCGTGTCGCCGCCGGCGATGACGGTCTTGCCCTGCGACTGCAGCGCCGCGAGCTGCTGCTGGGCCTGCGCGACCGAGCCGGCGTGGCTGTCGCGCAGCGCCTGCTCTTCGGAGCTGAGGTCCGCCAGTTCTTTTGCGTAGCCGGCCCGCAACGCTTCCAGCTCCTTGCCGGCCGCTTCGGCGGCCTTGGCATGGTCGGCCCGCAGCTGCTCCTGGCGGGCGCGGTGCCCGGCAATTTCCCCGGAGATCACCTCGCGTTCCGGGCGCTGCTTTTCGCGGAGCTCCTGGCCTTTCCGGACGCTGTCCGGCTTGAGGAGGAGAATATCGGCTCCGCCCTGCTTGGTGTAGGCATCCACCGCCCGGTCGAGCACCGCCATCCGCTCGTTTAGATCGGCGATCGCGGATTCCTCCGAGGCGATGGCCTTTTTCAGCAGCTCGGCCTTTTCATCCTGCTGCTGCTTCGGCAGCTGGATATCGTTATCGCGGCGCTGCTGCGCGGTTTTGCGGCGCTCGGCGATCCGGGCCAGGGACTGCTCGAGGAGGGCGTTGAGCTCGGTGATGCGCTGCTGGAGCCTGGCGATATCTTCGCGGCTGGCATCGGTGTTCCTGCCGATCTGGCCGCGGTGCGCTTCGATCTGCCGGTTCGCGTCGGCGATTTCCTTTTTAAGCGCCTCGATCTGGTCTTCATACGCGGCAATGCGCGCGTGGGTGCGCTCGTAGGCCCGGGCGAGGTAGCCGTAGTTGCCCAGCGAAGTGATCCCGATCAGGACCAGCACCGCCGTGGTCAGGTAGATTTTGAGAAGGCGGTTGAGGTAGTTCCAGTAGCGGTAAAGGAATGACGCTGCGACAAGCTTGCCGATTTCCAGGCTGCTCGCCATGATCATGACCGGCATTGCCGAGCCGACGAACAGGAAGCCGAGGCCGCACACCGAGAAAAAGGCCGAGCACCCGGCAATGAAAAGGGCTGAGAGCCCGATGACGTACTTGAACCCCGAAGGCAGCATTGGCCTCCGCCCGGCCTCGTGATCTTCTTTCAGGTGATACATGCGACAATCCCTTCGCAAAAAACCATATTTGCTCCGGGCCTGATTGTCAATGAAATCATTCCTGAAAACGTTATTCCCAAGGACATGTGAAAAAATTATCCGGACAAGACAAGGCGCGTCCCTCCCCGGATGGGATCATGCGTTTTCCTGGTAAAGATGGAACTTTACAAGAGGGGCGGACGCTGGCATAAACTGGGGCACGGAATGGCACGTTGAGTTTCCGGGGGCGATGGAGAAGGTCGCCCGCCGGATGATATTCGTCACACGGGAGAAAATTCATGGAAGGCGCAAGGGTCCTTAAAAATTCGCAGATCATCATCCTCGGCATTTGCATCGCATCGGCGACCGTGGCCGCCAGCGTGATCCTCTCGCAGGGGTTCCTGAAGGTGATGAAGTTCACCCGCGAGCAGATTTCCGTGACCGGGTCGGCCCGGCAGGATATCCGCAGCGACCTCGCGATCTGGAGGTCGTCGTTCTCAAGAAGGGACGCCGAGCCGGCCGCCGCTTACAAGAAACTTAAAGAAGACCTGGCGCAGGTCAAAAAATACCTCGTTTCCAAGGGGATAAATGAAGACAGCATCCAGGTTTACCAGGTTGACACCACCACGATTTACAGGAAGAATGAAAAGGGCGAAGACACCAGCGACATCCAGGGGTATGCCCTCAACCAGCAAATTGCAATCAAGTCGGAAGATGTTGACAAAATCACCCGGCTGTCGAGGGAAGCAACCGAGCTGATAGACCAGGGTATTAAGTTTTCTTCCGGGGCGCCGGAATATTATTACACGAAGCTGGACGAGCTCAAGGTTGAAATGCTTGCCAAGGCCACGCAGAACGCCAAGCAGCGGGCGGAGAACATGACAAAAGCCACCGGGAACAGGATCGGATTCATGCGCTCGGCAAAGATGGGCGTGTTCCAGATCACCCCGGTCAATTCCACCGAGGTCTCGGACTGGGGCGTCAACGACACTTCATCGCTCGAAAAGAAAGTCACCTCGGTCGTCAACGTCAGCTTCGCGATTGAATGAATGGGTGTAACGGACACGCGGCGATTGCACAGGTTATTTTTTCCCAGCTCCGGATCGGAAACGATGCCTTCATTTTATGAAGGCCTGCAACAGAACTGAACAGGAACTGCAGGCCGCGATAGCCGCCTGCAATCCGTCAGCTGACGGACGAAGAAGGATATGCGGGCACGCAAAAGTCTGGTTGTGCCAGAAGGCCGCCTTGGTTGATAAAATCTGGTTGATATGCCGCTCAAACGTCATTTCCTTGGATGGGATGCCCCGGTTGCCGAAAAGGTCAGCGCATGGCTCCTTGGGGAAAAGGGCGGCGGCGCCCCGGTCGATCTCCAGGACACGCTGGTCATAGTCCCCACCTTGCAGGCCGGGCGGCGCCTGAGGGAAACTCTGGCCCGGCACTGTTTCGAGCGCCGGACGGTCCTGCTTTCGGCCGGCATTTTCACCCCCCATCATTTCTTTTCACTTTCCGGGCCCGGGACCAATGCCGCCAGCCCGTCGGCGACGATGGCGGCCTGGACGGATGTCCTGGCCGGGGCGGATCCGGCCGCGTTCGGCAATCTTTTTCCGCAGTCCGGCAAGATTGAAGGTGTCGACAGGTTCCATTGGGCGCTTGCCACGGGAGACATCATCGAGCAGCTCAGGCAGGAGCTGGCCGAAGGCGGCTACACCATCCCCGATGTCATCAGCCGCCACGGGCAGGATTTGCAGGAGCCCGGGCGCTGGCGGGATTTGGAGGAGCTGGAAAAACTTTTTTTGCGCAAACTGTCCGCGCTGGGACTGGCCGACGCGTGCCGGCTTAAAATCGGCCTGGCGGAGAAGCCGGACCCGGAGCCGGAGTTCACGCGGATTGTGGCGGCCTGCGTGCCGGATCCGACCCCGATGGCTGTCCGGGCTCTGGAGAACCTCTCCCGCGAAAGCTCCGTGGAAGTGCTTATCCATGCCCCGGAGGCCCTGGCCGGTAAATTCGACGCCTGGGGCCGCCCCGTTCCCGGGGAATGGGCGCGGGAGGAAGTGGAAATACCCGGTTGGGACAAGAGCGTTTTCCTGGAAGCATCTCCCGAGGCCCAGGCCGGGAAGGTTTTGGAAATCATGGAAAGCCTGCCGGCGGAATTCGGCCCGGCCGATATCGGCCTCGGCGTTCCCGATCTTTCCGTGATCCCGTTCCTGGAAAAGGAACTCCGTGCGGCCGGCCTGGAGGCGTTCAATCCGGCCGACATTCTTCTCAGGGACCACGCCCTCGGCCGCCTGGTTGAGATCATGTTCAACCTCGTGCGGTCGCGCGCCTACATCCACGCGGCCGACCTGCTGCGCCATCCTGATTTTCTGAGGTACCTGGAAGATTCTTGCGGGATCGCCTCCCGCGGCCTGCTCGCGGAGCTGGACCGGTTCCAGAACCGATACCTGCCCGTCACCCTGGAGAGCATGCTCGCGCCCTTCGGCTCCGGGAACAAGGCCGGGGGCGGCGCGCGCAAAAAATTTCCGGCGCTGGGCAAGGCGCTGGAAACCATCGCGGGGCACGCCGGCAAATTTGCTGAAAAACCGTTCGAGGAAGCCTGGCGGTCGTTCCTGCAGGCGGTCTACGGCGTCCGCCGGGTGGGCGGTGAAAACGCCGAAGACCGCGAATTCCAGGGCGCGGCTAAGGTAGTGGAAGACGCCCTGCGTGAGCTGCGGGATATCCCGGAGGGCAAAACGGGACTGGGCAAGGACCGCTTCCACGACCTCTTCGCCCGGCGGCTGAGGGCGCTGGCCTTTACCCGGGAGCGCGGGAAGCAGGTCCTGGATTTGCAGGGCTGGCTGGAGCTGCCCTGGACCGGCGCGCCTTGCATGATCGTGACGGGGATGAACGAGGAGTTCGTCCCCGGCGGCAGCCTTTCCGGAGTTTTCCTGCCGGACAGCCTGCGCAAGACGCTCGGCCTGCGCGACGATCTTTCCCGCTTCGCGCGAGACGTTTATCTCCTCAAGTCCATGGTGGAATCGCGCCGCCGGGCGGGGCGTCTGTTTATCATTGCGGGCAAGTGCTCCCTTTCCGGCGACCCGCTCCGGCCCTCGCGGCTCCTGTTCCGCTGCCCGGCGGAAGAGCTGCCGGCGCGGGCCGGGCGGCTGTTCAAGCGCATCGGGCCTTCCGGGCGCGTCCCCGCGGCCGAGCCCATCTTCAGGCTCAAACCCGCCAAGGGTGCCAGGGACGGCGGAATCATCGAGGAGAAAAAAATCCCGGTGACGGCATTCCGCGATTACCTTGCCTGCCCGTTCAGGTTTTATTTGAAGCGCGTGCTTGAAATGGAAACTTCAAGCGACGACAAGACCGAGATGGACGCCCTGGATTTCGGGCAGGTGATCCACGAGGTGCTCCAGGCCATGGGCTCGGACCCGGAGCTGTGGGGCTGCGGGGACGCCGTTCGTTTGGGCGCGCGGCTTTCCGAGCTCGCCGCCGCCCGGGTATCCGCAATGTTCGGCAAAAACCTCCCCATGGGCGCCCTGGTGGCGCTATCATCGGCCCGGGCGCGCCTGGAAGCCCTTGCGCGCGAGCAGGTGGAGATCGCCGCCGCGGGCTGGGAAATTCTGGCAGCCGAGCAGACCTTGTCCGCCGAGCGGCACGGGTTTACCATCGCCGGCAAGATTGACCGGATTGACCGGCACAGGGAAAGCGGCGCGATCAGGATCATCGACTACAAGACCTCGGACTCGGCCGTTTCGCCTGAGTCCGCGCACCTTGGAAGGCGCAGGGAGGATGAGACCCGGGATTATAACCGGCTGGTTGTCCCGGGCAAGCCCGGCAAAAAAGGGCAACCCGCGGAAAAGACATTCAGGTGGGTGGATCTGCAGCTGCCCCTTTACCGCCTGCTCTTCAATCCCGAAAGCCTATTCGAGCCCCGGGTTGAGCTGGCCTATTTCAATCTTCCCAAGGCCGCCGGCGAAGCCGGCCTGGTTGCCTGGGATGATTTTGACGGCACGGTCATGGCCTCGGCCCTGGAGTGCATACGGGGCGTCCTGGAAGACATAGAAGGCCGAGTTTTCTGGCCGCCTTCGGAACACGTGAGGTATGAGGATGAATTTGAGGCGCTCTTCCAGCAACCGCCCGAAGAGGCGTTCGACGTGAAAGGATTTGCAAAATGAGCGCCGCAAAAAATCAGCCCTTCGGGCACCTGGCGATCCTGGCCTCCGCCGGCTCGGGCAAGACCACACGCCTGACCCACCGCTACATCCAGCTGCTGGCGGACAAGTCCCTGGAGGCGAACCCCGGGCGCATCTGCGCGCTGACCTTCACCAGGAAAGCCGCGGGTGAAATATTCGACCGGATCGTCGAGTGCCTCTCCAAAGGCGCCTCCGGTAGCGCCGGGGCCGCCGAAATGGCCGGCCGGATCGGACGGCCCGGCCTGGGTGCCGCGGAGTTCGGCAGGCTGCTGGGCCTGTTCCTCGACAACCTGCACCGCGCCGTTATCGGGACGATGGACAGCTTCACCTTCAGCGTGGCGCGGGCCTTTCCCATCGAGCTGGGCATCCCCGTGGATTTCCAGGCCGCTGATTCCGACAAGGCCGAGGGCAAGGCGATGCGCCAGGCCATTTTGGCCGATCTCCTCTCCGCCCGGGGCGGCCCCGGCGCGATGGGTTTCCTGGAGGCGTTCAGGAAAGCCACGTTCGGGGCCGAAGAGAAGGGGGCGGAGGAACTCCTGGATGAAATGATGAGCAAGCTGCACCTTTCCTACCGGCTTTGCCCGGACAGGACAAAGTGGGGCAACGCGCGCCTGGTCTGGCCGGGAAAGCCCGGGGCGCACTTGCGGATTTACAGGGAGGATGAACTTTCGGCAAGCCTGGAGGTTATCCGGCAGTGGATGCAGGAGCAGGAGCGGATGAAATCGGCGCCGGCGGCGTTCCTGGAAAGCCTGGGCGCGGCGGTGAACGCCCTGGCGGTACACACCCTGGCCGCCCCGTGGGACAAGGCGTTCAAGGGAGTCGCTTTCGGCCAGCTGCTGGCGGGCCGGGATGCGTTTCGTTCCGGTGCGGGGGTGTTTTCATACCGGAACAGGGAAATCAGGGTGTCCGCGCCCGCCTGCGGGGCGCTCGCGATGCTGGCGGACAACCTGGCGGCGGTCGAGATCAAAAGGGCGCTTGAAAAAACCGCCGGCCTTCACGGACTGCTGGAATATTACGACGCTGCCTATGAAAAGCTTTCCCGGGAATCGGGGCGATTCAGCTTCACCGACATCCAGTACCTGCTGGCCCTGGGCGGAATTTCGCGCCAGGCCGCCGCCATCAGCCGCCGGCAGGGCGAAGGCCGCCTTTTCATTGATTACCGCCTGGATGCGCGCCTGGACCATTGGCTGCTGGACGAGTTCCAGGACACGAGCGACCTGCAATGGGCCATATTCAAAAACCTGGTATCCGAGATTGTTCAGGGCGACCCGGAAGGCCGCGCGCGCAGCTTCTTTTACGTGGGCGACGTGAAGCAGTCCATTTACCGCTGGCGGGGCGGCAACCCCGGACTTTTCCTTGAAGTCCAGAGGCAGTATAACCGCGCCGGGCAGGTGATCCGCCCTGAAACAATATCGGAAACCTACCGCTGCTCGCGGCCGGTGGTGGAGGCGGTCAACAGGGTGTTTTCGGACCTGCCTGCCGGCGTCCTGCCGGAAGAGGCCGCGGCGGCGTGGAAAACGGTCTGGAAAAAACATGAAACCCACAACAGGGACGCGCCGGGCTACGCGGCGCTCATGCAGCACGAGCACGATGACGACCCGGAAGACGCCCGCTGCCGCCTGGTGGCGGACCTGCTGAACGAGATACAGCCCGCCCGGCGCGGCCTAGGGGTGGGGATCCTCATGCGCGACAACGACGCCTGCGGCCGCCTGGTCAACGTGCTCCGCAGCAGGTGCCCGGGAATGGTGTTCGTGCACGAGGGCAAGGCCGCCATCATCGAAAATGAGCTTGCCCAAGCCATTATCGCGCTGGTGCGCCTGGCCGCCCACCCGGGCGACGAGTTTGCCTGGCAGCACATCCTGATGAGCCCCCTGGCGACGGCGCTCGAGAAGGAGAATATTGACCGGGAAAACATTTCCACGCGCCTGCTGGCCGATATCGAAAGCCGCGGATTCCACGCCTTCGTGTCGGAGTGGGGCGGCCGCCTGGATAAAGCAAGCGCCCTGAACGCGTACGGCCGGCAATGCCTGGCGCGCCTGGAGAAGGCCTCCGCCGCGTTCGACGCCTCCGGCTCGCGGCGCTGCAACCGCTTCCTGCAGTTCATGGAAGACTACGAGGTCCAGGAAGAGGTTGCGCCGGGCTCGGTCCGCATCATGACCGTTCACCAGGCCAAGGGTCTCGAGTTTGACATGGTGATCCTGCCCCAGCTCCAGCACAGGACCAGGATGAACATGGCCCGGGCCGAACGGGCGGACCGGGAAATGCTTTACGGCGGCCGGGCCTTTGATCCGGAATGGGTTCTCAAGGCGCCGAAAAACGAAATCGCCGAAAACGACCCGGTCCTGGGTGAAAGTCTCCGGGAGCTGGACGCCCGGCACTGCTTTGACTGGCTCTGCCTCCTCTACGTGGCCATGACGCGCGCGCGCCATGCGCTTTACATGGTAACATCCCCGGCGCCGAAAAGCGACACGCTCCGCCCCGCCTCCTTCCTCAAGCTACAGCTGGCCGGCGGCGTTGACCCGGACCCGGTTGATTCCATCCAGGTCAGCGGCCGTTCCTGCGACCGGCTTTACGCGTCGGAGCAGGGCGGCGAAAAATGGTATGACGCTGCTTTCCCGCTGATATCCGGCGATGAAAAAAACTTCGCCCCGGCCGCGCCCGGCCCGGGCAAGTTTGCCAGACGCCGGTCGCGCCGGGAAATCCTGGAGCGGGCCGAGCCTTCCCGGCAGGAAACATTCGAGCGCAGCGCCTCCGATCTCTTCGAACAGGAAACCTGGGACGTGCTTGATTTCGGCTCCGCCATCCACGAGCTTTTTGAAAAAATAGAATGGCTCGCCCCTGAAACCGGCGCGGAGGACATCATCGGCGCGTGGGTCCCCTCAAAGGAGTACGGCCCCATGGTCCGGGAGGATGTTCTCAAGCAGTTCCGGAAATGCCTGGAGGTGCTGGAGGTGCGGCAGGCCCTGGCCCGGCCGGAGGGCAACGTGCTCTTGTGGCGGGAGAAGAGTTTTGAAATCATCATGGGCGGCAAATGGGTCAGCGGCACATTCGACCGCGTGGTGATCAGGAGGGATGCCGCGGGCAAGCCGGCCGGGGCCGCGATAATGGATTTCAAGAGCAACCGGGGCCTGGCGACGGAAGCCGCCATGCGCGCAAAGGCCGAATACTACCGGCCGCAGATGGAGCTCTACCGCCGGGCGCTGGCAAAGATTCTCGGCCTGGCCGAGGACCTGATTTCCGTGGATATTCTCTTCACCGTCCCGGCCAGGGTTTTCCGGCAATAATCGCGGCCGGAGTGCAGGCGCGCAAAGGCAAAAAGAATACTTCGCGCCCCGCAAATAACGCCGTCTCACCGGACAAGCTTGCATCTGCCCGGCATTCTGCTATACCCTCAATTTCGCACAAACAAAAGCCGGTCATATATAATAAACTGACAGCTAATTAGTTGCAGTGAGTTTTGCGTAATAATTTATTCTAACCAAACGAGCGAGATTAATATTGTTCATAAATTGCTTTTGTTTGCAAAGGGAATGTCGCATGATTTTACCTCATCTGCTTCGTTGCGAACGGCTTGCAGTATGCTTATACAGTCCGGCCTTCGCAGCCAGTAGGCCTTGCTACGGCGGAGTAGGCCGGCGCCCTTCGTGCCTCGCATCTGCGGCAAACTTATGCGATGCGAAATTAAGGCATACACATGCGCCGCTTCATTGACCGGTAACATTATGCACACGGACAAGATCAGGAACATTGCGATCATAGCGCACGTTGACCACGGAAAGACGACGCTGGTGGACAAGCTTCTGCGCCAGAGCGGGTCGTTCCGCGAGAACGAGGTGGTTACCGAACGGCTGATGGACAGCTCCGATATCGAGCGCGAGCGGGGCATCACCATCAGTTCCAAAAACGGTTCATTCATCTACGCGGGCCATACCATCAATATCATTGACACGCCCGGCCACGCCGATTTCGGAGGCGAAGTGGAGCGGGTGCTGCAAATGGCCGACGGCGCCCTCCTGCTGGTGGATGCCCAGGAAGGCCCCATGCCCCAGACCTATTTCGTGCTCAAGAAAGCGCTGGCGCGCCGCCTGCCGGTTGTCCTGGTCATCAACAAGATCGACAAGCCCGCGGCCCGCGCCCGCTGGGCGGTGGACCAGGTCTTCGACCTTTTTGTCACCCTGGGCGCGCCCGACAGGATCCTCGACTTCCACGTGGTCTATGCCTCCGCCCGCGATGGCCATGCCAGCCTGGATCCGGCGCATCACGGCACGGACATGCGGCCGCTGTTTGATGCCATCCTGAAATATATCCCGTCCCCTAAGGGTTCCCCCGATGCTCCCCTCCAGCTGCAGGTGGCCAGCATTGATCACTCCTCGTTCCTCGGCCGCCTGGGGATCGGCAAGATCACGGCGGGCCGCCTGGTCCCGAACCAGCCCGTGATGCTGGCAACAACCGGCGGCAAGCGGGAAACGGCCCGGATTACCAAGATCTACCGCTACGAGCGCGACCGGAAGGTGGAAACCGGCGCCGCCGAGGCGGGGGACGTGGTGGCTGTCGCGGGGCTGGAAACCGTGAT
>Ga0172380_10008236_pt1 | contig 11472 bp, 12 predicted proteins | sample Leawe162metaG_FD_119747 | JGI IMG/M metagenome (GOLD analysis project Ga0172380, IMG submission 119747) | Leachate microbial communities from a municipal landfill in Southern Ontario, Canada - Leachate well 162 metaG | ecosystem: Engineered > Solid waste > Landfill > Unclassified | place... | reverse complement strand
TGTATTACCGCTGCTGCTGGCACAGAGTTAGCACCCTCTTATTCATGTGGTACCGTCACAAATTCTTCCCACATAAAAGTAGTTTACACCCCGAAGGGCGTCTTCCTACACGCGGCGTCGCTCCATCACACTTTCGTGCATTGTGGAATATTCTTGACTGCAGCCTCCCGTAGGAGTCTGGGCCGTTCTCAGTCCCAGTGAGCCGGGTCACGCTCTCACGCCCGGTACTGATCATAGCCTTGGTGAGCCATTACCTCACCAACTAGCTAATCAGACATAGGCCCCTCTCTGAGCCAAAAAGTTTACATAAAAAGACTTTAAATCTAATTATGACTATCGGGTATTAATTCATCTTTCGATGAGCTATCCCCGACTCAGAGGTAGGTTACCAATGTGTTACTCTCCCGTTTGCCGGTCCGTACTTACCCGAAAGTAAGCCGTCCCTCGACTTGCATGCCTTAGACACGCCGCCAGCGTTCATCCTGAGCCAGGATCAAACTCTCAAATTAAATGAATAATAAATTATTCATTGTAGCGTTGCTTCACAGCAACAAAGAGTTGATTCCTCTAAATTAATAGAGGTTAATTATTTTTTTTACTGACTCTAAAAATAGACTTGGTACATCCCTATTTAGGAATGTATTTGGTTTTTTGTCACATTTGTATTGTGAATCATATCTTATCCGAAATAAGAGATATGATTTTACTTTTCATTAATATTTCTCGTGAAATATTATATGAACCTTACTATGTTTGCTTAAATTGTAATGAACTTTTTCACATCAAGCTACGTGCTATCACAAAATGTAATTTTCAAAATAAATTTTGTATCATCACATCTCGTCCGCCTTGGGCGGAATGAACATCTCTTCTATAAAAAAAAGAGAAACCTGTTTGCATTTTGATATAATATCCAAATGCAATTTAGTTACTCTTTCTCGTCCTAGTATCCTGATCAATAATTTAGACTTGGGATGAGTTAAATTGTTGTGTTCAAGTGCTTGCACATAATACATAATTTATTTGGGTATGTCAAGTGGATGATAATGCACAGTTTGGGGATAAGTCGGGAAACTGTATTTCGATAGAAAATTTAGTCAAAAAAGAATATCCAAAAAAAGACGCTTTAATATATAAAATAGGTCTCAATTTCTAATTTTAAATTTTAAATTTTGAAACAATTTTTGAATATTTTAATTTTGAAATTTATTTGAAATTTGGATTTTGTTATTTGGAATTTTTACGTCTCCACTCCTCTATTTTTTTATGATCACCTGAAAGTAAAACATCTGGTACTTTCCAACCTTTGAAATCAGCTGGCTTGGTGTACTGTGGATATTCACTTGAGGAATGTGAAAAGTGGAATGTGGAATGATTTTTACCTTCATTCGTTCCTCGTTCCTCGTTCCTCGTTCCACTCTTTATTCCACTAAACGTTTCTTCTTGTAAAGACTCTGGATTACCTAAAACTCCAGGTACAAGACGAGAAACAGCTTCAATAATAGTAAGCGCTCCAAGTTCGCCACCAGCCAAAACATAAGGTCCAATAGAAATTTCTTCATCAATCATGTGATCAGTAACACGCTGATCAATACCCTCATAACGTCCGCAAATAAAAGTAATTTCATTTAATTTAGCAAATTCTTCAGCCACACGCTGATCAAATTGTCGTCCACGTGGTGAAAGTAAAATTGTTTTCTTTTTTCTACTCAAACTACCATTGAATACTTTTTTTATTTTTATCAAACCATCTACTTTGGCAAAAGGTATAGCATCAATATTTTTCAAAGCTAAATAAATTGGTTCAGCACTTAATATCATACCAGGTCCTCCACCATATGGTGTATCATCTACTTTGTTGTGTTTGTCCAAAGTAAAATCACGAAGATTTATAGCCTTGATTTTTATAGCGCCATTTTTCTGTCCACGACCAAGAATACTTTCATTTAAATATGAAGTGATAATATCTGGAAAAATTGTGATGACATTGAATTGCATGTACTAAAGGCTAACAAGGCTTACTAGGCTTACAATGCCTACAAGGCCTTTTACTTAACAAAATTATATTACCCTAATTTAGCAGAAAAATCAATGATAAAAAATACAATCGCACCTTACGATTGTATTTTTGTTTAAAATTCTGTAAGCCTAGTAAGCCTTGTCGGCCTTGTAAGCTAGAATGTTTACTTTCTTTTACCATCAATAATTTCTTGTTCAATATTCTTTGGACATTCTCCATATTTCAAGAATTCCATAGCATAAGAAGCACGTCCTTGTGTCATAGAGCGAAGAGATGTGGCATAGCCAAACATACCAGAAAGAGGTACCATAGCACGAATAACTTTGGCACTACCACGATCTGTCATTTCTTCTATTTGTCCACGCTTTGAAGACAAATCACCAATAACATCTCCCATATAATTTTCAGGCGTAGTGACTTCTACCTTCATCAAAGGTTCAAGAACTACAGGATCTGCTTTTTTTACAGCAGCCACAAAAGCCATACTACCAGCAAGCTTGAAAGCAATTTCAGAAGAATCGACTTCATGATAACTTCCATCAAAAACAGTAGCCTTGATATCTAGAAGAGGATAACCAGCAATAACACCTTTATCCATAGTTTCTTTGACACCTTTTTGAATAGGAGTAATAAATTCTTTTGGAATAGAACCGCCTTTGGTTTCATCAACGAATTCAAAACCAGCACCACCTTCACGAGGTTCAATACGCAACCAACAATGACCATACTGACCACGACCACCAGATTGCTTGATATATTTTCCTTCAGCTTCTGCTGATTTTCTAATAGTTTCTTTGTAAGCTACTTGAGGAGCACCTACTTGAGCTTCAACTTTGAATTCACGTCTCATACGATCGACGATGATATCAAGATGAAGTTCGCCCATACCAGATATAATAGTTTGCAAAGTTTCTAAATCAGTATGAACTTTGAAAGTAGGATCTTCTTCAGCAAGTTTTTGTAAAGCCAAACTCATTTTTTCAGCATCTTGTTTGGTAGCAGGTTCAATAGCAACTGAGATAACTGGTTCAGGGAAAGTCATTCTTTCCAAAATAACTGGATGATCTTCGTCACACAAAGTGTCACCAGTTGTAGTTTCTTTTAGACCAATAGCTGCGGCAATTTCTCCAGCAAATACTTCATCTACTTCTTCACGAGTATTAGCATGAAGACGTACAATACGACCAATACGTTCTCTCTTGCCAGAAATAGTGTTCAAAACATAACTACCAGCTTTGAGATGACCAGAATAAACACGGAAGAAAGCAAGTTTGCCAACAAAAGGATCAGTAGCAATCTTGAAAGCTAAACCAGCAAAAGGAACACTATCATCAGTTTTGATTTCAATTTTCTTTTCTTCATCATCTGGATCAGTTCCATAAAGTGTTGGTACATCAAGTGGGGATGGTAAATAAGCAACCACATTATCCAAAGCAATTTGCACACCAATATTTTGTAAAGCAGTACCACACATCACTGGATAAATTTCATCTCGCAAAACCAAAGTACGAATACCTTTTTTAATTTCGTCAATAGTCATTACTTCACCATTCAAATATTTATCCATCAAAATTTCATTAGCCTCGGCAACAGCTTCCATAATTTTTGCTCTATATTCAGCAACTTGATCTTTCATATCAACAGGTATTTCAATTTCTACAATAGTCATACCATGATCACCTTCGAATTTATAAGCTTTTTCAGCAATAATATCTACTACCCCACTAAATGTAGATTCACTACCAATAGGAAGTTGAATAGCCACAGCTTTTGGAGACAAACGATCTAAAATAGACTTCAAACTCATGTAAAAATCAGCGCCCATTTTGTCCATTTTATTGATAAAACAAATACGAGGTACATTGTATTTGTCTGCTTGACGCCAAACTGTTTCAGATTGAGGCTCTACACCTTGTGAACCATCGAAAACAGCAATAGCACCATCAAGCACACGCAAAGAACGTTCTACTTCAACAGTAAAATCTACGTGGCCCGGAGTATCAATAATGTTGATACGATGATTTTGCCAAAAACAAGTGGTGGCAGCAGAAGTAATAGTAATACCACGTTCTTTTTCTTGCTCCATCCAGTCCATGGTAGCTTCACCTTCATGCACTTCACCAATTTTGTGTTTTTTTCCAGTATAAAAAAGTACACGTTCAGTAAAAGTAGTTTTACCAGCATCGATATGCGCCATGATACCAATGTTACGTATCCTTTCTAGAGGATAATCTCTATCCATATATATGTTGTTAAAATAAGTTATATGATTGTTACATTCGAATTACGAATAAATCGAATATCCGAATTCGAAAATTCGAAAGAATTCGTAATTCGTATGTATGTATATTATTTAACGACTAAAACGTGCAAAATGAGCAAAAGCTTTGTTTGCATCAGCCATTCTATGGACTTCTTCTTTTTTCTTTATAGTACCACCAACACCTTCCATAATGTCTTTGAATTCAGCAGCTAATTTCACTTTCATAGAAGCACCTTTTCTAGCTTTGGCGGAAAGAATAATCCAACGAAAAGCTAAAGCACTTTGTCTATTACCAGAAACTGGCATAGGTACTTGATAATTTGCACCACCAACACGACGAGAACGCACCTCGACTTGTGGTTTGGCAACTTCTATTACTTGTTCAAACATTTTTAGACTGCTACCTTTTTTGTCTTTGTTTAAAAGATCCAAAGCACCATATACAATAGCTTGAGCAGTAGATTTTTTTCCACCGGTCATGACGAAGTTGATAAACTTAGTCAAAAGTTCGCTCTGGTATACAGGATCTGGAAGAAGTAAACGTTTTTGAGCTCTTTTTCCTCTCATAAAATTAGTTTATTAGATTATTTGATTATTGGTTTTCTATAAATTATTTTCCAATAATCTTTAATTACATCAGTGTAATTTTTTTAAATCTGTGTAATCAATGTTTTATTTTTTTACCTTAGGTCTCTTGGTACCATAGATAGAACGGCTTCTGTTACGACCTTCTACACCTTGAGTATCATAAACACCACGAACAATATGATAACGTACACCAGGTAAATCTTTTACACGACCACCACGGATAAGTACAATAGAATGTTCTTGCAAATTGTGTCCTTCACCAGGAATATAAGCAATAATTTCAGCTCCATTTGATAAACGAACCTTGGCAACTTTACGTAAAGCTGAGTTAGGTTTCTTTGGGGTTGCAGTGTACACTTTGGTACAAACACCACGTTTGAAAGGACTTCCTCTACGTAGAGTTGTCTTTTTGCGGTGCAAACTGTCCCAGGTAAATTGCATAGCAGGAGAAGCAGATTTCTTTTTCTGACTTACTCGTCCTTTGCGCAATACTTGATTCATTGTTGGCATAATTCAAAATGCTTACAAGGCTTACGAGGCTTACAAGGCTTACAAGGCCAGTAAACTGCGCAAACATTTATTAATAAAAAATTCCCGTTTCTGGGAATCAAATTTAGAAAATATAATTTTTTGATAAAATTATTTCTTCCAAAGCGTTGTTCCCTTTTTCAGGGACGTCTTCTCTCTCTGGATACAGAAAGATACTACGTCTGGTTACTCAATTAAGAGCTTGAATAATATATACTATTTTAAAAAAAATGTCAAGTAGATAGTAATGATGACACAAATAAAAAAATTAAAATAAACAAAAGTCTTGAGAGGCTACCAAATATTTGATATAGTATATTCACTTCAAATAAAATATGACAAAAATAAAAAAACAATGGGATATAATTCCCAAAGAAAATAGAAAACATTATATTGAAAAAATAATTACTTTTTTTGCAGAACAAAAAGATGAAGAAATTGGTATGATTGCCGCTGAAGAATTTTTAGATTTTTTCTTGGAAAATTTTGCTCAAAATATTTACAACAAAGGTCTAGAAGATGCTAAACTTACCTTAAAAAAACGTTTTGAAGATTTTGACCTAGATATAGATTTACTAAAACAAAATAACTAACCTTGAAAACTAAGAGGGAGTGAAGTGTTGAATTTCTCCTCCCAGATACATCACAACAACTCGACGACCTCTTTCCTGATATGACCACTAGCCTTGAAGGCGTGATCTATTTCCGAATTGTAGAGGCCTATAGACTCCAAGGTATTTACAACCTCTCTGGATTTGTAATGGTTCTGCACCAGTGCATCCACCATTTCCTTTGGAGAACAACCTGCAAGTTGCATAGCTTCCACAATCTTGAAGATTCTCATGTCTTGCAGTTTGAGATTCAATACAATCTCAAGAAGACTGTAATCATTCTTCAACAGAGCGTCGACAACCACGTACTCCTTATGGTTGTACATACGCATCAAATGAATCATGGTGTATATTCCAACACCACGTTTACAATCCTTGAGACCTTTTACAACCTCCACAGGTAAAACACCAGAACCTAAAAGACATTTTACAATGTCCCAAAGGCTCTTACCAGCCAACACCATGTTACGGATGGTATCATTGACATCGACAGACGGAAAAGACATCATGACGTATTCCTTTTGTTTTGTTTTTTCAACACCCCTCTTAATTTTCAAATTATATTTTAATGAACTAGGTTGAAAATGATACTACTTTTTTTCAATTTGTCAATACTACACCACATATAATTTATAATTTGATATACCACAAAAAACAGATTAAATTTAATCTGTTTTTTGTATCAGTGTAATCTTTTTTCAATCAGTGAAACTTGTCCGCCTTGGGTGGATCAATGCTCTAAAACATTCCTCCACCACCCACAAACAAATTAAAAACAAAGGAAATAATAGGAGTAAGAATATTAGAAAATAAGAAAATAAAAGCAATCAAAATAAACAAACCATACTGTTCCAAAATTTGCTTCACCTTCCACATTGAATCTGGCAAAACAGCATATAAAACTTTTGAACCATCAAGTGGTGGAATTGGCATAAGATTGAAAACAGCCAACAAGACATTGGCGTAAACAATGATAGAAAACAGTCCGACCATGTTGGCCAAAAATTGGTTAGTAACTGGTATAAATCTAATAAGCAAACCAAAAACAAAAGCCAAAGCCAAATTGGACAATGGTCCAGCTAGAGCCACAAGCACTGGTCCCCATTTTTGATTTTTCAAATTGTAAGGATTGTATGGTACTGGTTTGGCTGAAGCAAAAAGAAAAGGATGGCCAGTAGGTGCAGTCATCAAAAACAAAACCAGTGGCATGAGGAACGTGCCAAACAAATCTACATGAGCTTTTGGATTGAGAGTAAGTCTTCCAGCATAACGAGCTGTCGGATCACCAAGCATATCAGCTGTCCAACCATGAGAATATTCATGAATAATAGCTGAAATAACAACCACGACGAGAAAAAAAATCATTGAAATTATGTCCATAAGTTAAAGGCTTAAAATGCTGGAAAAGCTTGAAAGGCTTAAAATGCTTTTACCTAACTTTCCAGTGATTTTATTAATTTAAAAAGTAAATAACCAACTTCACCACGTTTATTTTCTATATAATTGAATTGATCTATATTTATAAAACTTAATTCTTTAGTTAATTCGAAATAACATTGACACTCATTTAATGAACCTTTTGATATATACAAAAATTTTAAGAAATCTTTGTCAGTACTCTTTCCTCTACCTTCTACAATATTAGCTAACACAGATACAGCAGCTCTTCTCAATTGACTGGTCAGACCGTACACTTCTTCCTTTGGAAACAAATTCGTTAACTTATAAACAAGTTTAACAAATTCCAAAGATTTATTCCAAACAAGTAAATCATGATAATCTTGCATAAATTTCCTCCTAAAATTAAGAGCCTTTCAAGCTTTTCCAGCATTTCAGGCCTTTCAAGCCTTTTCACTTGACAAATACATAAACATATTGTACTATATGAATCATCTAATAACAAGTATCACTAAATTTCTAAAATTTTTATATGCCAAGATGTGAAATTTGCCTAAAGGGCTCAAAAAAAGCTGCTAATAGAAGTCACTCAAAAGTAAAAACTATTCGCCGTCAAAAACCAAACTTACAAAAACTTGATAATCACTTGGTTTGTACAAAATGTCGAAGAACTATTACCAAGAAATTTGCTGAAATGACTGCTTAAACCTCAAAATAAAAACGTCCTATATAGGACGTTTTTTGTTTTCTAACCAGTAGAAACACATGGCAATGTGTCTCTACGTTTTTATTTTATATCCCGTTTTAAATATTCTCCACAAAAATACCAAACAAACAAAAAGAAAAACTCCAATAATTCCAACACTAACTAGAGGGCTGACAGCTGAACTTTCAAAAAAACTCCAACGCAAACCATTGATCATATAGACAATTGGATTGACATAAGATATTTTGTGCCAAATTCCTGGCAACATATCTACGGAGTAGAATACTCCACCCAAAAAAGATAAAGGTGTAATTACAAAAGTTGGAAAAATATTTAATTTCTCAAATGTGTCTGACAAAAGTCCAATAATAAAACCAAACATTGCAAAAGTAAAAGCAGTTAAAAAAATAAATAATATTGCTACAAAAGGGTGTAAAACAGGTACTGGTGTAAAAAATAATGACACAATATAAATAATTGTGGCAATCAACATTGCTCTGGTTGTGGCTGCTAAAGTGTAACCAAGAGTAATTTCCAAATAAGAAAGTGGCGCTGAAAGTAATTCATAAATTGTACCAGTAAACTTCGGAAAATATATTCCACTTGAAGATGCTGACAAACTACTAGACAATAGCGACATCATAATAAGTCCGGGAACAATAAATTGAGCATAGCTAACTCCCCCGCCGACGGCAATTCGTGAACCAATAGCACTACCAAAAACTACAAAGTACAAAGCTGTAGTGATAACTGGTGAAAAAATAGTTTGCAAAGGTACACGAAAAGTGCGCACCATTTCTTTTTTGTAAATTGTAAAAAATCCAATCCAATTCATATAAAAATGTTTTAAGTGTTATAAATGTTCTAGATGTTGAATCACTTTGTTTGTTGTAATTGATTTATCGTTTACAACAATTTCAACAACTATAACAACTACAACACTTAGAACACTTACAACATTTACAACAAACGTAGCGATATAACTTCTATTTATTAATAAGGTCTATGAAGATATCTTCCAAAGAACTCTGCTTGGTAACAATATCACCAATTGCAATATTATTATTTTTCAAAATTTGCATCAAATCAGCTATATCCAAATTATAATCATTACCATAATTTACCAACAAATTTTGTTTATCACCTGAGAGACTAATATATTCTTTTTTAAATTCATTTGGTAAAATTTCCAATTTATTTTTCAAACTTATAATCAATTGTCTCTTACCCATTTTTTTCATCAAAGCTTCTTTGTTTTCAATCATTTTCAATTCACCTTTATCAATTATTCCAACTCTATCAGCCATTTCTTCAGCTTCTTCCAAATAATGTGTAGTCAAAATAATTGTGGCACCTTGTTTTTTTATTTTGGCAATAAATTTCCACATATCACGACGAAGCTCTACATCTACTCCAGCTGTTGGTTCATCAAGAAAGAGTACAGAAGGTTCATTCATCAAAGCTTTGGCAATTAGTACCCGCCTTTTCATACCACCAGACAGTTGTCTAACTTGAATATCTTTTTTATCCCACAAAGACAAATCTTCTAAAATTTCTCTGATTAATTCTGAGTTTTTGGTCTTTCCAAAAAATCCCCTAGAAAATTCCAAAGTTTGTTTGACAGTTATAAAAGGGTCAAGCTGAATTTCTTGTGGAACAAGAGAAACTAACGAGCGAGCTTTGCGATAATCTTTTATAATATCAAAACCATCAATAGTAACTTCTCCACTACTAGGATTTACCAAACCGCAAATAATATTGATAAGTGTAGTTTTACCAGCTCCATTTGGACCAAGTAAAGCAAATAATTCACCTTTTTTTATTTCCAAATTAATTTTTTTCAAAGCTTTGGCACCACCTTCATATTCTTTGGTCAAATTTTTTATTTCTATAATATTCATAGTTATTTTTTGTCATTATTTGTATTATTCTTTTTTTCTTTCATCATTTGTCTGATATGTTTGTATCTAAGTCTATCTCTAATTTCATCATGAATCTTGTCATCATCCTCTAATAATACATCATTAGCATCTCGATGACTTACTGAAGTACTTGCTGAATTATTTACTTGTCCTATTCTAGAAATAGAAGATGTTGGACCAAATTCTCTTGTTCCTTTTAGGACTTTTTCCATTGAGGTTTTGACACCAAGAGTATCTTTCTTCTGTCTCAACTGAGAAGTAGAAAAATCTTGAGCATGTGCCGATATCTGAGATTTTGATAAACTAGAACCAGACAAATTGATAGGTAAATTTTGTGACATAAAAAAATTAATTTCCTAAAAGTAAAATAGTGGCGTCGTCATCTGAGGAAAAATCTTCCACCAAACTATTTGCCATATTGCTTAAATTATCTTCAGTATCTAAAGAAAGATTACTGTTTTTTTTCATAGCCCCGTCACTAGCCAACAAAATCCTATCACCTTTTTTTAATTGTCTAACATAAAAATCCACAACAAACCCTTCTTTCCTACCAAGAAAACTTGTAGGATTATTTCTAATAATACCAGGATTTTTTTGTTTTATTTGTAATTCTTTTTTGTCAAAATGAAAATCTGTACTAACAAATTCATCAATATTACTTGACAATCTTTTGCCATTTTTGTCTTTGGTACCTTCTCTAATCTTATCATGAGCTATAGTTATTTGTTCTATACCTTGGTCAGTTTGCAAAAAAACAGGACTATCGCCAACACTTACCACTAAACAATAGCCTTGATGAATTTTTACCATACTACAAGTAGACAAGAAATTACTAGATTCTATTTTATTTATTTCACACAAACGTGTTTGTACATCTTGAACAATTTTTAACATCAAATCATGAATTTTCTCAACAGAAAGATTGTCTAATTCTTTGTTAGCATACTGTTGCCATTTTTTTTCCAACAATTTGCTAGCTCCATAAGCAGAAGTCGAATCACTAGAAGACAAACTTACACCATCAAAAACAGCATAGACATCTAAATCTGGAATCATTGTATAATTATCACCGACAAGACCGTCTTCTCTTTCTGGATTAGATTGTCTTCTCATTTCTATCAAAATATTATCACTTGAAATAGAAGTACTTTCGACTTCTCCTGTTGCCAATCTTTTTTCTCCATGATAACTAGACGGAATTTTTTCTATTCTTTTGTCCGCTATCCAAGAAGTATCTTTTTCACTTCTAATTCTTTCTAAGACCATAAAATTATTTTAATATAAATATTATAGTATTATACTATTGAAAACTTTTTTTGACAACAAAAAAACTCTTGAAAATAAAGAGTTCTTTTATTGACCCTAGACAGAGTACTAGAATACTACCCCTAAATATAATAGGTGGGTGGCCGCAAGTTTAGTCCACGGACCAAACC
>Ga0172380_10008235_pt1 | contig 11475 bp, 14 predicted proteins | sample Leawe162metaG_FD_119747 | JGI IMG/M metagenome (GOLD analysis project Ga0172380, IMG submission 119747) | Leachate microbial communities from a municipal landfill in Southern Ontario, Canada - Leachate well 162 metaG | ecosystem: Engineered > Solid waste > Landfill > Unclassified | place... | reverse complement strand
CTTAAATTAATAGAAGCTGGTAAGGGTGATTTAGTAGCTTATCATCTAGAAAAATTTGCGGGCTTAAATCATCAAGAAATCGCTCTTAAATTAATAGAAGCTGGTAAGGGTTATTCAGTAGCTAATCATCTAGAAAAATTTACGGGCTTAAATGAAGAAATCGCTCTTAAATTAATAGAAGCTGGTAAGGGTGATTTAGTAGCTTATCATCTAGAAAAATTTGCGGGCTTAAATCACCAAGAAATCGCTCTTAAATTAATAGAAGCTGATAAGGGTTATTCAGTAGCTGATAATCTAAAAAAATTTACGGGCTTAAATGAAGAAATCGCTCTTAAATTAATAGAAGCTGGTTATGGTTATTCAGTAGCTGATAATCTAAAAAAATTTACGGGCTTAAATTACCAAGAAATCGCTCTTAAATTAATAGAAGCTGGTAGAGGTGATTTAGTAGCTGATCATCTAGAAAAATTTGCGGGCTTAAATCATCAAGAAATCGCTCTTAAATTAATAGAAGCTGGTTATGGTGATTCAGTAGCTGATCATCTAGAAAAATTTGCGGGCTTAAATCACCAAAAAATCGCTCTTAAATTAATAGAAGCTGGTAAGGGTGATACAGTAGCTGATAATCTAGAAAAATTTGCGGGCTTAAATCACCAAAAAATCGCTCTTAAATTAATAGAAGCTGGTAAGGGTGATACAGTAGCTGATAATCTAGAAAAATTCCAACTATCACCACAAAATTTTTATCAAGCCGTCAAAGAAAAGTATGCTGAGTTTATCACTGAAGTCGAAACTAAAATACCAAAGCTAGCCAGTCAGTCATCTAAATCAGTTGAATTATTATTAGATATTTTAAACATCAAAGATAATCTAAGTAAATTAGAAAAAAATATCGCCAAAAACCCCTTCCTCTTAGAAGCCCTAGAAGATAATCCTCGTTATGGCAGCAAATTAATTATAAAATACCAAGAATTTGATAAAATCGCTAGAAATAATATCAAACAATTATTTAGTAACGAATCAGAAATATTAAAAGATAATCCTAATATTAACAAAGACTCAGTTGAATTTAGATCTCTAATGCAAGAGAAACTGGTTTTATATGCCAGCAACAAAGAAATAATTGAGGAGTTAGAAAAACATAATATTAATGCCAGAGAATGGTTAAGCTATGGCCAGGAAGTCTATTTTACTCTCGGTGAAAGTGAAGACGTTAAATTCTCTGATCAAATTAAAACCCCAATTAATCGCATCAAAGAAATTTTAAATAAGTATCAAAATTCAATTTTTAATGCTTTGTTAGATTATAAGAAAGAACTCCAAGAATCATTCATACCAAATCCAGAATCAGAAGAATTAAAACAAAAGATAGAGAAGCTAAAAGCCGGAATTACTTCAGAAACTGATAAGAATAAAGCCCAAGGCATGCAAAGAGGTCTGGCTAGTCTAGAGGCTAAACAGGCTACTCTCAAACCAGCTAGTGTCTGGAGTAAAGTTCAAAGTGATATTTTTAGATTAAAATCGATGATTGATAATATCTTCAAATTTTATGATGCCTGTACTACTACTGAAACAAAAATAGAAACCACTAAAGATAGAAAAGAGCTAATTAAAGAAAAAGATAATTTAGAAAAGAATAAAGCACAACTCCGAGATAACTTTAAAGACTTTGAATCATTCTTCGAATCATATGAAACAAAACTCCAAGAATTAATTATCCCTAGTTTAGGCCAAGAAAGATCAGAAGCCCTAATTCAAGAAATGAAAGAAACAATCGGTGAAGAATTAAATCATTATGATACCGACAAGAACACATTAAAAAATATCTTCAACGAAAAACCCGAAAATGAAAATAAGTTAAACGGCAGAGAGATGAAAATCTCTATCTCCTCTCGCAGTACTCAAGATCTCTATCTAGGAAATTATTGTCCTTGTTGTATCTGTATTGATAGTGACTATCATGGCGCTGAGTCGCCGATTGCCGATTATGTAACCGATCTAGGTATGCAAAATATTGTTGTCTACGATGAAAAGACTAATGCCCCGGTAGTTACCTGTTGGACTTTTATCGGTGAAAACAAGGACAAAGGTGAGCCAATTATGGTCATTGATAATATTGAAGCTAACACTAACTATACAAGCAATTACCCCCAGCAATTAGAAGAGGTAATCTTTAAATATATTAATGACTATGCTAAATCAGCGAATATTAAGACTATTATTCAGGGACCGCATAATAATGATTTAATAGTTTTCCCCCTAGGTGAGGTAGATAGAAAATTGGGTGATAAATATAATCGTGCAGACGGCTACTTTTTAGAAGCAGAGGGTGGCGATGAAGATGATGAAGACAATAATTGGGAAGATAATGACAATGACAACGAATAGTATACTGATATAATCTTTTTAATTTAACTGAATATATAAACTTTCATCTAATCTTAGTCACCCTAGTTTGAACATCGTCCGTGACCCCGAGCAAAACACGAAAACAGGTTTTTAAGGCCTGTTTTTGTTTTAATATTAGACACATTTTTAGTTACAAAGCGGTTCGAACATTTCTGGGATATTTATGGCATTTTAGCAAACAGCTTGATTTTATTGGTCCATATTGGTTCGAATCCATGCCCTGTCAAATCTATTTTTTAAGCCAAAATGTGTTATAATAAATTTATATGAACAATGCAGTTATAATACATGGGGCCTGTGATAAGGAGGAATATTTTAGCGATAAATATCCGTCATTATCAAATAGTCACTGGCTACCCTGGTTACAAAAACAATTACTTATAAATAATATCTTTACCCAGACTCCTGAAATGCCGGAAGCTTATAGCCCTGATTATGAAAAATGGAGTAGGGAATTTGCCAGATTTGAAGTTAACGAGGAGTCTATTTTAATCGGTCATAGTTGTGGCGGCGGCTTTTTATTAAGATGGCTGTCCGAAAATAAAATTAAGATAAAAAAGCTTATTTTAGTCGCTCCTTGGCTAGATCCTAAAAGAAGAAAAACAACAGATTTTTTTGATTTTAAAATCGATCAAAACATTAAGGAAAGAATAGGCAAAATACATATGCTAGTTTCTAGTGATGATAGTAAGAATATTTTAGAATCAGTTAGTATTATAAAAAATAATATTCCAACAGCTAAATTACATGAATTTTCTAATTTAAGACATTTTACTTATGGACACATGAAAACAGATAAGTTTCCTGAATTATTTAGTATTGTAATTAAATAAAATATGTTAATTTCCCCGGCTTTAAAAAAGTTTATAGAAGCCCATGTCTTAGGTTTTGCGACTGTTAGTAAAACAGGAAGGCCTCATAATATTGCTGTGGCTTATGTCAAAGTGATTAATGACCAAATAATAATTTCCAACGCTCATATTAATGAGTCTATTAAAAATCTGGAATATAATAATAACGTTTCTTTAGTAATCTGGAACCCAGAATGGGAAAAATCATGTGTTGGTTTTGAGTTTATAGGAAAGGCTAAGAATTACACTGAAGGCAAATGGCTAGAATATGTAAAAAATTTAACAGACAATAAGGACTGCAATATATCCAGCGCTATCATAGTAAATATAAAAAAAATAAAAAAGCTACTTTCATAATTATGGCTGAAGAATATTTTGACGTTGTTAATGAAAATAATAGCATAACTGGTGAGAAGAAATTAAAATCGGTTATTCATAAAGATGGTTCTTGGCATAGAACGGTTCATATTTATTATTTCATGAAAAAAGATAATGAATATTACTTTCTCATCCATCTAAGGTCTAAAGGAAAAGACTTGTGTCCAAATATGTGGGACACGCATTTTGGCGGGCACCTTAAATCGGGAGCATCAATTGAAGAAACAGTAGTTTCGTAATTATAGATGGCAATGGCAGCTCAGGCCCGATTATGCCGGAAGTCTGTAGAAGTCTTTACAAATAACTCAATTGGTGATAGTTTAGTGGTAGTATTTTCATAATAAAAATAGGTGGTTCTATGTTGAAGAAAAATAATGATTCGTATGCCGGGAGCTATGTATTACGGTTTCCGAGGTCTTTATACTATCAAATCCATTTGATAGCTGGCTTGTGGGGCCTTAGCGTCGGCAGTACTCTTGAGTTTGCAAACAGTCTGCCTGATGATCCAACTATAGGCGAAGGGTGGGTGGTATTTCCAAAAATATCGGCCATCGCCGCCAAGCACTTTCCGCAGCTAACGGACGATGTCGAAATTCATACTGGCTGTATCGATTTGCTTGCGGACATATACACAAAATATAGGGGGATGGAGTTTGATAAATTAAAAACTTATGAAGCTCGGAAGGGCTATAATAAGTGGAGACTGTCTTCGAGAACAGCAGAAGCACTTCGGATTCTGGAGGAATTACAGCCTGGCGATATGATTATAGTCTCGGTTCAAAACGGCTCATATCATCAGGACGTAAGCCCCCTCGAAGCCACTGCCCGCTTCGCAGAAAATGAGTTCCCGCTCCATACGGTTGCTCTGGGGAGTAGTCTGATGGTGTATCCAGAGTTAATCTGGCGAGGCTGCAAACCAATCTTCGCCATGGGCGATGAAATTATTTTTCCAACAGAAAGAGACGATCGCGAGCAGAAACCCTACTACCCTATATTTTGGTTCCATTATATGGATGGCAAGTATGAGTGGCTAAGGTCAGCTGACGTCAAGCTGGATACCTGTCATGACCAGCTTGACAGCGCCATGATTGCCACCGCCTTCATTGAGTAGTCTTTCGCCAACCGGTTCAGCTTTGAATGAGCCGGTTTTTTGTTTGCCTAGAATAATTTTACATGAGGATAGATATTATAAAGTTCCAAGATTATGTAATTCGCGGAGCAGATTGATAAAATCGTGCTAAACGTGCTAATTTTTTTTATAAATCATGAATTCATAATTAAAAAATCACAATCAGGGAAGTCTATAATAAATTAGTAAGAGATAATATCCCTGACATGATCAAAAGAGTCATATTATCTATAAATCCCAGATGTATTGGGGATAATATTGTCTATGATCTTACTCTGGCAATTAAAATCTGCTAAATAGCGGATTTTTTGCTTTAATACCTAATTCGACAAATAGTTAACTTAGTTGTAAAGTTAAACGTTAAAAGTATTTTGACAATTTAATATTAATAGAAACTCAAATAAAGGAGGTAATAATGAAAACTGTAAGATTAGAGACCACTGAATTTGGTCAAACATCTTTTGTAAAAGAGGGAGTAAATAAACTGTTTGAATTTGGTAATAACACTGGGACTCTTAGAGTTTATGTTCTTAAGGAATCTCGTCTTGTTTCGTTTAGTTGTCATTTTTGTTTGTCTGATTTTGATGGCAATTCCCAGAGTCGTTTATTATCAGGTTAATGTTTATAAAGGATATAAGAATACCTACGAAACAATTAAATTACGCTAGTTAATTTATTTAGTAGAACTTAAGACTTAGTTTTTTGGCGGCGCTGCTTAATCAAGCGCACGACAGCGGGCCAATGAACTAAAGGGAATTGGCTTAAAACATCTATAGTCATGCGAAAAATGTTCGGGGAGAAAGAATTTTCATAAATTTCCGATAATTCTTGATAAGCGGCTACGCTCGCTCGAACATGCTGTTGATAGGCCTGCTTAATTTTAGAGTCCAGATTAGCTAGGGGACCGCGTTGACAATATTTCTGGTAGTAATCACCGTGCTCATCAGCTAGAGTAGAGGCGACAGACAATAAATAATTATTTTTCATTTTAAAAAGATCGGTTTCATCCATATTAATTGGGCATTTTTGTTGTTTACTACAATAAATATTTAATTCCAGTAATTCCAGATAACTAGCGAATGCCAATATTTCATCTTTAGCTCTATTTTCTATAATCCCTAGATTATTATATTTTTCCAGTGATAATCGCTCTTGGTGCTTCTTTATTTCTGACGGTAGGGCGTCATTGGGGGGTATGTCTAAATTAATATAACTGAAGGCCGCGGACCTTTCAAAGTTATAATTAAGATGTTGAACCTCATGGCGCATGTTCATGAGTTTATCATGTGATTCTTGTAATAACACTATGACCGGCAGATTAGGGAAATCATTTTTTTGATAAAAACAGCCCTCGGATATATTGTCACCGCTATCGCGAGTAATTTTTTTCAAGTCGGCCGGGAAAACTTCCAAAATAAGAGTTTTTATACCTTTAATGGCTTTAACTGGTTTTTCAGGGGACTGTTTAAAAATAGTTTGAAAAATATTTTGGGCACTAATTTCATCAGCTTCTACATAATTATTAGCTTGATATAACGCATCGCTGCTAATTGTTTCATTTTTAGCATAATCAGACCAGAATTTATTTATCGCTTCATTAGCATTGTAAGTATTGTGAGTAGTTTCTAAAAAGAGATGTTTATAATTTGTTAAGTCGGGATGATTAAGTAGTATGTCTTGGACAGCTTTTTCCCACTGCGAGACGGGCAAGTCTTCGGTAAATATTTTTTGCACTATCTCTTCTTTGGCTAAGGCGATATTTTCAGCCATAATAACCCCAGCCTGATCTGGGCTAGGAATTAGTTCGGCTTTTTTTTCCGGCTCGTTAACTGTTTTAGCCGAGAAAGTTTCTTTAAACATAAGAGAAATAAATTTATTTTAGACGTTAGGGCGTAAAGAGAAAGAAGTAAATATAATCTATTATATAATAATTTTATAAATTGTGCTATAATACTAAATAAGTTTTTTAAATAATAACTATAAATTTATGACTAATAAAAAAATAAAAAGTGACGATAAAAAAATACAATTAACCAATTCTCAGAAATTACAAAAAATTAGCGAAGAAGTTTTAGAGCGGGTTAATTGGCTCAAAGAAAAATTTGCCGAAGTTGATCCGGAAACTAAAAAGAAGGTGGCCATCGGGCTGGGGGCGGCAGCGGCGGGGCTAATTGCTTTAGTTGGTGCTAAAAAAAGTAAGAAATAACAGTATAATTTGAGACATTAATTGAGATTGTGAGGAAACTAGTTTAGATCCAAGCGTAGGGATTTTAACTAGTAAAGTTATAACTAGTAAAAAAGAGATAAACGGTAAAAAGTATTGTGTAATGTATTCTATTGAAGGAGCGGCTGGATTGATTTTTACACAAAACGCATATACAACTGTAATAGGGGATAATGTTTATTTAATTAATTTTGTTGCTCGTTATAATAATAGTATTCTTTTTATGTTATAGTTATATAAATAAAAGCTTATTAAAATGTGTATTAATAAATAAATTAAGTATATGCAATTTTCTGATAATTTTAATTTGAAACCGACTAACATTTTAAAAATTTCCGGTTTATCCATAGTCGCGATTGTTATTATCGTTTTGGCATTTCGTCTAATTAATTCTTCGTTTGATGTTTTGTCGCGTAAGACGGGTGGTAGTGCTTCCATGATTTCCATGATGGGCGGGGGTGAGCTAGCTTATGATATGGCATTATCACAAGCTGAAATATCTTACAATGAAATGAATGACACTGCCGGGCTATCTATTCGTAATGTCGCAAATCCTGTGATGGCGCCAGCGCCAACTAATAGCGATATAGTAATCGGTGATAATGCCGAAGAATTAGAAGTTACTGAATATAATGCCAGTATTGAAACGCGTCAGTTAAAAGATACTTGTGATCAAATTAAAGATTTAAAAGCGCGGACTGATGTAATATTTGAGAATGCTAACGAATATGAGCGCGGTTGTTATTATAATTTTAAAGTAAAGAAAGAAGGCGTGGGGGAAATTTTAGCTCTTATTACCGCGCTTGATCCCAAAGAATTAAGTGACAATACTTATACTATTAAGAATTTGGTTGACGATTATACTAGCGAAACCACGATATTAGAAAAAAAGAAGCTTTCTATTGAAGAAACTTTAGCAAACGCGGTTAGCGCTTATGATGATATTACTGTGTTAGCGACGAAGGCTCAGAATGTAGAAAGTTTAACAAAAATTATTGACAGTAAGATTGGTATTATTGAAAGATTGACTCGGGAGCGTATTAACGTTAACGATCAATTAGAACGCTTGGGGCGGTCTAAGGCTGAGCAACTTGATCGTCTAAATTACACTTATTTTAACGTACACATTGCTGAAAATAAGTTTATTGATGGGCAGAATTTGAAAGATTCTTGGAAATTGGCAGTTAAATTGTTTGTTAATGATATCAATAGCGTTCTTCAGGATGTGACAATTAATTTAGTCGCCCTATTATTTGTGGCTTTACAGTATTTTGTCTATTTCTTCATTCTTTTAATTATTGTGAAATATGTTTGGCGCGCAGCTAAATATATTTGGTTTAAATAGTTTCTTAAGTTGTAAACTCTTAGTTATAAAAAATACGCCTAATTTTAGGCGTATTTTTTGTGCAGAATAAGAATTAAGACAATTTATAAATAGCCCTTGACAGCCATGTTAGAATAATATAACATATAAATAGTTAGAAATAATTAACTAAAATAATTAGTTCAAGTATATGAATACAAAACAATATAAAATTTGTCGCTTTTCAATCATCATAGTGTTAGCTATGTCTATTAGTATTTCCATTAGTTTAGAAAACTATTATCTTCCCGTGATTTTTATGCTGAGTAGTATGGCGGGGATGTATTATTGTCGTAAACAACTAAAAACTGAAAAAGTGATGGTGGATGAGAGAGATTATCAAGTAGCTGGTAATGCGGCTCGTTATACAATTTTTATCTATGGTTGGCTTGGTGCTATTGGAACCTTTGTTTTAATGGCCTTGTCACAAAAAGAAGGCGTCATTTACGCTTTAAGCCAATATTTAGCTTTTAGTGTTTGTTTCCTCATGCTTTTAAACGCTTTTTTGTTCAAATATCTAAGTAAAAGAAATAAATAAAAATGAAAAATAGAATAAAAAAAATAAGAAATAAGCTGGGCATAACTCAGGAAGAATTAGCCGATAAGGCTGGAGTTAGGAGAGAAACAATTGTTTTTCTAGAACAGGGAAGATATAATCCATCATTAAAATTAGCCATGGATATAGCTAAAGTTTTGAAAATGAAGGTAGATAATTTGTTTTATTACTAATAAAAATAATATATATGAATATACAAAATAAAGTTTTTATTTTTCTTATCGCTTTATTCCTTATTGGCGGCGGTGTTTATTTATTATTTATAAACTACACCAGAGTTACTGTTGTTGCTCCAGTAATTACTCCGACGTCAACTCCGGTTATTTTTGATCCGCTCAATGCAACCTATTTTATTGATGACACCCCGGTTGCCTTAGTTAATGGCCAAGTGAAAACTGGAACATCTTCTACGATAGTATTTGGACAGCCGACTATTTCTGATCTCAATGACGATGGTTTAGACGATGCCGCTTTAATGTTAACTCAAGATACCGGAGGCAGTGGTACTTTTTACTATGTGGCTGTAGCTATTAACACGGCGAATGGTGCACGGGGTACTAATGCCATTTTACTGGGAGATCGTATTGCTCCACAAAATATTGAAATTAAATCCGGACAGATTATTGCAAATTATGTTGATAGAAAGCCGAATGAACCGATGACTACTCCGCCTTCAGTTGGATTTAGTGTTTATTTTTTTCTAGACGGTGATATTTTAAAAAAATTATTTTCTCCTACTCAGACTATTACTTACTTAATATCTCAATCAGATCCAGTTAAGTATTGTAATGGTGTTGATATGGATAGCACCGGCTATCAGAAGACTATTACGACTGAAATGACTACTAGCACTTCCGAATTAAACACTAATATTTTACAGTTAATTAAGTCTATTATTAATGTCGCCACCACTGGCATGTGTCGCGAGGCCTTGAATCGGGTGGATATTACAGAAAATAAGGGCGTTGTTACTATTTCACCCATTGAAGCTTGGGCTGGTGTGTCTATTACGATGTGTAGTTGTAGACCTCAAGTAGAAGTTAATCTGCTACGTCTTCCTGGCATTACTGAAGTTTTGTGGTAGTGAAGCTATAAATAAGTATTATCAACTAGTAACATAATTTCAGTTATAGCTAATTTTTTTAACCAACAAAAACACCCGTTTGGGTGTTTTTTGTATCGTCGGAATTTAGTGTTTTAATTGTTATTTAAATATTAAAGGCAAAAGAGTTAGGATGAAAATATCGGCTGTAAAGTGAGCGATCATCGCGGACTCCAGTCCTTTCTTCCAGAAAAGCCATCCAAAAATAATACCACCAACACCATTGAGAATAATCGCCCGACTGATAATCAATGAATTTAAGTCTGTTAGGGACGCTGTAATAGGTAAGTGCCCTAAGCCGAATATAATAGCAGCAAGAACAATTGAGACCATTATAGCTACTTTTGTCGGTTGATTTGTTTTAAATATTTTTGTACTCAGCCAGATAAAGAATGTCATCAGGAATAATCTCATCAATATTTCTTCGGTAGCACCTCCGTATATAGCCGCTAATAGTTTTTGCCAAATGGGAGCGTAATTTTGGTGAGTACTGATGGTAGCGCCCAGTAAGGTAAAGATAATATCAAGGAAATAAATAGTTATAGCCGTAGCCGCTCCAATAAGGACTGATTTACCTAAAATATCTTTTAATATTTTTTTGTAATCTCTTTTTTCTAAGATGGCTTCAAATAAGGGAAGCTGAAAATTAATTTTTTTAGTAAAAAATAATCCCAAAAATATAACAATAGAAAAAAGAATTAAGCTTTGGACAAGTTGGGCAAAAAATATTAATTCAATCGGTTGGCCGATTGTTTTTAATAGCTCTTCCTGAATAGAGACAATATAAGGGAAGACGCAAGCCACACTTATTAAGCTTAAAGCTAGCAAAAGGAAAAATAATTTCCAGTTAATATAATTTTTCATATATAATTATTTTAACATAAAATAAATTTATATTTAAACTTTAGTTAGTCACCGAGTTACCAATCTTATAGTTAGTAAAGAAAGTATCAGGAATATCCTCTACATTCTTATTCCAATTAGCTCCATAGTATTTCTCAGCGATTGCCGGAGTTATCATGAGACGTAATGTCCCATTTAAATCAACCGCATAAACATGGGGATCACTCTGGATTTTTACCAGCTTTACTCCGGGCCTGTAAGTGACATTACCACCCAACATGATTTTGCTCATTTCTTCTAAGCTAATAGTTTTAACATCAGAGAAATCGGAATACCAGGTAGCGTAGGTTTTAGCATTAGGGAAGACGTATCTTTTTCCATCCGCTCCGCAGTAATAAACAGAAGAATTTTCTGGAATACGGATCAAGGCACCGGCCTCACAATAAACCGGTGCTCCAGAATTAACTGTTAAGCCTTTATCAAAATTAATAGAGGGGCTGGCTGCTGTCGTGGCCGCTATATCATAATTATAAATTTTTAAAGCGGCATTAAGATATTGATAGGGATTAATCGCGGTGTCGTCTTGTAAACGAATTTCAAAATGAAGATGAGTGGCGGTT
>Ga0172380_10008233_pt1 | contig 11478 bp, 11 predicted proteins | sample Leawe162metaG_FD_119747 | JGI IMG/M metagenome (GOLD analysis project Ga0172380, IMG submission 119747) | Leachate microbial communities from a municipal landfill in Southern Ontario, Canada - Leachate well 162 metaG | ecosystem: Engineered > Solid waste > Landfill > Unclassified | place... | reverse complement strand
TCTGTTTTTTTTTGGTTATTTTTTATTGAAGATCACCGACATTTCTTATTCTTTTTTTTTTTTCCCCCCCCCCCCCCCCCTAACTCAAGCTGATATGATTAACTGATTTTTTCTGTCATAGAATCGTAAAAGCCATAATTTCGTTATGTCGCATTTATATCATTATCTGCATTTCAAGCTATAGTAAACATATTTTCATTAGTTTCGTATCACTTAACCTAACTTAACTATAAAATTCTATAAAATTATGTTAAGTATCTGAATAGAATTACGTAAACAAATATAACAAATAAAAATGACACTTTCGTATCTAAAAATAATATAATCTTGAGGCAAGTAAAAAACCACAAATTCCATTTTTATCGTAAGATAACTTTACCTCGACTACGCCACCCATCACGTCAGTTTTTAATAAAAATTGCTATGTTTTTGTGAATGATATATAGCTCCTCTACTCCTCGATAGGGTATAATCTGAATTGAAGACTTACCATAAGGTGTTATAATCATTGGCATATCCACATGAATGAGCGAATCCCCCCAGAGTATCTCTGCAGGCGTTGCAATCATCCATTCACCACATTGGCCAATTTACGTAGGCATCATTTGCGAAAAGTGCCGTGTGTGATGGCTCCGCCTGTGGTTCTCGTTAACAACAATCTACCAATCGTTGAGAATAATTTCAACGCCATTCCCCTCGCTGTGAATGCCGATATGGGTGGTGCAAATGTTGTCGGTGCAAATAACTTTCAATGTATTCTGTGTGACTCCATGTTCTCGACTCGAGGAAGTCTAACAAGACATCAAACATATTCTTGTAAAAACAATCCAAACAGAAGACAAACTCCTGCTCAATTGAAACGAACACTTGCCGAAGCAATGTTAACGAACGCAGCAATGTTAGCGAGAGCAACATTGTTAATGAATTCCGCAAATGAAATACTCACTACACTTTCAAATAATGTTGTCGGTCAAGCTGGTCCCAGTCCCCAAATAGGAAATGATATTATTTCCCCTGGTGTGACAAATGCACAATCTGTAGTTAATGGAGGTGTACTTAATAGTGGAGTTATTAATAATGGTAACACTAACAATGTTGTTAACACGAACAATGTTGTCGTTAATAACAACATTCAACAGTTTGTAATTCATCCCTGGGACAGCGATTCTCCAATAATAATAAAGGCAGCTGACATCATAGCGGCCTTCAGTGAGAACGACAAACTCAAAGAATATGTGTTACTGGATGATCAGGGTCGAACTGACGAAAAAACAGCTCCACCGTACGTCGTCGAGATGTTTGTTGATCTTATTCGCAGATCACATAATGACCCGTCTGCTCAAAACATCTACTTGAACCCCAAACGATCAGACCAAGTTATGGCGTATCACGCGTCGGGCGTTTGGAAAATCATATGTCTCAGCGACGCATCCATGCGGCTGCTCAATGGTGTTAACGAATCTGTTGGCAAAGTGGTTCTTGGACCTAATGGGGGTGGTATACCTATGGAAACAATGAATGCGGCCGCCATTGCTCGTTTGATGTATAACGCCAATCCGGAAGAATACGCCAAACTTGTCAAAGCACCTCTGGTTGCTCATCTGACCAACAACGTTCCCGTGATTGAAAAATGACGATTGGCGCGGACAACTTTTTTGTTTGGGGTCTGAGATCAATGCCGTTCTTAATTTTTTTGTTGGTTTGGGGCAGTACGTTTATCGCGCCACGCCACGTCACTAGACAATACGTTACGAAACGGGTGTCATGTAGTTTGTGAGGCGATCGACGACGCGGCGCAGGCGTACCGAGATTCGCAACCGACGTTTTGCGACATACACCGTCACCAGCTGGGGCAATACCGGAGCGGGGTTTGTCATGTCGATGATGCTCACGGCCGGGTCGAGCCAGAAGCGGTTGAGTTCTGGAATCGGTGTCGATGGCAGCATTGCCGGCTGCGTCGGGTCGCCCGATGCGACGTGACCGTTGTCTCGATTGATGTAGGCGTCGAGTACATCGATTCCCGACTTGAACCCCTTCACGAATATGCGGTCGCCGACGTTCAGGCCGTGGTTGGTATAGCCAAATACCAGGTAGGGGCCGTTCGCGGGGGCCCCGTCGGAGGTCACTGTTACTGCCTCGAGTACGTCCTGCCGGAGCGATAGTGGGTTGTTCGGCGTGCGGAAGACCAGGGTCATTCCCGGCACATCCGGCAGCGGTTCTGTGAAGATAAACGCGTCCCAGCGGCGGCCGTCGAGCGGAATCGCCACGAGCTGGTTGGGGTTCGCGCCGAGCGACGATGGGTAGGTCGCCACGAACTCATAGTGGTGGCGCCCGCCGTTGATGTCGATGTACGACTGGCGGCCGGCCTCTTTGTACCACACCGTGATCCGGTTTCCGCAGGGCAGCTGCGAGTACGGGTTGTTGACCCATGGTGACTGCGCCGGCACCGAGGCCGGGTACTGCGCCGGCAGCAGCCGCGGATTGTAGGGGGGGAGCGGGTTGTCGTTGTTTTGCGACAACACAAGCTGGTTGTTACCCGTCGGGGTGATCGGCGCGGTCCGCAAGACGTACGGCACCTCCTCGGGGATGGGTAAAGAGAATGCAGCCATCTGAATCTCCACAACGTTGTCGAGTTTGTCGCTAACACCGATGTTTTGGTCGCTGGTCGCGCCCTGTATCATGAAATTCCAGTGAAATTCACCCTTTTCTGGGTTGGATGACGTCGCGTCCTTGTAGAACGAGTCCAACACGATGTACTGGTCGCTGATGCCGTACACATTGGAGGGGCATGGCCGGTTCTTCTCGAAGTGCGAGTCGCACGACGGCGAATCCGTCGCGAATGCTTGCCCCTTCAGCAGCTCGTGCACGTCGATGCTCTTGCCCATGTCCGTTCGGCGCATCATGCCGCCGTTCGACCCCGCGATCGCCGGCGGCTCGCCCTCGAACTGCGCGTGCGCCAGGCCCGGGGGCGCCGCGGTCATTCGCGCTCGCCTTGGGGGTGCACCACGCGCCGGGGCCGAGCGGGGCGCCGCCCTTTCCTCCTCCATTTCCCGCCGCATCTCGCGCAGCTGGAGCTCGTGCAATGACACGCCGTTACCTTGTCCTCGGCGCTGCGCCATGTCTTTATTCATGCCGCAATTAAGCTCGAAGTGGCCGACTATCTCGCTACGCCCGAAGCAAAAATATGATTTCGGGCCCGTCGGTCACGCGGGCGAGTAGTCGAACAGCTCGAAGTCGACAACCTGGCCGCCGGTTCGCGCGCGTGCCCGTGTCATGAAGTCGTCACCGAGCGAGCGGCGCAGGACAATCGCCGATTGCGCCGGCATCGGTATGACCAAATCGTAGAACGGGTATCGCCCCGACACATCCAGCGGGAAGAGTTCGTCGTGCGTGTAGCGCGTGTTGCAGTGGGCCTCCTTCGAGTCGGGCTCCTCGTTGGCGAACCGCGGGTCGTCCAGGATGTATCCGTCAGAACCGACCTTGCTGTACGTGTCGTCGGAACTGACCTTGCTGTACGAGAAGATGTCGACGTGCACGGGAGATATGGTTTCGCCGGGCGCGTTGGTGCCGACCTGCCAGTAGGCGTCGGTGCGGTTGCGCTGGAGCGTCAGGCCCGCCGCGACGAACTTGCCGATGAGCGCGCCAACCGGGTCCGGCGCGTCGGACGGGCGCAGATACGCGAGATCGGCGTCGTCATCCCACGGAATCATGCCGCCGTGGCGAAACATACCCAGCATCGTACCGCTCTGGGCCCACACCAACACCCCCGCGCCGGAGAGTACGTTCATCGTCTTCTTAACCAACGTCTTGACAGCAGCGACGACACCTTTGTTCGTATAAAACTGCTGCTCGTGCCATTTGTTGGCTGAGAGTGTTTCAAATGTTCGAAGCACATTGTCATTGTCGGCAGGAGTTCCTGATGTGATACGAACAATTCCATGCATGCCCGGCAATTCGTCACGAGAACGAACACAAATCGAAGGAAACATCGGACCCCGCGACTGAGCCAGTCCATTCCTGAGACGCGCACCATTACCGCCGTATGCCACGAGGTAGAAATTTGCGGTCGTTTTCCACACGGCCCACCCACGTTCTGCCAAAGCCGCACATACGCGCATAATGTCCTTGGCACATATATGTGCGCGATCTCTGTACAGTTCGAGGTTTTCGGGCTGAAGGGCGGCAATTGCAGCCGCTGAAGCCGCAGGGTTGAAAGATTTTGGGCTCACAGCTATCGATATGCTGGCGAGAACCGACGGGGTGGCAACCATGTACCCGATGCGCATTCCGGCCAGTCCGAATGCTTTCGACATCGTGCGCGTCACCACAACATTGGACGTCGTAATCGCCACGGGCACATTGCTTAACGCGTTTAGCGAGTGCGCGGCCGTGGTGGTGATTTCGGCCAGCGCAGGCGACCCGCAGCACCCTAGCAAGTACTGCCCTGCCGACGCGTACTCGATGTACGCCTCGTCGACGAGGAAGAGGCTCGCGGGAAAGTCCGCCGCGAGCCGGCCGACGGTGCCCGGCGACCAGAGATCGCCCGTCGGATTGTTCGGACTGCAAAGGTAAACGAGGCAGCCCCCGCGCATCATGTCGGAGTAGTACCGCAGGGATGCCTCGTGGTCCGCCGCGCTGGTGCCGAGCCCGATAGAGTACGTCGTCACCTTCATCTCCCGCAGCCGCGCGAAATGTTCGAAGTGCGTGTAGCCGGGGACCCCCATCAGTAGCGAGCGGTGGCCGCGGAGATGGCTCGTGTCGATGATCGCGCGCAGGGCGTCGTCGCTGCCGGCCGCGATGAGGATGTGGTCCGGGCCGGGGGCGCCGACGTACTCAGCCAGCGCGGCCGCCAATGCGGGGTCGGGCCCGTTCCCGTAGCGGTTGAGCATGACGCGACCCGACGCGGCAGTGAACGCGCTCTGCACGCTCGGAGGCTGTTCGTAATTGCTCTCGTTGAGATGGAGACGAATGGCGTTCGCTCCGGGCTCCGGGCCGAGCGAGTAAGCTTGCGAGGGCGCTTGCGAGGGCGCTTGCGAGGGCGCGCCCAGAGGACGGGCGAGCTCGCGGTTGAACGCCACAGCCACGTTGAACGCCACGCTTCCGCCAGTCTCCGCGTCATAGGATTCGGTCATCGGCCCTGCAAGGACTGCTTAGCAAGAACTGCTTAGCGGTCTCACCGTATTATATGAGCCGGCACCGAGCCGCTTCAGTTGTTATCACAGCGAGTGGCTGGGCCGCAATAGAAGGAAATGGCAGGGACGGTATTGAGGGTCCGCTTGTCGTGAGGCATGTTCGCGAGTCGCACCGTGTGTGGCGTACCGATCCCGAGCTCGGTCGTGTACATCGTCTGCATCCTCCTCATCGTCGCCTACGGCTACTTCCTGCGCGCGACCGGCACGCCCGACATCCTGGCGCAGCGCATCTTCCACCACCCGATCTGCCAGGACATCGACGGCTGGAGCGGCACCCACTTCCTCTTCTTCGGCCTGCTGGGAGTGCTGTACCCGCACCGACACCTGCGATTCCTCACGGTGGGCGTCCTCTGGGAGGTGATCGAGACGGTGCTGGGCCAGAACAAGCTCGAGGTGAGCGGCCGGCGGCTCCAGCTCATCGGCGACCAGGACGAGGAGGGCAACTCGACGGGCGCCGACGACGCATACTGGTACGGGAAGGAGAGCGACATCATCGTCGACATCGCGGGCTACTCGCTCGGCAGCGCGTGGGCGTCGAAGTACTGGCCCGAGACCGTGACCACGACAGTATTCACCTGCACCGCAACCTTGTCACCCGGAATCGCGGCGACCCGGCCACCGAGCTGGCTTTAACGCTACAGTCGTGCCAATGTTTGGCATTGACAAACTATGGGTACTCCGTACTGATGGTTTGAGGTATTTGCCACTACTAAATCCAGTTCGGCATTGACAAACTATGGGTACTCCGTACCAATGGTTTGAGGTATTTGCCACTACTAAATCCAGTTCGGCATTGACAAACTATGGGTACTCCGTACCAATGGTTTCCGAAATTACCAAAAATGAACGAAGCATCCCGGTAAATAGTAAACCATGGACATACAATGTCCTAGTGCGGAACAATTGCGAGATATCCCAAATCATGAATGGACCAAAGTTATGGTATACGCCGTGATCAGCAATCTCAAAAATTGGAGTGCGACAGATGCTGATTCAGCGATACTAGCGATCCCGGAACGATTTCGCACTACCCAATTCTGGCTTAAGGCGGTAATCGCTATTCCACGATTTGCCCAGATGGTCCCCCCGCATGTAGCAACAAGCGCATTCTTTCTGGAAACAGTCACGGCTAACTGCACCGTATTGCCACACGTTCCCTTTCACATGCGCACAACAATGTTGTGTCGTGCCGCGATACGGCCAAATATTGTTATTCCTCGAATCAGGCGACTAATGGAGTTGGTTCCCGCCGAGTCGCAAACAGAGGACCTCGTCTGCGAAATCATCGAAGCAATGGGTGATGGGGACGACACATTGTTCAATGTGGCCGTCCAAACTGAACGGATTTGCGTTCTGGCAGTCACGAAATCTCCCCTAAAAATCGGATATGTGGTAGATCAAACGTGGCCAGTATGTGAGGCGGCCTTAAATGGCGCGCTCAGATGTCTCGCCGCGTATACTGTGTTTACTGATACATTAAGCAGAATACGGATTCACACATCACAGGTTAGCCTCAAAGCATTGATGGCTTACGGGCCACATGTATTAGCGCATATACACGAACCCTGCGAAGAGTTATGGTCAACAACCATCATGCAAACACATTATGCGCCCATAGAAATTCTGGAACATATTCGTGAACCAACTATTAACATATGTCTGTCCGCGTATCGATCTCAGACGAACGCATTAAATTACATTCGTTCACCGAAAATGAAATGCGCCGTTGCACGACTCGTGATTGCCGACAAATTGATGCCTCTTCAGATCGTTGGACTGTCGGCGCTGAACGCCGTCGAAATTTGCGAGCGACTGTTCGTGCGGTCATCAGGCGACCCGTATTGTTTGTTCACGCGATCACAGCTCTGGAGCCTGGTAACATTCATTAAGCACCGCAAATGGTGATCGCGAGATATTTTTTATGGATCGCAAAACTGAACAGAAGCCAACACCAGTATTCGCCGAGCCCACAATGGTATTCGTTGACTTCTCCAACCCCTTCCTGCGCCGCTACCTCGAGTCGACCTTTGTCTCCGAGCATGAGGAACGCATGGCCGACATCCTCGAACAGCTGCCCGGCTGGGTGGAGACCTTCGGGGAGGCCGAGAAGGAGCGCGGCGAGCCCCGCCCCCTCGCGGTCGTCCTGGATATCGATGAGGTGCTTCTCAGCAACATCCACATGAACAGCCACGGCGATTTCCACGCGGCCGACTACTTCACGCGCGGGGACAACGATGCCCCATGGCCTCGCGACGAGAAGCGGCTCAACCCGCTGCTGCCCGGCGCCCGAGCCCTCCTGAAGATGATTCTTGCTCTAGACGTGGAAGTGTTCTTTCTCACGGGCCGCAGCGAATCAATACGAGACGAGACGATCGAGAACTTTCAATTCGTGGGCCTCGTCGAAGACACTCCCGACGAGAATTGGCGCCCGGTCGAGCCGCCGCTGTTCTCGGCCGAGGACTTCTCGCTGCGCCTCATTATGCGACCTGTCGCTGTCGCCGATCCTGTCGCTGCCGCCGATCCTGTTTCCGTTGCCGCATCGGTCGCAACCACTGCCGCAGCGGCCAACCCCACCGAAACGGTCGCGGCCTACAAAACAGCGCGCCGACGCAAGATCGAGAGCACGCACCGGATCATCGCCAACGTGGGGGATCAGGTAAGCGACCTGGGGCTGTACGGCGACATTCAGGTCCACATGCCGCACCCGTTCTATTGGACGGAATAAAAACGGAAGTGGCGGCCGCGAATTCTCAGTTCACATCTCATGAACGCCCCACCACTCCCGGTTCTGCGCCTCCTCGCATTCTTCCTCAAGGTAGGGTGTAATGTTTTTTCTGAGATTGATGGTGCCTGCCGCGACACGTTCAGGATCATTTCTGGCCGCGACGTGATAAGTGTTCAGCTCGTCGGCGTCCATCTCCGCACTATTGGCCTCATCGTCGATTTCAACGCCGGCACCTTCGGGTCGTGAGATGCGCGATCGATTGTACGGGTTTCCGTATGGCATGTCCTCGTTGTCGCCGTCCATTCGGTCGCGGTGGCCATACTCGGCCTCGGTGTCGTAGTCGTCCACCTCGATCGACCCGGGGTAGCGGTCTTCGTTGGCGGCGCGCTTCGTGCCCAGGACGCCCGCGGGGTACGGCGGTGGGGCGCCGGGAAGGGGCGCGTAGCCTTCGCGGCGGCCGTCCGTAGCCGCTGGTGTCGAATCCGGCCTGGTAGCCGCGTACGCCGTGGCCGCGGCGAGCAGGGCGGCCACAATCAGCAATGCCGTGCGGGTGTCGGGCGACACCAGAATGATGGCGACGATGACGATAAACGTGAACGCCAGGAACATCAGCCGGCGTTGGCTGATGAGACCCTGGCCGAGTGTAGCGGCGTTGAAGGCGTCCATCGGCGGTGACGTTATTTTGCGTTCCGAGACGCTCCTATATGTCGGGGCAAAAAGGCGTGGCCGCCGCGCACGCTCGGTGATCGGCGCCCGCTCAGTGATCGCCGTCAGTGAGGGTCGTCGCGCCGTCGGAGCGAGTCGCCGCGCCGTCAACGGGCGCCGTCTCCCCCAGCAAGGACTGCCCCGCCGCTTGCGGCAACACGGCCGCAGCGTCGCTGTCGCTGTCACTGTCGCTGTCACTGGCAACCGCGGCCCCATTGTCGTCGCTATCATCGTCGGCGCCTTCACGGTTCTTGCGCTCGAGCACGGCGAAGTTTTCGTCGGCGCGCGAGAAGATGGCGCGCAGGCGGGGATCGGTGACATTGTTCTTCGCCATCTCGCGATACTTTTTGATGATTGTGCGGAACTGCGCGACGAGCTGTGGTGACGACTTGGTGCCCTCCTGCTGAGAGACATCCAGAACGAAGTTCTCCATAATGATTGTCTGGTTGCCGCTCGCAACGAAGTCGCCATGGTAGCGGCCGAAGTTGTTCTTCAGCAGATGGACGCTGTCGAGGATTTTGTCGAACGCCGCATCGCATCGCGGAATATGTTTGCGGATGTCGCTCATCGACATTCTCACGACGTTGACAAACTCGTCGACGTCGATGTCAGGTTGTTGCAAGACATCGAACGTTTCCTGTCCAATCGAATGCAGCTTGTGTAGCGTCACGAGCACAATTTCGCGATCGGTGTCAGTCAAGCGGTCATTGATGTACATTTGCCGAAAGTTCAGGTTCAGATCGGGCAGCGGGCACAGGGTGGATCCCGCCTTCTTCGTGAGAAATCGGGCCGACAAGTTTTTCGGATCGCCGATGAATTTCTTGTAATCGACCAGGTTGCGACATGTGACAATAATGATGTTCACAGTGTTGCACTTTTTGATGTCGGCGTACACCTGGGCAAACCGCGCCACCTCGTCGGCCGGCACGTTCTCGTACGGGTCGTCCTCGGCCTTCGCCAGGGCCAGCGCAGCAGCCGTCGCAGCGGTCGTGGCGGACGCAGACGTGGCGGCGGTCGTGGCAAAGATCGACTCAATGCAGAAGTCACGGGCGTAAGAGGCCTTCAGCGACGCGATGTACGTCGCGAGCTGGGCGCTCTCAGCGGGGAACAGCTTCAGCGGGGACGAGCCGAGGAACATCTCGAGCACGCGAATGAAGCGGCCGACATGAGTACGGATGCTTCGATATTTGGGAAACGCGATACGGAGATTGCAGGAGCCTCCTTCGCCATCTGCACCCGTCGCGCTGTTGAACATCGAGATGACATCTTTGTCGTTAATGGTCGACTTGACCGTGCGCTGCTTGATCTTGACGCTTCGGCTCATGGTGTTATGGTCGCGGCGAGCCTTCTCTATTTGCCGCGTATTGAAGGGCGCGTCTTCCCCGGGATAGAATGGCGCTGACCCTGACCCCCGAAATCTTCGGGGCGATCGACCGCTTCACGACGGGCCTCAAGCTCCTCACGCGCAGCCTGACGACGCGCTGCCCCAACGACGCGACGATCTGGCGCGCCGAAAAACGAATCATGACGGGCATCGCCCTCGATCCCCTGTTCGTAGTCAACACCGTCGGCTCTTACCTCTACAAGTACCGCGACGAGATCGTCAACTTCAATGACGACACAGAGCGATTCTTCATGCAGAACGACTTCGATGACGAGCTCAAGGCCGGAGTCGACTCAGAGAAGGTCGATCTCACGGCATACATCATTCCTCGTGCCAAAGAAATTGCGCGTGATCTCTCCGCCCAGGAAAAACAGGAACTCATCGACATTGTGACCGACCTTCTTGCAGATTACACCGACTATTATCTGTTTATCAACAGTGAAACTCAATAACCGTCGGTGCGGTCAAAGGTATTGATAGCTTGCGCAGACTCCATGTAATCATCCATCAAATCTTCTTGTGCGTCGACATTTGCTAAGTCTGCTTGCTGCGCCAACTCCATCAATTTTACGAACGTATCCATCGTCGAATTATTGGTTGTCAGTGACTCCAATGCCTGTTTTGCTCCCGAGCGCGCAAGAGCCCGAAATATAGCGCCCCGATGTTCCGGTCTGAAATTCGCCACATCTGAGTTGATGGCGTTCTTGAGCGCGTCGATGACGGCCGCGGGACTGGCTGCGGCAGGGTTGGCTGCGGCGGGATTGGCTGCCGCGGGACTGGCTGCGTCGATGACGACGGCAGGGTTGGCTATTGCGGGAGCAGGATTGACTGCCGCGGGACTGGCGGCCGCGGGACTGGCAACGAGACTGGCAACGACGGATTTGACAGTGACGATGGGGGAGGGCGCCAGAGTGCTAGCCAACACGGCCGTGCCAGCGATGCTGAGCAGGAAACCAATAGCACCTTTGGCGTCAGGGGCAATAAGCAAAGAAATTCCGAGTACCAAGGCAACTACGGCCGCAGCCGAGTAAGTGGACAAATTAGCTTCTTTATTCGCAGTCATGTCGCTATACATCACCGTATTTTCTTCTAATGTAGCGGAAAACAAGTCCGGGGGATCAAACGATCACATGAGGTCAAACGATCACATGAGGTCAAACGGTCACATGAGGTCAGGCGATCAAACGATAACATGAGGTCAAACGATCACATGAGGTCAAACGGGGGCACATGAGGTCAAACGATCACAAATCATCATGGTTGTTCGCGAAGAAGGCACGCTCCATATACTCGTCCTGAGCGTCATCGCCCTCACCGTCCTCGTAGCTGTCGCCGCCGCCCGACGTCAACGCGCGCGACTGCAGGTCAGGGTCGATCTCCTGCGAGTATTTGCGCACCATCTCGGTGTACTCGTCGGCCGGCTCCTCGGGCGCCGATCGCCGCGATCCCACGTTGTCAGGGCGGCTGCTGCG
>Ga0172380_10008232_pt1 | contig 11481 bp, 26 predicted proteins | sample Leawe162metaG_FD_119747 | JGI IMG/M metagenome (GOLD analysis project Ga0172380, IMG submission 119747) | Leachate microbial communities from a municipal landfill in Southern Ontario, Canada - Leachate well 162 metaG | ecosystem: Engineered > Solid waste > Landfill > Unclassified | place... | reverse complement strand
TTTTCTTAAACAATTTATACAATTTTTCATTGTTGATCACAGCGCCCTTTTCAAAGAAAAGGCATGCCCACAAAATCAAATTGCTTAAAGAAAAACCGGATAGAAACCATACGCATCCTATTTCTTGTGAGTATTTGAATATTCCACCAACTGTGATAGCAAATAAAAATAAAGAAAACAAACAAATAAACCGCTGATGCTTTTTTCCTATTTGATCCGTATACATTAAGTAGAACAGACCGAAATAAAAAACAATCATGTGTACGGCCAATAAACCCATGAAACTTGCAAACACTGTTAAGTTCATAAACATCTCCTTATTTTTTGATCTCTTCCGGCAAAGACCATTCGTACCGACAAATATTAAAAAGCATGACCACTGTATTTATTTTACGCTCGTATATACTAAATCTAATCATGGGATTAATGCCGGCTTTTGCGTCCTTCTCACACAGAGCGCACACTTCTTGTAATAATTCCCTGCTTACCGTTATCACAAGTTCCCCATGCAAAGATAAATGAATCATAAAAACCATCAAAGACGTTAAATAAGAACACACCATTAGTTTCAGACAAGACGGATTAATAATGCCAAGCAGATCAAAACCGCCGGCGCATACCATAGAAAGGCCTAAAAATAGACATGATAGGCTGTGTAAGCTTTTTAAAGCTTTGATGCTTGTTTCACGCGTTTCTTTGTCCTCAAACATCGAACACCTCCCCACAATAATCGCACCGGTAGTCCTTGGTGCGTGTTCGGTATTTTAATTGACCATGACGATTGCAACCGGGGCATTCGTGCCGCTCATTAAAGGCCGCTGACCACTCTCCTTTTATCTCTGTGTAGTTTTTGGTTTTGCTTACTTTGAACATAATCAAAATCAGGTTACGTAATTCCGAACGTAGCGGATAACACTTATCCGTTATAAAATACACCAATGCGATAATAATACATTTCATTTCTACCGCTTGTGGTACATCTCTAAATGCGATAAGAAATTTCACACGTAGAATACGCCGTACGTATTTATAGATCGTATCGTCTTTAAGTATTCTAGTAACAACCCTGCTATTAATTACCATGTACCCTCCTGTTGTTATATTCCCCTGCCGTTCTTCCACGGTTTACTATCCGGCCGGCACCAAGGGCATAAATCGATCTTAACACCGTTACAGTTCGGTTTATCCGCGTTGGGGTTTCTTATAAATTCTGTTTTGCAATCAACACATTCCCACCGATCCGTTTTGAGGTAGACATTGCCATTGAAAAAAGCACGGCCGGCATACTTCAAATTCCCGGTTTTATTCATATAAGCTTGATCCTTTCTACATAGGCTGTAAGCACCGTACGGTCTGCTAATAACGCATTTAGTTTTTTCTCCCACCTGTTTTTAAAAGAGTAGTGACTATTGCCATTTTTACAAACACGTAAAGTGAAATAATCATTTTCTCCGGTAAGGTGATTGGTGTTTTTATTTTTTCTTATTTGCTGTACGATACCGATCTCTGGTAAACGTTTGCCGTCAATAAGATAGCACATTTTTTCAAGATCGTCCGTTATAGTGGGATCGGAATAATAATATTCTATGCGACAATAATCACGAGTAGTTAAAATGAAATTTTTATCAATGCCGTTGTTATTGCGTTTTTTACGTTCTTTGTTTACCCAATAAGTACCTTCGGTAAGATCCTTATACACCCGATCACACATCGCGTTAATACCGTTTTTAATCCAATCTTTGCAACCGCACAGGAAAGCTTCGATGTTTTTTTCTGTAAATTCTGGGAAATCGTATTGATCCGTTATCTTTCTAACCATGGCATTATACTCAGTGCAAAGCATAAAACGCTCTAGTGAAAACAGTTCGGTTAGACGTAACCAAAAGTATTTATCAAAATTAACGCTTTCCGGTTTATCGTACGGTTGGTTACTAAAGGAAATGTCTAAAGGAGATCCGTGCCCACGAACGGTGTTAAATAGATTTTCTAATTTGTTTTTTTCGTCTTTGATATGCACGTAAGCGATTATTACCGCATCCCGAGTGTTAATCAGACTTTGAATTGTTTGTCTTGTAGTTATTTCCATAAAACTAATAAAAGTTATAAAGAGACCGGTTTTAATTCCTTTGCATAAAAACAGGCGATGTTGCGCGTATACCAAGACGGCTCAGACAGCTTAACTAAAATCCTTCCGGTATAACGATCACGAATCCAAGTACTGTGTGAATATTCTTTTTCTTTAGAGTATAATTCCACGCCGACAATGATTCCTAAACCTTTGCAAGTTGTAACTTCTTGCTGTTTAGCAAAGCCATCCAAGATACTAAGTTCGCATTGTTTTAAAAATGTATACTGTTCGACTTTTGATAATTTAAGAAATTTATCTAATATCATTTTTGCTCCTTAATTGTAAAAGGTGAAAATTTAGTGTGCCTAAAATACTGAATAAATAAAAAATCACAAGTCGCGCTGCCTAAATTAGAATCTATTCTACTAGCCATTAAAGGGCATTTTTCAATATGATTAATACCTAAAACTGCATGCAGGATCTCGTGGTACACCACGGCCCTTGATACGGTAGCTTTTTCGGCAATCCATATTATGTTTTGCCCCAATCGAGCACAGCCTAAAATTTCTTCGTGGTCACTAGTTATTCGTACAGTAATGCGAGGTAACGCAGGCACCAAATTTTTCGCATGATAGAGCAAAGACATTACTTTTCGTCTTTGCTCATAGGTCGCGTTACTCATTTTTTTATTAACTAAGATTTTGGTAGTGTCTTTTATTTTGCCCATTTTGCCTCCTTTTCCCTTGCCCAATTAAGATATAACATGCAAACTTTTGTTTGTCAACTTTTGTTTGTAATTATTTTTATCATATGCGAATTACAAGGCAACTACATAATGTAAATAATGTAGATCGCCGTAAATGATCATAAATAAAGCAGGAATACCCATTGGCCTATATAAAACAAAGATAAATCTTTAAATTTTTATTAAATTTTAAAAGTGTAACCGCATTCACCGGTAAACATGGCTCAAAATATTTAAAAAACCGCCCTTCCTGCGAAGATTACCCCACTTTCGAGGGATTACCCCCTAGAATTGAATTTGACCGCTTTTTGTGCGATTTTGCCCTATTCTCACAAGTGCCATTAACCACACTCAACCAGATCTCGGCTTTCTCCCCATATACGCACACATGCGAAAAGCAAAAGTATATAAATACATAATACTCACACGAGTAAAAAATATATAAATACAAAATACTTATATTAAGAAATTTATTCTCGCGCCCACGCAAAAAGAAAAAGTATTTGCGCACGCATATTGATATCTTAATTAATTTAGTAATTTGAAAGTAGAAGTAAGTATGAGTATAAACTGAACGAAGTGAAGTTTATACGAATACTATATTAATACTATGACTTCGTTCCGTTTAATTTACTTCACTACGTTTTTTTCTCTTATCTATATAAATTACACTATGGAAGAGAAAAAAACTTCGTTCGTAAATTAAACGGGTGTGACAGAGATACTGTCACACTATTTTTTTCAGAAAGGAACCGAGATATGGATATTTTTTCTTTTTCCGAGAAAATATAGTTACTTACCGTATGGATTCGGAAAGGAAGGGAGACGCCGCCGACTGCTTGGCCGACCGCCCCCTTGGGTAAATCACGCGCTTGTGTCCGCGTTGAGGGTAAAAATATATTTGCAAAAAACAAAAAAGGTGTGTATACTTTACCTACGGTGTGGGCAGCACTTTTAAACGGAGATGGAGAGATGGGCTTAAACTACAAACAGGCTTTATTACGACAATATCAAGAGCGGCTTTTCGAGGGCCACACTTCTCGGCTGTGTGACCGTTTTACACGGTGGTATGTGAAACTCGATGATCCGATTGAGTACATGCATTTTTTATTTTGGGGCGTGTACAGTGATAGAGCGTGGAAGATCGCCACGGATTATGAAAAAGAAGTATCAGTAATAAAAACCGAAACACAAAATCTTCTTAACTCGTGCCATCGCATGTATGGTAGTTACGATTGTCGGATCGGTAGTGAGTTATACACAGCCGAGGCTATCGCCCAGGCGGTCATAGTGATTAATGTGTGGAATAGAATGAATATGTTTTGGATGGGTTATCGCAAAGATAACCCAGAGCCGGATAAGCCGTATCCTTTTGCCACGTATCATCCGCATGCAAGCTTTGTTGGTGTGTTACGTTTCACGATGTGCTTCGACAGGACAAATTGGCCATTAATAAGTGATTGGCAGGAATTTTTTATGATGATGCCGCTTTATTGCGAAGATCCGCAGATGAATTTATATTTTCCTGATTACATTAAAAAACCAAATTTTGAATTGTATGATGCGCGGTATGCGGATAAATTTCATTATACGATCAATGATGATGTTCATAAAAAAGGTTGGGGTGGGATCTATCGCGAGGAAATGGCGGAAATGTCCGATGATGTTGTGGCTAAGGCCGCAAAGATGTTTAATTGGGGCCGGGGTATTGTGCAGGCGGAAGTGAAACGTAGGGGGTTGTGTGCGAAGTAATAAAGAAAGTAAAGAGCGGATAACGACAAAGAGGTATAAACGTGAGGAAGAAAAAGTGATGAAATTCGGTGATAGGTATAGCGAAGAGCCGATGAGTTTTGACGAGTTTTGTAAAACGATGTTTAATTGTAAGGCCCCGACAAAAGAGCAGATACGTGTTGCGTATCTTACTAAAGAAAAAACTATGGATAGGGCTATGGGATTTGTAGAGGAAGCACGGATGCAAGCACGGATGGAATTGAAGAAAAAAATGGAAAAATACGGTTGTAAATTTAAGCATGACGGTAGTATTCTTAATAATAGATTGTGCTTTGTTGCTCATTTATTGCGGATTGGTAGAAAAGATTTGGCAGAAAAAGAATTAAAAGTAGTAGATGCAATATTTACAAAGAGAAGAGAAGAGAATATAACGAAATGAGATCTGCGTTTGAGCAATGTTCGTCTACGATAGCTTTTGACAGAAAATATCAATCTGATAGAAAGAAGCGATGGGATAAGTTTGAGGCGGCTTGGTTAAAAAAGTACAAATCTGGTTTTACTAAGAAACGCGGAGGGGGTTAAAAGTATGAGTGAAAAAGCAGTGGTACTTCGTCGAGGTTTGTTGGGTATGCAGGTATGTGTACCTAAAGATTGGAGTGATTCGCAGATAAAAGAATTTGCAGATAAGAGCGATGTTGCAGGCACAACAAATGGGTGGCAAATAAGACGCCAAGGGGACGCTCTTTTAGCCGGTGCTTCTGAGAGAGTAGTGTGTGCAAGTAGGGAAGGTTATGTGCATGTGATGTTGGATTGTTAAGGAGTATGAGGTTGACAGTATGAGTAATTTACCAAAAGGTGTAAGAGAAACTAGAAAAAAATGGATTATTCGTGAGTTAAAAAACCGTGGGCAGAAAGTTATAGATGTGTCTAAAATAAAACCGCAAGAGGATTGGAATGCTAATGGGGAAAACACGATAGCGGGTAAATGTCGTTGCGGAGGAGTGTCGGTAATATCTAATTTAATTTTGGTATATTCGGATGGGGGTTTACGCAATTCGGCTTTGTGTGTTAGTTGTGGGAAGATTGTATTATCCGGGTCTAAGTTTTATTGGGGGAGGTTGAAAGAATGAAGAAATTAATACTTACAGTTGGTTTGCCGAGAAGCGGTAAGTCCACGTGGGCGATGAGGTCGGGGTTTCCTGTGGTAAACCCAGATTCGATAAGACTTGCGTTACATGGGCAGGCTTTTATTGCCGAAGCTGAGGCCTTTGTTTGGGCGAGTGCATATCTTATGGCCAAAGCCCTGCTTATTGCCGGTCACGATACGGTTGTTATCGATGCCACGAACACGACAGCGGTGCGTCGTCAGGATTGGGTACGCCGGTTTGATAAACTAGCGCGGATTGATTACATTTATTTTCCAACGACAGAAGAAGAATGTATTGCACGCGCAAAAGAAGACGGGCGTGAAGATTTAATACAGGTCATACAGCGCATGTCTAAGAATTTAGATTTAGAAGGTGTGAATATATCGGTAAAGGAGACGGCACCTTATTATTGTAGTGGTGATGGTTTGGCGATTTCTGAACTACTCTCTGGCCAAACAAAGCGCGAGTTTGTAATCGATGCTGATGGGAAAAAGTACGAATTGGTTTTTAACGGCACAGTAGACCATTGCACAGTTACGATTTGTAAGAAGTGTAAAAAGGTTTTAAGGTCATGTAGGTGTATGACTCCTAAAACGCAAGCAGTACTTGGGGTTTGTGCGGAGTGTGAAGGTAAGCAAGAGGGCAGGGCATGACCGTACCGAGATTTCATTACAAGATAAAACCCGAATTGATGAAACTCAAGGATGGTAAGTGTTGTCAAGATGGTTGCGGCAGTGATAGGTGGCATACGCATCGTTGTTCTAAAAAGGCGATTAAGTCTATTGATGGCGTAGGCTTGTGCGGAACTCACGCTAATAGTTTACTCAGGTGGAGAAAAGACGTAGGTGCTGAGAGGGGAGAAGTTGTTGAATTGCCAAAAGGTAATTAAATATGAAATTATTAGAAGAGGGGTAGTTAAGCGATGGACAAGAAAATAAAATTTAGAAATGTTAAAGAGGGAGAAGTGTTTAAGTATAGGGGAAAATATTATTTTAAAACAGGTAGAAAAAGAACTTTGTTATTAGCGAAAAGTAAGATTTTTAAACCGAATATTGAGGTTAGACAATGAAAAAGATAAAAAAAGACGAAAAGGCTATTAAGATCTATTTTAAAGTTGTTTATCATCCTATGGCGGCATTTAATAAACTTATGTGTTTGATGGATTTAGGTGTGGGGGACGGTGGGGGTTTTTATTATTCTACCGTATGGACGCTTACGTTAAAGAAGCCGATGCTTTGTTCAAAAGTGCAGATTGAAAAATTACGTTTGGCTCTTATTCAAGCAGCAGAAAAATGTGGGGCCGAGGTAAAAGAGGTCGTTTATGTTGGTAAGGCGTGAGTATGAAAATTGAAATTACTATAAATTCGTGTGTTGAATGCCGGCACTGTGGGCATAGTGGTGCTTTTACCCCAGGCGGCGCACGTCCGATATGTGATCATGGCATGGCTGTTGATGCTAGTCCGAAGATTGTCCACGGCGACATGAAGTATCATTGGCGTAGGCGAGTAATACCGTACAACGAAAGGCCGTTAACGGAAGAGGAGAGAAGAATATATCCACATAGTATAAAGAAGATACGAGAGGTTGCTGAAATACCTGATTGGTGCCCTTTAAAAAACGGAGCTAAATACTGATGAAAAATATTTCACGCATTGAGTATGTTGCTGGCATTGATAAGATAGTTACTAACATAAGTAAGTTGCGGCAGAAAAGCGTAGAGACGACAATGCAGGAAGTCGAACGTATGCATTTAATTGATAGGTTGCGGAAAGCTAATAGTAACGCATGGACGGATGGGGCAGGGTTGGCCGCAATTCAGATAGGCGTGCCGCTGCGTTTTGCGTGGTATCGGTATAACAACAAGGACGGTATTCTTTTAAATCCGAAGATTATCAAAGGGCACGGCGAGAGCGTAATGGAAGAGGGCTGTTTGTCGATTCCGAATAGGTATACTTCGGTTAAGCGTTTTGTCACGATCGAGTATGAAAGTAACGGTAAGAAAAAAACTGCTAATGGTTTTTTGGCCCGGATAGTACAGCATGAGTGCTTGAGTAGGCGTACAGAAATATTTACCGAAGATGGGACGTTGAGTGCCAAATTTATTTATGACACCAAATATTCCGGCAAGGTTTTATCTGTGAGTAGTAATGGGCATTGTGAGTGGAAATCCATAGTTAGTTTTTTTAAGATACCCAATAAATGTAAAAAATGGGTTAGTGTTTTTATAGGAAGAAATAAGAATCGCTTATATTGTACATCTGATCATAAATGTGCTTGTGTAGACAATATTTTGTTTCCTGTAATTCGATATATTGAGGCAAAGGATATGAAGAATAAATACTGTATTATTTGTCCTGATGTGGCAAGAAGAAAGAACAAGAGACATCCGTTATACAATGCAGAGCAGATTTCAGTTATGGTCGGTTCTTTGCTAGGAGATGCCTGTGTAGATAGTAAGGGCGTTTTTATTGCTACTCATGGCAAACATCACAAAAATTATGCTAAGTATAGAACTTCTATATTGCGGGGGGTTCTGAAGAGAGGTTATAGCGGGTATCGAGATAAAAATTGCAATTATTTATGTGTAGGTAAGGTGAATGAGCAGACAAAATATTTAAGGGAAATAACTTATATTAATAAATTAAAAACTGTGCGTAATATAATTAATTTAATTAATTCTACCGCTTTAGCTTTTTGGTATATGGACGATGGGTGTTTTTTGCCGAAAGGCGCTTGTCAACTACACACCGAAGGTTTTTTATACGAGGACGTAGTTATGTTGCGAGATATGTTCATTACTAAATTTAAATGCTTTCCGTCTATTTACAAGAGAAAAGTACACGACAAAAATAGATATTATTTGTTTTTTCCTAAAGACCAAACTAAATTATTACACGCGCTTATAAGTCCATATATTCATGAAGAGTACAGGTACAAGCTATTGCCGGAATATAGAAAAACTCCTTTTGTTGAAGTAAATTCCGATTTTTTACAATATTCTGCGGGCAAAGTGAGACGTGTTACTGTTTTAAAAAACTTAGAAAGTGCTTTGTATGATTTTACTGTTGAGGATAATCATAATTTATTTGCAGACGATATGCTTGTGCATAATTGTGATCATATGGATGGGATTTTAAATATTGATAGGAAGGTATAGGAGGTGTGTTATGGCAGAAAATTTAAAGCGTCACCAAGTTCTTTTGTCTGATTGGCAAACACGGTATCTCAAAAAAAGAGCTAGGCTTTCGGAGGTGTCTTTTAGTGAGGCTATCCGGCAGCATATTGATTATCGGGTTTTAAAAGAAACGGATATTAAATTGCGGTTAAGGGGAAAGGACGATAAGGATAAAATGAGTGATGAGAGGTTTAAGGCGAGGAAGATCGTAGACGATAGTGGGTATAACACAAAAAAGTAATTTGGTTTCGTTGTGAAAAATAAGTAGGAGTTTAATATGGCTACAAGTTACACATCTAAAATAGAGCAAGGTGTGAGTTTTGAGGAATTTGCTATGGGGTGTGCGCGTGCTTTTTGTCCTTGCATTGAAATGCGCGATGCACCGGCCGACGCTGAGATACCCCAGGAGTTTAAGCCGTCTGGTTATTATTTAAGAGAGATAAAGTTATCTGCTCGGGTTCTTAGTAAATGGCAGTCAATGTCGGAAGCGTGTGCCACGCAGAAGGCCGCAGTTGCGTATTTGAAAGAGTGCCGATTAGCCCAAAAAGAACTTGAGCGCGTGCGTATTTTATGTAAGACGTATGCGGTGATGTTGGAAAGGGCGGGAAAATATCGTCCGCCGACTAAAGATCATGTTGAGTTTAAAAAGTTTATGATAGATCAACTTATAAGATCTATAAAATTTGATTGCGATACAAAATATTACGAGGATAAAATTAAAAATGCTCGTAAATTGTCTGGTGTTGAATATAAAAAAATAATGATCGATGTGGCTATGGATGATCTTAGGCATTATAAGCGGAAGTATCAAGAAGAAGTTATGAATTGTAAAAAAAGTACAAAATGGGTTAAGCAGTTGCGGAAAAGTTTAAGGGGGCGTTTGGGCTATGAAAAGGGCAATTAATACGCATGGATTTAAGGTCGGGGATGTTGTGAGGTGTGTTGATTTACACAATGCTGGTGATTTGTTTTGGAGACGGCAGTATATTGTGGTTGACGATTGGCGTTGGTATTTTCAGAAATCAGATTGTATTCGGGTTCGTTTACGACATGATTCTAAATTAAAAACATACCTTCATGATTTTTATAACGCGAGGAGATTTAAAAAAGTAGGGCATGTTCAGATGAAGGAATGTTGTTGGTGCCGTTTTAGATTTGAGGCAAATAGAAAAAGTTGTCCTGAGTGCAAAGCTAAAGAAACATCAGAATATGGTGATATTAGCAGGCAGGGGTCGTTTGGGATTTGTAGTACAGCAAGATAGGAGGAGATAGGCATGATGGTAAAAAGAAAGGCTTTATGGTAAAGCAGCGGAAATGTGTTGGTTGTGAAGAAATATCTGTTGGTCGTCTTAATTCGCCCAATTGTTTTATTATGAGCACGGGTAGAATACTTTCTGTTCCTCCCCGGTCACATACGGCATACCTCCGTAAGTGGGCTAAGTCTGGCCGTTTTACTCGCCAGCAAACGCAGTCTATGATTAAAGTCACTTCAAGTGCAATTGGGTTTCATATTTTTAAGCTGCATAACGATATTGCGGTGGGTATTCGTGAATATCCAGCCTCCCAAGCGCAGATTGATTCCTTGTTTTGTATTTGTAAAAAGTTTGAAAAGATGCCGGAGTACAACAGGTTTCTTGAGCGTGAATCTGAGGTTAGCATATGAGTGTGTATTTTTGGTATTGGAGGCGCAACAGGTAGGAGGAGATAAGTATGAAAGTAGAGCAAGTGGTGAGGGTAGAGCTAACGCCAGAAGAGGTCAGGACATTGGTTGATCTATATAATAATATAACAGCAGGAAAGCACGCCACAGAGCAGCAACAGTTTATTTTAGGCCGTCTAGTTCGGTTGTGTGGGGCTTAGTATGCCGTTACATATGTTTGAAACTAATAAGCGTGTAAAAATAAAAAGTAAAGTAGAGTATACTAATTATGTCTGGGGTGATATTAAAGAGATCGAGGACGCTACACTTAAACTAATTGAGCAGAATAAGCAGGGCGATTGTATGTGTTATTGTGGTAAGGGTTTGGTCGATGTTGATCATAGAGACATAGAGAGGGTTTATGAAGACAGGAAACAAGGTATAAATTTGTTTTGGGGGTCTGTTTATGGACGAAAGACGACGTAATAAGTTTCATAAAGATGATGAGAAGCCCTTACGTATTATCAAGCTTGGCAAAGCCACTATAAAGAACGGCCGCCCTGATATAGTTATGGATAAGGCGCTTGATGTTACTTTGGAGAAGAGTACTGATTCTGACGCAGAGGATTGTTTTATTAGAAGGGTTTTTGGGTTGTCGCTTGATGAGGGTTCAGATCCTCTTGATCCTAACCCATTAGATTTTTTAGCAGTTGATCCTGGGCATACTATTGAAGAAGAAGTGTTCCCGGAAGAGTGGCTTTAGGTGTGTTATTAAGGAGGACAGTATGAAGGCAAGAAAAAAGGCTAAGTCAATAACGTGTTGGGTTTTGGTCGATGGGGACGGTGACGCTGCTTACGACATTACATCGGACAGATTGTTTGCTTTTTTATGTACGACACGTAAAAGAGACCTGCCTAGGATTTATGATTGTGTGCCGGTTAAAGTGAGGTTGGTTTTTAAAGAGAAGAAGGAAA
>Ga0172380_10008231_pt1 | contig 11481 bp, 8 predicted proteins | sample Leawe162metaG_FD_119747 | JGI IMG/M metagenome (GOLD analysis project Ga0172380, IMG submission 119747) | Leachate microbial communities from a municipal landfill in Southern Ontario, Canada - Leachate well 162 metaG | ecosystem: Engineered > Solid waste > Landfill > Unclassified | place... | reverse complement strand
TGCCCGGGCAGTTGGCGACGTAGATGCCACGGGCGTTGGCCGCCTTGACGTCGATGGTGTCGACGCCGGCGCCGGCGCGCAGGATCAGCGACAGGCTGGCGCCGGCCGCGATGACCTTGGCGTTGACCTTCTTCGAACGGACGATCAGCACATCGGCATCGCCGATCGCCTGCGGCAGGTCCTCGGCCTTGACGTTGGCATCGCAGCGCACCTCGGCGCCGAGCGCGCGCAGCTCGGCGAGGATGCGGTCGGAGAGCTTGTCGGCGACGAAGATGTGCATGCGTTCCCCGGGAGTGTGGTGGAGGAACTGCGACGCTAGGCGGCGATGCCGCGGGGACAACGCGCAGGCCGGGTGCGGATGCAACCTCGGCGCCTCTCTGGTCCGGCGGGTATGCCATGCCGGCAACTACGTATCTGTTCTGGCATTGCGCCTGACGGACGGGTCTGGCCGGTCCTCCGCGTCGTTCCCACTGGCGAGGATGACGCATGCATGGGTCAGTTTCGCGCATCGCCGGCATGCCATGGCGCATGAAGTGGCGGGCGGCGGATTCATGGCTGGCGCCTGGCGTGCCCTGGTGGACGGCGCGCGATGGGGTCGCGCCATGAACTGTCCACCGCCACTTCGCAGCGGCGCCCGGCCGGCAGCCGCTGTCGGCTTCCGGCGCCCCGGCGGCGCTAGCCTTGGTTGTCCGGCCGCCCCCCCGTCCAGCATGGTCAGCGCATGAATCCCAGCATCTTCACCGACCGCCTCGACCGGGCCATAGCCAGTCTCACCGAACGGCAGCAGGCCGATCTGCTCGGTCGGGCAGCGGAGGCGCGCGGCATAAAGGCCGCCATCGCGCATATCGCCGGGCTACCGGGTCCGAACGTACTCTCCGACATCCTCGCCGGGCGCGTGCCGGGCACCAAGTACCGGCAGGCGATCGCTGCCGCCGTCGACACCGATCTCGCCTGGCTGGAGGGCGCCAGCGACACCCCGCCCGACTGGGCGATGTCGCCGGTCGGCGCCTGGTGCCGCTTCGCCAAGCGCCTTGAGGAGGCGGCGCAGCGGGCCCACTACACCTCGGGCAGCGACCAGAGCACCCTGCCGGTACCGACCGGCAATCCGCGCGAGCGCAACGACGCCGAAGCCCTTGCCCGCGACCTCGACCACGACCCGCGTGACCCGGCGGTGATGGACCTGCTCAAGGGCCGCTACACCAAGCCGCCGATCGCGCTGGTGTGGCGCTACGCGGCGCGTCTCGGCCTCGCTGTGCCGATCCACGCCGAGCATCTCGAGCGCGGTCGGGTGATGTGGCACGCCTGCGAGGACGAGCTGGCGCAGCAGCTCGAGCAGGCCAACGCCCGCTTCCGCCGCATGCTCCCGCCACCGCCGCTCTTCCGCCTCTTGCGCGCCGCCCTGGTCGAACGCCGTCAGGCGATGCTCTACCAGGGCGAGGACTGCCGCGAGATCGAGGATGCCATGGAGCTGCTGTGGGTGCAGCAGTGCTTCCTGCACGGCCGCCCCCGCTGGCAGGTGCCGAAGGCCTTCGGTGAGGAGACCGGCCGCAGTGCCTGGACCCGGCTGCGCGAGATCCAGGCCCGCTACGCCGGCGACGCCGACATCGAGGGCCGCTACCGGCCGCGGCGACCTGGCTGAACCTCATTATCCTGTATTGCTCCGCGCTTCGCGCCTGAACGCCGCCGGCGGCCGGCCATGGTGCCGGGCGAAATGCCGTGAGAAGAAGTGCGGATCGGCGTAGCCGGCCTGGCGGGCGATGGCGGCGATCGGGGCCGAGCTCTCGCGCAGCAGGGTGCAGGCGTGGTCGAGCCGCGCGCGGGTGACGAAGGCGCGCGGCGAGCAGCCGGCGCGGGCGCGGAACAGACGGGCGAAACGGTCGGCGCCGACCGCGAGTTCGGCGGCGCAACGGCCGAATCGCCACACGCTGTGCGGATCGTCGCGGATGCGCGCGCACAGCCCGTCGATGGCGGCATCGCGCGGATCGGCCGCCGCCGCCCCGGCGTCCTGCCGGGCGATCTCCAGCAGCGCGGTCTGCAGCCAGCGCGAGGCGCGGCCCGCTACACCGCCGCCGCGATGGTCGGCGACGACCCGCTCGAGCAGCCCGGCGACCAGGCCGTGCCCGAAGAGGCGACGGTGTCGGCGCGGTAGGCCGGGATGGGACGTGGGCAGCGCCCGGCCGTCGCGCAGCCAGTCGAAGTGCACGAAGGTATGGCGCAGGCGGCCGGCCGGGCGGAAGTCATAGGGCTCGCCGCCGCGCATGATCAGGCAGGTGCCCGGCAGCAGCGGGAAGACTCCCTCGGGCGTTGCCACCGTGCCCATCCCGTCGAGCAGCAGCCAGAGGTCGAGATCGCGCCACCCGCGCGTCCGCGCCGCATCCAGGCGCCACGAACGATCGGTGTGGAAGTGGCCGCAGGCGTTGATGCGCACGGGCAGATCGGCGACGTCCATGCCGGCAGCATGTCGGCATGCCGGTCCGGTCCACCACCGCGCCGGTCCGGTCCATCGCCGGCGGTACCCCGCCGGCGAGGCTGCGCGCATGCAGATAGCCATGTGCCACTACAGCTTCCACCGCCGCTGGCAGGCCGAGGGCTGGGATCCGGACCGGCTGTGCGCCGAGACCGCCGCCCTGGGCGTCCCGCTGCTCGACCTGCACACGCGGCTGGGCGAGCGCTGGCTGGAGCGGACCGGCGAGGTCGCCGCCGCCCTCGCCAAGCATCGCGTCGGCCTCGCCGGCGTGTCGTTCAGCAACGGCTTCACCCAGCCCGACCGCGAGGCCTTCGACCGCGAGGTGGCGCGGGTGCGCGGCCTGATCCGCCAGGCCGCGGCGCTCGGTGCGCGCACTGCGCGCATCTTCGGCGGCCACCTGCCCGAGAACCTCCGGCTCGATCCGCGGGCCCGCTGCACCGGCCTGCAGCAGGTCGCCGATGGTCTCGGCGCGGTGATGCCCGCCGCCAGCGAGGCCGGCGTGACCCTGGCGCTGGAGAACCACGGCGGCCTGCCGGGGACCAGCGCCGAGGTGCTCGCCCTGCTCGGGGCCTTCCCGCAGCTGCGCGCCACCATCGACCTGGGCAATTTCCTCGGCGTCGGCGAGGAGCCGGTGCACGGCGCCGGCGTGCTGGCGCCGCATGGCGCCTACGTGCACGTCAAATGGGTGCGCAAGATCGCCGATGCCACATCGCCGTGGGGCTGGCGCATCGATAGCGCCCAGCCTGGCGAGGGCGACGTCGACCTCGACGGCTGCTTCGCAGCACTGCGGCGCTTCGGCTTCACGGGCACCATCGCCATCGAATACGAGGGCAAGGGCGATGAGCAGATCGGCGTGCCGGCGGCGGTCGCGGCGGTGCGTGCCGCCGTGTCGCGCGCCTGGCCGGCGGCCGCTGGCGCGGCCTGAGCGGGACGGGCTTCAGCCCGCGTCGATGCTGATCCGGTCGGCGTGCAAGGCGAGCCGTCGCCCGCCGAGGCGGGCGCAGACCAGCTCGCCGGCCTGCAGGTCGAACGGGCGCACGCCGCTGCCGGCGCAGACATCATCGAGCAGGGCCGGGAAGACGCCGGAGTCGGCGAAGAGGGCCTGGGGATCCTGCTGGAAGACGACGTAGCCGCCGTAATGGATCGCCTGGCCGCCGCCGGGATGCCGGCGGCGGAACAGGGCGCTGACCGGATGCACGCGGGTGCCGCGCTGCAGCCCGCCGCCCGGGCCGGGCTGGGCGCAGGCGATCCGCTCGACGTCAGCGGCGAGGCCGAGCCAGCCCTTCTCGACATGGAAGCCGGGGATGCGGCCGAGGCGCGGCCAGGCCGCCGGTGCCCGCACCTCCTGCCGGCAGTGGCCCCAGGCCTCCTCGGATTCCGCGCCGATGCCGAACAGGCTGTCGAATTCCGGTACCGGCGCGAGCTCGAGGTCGCGGCACAGTCCGACGGTCAGCAGGGTGCCGCCTTCGTCGCGCACCCAGGCGGCGATGCGGCGCAGCACCGCCGCCCGCGTCGCGACCGCGCCGAGCATCACCAGGCAGGGCAGGCCGGCGAGGGCGCCGTCGAGGATCAGCTCCTCGCTCAGCGGGCTGACCGGGTACGAGCGGCGGATGTGCAGCAGGGCTTCGCTCGCCTCGCTGCCCTTGAGCGCGCCGCCCTGCAGCACCGACTGGTCGATCGGCCAGAAGAAGCCGATGCCGCGCTCGACCTCGCGCTCGCCGATCAGTCCGGCATGGTCGCGGATCGCCGCCGCTGCCGGCAGGGCGCGGTGGTCCTTGCCGAAGAGGTTGCCGTAGTAGTGGAAGACCTGGCGGTTGCCGAAGGCGGCCGAGCCGAACATGCGCGTGCGCACGCCCTGCTCGGTGATCGGCCCGACCGGCTCCAGCCCGAGGTAGGCGCCGTACTGCCGGCAGGCCGCCCAGGTGTGGGCGGTGAGCGGGAAGTTGTAGGCGAAGGTGTTGCCCTCGTTGGTCAGGCGGATGCCGCCGCCGTGCTGCGCTGCGACCTTGGCCTGGGCGGCGAACAGCGCCCCGGAGGTGGTCTCGTCATCGGCGCCGCCGGTGCACAGGTAGGCCGGGATGCCGGGGAGGGCGCGTCGGCATTCCGCCATCCAGAAGCCGGCGTAGGCGGTCATCGCCGCGCGGTACCACGCGACCAGATCGAAGGCGGCGGTGCGCGAGGGGGCGTGATGCGGCAGGAAGGGGCGGATCGCCGTGAAGTCGGCATGCCGCGTGCGCCAGGCGCGGTTGAGCGCCGCGATGTCGCCGTAGGCCGCGGCGAGGTGGCGGCGGAAGTCGGCGACGGCGTCATCACCGCCGCACCAGAAGCCGCGGTGGGTATGGTAGTCGCCCGGCCAGTTGCCGAGCACCGGATAGATCGCCTCGCCATAGTCGCCGCAGATGCCGGGCTGCACCGATTCGATCACCTGCCAGGGCAGGTAATGGGCGGCGAAGGCGTCGAGGACCCGGCTGACCTCCAGGCGGAAGGCGGGATTCCAGATCGATTCGATCGGCGATTCCGTGCCGTGCTCGAGGCAGCGCAGACCGACGTGTCCGGCATCGGCCAGCCACCACGCCGGCGAGCCGTACTTCGGACCCATGATGAGGAAGGGCACCCACTTCAGCCCGGCCTCCTGGATCAGCCGGACCTGGCGGTCGACGTCGGCCCACTCCTGGCGTCCGCGAGCCGCCGGCTCGAAGTCCTGCCAGAAGGTGTAGGTCTGCACGGCGGTGAAGCCGAGCTCCTGCACCTGGCGCAAAGCGTCGCGCTCCTCGGCCTGGCCGAAGGGCAGGCCGCAGATGACCAGTTCGCCGGATGCGGGCATGTTGGCTCCCCGTGTTTCGGCGCGATCTACCCGCGCCGCGGCCGACGGATCTTCCGCTCCCAGCCGGCGGCGCCGTAGTATGGGCCCATGATGCCGAGCAGCTTGAAGCAGGCCAAGGCGGCGTAGCAGGTGACGCGGGTGGTGATGAAGTCGGTCTTCCGCGCCGTCTTCGGACCGTAGTACTCGACCGGTTCGTCCTCGCCGCGGAAGGCGCCGGTGGCGAGCGGATGCACGCCGGCCTGCACCTGCAGCGGCAGGGTATGCTTGCGCAGCGCGTCCATCGCCCAGTCGCGGTAGGCGCCCTTGCCGCTGGCCTGCGCCAGTTCGATGAGGAAGCAGCAGATGCTCGGCAGGCCCGAGATGGTCGGCAGCGGCAGCTCCTGCTCGGCGAGGATCCAGTCGCCGTAGCGCAGGCAGGCGTCGAGGTACTTGCGCTCGCCGGTGACGCGGTGCGCCGCCAGCAGCGTGACCATGGTGCCGTCGTCGTTCTGCACCACGCCGTCCTTGGCGTGGTGGCCCTCGCTGCCCTCCTCGATCAGCGCGCCGTCGGCGCGCATGTAGCGCCACACTCCGTCAGCCAGCGTGCGTAGATGGCGGAGGTAGCCGTCGTTGCCGGTGGCCAGGGCGAGGTTCTGGAAGAGCAGGCCGTGCACCGCCTGGTAGAAGGCGCCGGGGCCGGTGTCCTTGCCCGGATCGAGCAGGTTGACGCCGCCGCGCGGCCAGCCGCTGGGATGCCAGGCGTTGCGCTCGAACCAGGCGGCGTAGTCGACGGCGCGACGCAGGTAGTCGGCCTCGCCGGTGGCGCGGAAGAGGAAGAGCAGGCCGAGCGCCGCCTCGCTGGCGTCGCGTGGATAGCACTTCTCGCTGTTGGGGACCTCCTCGCGGAGGGCGTACTGCCGCCGCGCGTCATGCGGGCAGTCGTAGATCTGCAGGGTCTTGATGTATTCGGCGGCGAGGCGGGCGCTCGCCAGGTACTCCGGCCTGCCGGTCAGCTCCCAGGCCGCCAGGGTGACGAAGATGCCGCGGCCCTGCGTCCACGAGAGGCCGAGCACCGGCCGCTGATTCTTCAGGTAGAGGTCGTAGATGTAGCGGCCTTCGTTGGCGTCCCAGTAGGGCTTGACCGTGCGGACCTGGCTGGCGACGAACCAGTCGGCGGCGGCCAGGGCGGATTTCTCCAGCTGGGTGCGGATGCGCGGGGCGATGTTCACGGGTTTTTCCTCGGTGCGGATGCGGCGGACAGCTCGGACAAGGCTTCGATCTCGCGCTCGCGGGCGCGCCCGTCGTGCATCGGGTCGAGATTGCCGGTGGCGGGATGGAAGGGCAGCGGTTCGCCGCTCTCGGCGTCGAGCGTCTGCAGGAAGCAGCCGCCGATGCGTGCGTTGGGATAGTGGCGGTAGCCGGCGTGGAAGGCGCGGCGGTGGATCGCCCAGAAGGCCTGGTCGCCGGTGGCGGCGAGCAGGCGGGCAGAGGCCGAAGCGAGCTCGCGCACGTTCCACCACGGTGCGGTGAGGAAGCCGACCCCGTTACGCACCGTGTCGGCGCAGCCCCCGCCGCTGACCACATCGACATTCTTGTAGAGCAGGCCGAGGGGACTGTAGCCGACGCGATCGACCCAGCGCAGGATGTCCTGCGCCGCCCGCAGCATGGCGTCCCTGCGCCAGCGGCCGCCGGCCCCATCCGGCAGGAAGCGTGTGAACTCGGCAAGGAAGCCGCACAGCTCGGCGGCATGCCCGGGATCGGCGATGATGCGGCCGTGCTCGTCGCGGTAGGCCTGGCCATCGCGGTTGCGCTCCCACAGGGCGCCGGTGCGCGGGTCATAGTGCTTGTCGAGGATGTAGTCGATGCCCGGCAGCATGCGCGAGGTCAGCTCGCCGATCAGCCCCGACCAGCGCCGGTCGCCGCGCGCCTCGGCCAGCTCGACGGATTTCAGCACGTCGACGACCGCGCCGACCGTGACCATGATCGAGCCGTGCCCCTCGTAGGGTTCGCGCCGCTTGGTCAGGTGGTTGACGAAGCGGAAGTCGAGGCCGGCGCGCACCGTCTCGTCGAAGACCTGGCGGCCCAGGGCCAGCGCCCCGTCGTCGCCGCGCAGCATGGCGTACTGGAACAGCGCAGTGATGAGGAAGACGTGGCTCGCCTCGTACTCCTCGGGGCGCACGCGGATGTTGCGAGGATCGTCGGAGGCGCGGTTGCTGGCGATGTCGGCGAGGAAGGGCAGCTTGCCGCCGCAGGCGTCGTAGCGCTCGCGGATCGAGCGGTGCAGCAGGTCGCAGTAGTCCTGGTAGAAGGCCACCAGGTCGACCTCGCAGCGCGAACCGTCGAACAGCTCGATCTCGCTGCGCCCGGCCGGCACCACGCCCTTCTGCAGGAAGTAGGCCCAGATGCCCAGGGCCCGGCAGTCGCCCCACGACCAGACGCGCTGCTCGGCCAGCGGGCGCATGGCGCCGGTCACCGAATCGACCTCGGCGCACAGGCCGGGGAAGGTGCGGCCGGCGTGCTGGCGCTCCCAGCTGAGCTTCAGCGCCGCGAAGTAGCGCAGCACGCGGTCCTGGAAGCGACGGTCGAAGGCGAGCAGATCGCCCAGGACATCCGGCGTCGGCGCCGTGTCGGGGATGTCGTGGAGTTCCGACGTCGGCAGGGGCTGGCGGACGTATTCGGCAGGGGAGGTGGTCATCGGGATTCCTGCTTCAGCCAGCGTTCGAACCAGGCGAAGGCATCGTCCTGCATCGGCTGGTCGAACTTGTGGCCGCCGTCGTAGAAGGAGACGCGGCAGCGTTCCGGTGCGCCGGCGGTACGGTAGACGTCGCGCAGGATGCGCCCCGCCGCCTGCATGCCAGCGAGGCTGTAGAGCTGGTCCTGCCTGGTACACTGCACCAGCACGGCACGCGGTACGCGCAGGCCGAGGATCTCGGGGAAGTCGAGTTCGTTGGCGGCGAGCGGCAGGTAGGTCATCCAGGTGTGGCGCGGCGAGACGTTGAGCGTGAAGTCGCGCCAGGTGGTCATGAAGCCGACGCAGGCGCAGCAGCGGATGCGCGGATCCACACCGGCGAGGAACACCGTGCGCATGCCGCCGCCGGAGAGTCCGGCGCAGACCAGGCGCGTGGCATCGACCTCGCGCCGCGCCGCGAGGATGGAGAGGGCGACCTGGTCCTCGCGCAGGTAGACGCCCGGCCAGGTGGTGCCGGCGCAGAACAGGCTCTTGGCCATGGTCGATTCGTGCGCCGCCGCCCAGCGGTTGTAGGCATCGATGCTCTCCAGGTCGTCGTCGACCGGCTCCTTCATCCCCGCGGTGAGGAAGTCGCTGGTCTCGTCGAGGCGCACCCGTCGGCTGGCGAAGGGGAAGGTGTCGTGCACCAGGACGGCGAAGCCGCGCTTGGCCGCCTGATTGGCCCAGGCCAGGCCGCCATAGCTCTCGGCGCGGTGCGCGACGATGTGCGGATGGACCTGCGGGCCGATCTGCGCGATCTTGCGCCAGCCGAAGTATTTGCGGCCGCCGTGATCGTGCAGGCCGAGGATCGCCGGCAGTTTTTTCCCGGGATCGGCGTGCGCAGGCTTGAGCAGCACCGCCTCGGTCGGCGGTCCCCACGGCAGGCGCCAGCTCAGCTTCTCCCAGGCGACGCCATCGTATTCGCCGCGCTCGACCACCCGCACCTGCGGGATCGCCGGCATGGCCGGAGGAGCGAGCAACTGCATCGTCCGCGCCAGCGCGCGCTTCCGCCACGCCGCCAGCCCGCCGGCGGAACCCGGTCGTCGCAGGCTCAGCCGCGGCGGTCGCGTGCCGACCAGTCCTGCCGCCCAGGCGCCGTATGCGCCGATCACGCTCTTGGCCATGCCATCCCCCGGAAGGCGGGCAGCATAGCGCTTCCCCGATCCCGGGAAGAGTTCGCAGCCAAGTGGGCGTTTCGGCACACCGGTGCCCGCCAGCGCGGATCGGTCCAGCTACTGCACGCCGCGCATGACCATGCCGCTGGCGATCTTCTCGATCGCCAGGCAGTAGGCCGCCTGGCGCATCGAGATGCGGCGTTCCTTGGCCAGGGCGGCGACGCGCTGGTAGGCGTCATCCAGGCGCTCGGCCAGGCGCGTGTTCACGTCGGCCAGGGTCCAGTAGAAGCCCTCGCGATTCTGCACCCATTCGAAGTAGGAGACGATCACGCCGCCGGCGTTGGCGAGGATGTCGGGGACGACGAAGACGCCGCGTTCGGTGAGGATGCGGTCGGCGTCCGGCTCGCACGGGCCGTTGGCCCCTTCGACGATCAGCCGGGCCTTGATCAGCGGGGCGTTGGTGGTGGTGATGACGTGCTCCATGGCGCACGGCAGCAGCACGTCGCAGGGCACGGTGAGCACGTCCGCCACCGGCTCGGTGCCGGGGCAGCCCACTACCGAGCCGGTGCGCTCGGCATGCGCGCTGAGGGCGGCGATGTCGAGACCGCGTGGATCGCCGACCGCGCCGCGCGCATCGCCGACCGCCACCACCTTGAGCCCGAGCCCGGCCAGCTCGCGGGCGGCCTGGCCACCAACGTTGCCGAAGCCCTGGACGGCGACGGTCGGTGCGCTCATGCCGAGCTGGCGCATCGCCGCCTGCAGCACGCAGACCACGCCGTGGCCGGTGGCCTCGCGTCGTCCAGCCGAGCCGCCGAGCTCGATCGGCTTGCCCGTGACCACTGGCCGCGCGACCGCGTGGCCCTTGCGGTATTCGTCGTAGATCCACGCCATCTCGCGGGCGCCCGAGCCCATGTCGGGGGCGGGGATGTCCGAGCTGGGCCCGATGTCCTCGCCCAGCCTGATGGTGTACTTGCGCATCAGGCGTTCGAGTTCCTGCGCGCTCAGCGTCGTGGGATCGACGGCGATGCCGCCCTTGGCGCCGCCGAAGGGGATGCCGACCAGGGCGGTCTTCAGGGTCATCCACAGGGCCAGGGCCTTGACGTCGGCGAGGTCGACGGCCGGGTGCAGGCGGATGCCGCCCTTGTACGGCCCGAGGATGTCGAGGTGCTGTACGCGGTAGGCGTGGAACACGTCGACGCTGCGGTCATCGCGCTGCACCGCCATGCGGAAGGTGATGACGCGGTCGGGCGTGGTCAGGCGTTCGACCAGGCGCTGGCCGGGATGGCGACGCTCGAGGCCGAGCATGTCGGCGACCTCGCGGACGAGTTCGGTGGCCTTGTGCAGCGTGTCGGTCATGACTGATCTCCCAACCGGCATGCTCTGCCGCGGTGGGCGCGGGGCCAGGGCTGTCGCTCCTCGCCGTGCAGCAGGTGGATGATGCGGGTTCAGCAGGAAGCTGCCGCCACCGCCAGAAGAGCACAGACCAGACTAATCCAACCAGCCCGGCCCGGACGTTCGCGCCAGATGATCCAGGCGAAGGCGGCAGCGGCGAGCAGCGAGGCACCGGTCATGGCGGTGAAGACGGTGGCTGATGGGCCGCTGAGCGCGTTGCGCAGCAGCAGCAATCCGCCGAGCGAGCCGGCCGCCACGACCACGGCGCAGCCGAAGGTGGCGCCGACACGGGCGCGCACCGGCCGCAGCGCCAGGTCGATGGCCGCGCCGACGGTGATGGTGGCGTACATAGCCAGCATCACCGCATCGCCGTGCGCCGACATCAGCGTGCCGCCGCCCGGGGCCGGCAGCGTCTCAAGGTGCTTGAAGGTGGCGTTGGTGGCGCCGTTGAGCGTCCACAGCGTGACCAGGGCGACGGCGTAGGGCAGCATGCGCGTGGGCGCGCCAGCCGCGCCGCCGGTGGCTTGCGCCGCGACCGTCACCGAGGCGAGGGCGGCGAGCATCGCCAGCCAGTGGCCGGTGTGCGGCACCTCGCCCCATGCCAGCCAGGCCCACAGCACCACCGCGACGAAGCTGAGCATCTGCGCGCTCCACAGCGGCGCCATCGGACCGTGGCGCAGACCCCAGCGCAGGACCAGCACGGCGGCGAACTGCTCGATCCCGTTGCACGCTCCGGCGAGCCATGCCGCCGGTGGGCCAGGGGCGCGCAGCGTACCGGGCAGCATGGCCAGGGCGCACAACGGCATGGCGATGACGAGGAGCAGGCGCGGCTCGATGCCGCGCGTGGCGCCGGCGCGGATGCCCACCGGGATGAGGGCGAAGGAGACGCCGGAGAGGGCGGCGGTAAGCGTGCTCACGGCTGGCCGTGGCTGATCGTCGGCATGGCGGGAGGCTAGACTGCCGTGCGCGGTGGGCC